>JABLTH010024562.1_pt1 | contig 35430 bp, 30 predicted proteins | sample 7875711 | NCBI WGS metagenome assembly JABLTH01 (sample SAMN14941262, study PRJNA633318) | bioreactor metagenome | isolation source: bioreactor | place: China | collected 2019-03-05 | reverse complement strand
TGAAGTCGCCGGCCAGCATCAGCGGGCCGTCGCCCGCGTTGCGCACGATCCAGTGCGCGATCCAGTGCATCTGGCGCAGCCGCGCGGCGCGCGTGAGCGCGAGGTGCGCGCACAGCAGCGTGACCGGTCGCGCGCCCGCGAGCGTCGCCCGCGCGACCAGCAGCCCGCGCCGCTCGAAGCGGTGCGCGGAGATGTCCCAGCGGCCGCCGAGGTCGAGCGGATGCGGCGACAGGATCGCGTTGCCGTGCCGCCACGACGGCTTGAACACGTTCGGCCCGAGCGCGATCTGCCAGTCGAGCGCCTGCGCGATCTCGGTGGCCTGGCAGTGCCACACGTCGTCGACCGCGTCGTCCATCGGCGCGCCGAAGCCGGGCGCGAGCATCGGGCGCGGCATGCGGCGCGCCATCGCTTCCTGCAGGAAATACACGTCGGCGTGCGTCGACTGCATCCAGTTGCGCATCGCGTTCCACGCGGTGAAGCCGAGCGGCGAGCGGCCCTTGTGCAGGTTCCAGCTCACCGCGGTGATTTCGTCGGGCGCGGCGTGCGGTTCGGCGAACGGCAGGGAGAGAGCGTCGGCGGACATGACGCTCAATCCTTTGCGACGTGCGCACGCACGCGGTACACGAGGTGCGGACGCTGCTCGACGAGCGTCCAGTCGGTCCACGCGTCGGCGCCGACCGTCAGGCCCGGGTGACTCGCGACGATTTGCCGCGGCGACGCGGGTATGCACGGATCGCTGCGCGTCGCGTTTTCGTCGTCGAGCGTTTCCTGCACGTCGAGCGCGAGCGACACGGTGTTCGCGCCGGCATCGACGGTGAGCGGCGCGACCGTCACCGAGCGCGAGCGCTCGGTCGGCACGACGCGCGCGGCATTGCCGCAGCCGACCGGCACGGCGGACGGATAGCGATGGGTATCGGTGCGGGTCTGACCCACGGTGGTGCGCTGCTGGAACGTGTCGATGGTCTGACCGTCGCGTACCACCTGGATCTCCCACGCGACGGAGGCCGGCGCGGGGCTCTGCGCATGGGCGGCGAGCGCGATGCTCGCGAGCAGGACGGCCAGGCCGTGTTTCAGCATGAAACGTCTCCGGGAACGCGCGATAGCGGGGAACGGACGCACATCTTACGCCCGATCGATTTCGGTCGTGATGTGACAGGACGCGTCGCGACAGGTTCGCCGCACGATGCGGTCCTGTTCGAAAGGTAGGGCCGCGTCATGCGTTTTCAACCGAAAAAACGCGCGAACTCCGCGACGCTCGCGCGCTCGGTGACGAGGCGGTTCTCGATCGCGTCGGGGTCCGCATGGCCGAGCGACATGCCGCAGACCAACTGTTCGTTGGCGGGAATGCCGAGGTGTTCGGCGATGATCCGGTGAAACGGCACGAACGCGGCCTGCGGGCAGGTATCGAGCCCGCGTGCGCGCGCGGCCGTCATCACGCCTTGCAGGAACATCCCGCAGTCGAGCCATGCACCGTGTGTCATCACGCGGTCGAGTGTGAAGAACAGCGCGACCGGCGCATCGAAGAAGCGGAAGTTGCGCGCGTGCTGCGCATGCATGCGCGCCTTGTCGTCGCGGCCGATGTTCAACAGGCCGTACAGGTCCCAGCCGACCTTGCGGCGCCGGTCGATATACGGCGACACCCATTCGCGCGGGTAGTAGTCGTACTCGGCGACGTATTTCTCGTCGCGCGCGGGATCGTCGTGGGCCGCGGTGAGCGCGGCGGCGAGCGCGTCGCGCGTGGCGCCCGTCGCGACGTACACGCGCCACGGCTGGATGTTGGTGCCCGACGGCGCGCGGCTCGCGGCTTCGAGGATCGCCTCGAGCGTGTCGCGCGGCACGGGCGTCGGCAGGAACGCGCGGATCGCACGGCGCGACGTGAGCGCCGCGTCGACGGCGCCGGTCGCATCGGCATCGACGCGCGGGAAAGCAGTGGGGACGGACATCGGCATACCTTCGGGGCGAGATCCGACGCGCCGCGCGGGCGCGGTCGGCCGGGCCGGTGCGGCGGGTGGGTGAACCGACGATCATACGCCGCGGTGCGCTGGCGTGCAGCGCGCGCGGGTGTTAGCAGCACACGCGCGTGGCTGCTTGCTTGCGCGGGAATACGGGATCGCTACACTGAAATCGTAAGGGTCTGATGATCGTGTGACAGCAAGCGGCAGCGAGGTTGGTATGACGACGGCGATGGTGAAACAGGAACTGGCGGTGGCGTCCTTCAGCACGGTGTACGACCTCGAGCAGGTCGAGACGGCGCTGAGCGACCTGAACGAGAGCGCGAGCGACGCACTGCGCGCCACCTACGAGAAGATGCTCAAGACGGGCAATCTGCGCTTTTGCGTGAAGCCGAACCGGATGCCGTCGTTCGACGCGCTCGGCGAGGCATTGCCCAATTTCGCCGAGCCGCTCGACGACGTGCGCAAGCAGATCGCGCTGTGCCTCGAAACGGACGACCGGCTCGAACTGATGCCGATCCTGCTGCTCGGGCCCCCGGGCATCGGCAAGACGCATTTCGCGAAGGCGCTCGCGCAGCTGCTCGGCACCGCGTACCACTATGTGCCGATGAGTTCGCTGACGGCCGGCTGGATCCTGTCGGGGGCGTCGTCGCAATGGAAGAACGCGAAGCCCGGCAAGGTGTTCGATGCGCTCGTGAACGGCAGCTACGCGAACCCGGTGATCGCGGTCGACGAGATCGACAAGGCCGGCAGCGACGCGCAATACGATCCGCTCGGCGCGCTGTACGCGTTGCTCGAGCACGACACCGCGCGCGCGTTCATCGACGAATTCGCGGAAGTGCCGATCGATGCGGGCAACGTGATCTGGATCGCGACCGCGAACGATGCGCATGCGATCCCGGAGCCGCTGCTCAACCGGATGAACGTGTACGAGATCGAGCCGCCCGATGCGGCCGGCGCGCGCCGGATCGCGCAGACGATCTACGACGAGATCCGCACGTCGCATGCGTGGGGGCGGCGCTTCCCGGAGACCCTGGGCGACGACGCGCTCGACGTGCTGGCCGCGACACCGCCGCGCACGATGCGCCGCGCGCTGCTGCATGCGTTCGGCGCCGCCCGGCTCGACGGGCGCGACGCGATCGGGCCGCGCGACATCCGGGCCGACGAGGGCGCCGCGAAGCGCCGGCCGATCGGCTTCTGAACCGGCGGCGCGGGCACGGCGGCGGCATGCGCGTGCCGCGCCGTACGGCGTGCACCGTGTCGCCGCGACGCGGTGCGCGACCTTCGGCAAGCGGGAGAACCGGGACGTACAATTCTCTTCTCTCCCCTCGACGCGCTAGCGGCGCGAAACGTCATGGAGCAGATGGATTGTGTCGTGATCGGCGCGGGCGTCGTCGGTCTTGCGATTGCGCGCGAACTGGCCGCGCGCGGGCGTGAAACGCTCGTGCTCGAGGCCGCCGATGCGATCGGCACGGGTACGAGCTCGCGCAACAGCGAAGTGATCCATGCGGGGCTCTACTATCCGCGCGGGTCGCTGAAGGCGACGTCGTGCGTGCACGGGCGCGACCTGCTGTACGAATTCTGCGAGACGCATCACGTGCCGCACCGGCGCACCGGCAAGCTGCTCGTCGCCACCAGCGTCGCGCAGGTGAAGCAGTTGAAGGCGATCGCCGCGCGCGCGGCCGAAAACGGCGTGCTCGACCTGATGCCGCTCACGCGTGCCGAGGCGCAGACGCTCGAGCCCGCGCTCGAATGCGTCGAGGCGTTGTTCTCGCCGTCCACCGGCATCGTCGACAGCCACCAGCTGATGCTCGCGCTGCTCGGCGACGCCGAGCGCGACGGTGCCGTGTGCGCGCTGAAATCCCCGGTCGAATCGATCGACGTGCTGCGCGGCGGGCGCTTCGTCGTGCGCACGGGCGGCGACGCGCCCGCCGAGATCGAGGCCGCGTGCGTGATCAACAGCGCGGGCCTCGGCGCGCAGGCGCTGGCGCGCCGCACGCGCGGCCTCGACCCGCGCTGGGTGCCGCCGCTCTATCTCGCGCGCGGCAATTACTTCAGCCTGTCGGGCCGCGCGCCGTTCTCGCACCTGATCTACCCGATGCCCGATCGCGCGGGGCTCGGCGTGCACCTGACGCTCGATCTCGGCGGGCAGGCGCGCTTCGGCCCGGATGTCGAGTGGTGCGATTCGCTGCGCTACGAAGTCGATCCGGCGCGTGCGACCGCGTTTTACGCGTCGATCCGCGCGTTCTGGCCGGGCTTGCCCGACGATGCGCTGCAGCCGGCCTACGCGGGCATCCGGCCGAAGCTCGCGGGGCCCGGCGAGCCGCCGGCCGATTTCATCGTGCAGGGCGCCGCGCAGCATGGCGTGCGCGGGCTCGTGAACCTGTTCGGCATCGAGTCGCCGGGGCTCACCGCGTCGCTCGCGCTCGCGCAGCGCGTGGGCGACATGGCGGCTTACCGCTGATGTGGCGGGCGTGTAGCGGGCATGTCGCGTGTGCGTGTCGGCCAGGTTGCAGGCACGTGGCAGCCGTGTGAAATTCCTTATCTCTGGAATTTCGGCGCGCACATTTATCGGCTTGAGCGTTATTCTGTCGAACGGCTGTCGCCAGAACAGCTTTCAAACCGATAACGTTGGATCGAGTCCCCCATGAAAACATCCCGTCGGAGTTTCCTGATTACGAGCATTGGTGCCGTGTCCGCGCTGGCGCTGTCGCGCGAAGCGCTGGCCGATGCGCCGATGCTGTCGGAAACCGATCCGACCGCCGTGGCGCTCGGCTACAAGGCCGATGCCACGAAGGTCGACAAGACGAAGTACCCGAAATACGCAGCGGGCCAGGATTGCGCGGCCTGCATGCTGTACCAGGGCAAGAAGGGCTCGGCCTCGGGCCCGTGCGGCGCCTTCCCCGGCAAGCAGGTGTCGGCGAAGGGCTGGTGCAGCGCCTTCTCGAAGATGGGTTGAGGCCCGTGCGGCATCGTGCGATGCCGCATTGTGGCGAAAACCGCAAAACGCCCGCCGTCGAACGATGGCGGGCGTTTTTTATTGCTTGAAAACGGTTCCGTCGCTTTCTACACTCGCTGCAAACCAGCGCGCCGCGGGCACCCCGCGCACCGCGCCGCCCGACACGGCGTACTGACGAGGACGAGGCACGCATGGCGACGATTGCGAATTCAACGAAAACGATTCGGCCCGAGCGTGCGCTGAACCGCCGCGCGGTGTTCGCCGCCGTGATCGGCAACGCGCTCGAGTGGTACGACTTCACGGTGTTCGGCTTCATGACGGTCGTGATCGCCGAGCTGTTCTTCCCGACCTCCAGCGAATATTCGTCGCTGCTGCTGACGACGGCGACGTTCGGCGTCGCGTTCTTCATGCGCCCGATCGGCGGCATCGTGTTCGGGCTGTACGCGGATCGCGCCGGCCGCAAGGCCGCGCTGTCCCTCGTGATCCTGTTGATGACGTGCGGCATCTTCCTGCTCGCGGTCGCGCCGCCTTACGCGGCGATCGGCATCGGCGGGCCGATCCTGATCGTGCTGGGCCGCCTGCTGCAGGGCTTCTCCGCGGGCGGTGAATTCGGCAGCGCGACGGCGCTGCTGATCGAGGCCGCGCCGTTCTCGAAACGCGGCTTCTACGGCAGCTGGCAGATGGCGAGCCAGGCGGCCGCGCTGCTGATCGGCGCGCTCGTCGGCGCGGCCGTCACGCGCGGGCTGTCGCACGATGCACTGCGCAGCTGGGGCTGGCGCGTGCCGTTCATCCTCGGGCTCGTGATCGGCCCGATCGGCTTCTACATCCGCCGCCATCTCGCCGATTCCGAAGCGTTCCTGCATGCGCAGCAGAACGCACGCCGCGCGACGCTCGGCGAAGTGTTCACGCGCCACCCGCGCGAGGTGCTGTGCGGGCTCGGCTCGGTGATCGCGCTGACGGTGACGATCTACGTGCTGATCAGCTATCTGCCGACCTTCGCGGTGAAGCAGCTGAAGCTGCCCTACGCGGAATCGTTCTACGCGGTGATCGCCGGCAACCTGCTGCTGATGGTGCTGTCGCCGGTCGCGGGCGCGTGGTCGGACCGCATCGGCCGCAAGGGGCTGTCGTTGTGGTCGCTGGTGCTGACGCTCGCGCTGATGTATCCGCTGTTCGCATGGCTCGACGCGGCGCCGAGCATCGCGCGGCTGATCGCGGTGCAGGTCGTGCTGTCGATCACGCTCGCGGGCTACTACGGGCCGTTCGGCGCGATGATCGCCGAACTGTTCCCGGCCAACGTGCGCTCGACCGGGCTTTCGATCGCGTACAACGTCGCGGTGATGCTGTTCGGCGGTTTCGGGCAGTTCATCGTCACGTGGCTGATCAAGGTCACGGGCACGCCGCTCGCGCCGACTTACTACGTGATGGCGGGAATCGCGCTGTCGATCGTCGCGGTCGCGTTCGTGCCCGCGCGCAGCGCCGATCTCGACGCACCCGCGTGACGACATGACGATTTGAAGACGGTCATCGGATCGTTTCGCAAAACGCAATGATGTGCTGCGGAACACGCGGAAACGGCGCATCGAGCCTTCGTGTTCGCGCCCGAATTGTTTAGTCGTCGAACGAAACTTGCGCGAGATGAACGGAATTGTCGCTCGCGCGCGTTTTCGCATTTTTTACCCCCACTAAACATCGGCACAAACCCGCGCGGGCATGTAGAGGAGTTTTTTCTCCAGCTTGTTGCCACATCGTTAGCTCAAGTAATATCCGCGTACGCCGGCCCCTGGCGGGCCGGTTCCGACCTGGAGACCTGGAGGAAACATGGAATACAATCGTCTGTTGCACACCCTGCGTGTTACCGCCATTGCAGGCGTGGCAGCGGCATCGCTCGGCGTCGCGGGTTCTGCATTCGCACAGATTCCGAACAAAACGCTCGTCTACTGCTCAGAAGGCAGCCCGGCGGGTTTCGATTCCGCGCAATTCACGACCGGCGTCGATTTCACCGCCGCCACGTTCACCGTCTACAACCGCCTCGTCGAATTCGAGCGCGGCGGCACGAAGGTCGAGCCGGGCCTCGCCGAGAAATGGGACGTATCGTCCGACGGCAAGGTGTACACGTTCCACCTGCGCCACGGCGTGAAGTTCCACACGACCGACTTCTTCAAGCCGACGCGTGAATTCAACGCGGACGACGTGCTGTTCACGTTCCAGCGCATGCTCGACCCGAACCAGGCGTTCCGCAAGGCGTACCCGGTGTCGTTCCCGTACTTCACCGACATGGGCCTCGACAAGCTGATCACGAAGGTCGAGAAGGTCGATCCGTACACCGTGAAGTTCACGCTGGCCGAGCCGAATGCGCCGTTCATCCAGAACATGGCGATGGAATTCGCGTCGATCCTGTCGGCCGAATACGGCGACCAGCTGATGAAGGCCGGCAAGGCCGCCGACATCAACCAGAAGCCGGTCGGCACGGGCCCGTTCATCTTCCGCAGCTACACGAAGGATGCGACGATCCGGTTCGACGGCACTCCTGATTACTGGAAGAAGGGCGAAGTGAAGATCTCGAAGCTGATCTTCTCGATCACGCCCGACCCGGGCGTGCGCGTGCAGAAGATCAAGCGCAACGAATGCCAGGTGATGAGCTATCCGCGTCCGGCCGACATCGCGACGCTGAAGGCCGATTCGGGTGTCGACATGCCGTCGCAGGCAGGCTTCAACCTCGGCTACCTCGCGTACAACGTCGAGCACAAGCCGGTCGACAAGCTCGAGGTGCGTCAGGCGCTCGACATGGCGATCAACAAGAAGGCGATCCTCGAATCCGTCTACCAGGGCGCCGGCCAGGCGGCTTCCGCGCCGATGCCGCCGACCCAATGGTCGTACGACAAGAACCTGAAGATGGCCGCGTACGACACCGCGAAGGCGAAGGCGCTGCTGGCGAAGGCCGGTTATGCGAACGGCTTCGAGATCACGCTGTGGGCGATGCCGGTGCAGCGCGCGTACAACCCGAACGCCCGCCTGATGGCCGAGATGATCCAGGCCGACTGGGCGAAGATCGGCGTGAAGGCGAAGATCGTCACGTACGAGTGGGGCGAGTACATCAAGCGCGCGCATTCGGGCGAGCAGGACACGATGCTGATCGGCTGGACGGGCGACAACGGCGACCCGGACAACTGGCTCGGCACGCTGCTCGGCTGCGAAGCGATCAAGGGCAACAACTTCTCGCACTGGTGCTACAAGCCGTTCGACGAGCTGGTCCAGAAGGGCCGCACGACGACGGGCCAGGACGCGCGGACGAAGCTCTACACGCAGGCCCAGCAGATCTTCGCGCAACAGCTGCCGTTCTCGCCGATCGCGAACTCGACGGTCTACCAGCCGGTGCGCAAGAACGTGGTCGACATGCGTATCGAGCCGCTCGGCTATGCTCGTTTCGACGGTGTTGGCGTGAAGTAATACGCCTGTCGTAAGCTGTCGCGAAGACCGGCTAATTCATCCGGCGGCGGGAGGCAAAAAGCTTCCCGTCGCCGGTCGCACATTTCCCACAAGAAAATACGAGACGCATCATGTTCACATTCGTGTTGCGCCGCGTGGGGATGGTGATCCCGACCTTCATCGGCATCACCATCCTGGCGTTTGCGCTGATTCACCTGATACCGGGCGACCCCATCGAAGTGATGATGGGCGAGCGCGGCGTCGATCCCGCGATGCATTCGGAGGCGATGAAACGCCTCGGGCTCGACCAGCCGCTGCCCATGCAGTACCTCCACTACATCGGCCGGGCGCTGCATGGCGACCTCGGCACGTCGATCATCACCAACACGAGCGTCGCGGGAGAGTTCTTCGCGCGCTTCCCGGCGACCGTCGAACTGTCGCTGTGCGCGCTCGTGTTCGCGCTCGCGGTCGGCCTGCCGGCCGGCGTGATCGCCGCGCTGCGGCGCGGCTCGGTCGTCGATCACGGCGTGATGGGCACCGCGCTCACCGGCTACTCGATGCCGATCTTCTGGTGGGGGCTGATCCTCATCATGGTGTTTTCGTCATACCTCGGCTGGACGCCCGTGTCGGGGCGCATCGCCGTCGAATACGACTTCCCGCATCCGACGGGCTTCATGCTGATCGACGCGCTGCTCGCGCCGGACGAAGGCTCGTTCAAGTCGGCGGTCAGCCACCTGATCCTGCCCGCGATCGTGCTCGGCACGATCCCGCTCGCGGTGATCGCACGGATGACGCGCTCGTCGATGCTCGAAGTGCTGCGCGAGGACTACATCCGCACCGCACGCGCGAAGGGGCTGTCGCCCGCGCGCGTGGTCGTCGTGCATGCGCTGCGCAATGCGCTGATCCCGGTCGTCACCGTGATCGGCCTGCAGATCGGCACGCTGCTCGCGGGCGCCGTGCTGACCGAGACCCTCTTTTCGTGGCCCGGTGTCGGCAAGTGGCTGATCGATGCGATCGGCCGTCGCGACTATCCGGTCGTCCAGGGCGGCATCCTGCTGATCGCGACGCTCGTGATCGTCGTGAACCTGGTCGTCGACCTGCTGTACGGCGTGCTGAATCCGCGCATCCGCCACACGAGGTAATTCCATGAGCAATCTGCAAAACACCTTGCCGAGCGAATCCGCGCCGGCCGGCGGCCGTGCGCTCGCGCTGCGCGAGTTCTGGGCCAACTTCTCGCGCAACCGCGGCGCCGTCGGCGCCGGGATCGTCGTGATCGTGCTGATCCTGGTCGCGCTGCTCGCACCGCTGCTCGCGCCGCACAGCCCGGTCGAGCAATACCGCGACTACGTGAAGATTCCGCCCGCGTGGCTCGCGGGCGGCAACTGGCAATTCATCCTCGGCACCGACGAAGCGGGCCGCGACATCCTGTCGCGCCTGATGTTCGGCGCACGGATGTCGTTCTGGATCGGCTTCGTGTCGGTCGTGCTCGCGCTGATCCCCGGCATCGTGCTCGGGCTCGTCGCCGCGTTCTTCCAGAAGTGGGCCGACACGCCCGTGATGCGCATCATGGACGTGCTGCTCGCGCTGCCGTCGCTGCTGCTCGCGGTCGCGGTCGTCGCGATCATCGGCCCGGGCCTCACCAACACGATGTTCGCGATCGCGATCGTCGCGCTGCCGGCCTATGTGCGTCTCACGCGTGCGTCGGCGCTCGGCGAGCTGCAGAAGGAGTACGTGACGGCGTCGCGCGTGGCCGGTGCCGGCACGCTGCGCCTGATGTTCTCGCAGGTGCTGCCGAACTGCACGGCGCCGCTGATCGTGCAGGCGACGCTCGGCTTCTCGTCGGCGATCCTCGATGCGGCCGCGCTCGGCTTCCTCGGCCTCGGCGTGCAGCCGCCGACCGCCGAGTGGGGCGCAATGCTCGCTTCTGCGCGCGACTACATCGACAACGCATGGTGGATCGTGACGATGCCCGGCCTGTCGATCCTGATTTCGGTGCTCGCGATCAACCTGCTCGGCGACGGGCTGCGCGACGCGCTCGATCCCAAACTGAAGCGGATGGCATGACATGAGCGAGAACCTACTGACCATCCGCAATCTCGCGGTGAACTTCAACGGCCTGCCCGCCGTCGACCGGATCAACCTGTCGATCGCGCCGGGCGAGGTGGTGGGCGTCGTCGGCGAATCGGGCTCGGGCAAGAGCGTGACGATGATGGCGCTGATGGGCCTGATCGACGCGCCGGGCAAGGTGACGGCCGACGAGGTCACGTTCAACGGCGTGGACCTGCTGAAGGCATCGCCGAAAGCGCGCCGCAAGATCGTCGGCAAGGACATCGCGATGGTGTTCCAGGATGCGCTGACGAGCCTGAACCCGAGCTACACCGTCGGTTACCAGATCAAGGAAGTGCTGAAGCTGCACGAAGGGCTGCACGGCGACGCGCTGCACCGGCGCGCGCTCGAACTGCTCGACCAGGTCGGCATTCCCGATGCGAAGAACCGCATCGCGTCGTTCCCGCACCAGATGTCGGGCGGGATGAACCAGCGCGTGATGATCGCGATGGCCGTCGCGTGCAACCCGAAGCTGCTGATCGCCGACGAGCCGACCACCGCGCTCGACGTGACGATCCAGGCGCAGATCATGGACCTGCTCGTGAAGCTGCAGAAGGAGCGCGGGATGGCGCTCGTGCTGATCTCGCACGACCTGGCCGTGGTGTCGGAAGTCGCGCAGCGTGTCGCGGTGATGTATGCGGGCGAGGTCATCGAGACCAATCGCGTGCCGGACATCTTCCGCGCGCCGCATCATCCGTACACCGAAGCGCTGCTCGCCGCGATTCCCGAGCACAATAAGGGGGCGCGTCGCCTTGCCGCATTGCCGGGCATGGTGCCGGGCCGCGATGATCGCCCGTCCGGGTGCCTGTTCGCGCCGCGCTGCAAGTACGTCGTCGACGATTGCCGCAAGGCGCGGCCGGCGCTCGATACGCTGGTGCCGGCCAACGATGCGATGCGTGCGCGCTGCATCAAGCCGCTCAATGTTTCCAACCTCGACCTGACGGGAGGTGCACGATGAATGCAGTCAATCAGACGCGTGCCACGCCGCACGACGAGGAAGCCGTGCTCGTGGCCGACGGCCTCGCGAAACACTATTCGGTGAAACGCGGGATGTTCGGGCAGGGTACGGTGAAGGCGCTGAACGGCGTGTCGTTCTCGCTGAAGCGCGGCAAGACGCTCGCCGTCGTCGGCGAATCGGGCTGCGGAAAATCCACGCTCGCGCGCCAGCTCACGATGATCGAGACGCCCACCGCGGGCCACCTGACGATCGACGGCAAGGACGTTGCCGGCGCGAACCGCGAGACGGTCGCCGACCTGCGCCGCCGCGTGCAGATGGTGTTCCAGAACCCGTTCGCGTCGCTGAACCCGCGCAAGACCGTCGAGCAGACGCTCTCCGAGCCGCTCGAGATCAACGCGAACCTGACGGCCGCCGAGCGCGCGCAGCGCATCGCGCAGATCATGCGCACGGTCGGCCTGCGGCCCGAACACGCGAAGCGCTATCCGCACATGTTCTCGGGCGGCCAGCGCCAGCGTGTCGCGATTGCGCGCGCGATGATCCTCGATCCGCGCATCGTCGTCGCCGACGAGCCGGTGTCCGCGCTCGACGTGTCGATCCAGGCGCAGATCCTGAACCTGTTCATGGATCTGCAGGAGCAGTTCAAGACGAGCTACGTGTTCATCTCGCACAACCTGTCGGTGGTCGAGCACGTCGCGGACGACGTGATGGTGATGTACTTCGGCAGCGTCGCGGAGCTCGGCGACAAGGCGACGATCTACGCGCGGCCGCGCCATCCGTACACGCGCGCGCTGATGTCGGCGACGCCGGCGATCTTCGAGGAAGACCGCCGCGTGCAGATCAAGCTGCAGGGCGAACTGCCGTCGCCGCTCAATCCGCCGTCGGGCTGCGCGTTCCACCAGCGCTGCCCGTATGCGGTCGAGCGCTGCCGTGCGGAGGAGCCGCAGCTGCGCGAGGTCGACGGCCGGCGCGTGGCCTGCCATCGGGCCGAGGAGGTAGGGGAGGCGAATGCCTGAAGTGATGGCGGCGCGCGCGTCCGGCGTGCGCCGTGCGGGGGCAGGCGGCGCGCGCGTGATGCGCGCGTACCGCTACGCGCGGCGCTGGGGCGTGCGTACCGTCACGGGCGCGGCGGTGGCCGGCGGGTGGGTGGCGGCCAGCCTCGTGGTTCCCGTCCAATCCGCGCGCGCCGACGGGCGCGCGCCGGCCACTTCACCGATCCATCCGTCGCAAGTCCCGCCGCCCGGCATGAGCCTGCCGGGTTTTCATGCACCCGCCGTGTCGAACGGCACGGTCGCGAGCGGCGCGGTGCGTGTGCAGCCCGCGCGCATGCCGTTCTACGTCGCGACCAAGGGGCGTGTCACGCTCTACGTGCTCGGCACGCTGCACACGGGCGACCCGTCCGATTACCCGAGCGCGCAGCCGTTCCGGCCGCGCATTCTCGCGGCGCTCGCCGCGTCGCCGACGCTCGCGCTCGAACTGTCGCCCGACGACCTGCTCGAATCGCAGGACGACGTGTCGAAGTACGGCGTATGCCGCTACCCGTGCCTGCAGCGCCTGCTGCCGGAGCCGCTGTGGCAGCGGCTCGCGGCGCGCCTGCGCGGCAACCCGGCCGCGCTCGCCGAGATCCGCAAGATGCGGCCGTGGCTCGCGGCGCTCGTCGTCGAGACCTACGATTCGCTGTCGGCCGGCCTGCAGACCGAATACGGCACCGAGGCGCAGTTGCAGAACGTGTTCCTGAAGAAGAAGGGCGGCCGCGTGATCGGGCTCGAGACGCTCGCCGAACAGATGCGCGCGTTCACCGGGCTGACGCTCGCCGAGCAGCGCGAGATGCTCGCGCAGGACATGGTGCAGACGCCCGCGCAGAACGCCGACGACATCAAGGCGCTGCATCGACTGTGGCGAATTGGCGACGCCGATGCGATCTCGGCGTGGGCCGTCGCGAAGAGCGAACGGCTCGCGCGTTCGAAGGTGTTGTCGGCGTCGATCGACAACAAGATCGTGTACGAGCGCAACCGCCGCTTTGTTGCACGGATGACGGCAATCGCCGCACCGAACCGGCCGCTGTTCGTCGCGATCGGCGCGCTGCATCTGGGTGGCCCGCGCGGCGTGCTCGAATTGTTGCGCCAGCAAGGATACCGGGTCGACGCGAACTGATCGCGCCCGACGGCCCGCACCGATCTTCCCCTGTTTGATTGGCCTCGCGCACCCGCGGCGAAACGCGTGCGCGTAGGCGGCAATCGATAAGGAAAACCCTTGAATCGTCGGAAAATAGCGTTTAAAACGATTGACATCCCGTTCCGCCAATATCTATTCTTCACCCCACAAGTTGAAAAAATGAAAAGAATAGATAAGTTCTACGGGGTAGCAGAAATAAGCGCGGGGTTAGCGTTGCCGGCACGTGAAGCACGTGCCGGCCGCGGAGTGTCTGCATGCACGGCGGGGCCAATCATCGTCGGACAAAACATGCATGCAGGCCGACTTGCAGATAAGCAACGTTCCGTCGTCTGACCGGGGAATGCAGTGATCGGGCGGCGGCGGACGTTTTTTAATCCGGAAGATTTTTCCGGTCACCGTCGAAAGACGGTTTCGGGGGGCGAATCGACAGACGGCGAAGCCGCAGCGATTGCGCCAACGGAAAAGCGCCACGAGGGCGCTTTTTTCTTTTGTGCCGCCGATCCGTTCCGATCGCGATCGCGTACGTCCTGATGCGCTGCTGCGCATCGCCCCCTCGCTTGCCGGACACGCCGGCATGATCCATACACCGCCTGCGGGCGCATCTGTTCCATCGTCGAATCGCACGCTGCACGTGCATCGGGCGTGCACTACGGTCCACGGATTGGCGGATTGGACGGTATGCGATTGTTTCGAGATGCCCGCGATGGCACCGTCGACGTTCTGCCTCAGGTGCGAACAGGAGTGGACGGATGCAACGAGAAGGACGCGAGCGCCTGCCGGTGCTGGTGGTCGATGGGCACCCGATCGTCGCGGATGCGATCGGCGGGGTGCTCGTTGACCTCGACAGCCGGCTCGACGTTACGGTTTGTCACAGTGCAGTCGGTGCGATCGACGCTTTTCGTCGGGTGCCCACGTGGTTCCGGATTCTTGTGGATCTCGAGATGCCCCGCGGCGGGCTGGCGCTGGCACGACAGTTTCATGCGTCGGGTATTGCCGATCGATGCGCGATCGTCACGGCCGGCGCGCGGCCGTCGTGGATCGCCGAGGCGAAGCGCCTCGGCATGATCGCGTACGTCGTCAAGGATGCACCGCTCGGCGTGTTCTCCGGCGCATTGCAGTCGATACTCGACGGGCGCCCTGCGTTTCCGGAAATCGCGGCGGGCATGCGGTTGACGGCGCGCCAGCAGGATGTTCTGCAGTTGCTTTGCGCGGGGTATTCGACGAAGGAAATCGCGGTGATGCTGAGTCTGGCCATCGGCACGGTCGACAATCACATTGCGAGCGCGATGCGGATACTGGGTGTGAGGAATCGCACACACGCCATTACGCGGGCACTCGCGCTCGGGATGATCGATGCGTGCGAAGGTGAGGGATGGGAGAGCGGATCGGGCGAGCCGGTTGCCCGCAAGCGTGACGCGATGTCGGCGTGAACGAGCATGTTGATCCGCCGTCAGCGTTGTCGCGGCCGGCTGAGATCTATTTCGAGCAACAGCGAATACACGAGGAATACGACGGCCCCCGCGCTCCATTTGAACAGTTCCCATGTGCCCAGCAGGTACAGCGCTAGTGCGGATAGTGTGGAAAATATGAGACCTCTGACTGCTCCGCCAGCCAGGGTGCCGATCCACCTACCTCCCAGGCGAGGAGCAAGAGGACCGAGAAAGATGCCGTACCGGGCAAATTTTCTGAGCGTTTCGGCGAGGGTTTTGTTTTTCATTGATTGACGGGCCGCATGATCGATTCGGACGATCTCGTCCAGCGGATATCGTTTCGGTGGTGTCGCGCAAACAGGGTCGATCAGCCGGCGCGTGTCGCGGCTAGTGGCGATGGGCCCAACGGCAGACTACTTCGCTTCCCAGCATGGCAAGAAACATGAGCGCTGTGGATGCGATCCAGGGCATAGGGGTCCCGATGTCGCTGAAGCAAGGAATGACAGCATTGACGATTGCGAACAGCGCCGTTTTCGCGGCGGCGGCCGTGATAATTCCAGTGCGCCCGCCTCCGAAGCGGGATGCAAGCGGACTGAACTGAACCCGGCGAATCAGGGAGGCGTTTCAGTGCGTTCATTGCGGTCGGAATTTCATCGGTTTGAGTTCGTTTGGGGTTTCTGCACGACGCGTGACGTCAGTGTCGATTTTTGCGGCTCCATCGGAATTCGACCCAGAGCGAGTAGAGAAGCGCGGCTGAGGTGACGATTAGCCACCCGAAAGTCTTTTGTGACGAGAAGGCGCGAAGCAGAATCGCATAGGAAAGCGAAACTATAGCTGTCCGGATGGTTGCCGCAAGAATGATGCCCTTCCAGTTGCCTCCGAAACGGGGGGCTAGCGGAGCAAGAAAAACGCCGTAGGTCCAGTATCTCGTCAGCATGTCGGTGACCGTGCGGGGTTTCATTGGCTGGAGCGCTTTTTGATCAAGATTCGTCAGGTCGGGGAGGAACATTGCCCCGGCCGGGTTGGTCGGGGCTTCGACTCGATCAGAACCGGCAAATCCAGCTTTGGGAAGGGAAATTCCCTCCGCCAGCCAGAATGGCCATTTGAGGGCCGGCCAGCGCTCCCAGCGCTGTTGCGATCGCGAGGTCGGCGAGATTGATCGGGTTCGGATTGAGCATGCAGGTAATTGCGCCGCTGGCTTGGTCGGTTTCGTTTTGCGGCAGAACTCGCCTGAATTTAGGTATCCTGTAAATATGAGCAAGCCGATCACTATTCGATTGACTGTCTCCCCTCAAACTTAACAGCGGTTCGGTCGTCAGAAAATATGGAATTTCTCACGGTTTTTTTTGAGACAAGGCGTTCCGTGATTTTGGCGAAGTGTGCGTGAGTTTCTCCGCGGCCCCGGCGGATCGATTTTTTGGGCGCAGGTCAAAGGAGTCGCAATAGCGTGCCTTTCGAATGGAGGCGCTTGCCGAGAGGGAGACTTCGGGGAGCGGTCGAAATCTGTCGTTTTCGACGATGGGAGAAACTTGGCGACCGGTGAAGGCGCGTCGCGTCGGATGCTCAGGCTATCGCGACGCACGCAGGCGATGCGGCTTGCACTCAAGAAGCGCTACGCGTGGGGCAAGGGACTGCGGGCGGGGGATGGCTTACGTCCCCTCGTCCGCCTGCAGCGCACCCGGCGCCACCACATCGACACCGGAGGCCTCGAGCGCCGCTCGAATCCGCTTCGCGAACGCGAGCGCATGCGGCCCGTCGCCATGCAGGCAGACGGTCTGCGCATTGAGCGGCACCCATTCGCCGCTCAGTGCCCGCACCTGCCGGTTGCGCACCATGTCGAGCGTGCGCGCGAGCACCGCGTCTTCATCGTCGATCAGCGCGCCGGGCTGGCTGCGCGGCACGAGCGAGCCGTCCGCCCGGTAGCCGCGATCGGCGAACACTTCCTCCACTGCGGCGAGCCCCGCATGCCGTGCGGCTGCGACGAACACGCTGTTCGCGAGCCCGAACACCGCGAGCGACGGATCGAAGTCGCGGATCGCGGACACCACCGCATCGGCGATCATCGGGTCGCGCGCGGCCTGGTTGTACAGCGCGCCGTGCGGCTTCACGTGCGCGATGCGCCCGCCTTCGGCCTGCGCGATCGCCGACAGCGCGCCGAGCTGGTACAGCACGCCGGCATAGATGTCGCCGGCCGGCAGCTGCATTTCCTTGCGGCCGAAATTCTCCGGATCGTGAAAGCTCGGGTGCGCGCCGATCGACACGCCCTTCTGCACGGCCCAGCGCACGCAGTCGCGCATCGCATTCGCGCCGCCTGCATGCCAGCCGCATGCGATGTTCGCCGATGTGACGAGGTCGAGCAGCGCCTCGTCCGATCCGCATCCTTCGCCGAGATCGGCATTCAGATCGATTTCCATGGTGTTCCTCGTCCACTGATTGCGTGGCCCGTTCTTGCTGCTACTGCCTTCGGTACTGCTACCGCCATCGTCATGCCGCGCGCGACTGGGCGCGGCGGCGCGCTTCCTCGCGCAGGTCGATCGCCACGTCGATCTGCCGCAGGTAGGCGCGTTCTGCGGCCAGGGCGGCGCGCGCGGCGTCGGGTGTCGTGCGCACGAAGCGGATCGGCAGGTTGAGCCGCGCCTGCGCGAGTTTCCACAGGTCCGCACGGATCACCGTGCCGATCTTCGGGTAGCCACCGGTGGTCTGCGCGTCGTGCATCAGCACGATCGGCTGGCCGTTCGGCGGCACCTGGATCGTGCCGGGCAGCACCGCATGCGACAGCAGCTCGGCCGGCCGCTCGCGCACGAGTTCGACGCCCGCAAGCCGATAACCCATGCGGTTGCTGTTCGCCGTGACGAGCCATTCCTCGTCCCAGAACGCCTGCTGCGCATCGGCGGCGAACGACGCGTAGTCGGGGCCCGGCAGCACGCGCACGGGCATCGCCCACGGCGCATGCGCGGGGCGGTGGCGGCGCGGCGGCTCGTCGACGCGCGCGAACGCGCACCACGCCGGCGCCTTTACGCCGAATTCGGGCGCATCGGCCGCGAGGCAGCCCATTCCGGCCGGAAGCACGCCGACCGGGAGGCGATCGCCGTCGCGCAGCGCGCGGCCGCCGAGGCCGCCGAAGCGCGACGCGAGATCGGTGCTGCGCGAGCCGAGCATCGGTAGCACGTCGATGCCGCCGGCGATGCACAGGTAGCCGCGCATCCCGCGTTTCGCGGCCGGCAGCACGAGCGTCTGCCCGGCCTCGACCGGCAGGCTCCACCACGAATATACGCGCCGGCCGTCGAGCGTGGCGCCGAACTCGGTGCCGGTGATCGCGATGCGGGTCGCGCGCGTGAAGCGGAAGGCGGCCGGGCCGATCGTGATTTCGACGGCCGCCGCGTCGGGACGGTTGCCGACCAGCCGGTTGCCGACCTCGAGCGCGAGGCTGTCGAGCGCGCCGCCCTGCGCGACGCCGAGATGGCGCGAGCCGCGGCGGCCGAGATCCTGCACGGTGGACAGCGGGCCGGCCCGCACCACCTCGATGGTGCCCGGTGCGTTGTTCTGGGTCATCGCGCGTCGACTCCCGCAATGGTGAAGCGCACGCGGTCGCCGGGCAGCAGCAGCGTCGGCTGCGGCCGCGCCGGATCGAACAGCACGTGCGACGTGCGGCCGATCAGTTGCCAGCCGCCGGGAGACGTGGCCGGGTAGATGCCTGTCTGTGCGCCGCCGATGCCGACCGAGCCGGCCGGCACCTCGAGGCGCGGCGCCGCGCGGCGCGGCGTGTGCAGCGCGGCATCGAGCCCGCCGAGATAGGCGAAGCCCGGCTGGAAGCCGACGAAGAACACGACGTAGGCGCCGGCTGCGTGGCGCGCGACGACTTCGTCGGCCGACAGGCCGGTATGGGCGGCGACGGCCGCCAGGTCGGGGCCGGCGGCGCCGCCGTACTCGACCGGGATTTCGACCTCGCGACCGTCCGCATGCTCGACGTCGGCCGTCTCCCACGCGTCACGCAGCGCGGGCGTGAGCGAGTCGGCCGTCGCGGCGAGCGGGTCGAACACGATCGTCAGGTTGTTCATGCCGGGCACGACATCGACCACGTCGGGCCACGCGCGCGCGGCCTCGGCAACGGCCCAGACGCGGCGCTGGCAATCGAGCGTGGCGGGCGGCGGCACCTCGCAGACGAGGGCGGCATCGCCGAGCGGATAAATGCGGGGTTGCGTCATCGGACTGGCACGGTTCGGACGGCAATGTTAGCGCACATTGTCAATAAAATATCGACAACTTCCCAATAAGCGTTTTCGCCTAGCCCGTATGTCCGGGCTTCTGGCGTACACTCGGCACACCCTGTCATCCGGCTTGCTCCGTCTTTACATGAAGCGTCCTGCGACCAAGATCGTGTCATCCGAACACCTCGTTTCCGATTCGAGCGCGGAGCTGTCGGAGCTCGAATACGGGCTCATCATGGCAGGCAACGCGTTCAACCGGTGGATGGTGCGCTGCATGTCGGCGGCCGGCGCGAAGGACATGACGGCGGTCGAGGTGTCGCTGCTGCATCACGTCAGCCACCGTGAACGCAAGAAGAAGCTCGCCGACATCTGCTTCGTGCTCAATATCGAGGATACGCACGTCGCGACCTATGCGCTGAAAAAACTGATCGCCCGCGGCTATGTGAAGAGCGAGAAGAGCGGCAAGGAAGTGTTCTTTTTCGCGACCGACGCGGGCCGCGAGCTGTGCCTGAAGTACCGCGAGGTGCGCGAGCACTGCCTGATCGAGACGCTGAAGGACAGCGGGCTCACCAACGAGCAGATCGGCGACGCGGCGCAGTTGCTGCGCAACGCATCGGGCCTGTACGACACGGCCGCGCGCGCGGCGGCGTCGCTGTAAGCGGTCGGGCAGGGGGCGGGCCGGGGTTGCGCCGGCCGTGACGCGCGGCAATGCGCCGGCGGGCGTGCGACGACGGACGCGGCGGCGCCCGCCGCATCATCCGGCGGCCGGGTAGAGCGCGCCGTCGGTCACGATCCAGCCCAGTGCGAGATCGTGCGCTTCGGCCGGCAGTGCGTCGACGCGGCACGCTTCATAGGCGATGCCGACCGTCACGGGCGGCTGGCTGCCCGGCCACGCGGCGAGCGTGCGGTCGTAATAGCCGCCGCCGTAGCCGAGCCGGTAGCGCTGCGGATCGAATCCCACACAGGGAATCAGCAACAGGTCGGGCGCGACGACGATTCCCGACGCCGGTTCCGGAATCCGGTGATGGCCTTCGCGCATCGGCGTGTGCGTGTCCCATGCATGGAACTCGAGCGGCGTGTGCCGCTCGCCGATCACGGGCAGCGCCGCGCGCCGGCCGGCACCGGCCGCGCACCAGGCGAGCACCGCATCGCGCGCGTCGAATTCACCCGGCAGCGGCCAGTAGAACCCGACCGTGCGCGGCGCGAGCCGTTCGAGCAGCGTGCGCAGCCGCGCGTCGAGCGCGGCGTTCGCGGCGGGTTGCGACGCGGCGTCGCGACGCGCGCCGGACAGCGTTTTGCGTAGCGCAACCTTCGGGTTCGGCACAGGGTTGCGTGCTATGCTTTCGCTCACTTCGTGCTCCATTCAAAACGATGTCGAACAGCCTTTTCCGAGTATATCGCGCGGTCGCGCTGACGCTTTCGGCCACCGCGCTCGTCGCGGGCACGGCCGCGTGCGCCGCACCGAACGACGATACGGTCTCCGGGGACGACCAGACCTTCGTGCAGCTTCGTGAAGCCGCGCGCCGCAACGACGCCGCGAAAGCCGCGCAGCTCGCGTCGATGATTCCGAACTATCCGGTACCGTCCTACGTCGAGTATTTCCAGATCAAGCCGCAGTTGTTCGATTCGACGGGCCGCGCGCGCGTGGATGCGCCGGACGCGCCCGTGCAGTCGTTCCTGCAGCGCTACGATGGCCAGGCGATCGCCGACCGCCTGCGCAACGACTACCTGCTCGTGCTCGGCGCGCGCCACGACTGGCGCAACTTCGACGATCAATACAAGCGCTTCGTGCTCGACGACGACACGCAGGTCAAGTGTTATGCGCTCGAATCGCGCGCGGCGCGCGGCGAGAACGTCGCCGATGCGGCGCGTGCGCTGCTCGTCGAGCCGAAGAATTACGGCGACGCATGCGTCGACCTGATCACCGCGCTGACGGTCAACCAGCAGTTCACGAGCGACGACGTGTGGCAGCAGGCGCGCCTCGCGTACGAGCAGAACTACACGACGCTCGGCGGCAAGATCGTCGACGCGCTCGGCGCGCGTCCGGTCGGCTTCGACCAGGCGACGAGCGCGCCGCCGCTGTACCTCGCGCGCGGCGTCGGCCCCGACGCGACGTCGCACCAGCTCGCGCTGATCGCGCTCGGCCGCATGGCGCGCAACGATCCGGACGCGGCCGCCGGCATGCTCACGACGGTCGCGCCTTCGCTGACCAAACAGGAGCAGGCGATCGCGTGGGGCGCGATCGGCTACCAGGGCGCGATCAAGCGCTCGCCGCTCGCATCGGTCTGGTATGCGAAATCCAAGAATGCGCCGCTGTCGAACCCGGGCTACGAATGGCGCACGCGCGCCGCGCTGCTCGCCGGCAACTGGCCGATGGTGCGCTGGTCGATCGAGCAGATGCCGCCGTCGCTGCGCGACGATCCGGCGTGGATCTACTGGCATGCGCGCGCGCTCAAGCAGAGCGGCGACACGCTGCAGGCGAACCAGGAATTCGAGCAGGTCGCCGGGCAGTACAACTTCTACGGGCAGCTCGCCGGTGAAGAACTCGGCCAGCGCACGACGATCCCGCCGCGCACGAAGGTGAGCGACGCCGAGATCGACGCGATGGGCAAGATCCCGGGCTTCGCGCTCGCGCAGCGTTTCTACGCGCTGAACCTGCGCCTCGAGGGCAACCGCGAATGGAACTGGCCGCTGCGCGGGATGACCGATCGCCAGCTGCTCGCGGCCGCCGAGTACGGCAAGCGTGTCGACCTGCTCGACCGCACGGTCAACACGGCCGACCGCACGAAAGCGGAGCACGATTTCACGCTGCGCTACCCGTCGCCGTACCGCAACATCGTCGAGCGCTACGCGCAGTCGACGGGCCTCGACACCGAATGGGCGTACGGGCTGATCCGCCAGGAGTCGCGCTTCATCACGAGCGCGCGTTCGTCGGTGGGCGCGGGCGGCCTGATGCAGCTGATGCCGGCCACCGCGCAGATGGTCGCGAAGAAGCTCGGCCTCGGCACGATCTCGCGCACGCAGATGCACGACATCGATACCAACATCCAGCTCGGCACCTGGTATCTGGCGGACATCTACAACAACTTCGACAGCTCGCCGGTGCTCGCCACGGCCGGCTACAACGCAGGCCCGGGCCGGCCGCGCCAGTGGCGCCAGGTGTTGACGCAGCCGGTCGAAGGCGCGATCTTCGCAGAAACGATTCCGTTCAACGAGACGCGCGACTACGTGAAGAACGTGCTGTCGAACACCGTCTATTACGCGGCGCTCTTCGAGGGCAAACCGCAGTCGTTGAAGAAACGTCTAGGCATGATCTCGCCCTGATAAGCAATCTTCACACTGCCGCGCGAGACGCGGCAGTGTTCTTTTGAGGCCCACATCATGGATCGCCAGACCGTCGCGCTGCTGGGCGGCACCGGCTTCATCGGCAGCCGGCTCGTCAATGCGCTGATCGAAGCCGGCAAGCAGGTACGGATCGGCACGCGCCGGCGCGACCACGCGCGCCACCTGCAGATGCTGCCGGTCGAAATCGTCGAGCTCGAAGCGCTCGATACGCGCACGCTCGCGCGCTTCGTCGCCGGTGCGCACGCGGCGATCAACCTCGTCGGCGTGCTGCACGGCGGCCGCGGTACGCCCTACGGGCCCGGCTTCGAGCGCGCGCACGTCACGCTGCCGGCCGCGCTCGCGACCGCCTGCACCGAGGTGGGCGTGCAGCGCGTGCTGCACATGAGCGCGCTCGGCGCCGATTCGCATGGCGCGAGCATGTACCAGCGCTCGAAGGGCGACGGCGAGGCCGCGCTGCATGCGATCGCGGCGACCGATTCGCTCGCGCTGACGATCTTCCGCCCGTCGGTCGTGTTCGGCCCCGGCGATGCGTTCCTCAACACGTTCGCGAACCTGCAGCGCACGGTGCCCGTGCTGCCGCTCGCGATGCCCGACGCGCGCTTCCAGCCCGTGTTCGTCGGCGATGTCGTGCGTGCGTTCGTCAACACGCTCGATCTCGCGGCCGCGCACGGCAAGACCTACGAACTCGGCGGCCCGACCGTCTACACGCTCGAGCAGCTGGTGCGCTATTGCGGCACGCTGGTCGGCCGGCAGGCACGCATCGTGCGGCTGCCCGACGCGCTCGCGCGGCTGCAGGCGAGCGTGTTCGAATGCCTGCCCGGCGAGCCCGTGCTCACGCGCGACAATCTCGCGACGATGTCGGTGCCGAACGTGCTGTCGGGGCCGCTCGCGCCGGAGCTCGGGATCTCGCCCGCGAGTCTCGAGAGCATCGCGCCCGCGTATCTCGGCCAGGCCGCGCAGCGGTCCCGGTTCGACTGGTTCCGCTCGCGCCGCTAGGCCGGCCCGGGTGCCGTCGTTCAGCTTCACCCTTTTCACCTTCTCGCTTTCCGGAACACCGTCATGAAACTCGTCATTGGAGACAAGAACTACTCGTCGTGGTCGATGCGTCCGTGGCTGCTGCTCGTGCATTTCGGCATCCCGTTCGACGAGATCGCGATCGAGCTGCGTCACGACGACACGGCCGCACGCATCCTCGAGTATTCGCCGTCCGGCAAGGTGCCGTGCCTGATCGACGACCACGGCGTCGCGATCTGGGATTCGCTCGCGATCGCCGAGACGCTCGCCGAACGCTATCCGCAGTTTCCGATGTGGCCGGCCGATCCGCTCGAGCGCGCGCATGCGCGCTGCGTCGCGGCCGAGATGCATGCGGGCTTCGCGGCGCTGCGCACGCAGATGGGCATGAACGTGCGCGCGTCGATGCCGGGGCGCGGCGCGACGCCCGATGCGCTCGCCGACGTCGCGCGCATCGACGCGTTGTGGAGCGCGTGCCTCGAGGCGTCGGGCGGGCCGTTCCTGTTCGGCGAATTCGGGATTGCCGATGCGATGTACGCGCCCGTCGTGATGCGCTTCAACACGTACGCGCCGGGCCTGTCGCCGGAGGCGGCCGGCTATGCGGCCCGCGTGACGGCGCTGCCGGCCGTCCAGCGCTGGATCGACGCCGCGCGCCGTGAAACGAACGTGATCGCCGAATTCGAGCCGCAGCCATGAACATCTACGCTGTAGGCGGTGCGATCCGCGACGAATTGCTCGGCGTGCCCGTGCAGGACCGCGACTACGTGGTGGTGGGCGCGACCCCCGAGCAGATGGCCGCACAGGGGTTCCGGCCGGTGGGCAAGGATTTCCCGGTCTTCCTGCATCCGCGGACGCAGGAGGAGTACGCGCTCGCACGCACCGAGCGCAAGACGGCGGCCGGTTATCACGGCTTCCAGTTTCATTACGCGCCGGACGTGACGCTCGACGAGGATCTCGCGCGGCGCGACCTGACGATCAACGCGATGGCGCGCGAGGTGAGTCCGGAGGGCGAGCTGGTCGGGCCCGTGATCGACCCGTTCGACGGGCAGGCCGACCTGCGCGCGCGTGTGTTCCGCCATGTGAGCGATGCGTTCGTCGAGGATCCGGTGCGGATCCTGCGCATCGCGCGCTTTGCCGCGCGGTTCGCGGATTTCACGGTCGCGGACGAAACGCTCGCGCTGATGCGGCGGATGGTCGATGCGGGCGAGGTCGACGCGCTCGTGCCCGAACGCGTCTGGCAGGAAATCGCGCGCGGGCTCATGGAGGTGAAACCGTCGCGGATGTTCGCGGTGCTGCGCGAGTGTGGCGCGCTCGCGCGCATCCTGCCCGAAGTCGATGCGTTGTGGGGCGTGCCGCAGCGCGCCGACTACCACCCGGAGGTCGACACCGGCGTGCACGTGATGATGGTCGTCGACTATGCGGCGAAGCAGGGTTATTCGCTGCCGGTGCGCTTCGCGGCGCTCACGCACGATCTCGGCAAGGCGACGACGCCTGCCGACGTGCTGCCGCGCCATATCGGCCACGAGGGACGCAGCGTCGACCTGCTCAAGCCGTTGTGCGAACGGCTGCGCGTGCCGAACGAATGCCGCGATCTCGCGCTCGTGGTCGCGCGCGAGCACGGCAACCTGCATCGCGTGATGGAGATGGGCGCGGCCGCGCTGGTGCGGCTGTTCGAGCGCAGCGACGCGCTGCGCAAGCCGGCGCGTTTCGCCGAGATGCTGCAGGCGTGTGAATCGGATGCGCGCGGGCGGCTCGGGCTCGATACGCAGCCGTATCCGCAGGCCGAGCGGCTGCGTGTCGCGCTCGCGGCCGCGCGCAGCGTCGATGCCGGCGCGATCGCGCGCGGCATCGGCAACGATACGGAGAAGATCCGGGAGGCCGTGCATCGCGCGCGGATCGAGGCTGTCGCGCAGGCGCTCGAGATCGGCGAATAGGTCGGCAGGAAGGGCGGCAGGAAGGGCGCGCGTCGCGCGCCTGCAAAGCCGTTATGGCTTCTTCTTGCGTGCCGGCTTGGCGGCCGCCACGCGTTTGCCGGCGGCCGCGCGCGGCTTGGCTGCCGCCTTCTGGTCTTTTTTCACCGAGCCGGCGGCCCGATCGCGATCCGCCCGTTCGGGCGCCGGCGCGCGGCGGCTCGTGCGCGGTTCGTCCGCCGTGGCGCGCACGACGGGGGCCGGTTTCGTGGTGTCCGTCGTCGCGGACACGAACCCGGCGCGACGGTCGTCGAACAGCGGCAGCGTGCCGACCGCGATCAGCTCGGCCGGCCCGTCGCCCACGTTGGCGACCCGATGCCGCTTGCGCGCGTCGAAGTGCAGCGAGTCGCCGGGCGACAGCGGGTAATGCTTCTTGCCGATCGTGAAGCAGATCCGGCCGGCCAGCACGTACACGAATTCGTCGCCGCCGTGCGCCACCCATTCCGAGCGGTAGCCTTCCATCATCCGCACCTTGAGCGCGTTGATCTGGCTGCCGTCGAACGTGGTGGACAGGCGTTCGTACCATTGCGACGTGGCGTCGAGCGCGTACGCCTTGCGGCTGCCCTCGTGCGAATCGGGCCGCACCTGGCGCGGCTGGTCGATCAGCGCGCCGAGCGGTACGTCGAGCGCCTTCGCGACGTTGACGAGCGACGACAGCGAAATGCCCGTGAGATGGCGCTCGACCTGGGACAGGAACCCGACCGACAGTTTCGCTTCGGTCGCGACTTCCTGCAGCGTCTTCTTCGCTTCCCGGCGCAGGCGGCGAATGCGCTGGCCGATACGCATGAGGTCTGAATCCATGAATCTCTTTCGCGGCAACGAATCGGGAGGCGGGCGGACGGGCGGTGCAGTCGCCGGACAGGGAATTCCGCGCACCGCATGAAGCACGGCCGTCGGGGCGGCGATGCCGGCGCATTGTACCGCGCGGTGCCGCCGGACGAACGCCCGTTGTGCCGGGATCCGCAAGCGTCATGCCGATTTTAGCCCTACGAAAATTTCAGCTTGACCTCAATTTCAGCGTGCTCTAGATTCTGTCGCGCGCATCAAAAAAAGTTAAGTGAGACGAAATTTTTTAAAGGGCCTGCCGCCGGGACGGTACGGCGGCCCGGCGTCGTGCCGCGCCGGGTCGAGCGTCGACCGTGCAGCGGCGCCGGGCCGCGTCAGGCCTGCTTCAAGCCTGCTTTGGGCCTGCTTTGGGCCCGCTTTGGGCCTGTACCCCGCCGCGTCACCGCCGGCCGCCGACAACAATGCATAACGGGCTTCCGATGATCGATCGACTGAAATACAGCTTCTCCGGCCTCCCCCCCTACGACGCGTCCGTCGTCGACACGCAGGCGGCCCTGTCGCGCCTGCTCGACGCCGCGCGGCTCGATGCGGTACTGGTCACGTCGCAGGACGAATACGTGACCGAGTACCTGCCGCGCAGCAACAACCCGCGTTATGCGCTGTCGGGCTTCGACGGTTCGGCCGGCTGCGGGATCTTCCTGAGCGCGGCGACCGCGCAGGCGCTCGGCGTGCCGCCGTTCGTGCTGTTCGTCGACGGCCGTTATCACCTGCAGGCCGAGCAGCAGTGCGATCCGGCACGCGTGCGCATCGAGAAGCTCGGGATGAACGTGACGATCTGGCAGGCGATGGCCGACTGGCTGGTCGCGCACGGGAGCCGGCTCGCACGGGTCGGCTACGACGCGCGGCGGATCAGCGTCGCGCAGCGCGATCGCCTGTTCGAGCGGACGCAGGCCGCGTCGCTCGACTGGACGAGTCTCGCCGAGCGCGAGATCGATCGCGCGATCGCGTTGCCGGGCTGGGTCGTCGAGCGGCCGATCTTCGAGGTGCCGGAAGCGATGACCGGCCTGAGCGTCGCGCAGAACCTCGACGCGCTGAACACCAAGCTCGCCGCGCACACCGGCGCGCCGGACGGCAGGACCGCCTTCTTCACCTGCGCATCGGACGACCTCGCGTATCTGCTGAACAGCCGCGGCTATCACATCCCGAATGCGTCGTCGCACCTCGGCTTCCTGTTCGCGGTGGGCGGGCAGGTGGCGTTGTTCCTGCCGGAAGGCTGCGACCGCTGCGAGGTCACGCTCGAGTCGTATCCGGCGCTGCATGTGATCCGGCGCGATGTCGCGGCGCTCGAGCGCTTTCTCGCGCCGTTCGCGGTCGAGCACGTGTGCTACGGCTTCGAATCGGTGAACTGCGCGCTCGTCGACGCGGTGAAGCGGGTGTGGCCGCAGGCGCGGCATGCCGACTTCAACCCGGTCGAGGCGATGCGGGCCGGCAAGACGCCGGCGGTGCTCGACCGGTTCCGCGACGCGTTTGCGCGCAGTTCCGCGGCGATCGCCGAGACGATGCGCTGGGCGAAGACGGGCGAGCCGGGCGTGCGCCATACCGAATACGACCTGGCGCGCGCGATCAACGATGCATACGCCGCGCGCTCCGCGGTTGCGCTGACGTTTCCGTCGATCGCCGCGAACGGCGCGAACAGCGCGTTCGCGCATTACACGGCGGCGAGCGCCGACGTCGAGCTGACGGAAGGCGAACTCGTGCTGCTCGACAGCGGCGCGTATTACGAAGCCGGCTTCGCGACGGACTGTACGCGCGTGGTGCTGCGCCGGACGCACCCGGATACGGTCGCGCAGCCGTGGCAGCGCGAGATCTACACGGTCGCGCTGAAGGCCTGCATCAAGGGGCTCGTCACGCGCTTCCCGAGCACGGCAAAGGGCGGCGACGTCGATGCGGTCGTGCGGCAGGTGTGCCGCGATCACGGCCACGATTTCGGCCACGGCACCGGGCACGGCGTCGGGATTCACGTGCACGAGGGCGGCGTGCGGTTCGCGCCGGGCGCGCAGTACGGGCTCGTGCCGAATGCGGTGATTTCGGTCGAGCCGGGCATCTACCTGCCGGGCAAGGGCGGCGTGCGGATCGAGAACATCGTGATCATCCGTCAGGACGACGCGCAGCCGGACACCGTGACGTTCGAGAACATCGTGACGGTCGGCTACGACTGGGACCTGATCGACCTCGACCTGCTGGACGACGACGAGCGCGCATACCTGCGCGACTACGAGCGGCTGTGCGTCGAGCGCGGCACGCAGGTCACCGCGTGTCCGCTGCTGTAGGCACCGCCGCCCGCGCCGGTCAGTTCAGCAGGCGCGCCCGCGCGAACGGCGCGATCCGCTCGGCGAGCCACGCGTGCGTGCGTGTCGTCGGGTGCAGCGTGTCCCAGAACACGAAGCGCGCCGGGTCGCGGCAGTCCACGCGCGGCGTCTGCGCGCTCAGGTAGGTGAGCGACGACGGTTTCGGGATGTCGAGGCACGCGCGCTTCGCGTCGTCGAAGCCGTATTGGGCCGGATGGCTCAGCAGGTCGTCGAACAGCGCGTACGCGTCGAACACCTCGAGCCGCAGCGTCGCGCCGTAACGGGCGCGCAGCGCGGCGGCGGCGTCGGCGAGGCGCCGGTTGTAGTCCTTCACCTGCGCGGCGACGCTCGCCGTGTCGGTGCGCGTCGCGAACACCGGTGCGCGCGACACGTCCGGCAGCGTGACGAGCATGATCCGCGTCGCGCCGGCCGCGGCGAGCCGCTCGAGGCTGTCGCGCACCGCATTCGCCGCCTGCTCGGGCGAGCGCCCGTAGTTCACCAGGTCGTTGCCGCCCGCGAACACCGCGAACAGCGTGTTGGCGGGCCGGTAGTCCGGTGCGCGATCCATGTATTCGCGCCACGAGTCGATCTGCTGCACGAGGCCCGGCACGACGAGGTACTGGTCGGTCGCCGCGCCGCCGATCGCCCAGTTGTAGAACGGCAGCCGCAGCGCGTTCGCGAGATATTCGGCCCACACCGGGCCGTTGCTGAAGCGCCCCGCCTGCCAGCTCGTGGCGTTCGGCAGCTTCCACTGGCTCGCGTTGAACATGTTCTGCGTGTCGGACAGGCTGTCGCCGAACACGATCAGCTTGTTGACGCGTGCGTCCTGTTGCGCGGCGTCGACGGTCCACACCGTGTAGTTGAACGACAGCGCGTTGTTCGCCGCGAGCGCCTGCACGAGGTCGGACCTGATACCTTTCGCGGCCAGCGTCTTGCGGCACACGTCGGCGAGCGTGTCCTGCGTCGTCGTGCTGTAGAACATGTTCTTCCACTGCGTGATGCCGTCAGCCCACCAGTAGCCGGACACGCGATACCAGTCGCCGCCGGCGGGGTCGCGCGCCCATTCGTAGGTCGCGGCCGGCTTCAGCGGATCCGCGTCGATCCGGTACCAGCAGCGCAGGTACGTGTAGGTGTCGGAGCCGCGGCGCGGCGCGCGCGGCGTCGCGCCGGGCGTGGCCGGGGCGGCCGGCGGCACGATGTCGGGGCCGGCCGGCGACAGCGACATGTCGCCCGTCGGCACGGGCAGCGGCGCGACGCCGGCGGCCTGCGCGGCGGACAGCGTCAATGCGGCGCCCAGCGTCGCGGCGGCGGAAACGGCGGCGATGCGGTACGAAAACGGAATGCGGAAATATGGCATGCGGCCCTCTTCTGATTGTTGTGGCGAGACGGCGGCGCGGCTGCGCAGCCGTGTATCGGAAGGGACCGTGGGTGCCGGGTTCGAGCCCGGTCTGTCGAAACTCGGGAAGCCGCGAATGGCGGCGAGGTGCTGCGAGGTACTACGAGCTGCTATGAGGTGGTGCGGCAGGAAAGGCAGCGGCGCCGCTGCCGGTCGCTCGGTTGGTCAGTCCGTGCTTCAGCGCATGAGCGCTGATACGCGCCCGTCGGGGCCATAGACGCCGGCCGGCGCGGGCACCGAGCGCAGTACCGCGAGCGCGCGCTCGTTGTAGTCCATCCGGATCCGGATCAGCATCCCGTTGTTCGCATTGGCCTGGCGCGCGCGTTCGGCGGCCTGTTGCAGCAGCTGCCAGCGGCCGGCGAGGCGCGCATCGCGCTCGGCGGCCTGGTCCATCCCCTTCTTGCCGGCCGGAAAGCCGAGCGCGGAAAGCTGGGTGTCGCGCGTGCGTTCGAGCTGCGCGAGCCGGTCGATCAGCTCGCTCTTCTTCTCGACGATCCCGGGCAGCATCTCGAGCGGCTGGGCCATCGTCAGCGCCTTTTCCTCGTAGGCGAGCAGGGACGCGAACGCCTCGACCGTCGCGTGTTCGTCGTTGACCGTGGCCAGCAGCTCTTCTCTCATCGCGTCATGCTCGTCGCGCCGGCGCGGGTTGGGCGCGCCGGCAAACCGGTAGACCGGGGGACCGGCCGCGAGGCCGGCTTCAGTTGCCCGGGCGCTGCTGCTGCAGCAGCTCGCGGGCGGTATTCAATATGCCGTCGGCGATCTTGCTCGCATCGATCGTCAACGTGCCGTTGTTCAGCGCGTCCTTGATCGACTGGACGAGGCCCGTGTCGATATCGGCGTTGCCGGACGCGGATACCGAACGCAGCTGGCCGGACAGACCCGACAGGTTCACGGTCGTGTCGCCGCCGGTCGACCCTGCGTCGGCCGCCTGCGCGGACGAAGACGAGGCCGCGCCGGATGGCGCACGGGTCGCGCCGTTGCCGGTCGGCGCCAGGGGGCTCGGGTTCGGAGTGGAATCGATCTTCACGATGGGTTTCCTGTTCGGTTTGACCCAGATAACGGCCGGGTCGGCCCGAACTTTAGCATCGCGAGCCCGAAATGCTCCGAATAAACAATTCTTTACATTCTTGCCGCAGGATCCGTCCCTACAGCGGAATCTCCACGGTGCCGGCGTCCTTGACGATCGCCGTGACGATCTGGCCCGCCGCCATCCGCACCCTGACCGACTGGCCGGGCGCGCCATTCGCCAGCGCGCTGCCCTCGGCCGAAATCGTGAAACCGGGCCCGGCCGCGACCACCCGCACCGTCTGGCCGGCCGACACCGACGCCGCGCTCTTCAGCAGGTCCTGCCGCAGCGGCAGCCCGGCCGAGATGCGCGCGAGCGCGGTCGAGCCGATCGCCTGCGCCGGATCGGTGATCACCGCGAGCGGCAGCACCGTCAGGTCGCCGTCGCGGGCGACCAGGTCGGCCGCGGAGAGCGGCTCGCCGGGCGCGATCTGGCGCGCGGCGACGTAATAGGTGGCCTGTACGGTGACTTTCGCCTGCAGGTAGACGGTCCACGGCCGCTCGCCCGCGCAGCGCACGCCGACCGTCGTGCGGCCCCACAGGCGCGCGCCGGTCGGCATGAACGGCTCGAGCGTCGTGCACGCGGCGAGCCCGCGCGGAAACGCGGTCGTGACCGTCGCGGTGGTCTTGCCGGGCAGGCCCGCGATCTGCTGCTGCAGGAACGCGAGGGCCGCGCGGCGGATCGACTCGGGATCCTGCTGGCCGGGCGGCGTCGCGGGCTGGGCGGCATTGGCTGCATTGGTGGTATTGGCCACCGGGGCCGGGTTGGCGGGACCCGGCGTCGCGCGCGGCGCCGGCAATGCCGACGCGGCGCGGGCGGCCGCCATGCGTGCGGCGAAGGCCGGCTGCGGGGCCGGCCGCACGGGATTCGACGCGGGTTCGGCCGTGCCGGCGACGACCGTCGCGATCGCAGTCGGATCGGCGGCACGCGGCGCGCCGTATCCGGCGTTCGCGCGGGCGGCTGCGTAGACGGGACGGGGCGCGGGCGCCGGTGCCGGTCCCACGGCAGCCGGCGGCGGGACGGTCGTCACGACCATCGTGCCGGCCGGTTGCGGCGCGTAGCCGGTGCCGGCGGCACCCGTGCCGCTCGTCGAGCGACCCGCGTCCGGCGCGAGGCCCGCACCCGGCGCCATCGCCGCATTCCCGGCGAACTGCCCGCCGCTTGCCGCATTGGCGTGCGCGAGCGCGGTTTCGGCCGTCTCGCCGCGCCCGGGAATCACGATCATCCCGTCGTCCGCGTGCGCGGCCGGGGCGGCGATCCACACTGCCGCGGCGAGCGCAAAGGCACGCGCAAACGCACGCCGGACGTGCATGAGCCGCCCGTTCCTTCCGCGAAGTGCGCTGCCAGTCATTGCCCGATCCCCGATCCGTTGCTCCGCTTCGCATTCTAGGGAGCGGGGCCGTCGCGCAAACGATGAATAGAGGGGGCCTTTGCCGCGTTATTCGCCCGATTGCCGGTTGCGTCCGGCGCCTACCATCGCTGTCATGGAAAAAAGCCTCTCGGGTCGCCATCCGGCGCGAGGGGCGTGCAGCGCTTCATACGGAGAGACGCACACATGCTGGACAAACTCGATGCGGAATTCGCGTTCGGCCGACAGGCGCTCGACGTGCGCGCCTACCGGCAGGAACTGCTGTCGTCGAACATCGCGAACTCCGACACGCCCGGCTACCAGGCCCGCGACGTCGATTTCGCGTCGACGCTCGCGCGCTCGCTGAAGCAGGCCAATGGCGGCCTCGCGCCGAGCAACGCCGCGCAACTGCCGATGACGCAGCCGGCCGGCGTGACGAGCGGCATGTCGATGGTGTCGACGGCGGCGGGCCACATGGCCGGCACCGCGAAGCTGATCCCGACGGGCGGCCCGGCGGACGACTACGGCCGCGCGCAGTACCGGATGCCGCTGCAGCCGTCGCTCGACGGCAACACGGTCGATCTCGACGTCGAGCGCGTGCAGTTCGCGAACAACGCGCTGCACTACCAGACCGGGATGACCGTGATGACCCAGCAGATCAAGGCGATGATCGCCGCGATCACGACGAACCAGTGACGGCGCGCGCCGCCTCCGAATCCGAGCAAAAGGAGCTTCCATGCCTTCGTTGATGAACATCTTCGGCGTCGCCGGCTCGGCGCTGTCCGCGCAGTCGCAGCGCCTGAACGTCACCGCGTCGAACCTCGCGAACGCCGACAGCGCGACCGGCCCCGACGGCAAGCCGTACAAGGCCAAGCAGGTCGTGTTCGCGACCGACCCGATCGGCGGCGCGCGCACCGCGTCCGGCCAGGGCGTGGGCGGCGTGCGCGTGACGAAGGTGATGGACGACCCGTCGCCGATGAAGTCGACCTACGACCCGTCGAACCCGGCCGCCGACGCGAACGGCTACGTGCAGATGCCGAACGTCGACCCGGTGCAGGAGATGGTGAACATGATCTCGGCGTCGCGCTCGTACCAGGCCAACGTCGAGACGCTGAACACCGCGAAGACGCTGATGCTCAAGACGCTGACGATCGGCTCGTAAGCCGCGCGCCGACCGACCTCACAGACCCGACAGTTCCGAAAGTCCAGACAGAAGGCCACCCAGGATGACTTCCTCCAGCACGACGATCGGCAGCAACGGCACGAACGTGTCGAACCTGCCGACCGACACGATGAACACCAACAACGTGTCGTCGACCAACGGCACGTCGGCGAGCGACCTGCAGGCGACGTTCCTGAAGCTGCTCGTCACGCAGCTGCAGAACCAGGATCCTACGAGCCCGGTCGACAGCTCGCAGATGACGTCGCAGCTCGCGCAGATCAACACGGTGAGCGGCATCGCGCAGCTGAATACGTCGCTCACGTCGCTGTCTTCGCAGCTCACGGCCGGCCAGCAGACGCAGGCCGCGCTGCTGATCGGCACGAACGTGCTCGCGCCGGGCAACGCGGTCGCGGTGAAGGGCGGCGCGGCGTCGCCGTTCGGCGTGTCGCTGTCGAGCTCGGTATCGAACCTGACGATCACCGTGAAGAACGCGGCGGGCACCGTGGTGAACACGATCAAGGCGGGCGCGCAGTCGGCCGGCACCGTGCCGTTCAACTGGACGCCGACCGACTCGGCGGGCAACGCGCTGCCGGACGGCAAGTACACGGTCAGCGCGTCGTACACCGACAGCAACGGCACGCCGCAGCCGGCCACGACGCTCGCGGCCGCGACGGTGCAGAGCGTGATCAAGCAGGCGGACGGCACGGCGGGGCTCGTGCTGTCGAACGGCACGACGGTGGGGCTGACCCAGGTCGCGTCGATCTTCCCGAACACCGCGTCGTCCTCGTCCTCGGCCGGCGGCACCACCACCAACTGATACTGATCGAGCATTCTCGAAACGGAGACCGAAATGGGTTATCAACAGGGTCTGAGCGGCCTCTCGGGTGCATCGAACGCGCTCGACGTGATCGGCAACAACATCGCCAACGCGAACACGGTCGGCTTCAAGTCGAGCACCGCGCAGTTCGCCGACATGTACGCGAACTCGGTCGCGACGTCGACCAACACGCAGATCGGCATCGGGACGCGGCTGAACTCGGTCGAGCAGAACTTCGGCCAGGGCGGGATCACCACGACGAACTCGTCGCTCGACGTCGCGATCAACGGCAACGGCTTCTTCCAGATGTCGAACAACGGCGTGACGACGTACTCGCGCGACGGCACGTTCCAGCGCGACAAGAACGGCTTCATCGTCGACTCTCAGGGCCGCAACCTGATGGGCTACGCAGCCAACGCGGGCGGCGTGATCAACACCGCGCAGACCGTGCCGCTGCAGGCGCCGACGACCAACCTCGCGCCGACCGCGACGACCAAGATCTCCGCGCAGTTCAACCTGAACTCGCAGGACACGGTGCCGACCAAGACGCCGTTCAACGCGACCGACAACACGACGTACAACTACTCGACGTCGATCCAGGTATACGACTCGCTCGGCGGCTCGCAAGCGGTCAACATGTATTTCGTGAAGTCGGCGGCCGGCACGTGGGAAGTATACGCGGGCGTGCAGGGCGGCGCGACGAACGACCTCGGGACGGTCACGTTCAACTCGTCGGGCGCGATCCAGAGCACGACGACGGGCACGCCGGCCACGCCGACCACGTCGCTCGGCCAGTTCCAGTTCACGGTGCCGAACACCGACGGCTCGGCGACGCCGCAGAACCTCACGCTCGACCTGACCGGCACGACGCAGTACGGCGGCAAGGACGGCGTGAACAACCTCGCGCAGGACGGCTTCGCGAGCGGCACGCTGACGACCTACACGATCGGCACCGACGGCAAGCTGACCG
>JABLTH010030022.1_pt1 | contig 35442 bp, 27 predicted proteins | sample 7875711 | NCBI WGS metagenome assembly JABLTH01 (sample SAMN14941262, study PRJNA633318) | bioreactor metagenome | isolation source: bioreactor | place: China | collected 2019-03-05 | reverse complement strand
TGCGGGGTAGAGCAGCCTGGTAGCTCGTCGGGCTCATAACCCGGAGGTCACTGGTTCAAATCCAGTCCCCGCTATTGCCGGGCCGGTTGCGAAAGCAGCCGGCCCTTTAGTTTTCAGGGAACGCCGCCGAGAGACCTCGGCGGCGTTTTCGCGTTTTGGCCCACGTTCCGAAGGGTTCGCCAACGCGACCGCCCGTGGGCCGGGTCTCTGCCGTGCCTCGTGTCCATAACCGGCTCTGACCCGCCCGGGCCTCACGGGCGCGATTTGGGCCCAAAGTCTCTCAGCGTCTCTCGTCGCCGGGTGCCCGGGTTAAGAGGGGTTGGTGCTCGCGAGAGCGCGGCAGATGAAGTCACTTCTGTACCGCGAAGCAGTCGGGTTGATCCGCCGACATCGACCCGCCGGTTCACAAGCGGGCAGATCGCGCGACGGCTGCATAGGGAACCACTACCGGCGCGTGCGCTGCACCGGCTGGCTGGAGCCCCCGATGCGAACCCAGAACCCGGAGACCATGACGCCCGCGGAACGTGACGCAGAAGTGGCGAGCATCCTCGCTCTCGGCCTCGCGCGTGCCATCCATGCGGATCGTTCGCGTTCCACCCGGGAGGCGAGCGACCTGGCGAAATCTGACGCCGAGCGACTTGAACTTCCGCAGCATGCAGACCTCAGTGTCTCCGCACGGCCCCGGGGTTAGGGCTCCGGACCGATGCGAAGAGGAACCACCATGTCTGATGCGATCGAACGACAACTCGGCGAGCTTCAGCGGATGACCACCACCGACCTGGTGGACCGCTACGAGGAACTCCACGGCCACGCCTGCCGCACGCGGCACCGCGCTTACCTGATCCGCAAGATCGCGTGGCGCATCCAGGCCAACGCGGAGGGCGATCTGAGCGAGCGGGCCAAGCGGCGGGCGGCCGAACTGGCGGACGACGCCGAGATCCGCACGATGGCTCCCCGCTCGTTCACCTCCCCGCCGCAGCCCGGCGAGATTCGCACCCGCGTGCGTTCGCTCGACCCGCGGGACCGGCGGGACCCACGCCTGCCGCCGCCGGGCTCGGCGATCGTCCGCCAGTACAAGGGGCGGACGATCCGTGTGACGGTGCTCGCCGACGGTGAGGGCTTCGAGTTCGACGGCGAGCGGTACGGCACGCTGTCGGTGGTCGCTAAGAAGGTGACGGGCCAGCACATCAACGGGTACCGCTTCTTCGGACTGCGGGGTGCCCGATGACCAAGCGGGGCAGGCCGGCCAGCGGGCCGCAATCGCGGGATCGGGGCGGAGCGGCACCCGGGCCCATCCGGTGCGCGATCTACACCCGCAAGAGCAGCGAGGAGGGCCTCGAGCTCGAGTTCAACTCGCTCGACGCCCAGCGGGAGGCGGCGGAGTCCTACGTCGCCAGCCAGCGGAACGAGGGGTGGATCTGCCTCCCGGACCGCTACGACGACGGAGGCTTCTCCGGCGGCAGCATGGAGCGGCCGGCGCTGGAGCGGCTCCTGAAGGACATCGAGGCTGGGAAGGTCGACTGCGTCGTGGTCTACAAGGTGGACCGCCTCAGCCGGTCGCTCATGGACTTCGCCCGCATCATGGAGACGTTCGACCGCAAAGGCGTCTCGTTCGTCTCGGTGACACAGCAGTTCAACACCACGAGCTCGATGGGGCGGCTGACGCTCAACATCCTGCTCTCGTTCGCCCAGTTCGAGCGCGAAATCATCGGCGAGAGAATCCGCGACAAGATCGCCGCCCAGAAGCGCCGGGGCAAGTGGGCGGGCGGCGTGCCCATCCTGGGCTATGACGTCGATCGGTCCGGCAGCAGCCCCCGCCTGGTGGTCAACCCGCGCGAGGCGGCTAAGGTCCGGGCGATCTTCCAGATGTACCTCGACAAGGGCTCGCTCCAGCGGACCGTGACCGAGCTGCGGCACCGAGAGTGGAAGAACAAGCGCCGCGTGACCAAGAAGGGCGTCAGCGTCGGCGGCCAGCCCTTCAACACGGGCACCCTCCACGTTCTTCTGACCAACCCGCTCCTCACGGGCAAGATCGTCCACCGGGGCAACACCTACGACGGCGAGCACGAGGCCATCGTCGATCCCGCATTGTTCGAGCGCGTCCGCCAGCAGCTCCTCGAGAACGGCAGGACCGGTGGAATCGAGATGCGCAACAAGTACGGGGCGCTCCTGCGCGGGCTTCTGCGGTGCAAGAAGTGCGACTGCGCGATGATCCACACGTTCTACGGCAAGCGGGACAAGCAGTACCGCTATTACCGATGCTTGGAAGCCATCAAGAATGGGGCGCACACCTGCGAGGCATCGTCGCTGCCCGGACTGGAGATCGAGAAGCTCGTGGTCGACGAGATCCGCACCCTCGGCGGCGACCGCGAGCTGCTGGATCGCATTCTCGCGGAGGCCCAGGTGAACGTCGACCAGGAACTTACGGCGCTCAAGACGGAGCGGGCATCGATTCACGCTGCGCTCGGCCGATTGGAGCAGGAGCTGCGGGAACTGGTGGCGGACCGAAGCGGAACCGGCGCTGCGACCGCTCGGCTCGCCGCCGCCCACGAGCGGGTCAGCGGCGCACGCACCCGCCTTGCCGAGGTGGAGACCCGGCTCGGTCTGATCGGAGCCAAAGCCATCACCCGCGAGGAGGCCCGCAAGGTGCTGAAGGAGTTCGACGGGGTCTGGGCGCAACTCTCGCCCCGCGAGCAGGGCCGGGTGTTGAAGTTGCTCTTCTCGAAGATCGAGTACGACGCGGAGAACGCCACCGTCGCGGTGACGTTCCGAGCGAGCGGGATCGCCGCCCTGTGCGCCCGACAACTGGAGGAAGCCGCGTGACCACCGTAGTTCGGACCATCCATATCACCCGCAAGGCCCGCCGCAAGCGCGTCGTCCTTGGCCCCGACGCCCCCAAGCCCGAACTGCCGGGCCGTGTGCCCCGCGTGGCCCGGCTGATGGCCTTGGCGATCAAGTACGACCGGCTGCTCCGAAAGGGCGTCGTGGCGCATATGTCTGAGCTCGCCAGGCTGTGCCAGGTTACGCAGCCGCGAATGACGCAGATCATGAACCTGCTGCACCTCGCCCCGGACATCCAGGAGGCGATTCTGCACCTTCCAGTCGTCGAGCGGGGCCATGACCCAATTCACGAGCGTTCGCTTCGGCAGGTTACCGCCAAGGTCGAATGGCAAGAGCAACGGCGTTTGTGGGCGCGGCTTGGTTTGCCGCTCTCAGAGCGAAGGTCACTACAACAGCCCGGACGGCATTGATCCGAGCCGACGCTTGAACAGCAGTTGTGCGTCATCGTCGTCCGACAGATGCACTCGTACCACCACCCCGCACTCTGGTGGTGGCGGGGTCGTGGTCGTCATGATGTACTGGAACGGCGCGAGGTCATCGCCTCCAAGGGCGTTGTGGCGATCAAGCATGAACGAGATGTACCGGTGGTACAGCGCCGAACCCAGATCCGCCTCACGCGGGCTGTCGTGGAGGACAAACCCTGGGTGGTTGGCGGCCCCCTCAACGGATGCGAGCAGACCGCACGCGTCCGCGAGCACCACGGCCAACGACTCAACCGCCTCGCCGCCGATCGCCGCCTTCCGTCTGATCTCGAACTCGATCTCCTCGTCAGTTACGATGATCTCACCGGAGTAGTCGGGCGACACCGCTGCCCCGACGACCACTGAGTAAAGACGCCGCACTCGGTCAAACTGTCTGGTCGTGCGCGATCTCACGCCCTGGATCTTGACGGCGAGACCGGCCCCCCTCTCCTCTTCAATCTCAACATCCTTGCGAAGTCTCGCGAGCTCGGCGTCCTGGCGGGATCCGTCGATCAGGCCGGCGTACCGGTCCAAGTCACGTCCCAGCCGCTCGATGGTCTCGATTCGACGCTCCAGCTCCCGCTGGCGAGCCGAGAGTCTGCTGATCCGTGCTTCCATAGCAGCGGCTCGCGCTCGCGGTACCACGAGTTCCTCGTTGATCGCGTTAACATCGGCAGCGATGCTGGCCGCCTCCTGGTCCGCTTGTGCTACAACGGGAAGTGCGACACCTCGTGTGCCTTCGAGGCGATCGAGATTGTCAGCGATGTGCCCGCAATCTCTATACGCGATACCCCCGGCCTTGCACATCCGCAACCCTGCTTGAAGCCCCTTCAGTTCAGCAAGAAGATCACGCTCGTCCTGAGTGAATTGAGCCGCAGCGTCCCCGCGCTTCGCTAGCAGGCCAGCGACCGCAACGAGGCGCTTACGTTCATCTTCTCGCCCCTGGATTCGAGCGTGTATCGCGCGGGATCGGCTGTTGGCCAAGGCGAGGACACGTTCGACCTTCTCCAGCCTCGTGCGAAGTCTCTCAAGGAAGGACGACACGCGGTTCGCGGGTGAGAACAGCTCGCCCGCATCCTGATCTGCGCCCGGGATTCCTTGATCCAGCAGCGCCTGATTCAGTCGCGCAATCCAGTAGCGAGGCTCGTTGAGCCGTGTGTCGATCTGCTCGCGAAGTTCGCCAGCTTTGCTACTGGTGACGTCGAGTTGGTCCTGCAAAGCCAGTTCTTCCGCGTCCAGCACGCCGAGGATCGCGCGAATGACGCGACTGCCATCGATCTTGGGACGGGGCAGGCTGGGGGCTTCGGAGTCGCTCCGCTCCGATCTCCACTTCCAGACGGACTCCAGACGGCACTCCTGGTCGCGTGTGAACGCCGGCAGCAGGTGGCTGTGGGTCAGCTTCAAACCGGGGACCACCTGTCCCTGCCGCGGCATGCTCGCCATCAGTGCCGAAGCCAGTGCGGCCTCGAAGTCGCTGTACGGAACCGCCTGCTGTCGCTGGAGCGCAAGATCCTCCACCGTCATATCGCGGGCCGCTCGGGACCACGGGCCGATGGCGAATGGCCGAAGGACCGCCCAAGCCTGGCCATTGACGTTCAGTTCCGCTCCAACCCAACCCGCTGGAAAGTCCTGCCGGATCGCGGCGACGACGCGCCGACGCCCGAAGTGCGGCTCGCCAAGGCAGTAGCGGATCAACCGGCAGAGCGACGTCTTGCCGACGCCGTGACCCGAAGCCTTGATGTCCTGCCACGATCCCTTTTACTCGCCGAACACGATGTTCAGGCCCCGCTTGAACGGGAAGTCGTTCACCTTCTCAAACGGATCGAGCTGCTGAAGAATGACGATCCGCCGGATCCAGAAGACCGGTTCGCTCCGCGACGGCTGGAGGTCGAGGGCGGTCGGGGTCATCCTACCAGCAACCTCCTCTTATCGAACGCCTGTCGCCAAGGCTGCGTGACCTGCGTTGTGTCGGTGGCGTGCTCCGCCACCTCGATCACCAGGGCCACGAGTGCCTCATCTAGCGCGGGCATCTCAGGCTCCTTCACTGCGCGCGGGAAGGTGGGGCCCGGCTGGGCGTCATCCATCGAGGCCGAGGTGCTGATCGCCTTGCTGGTCGATGCCCACCGCAGCGCTGCCGCGAACGGGACCCGCGTGCCAATTGGGAGCTTCGACAGCGGCGATTCGGACATCAGCCGCTTGGTCTGCTGCCTGCGGCTGGAGCCGAGGATCTGCTCACACAGGTCCGGGGACGCCGCGGCGGTCATGCACGCCATGTAGAACGCGATGCCACGGCGCGGCGCGGCGCGAACGAGCGCCAGCATCCACGCCGCCGTCTCCCAGTCGACCGACGAGTTGGGGAACGCCTGATCGAAGACGGTCATCTCTTCGACGGGTGCGGCCGCCGCGACACGCTTCGCCCGCGCGGGCTTGGCCACCGGCGGGGCTACGGCCGCCTGTTCGGCCTTGGCACGCTCGTGATTGAGGGCCAGGAGTCGCTTGAGGACTTCCTTGCGAGTGGCCGAGCTGATGGTGTAGCGGACGCGGTCGTTCTCTGGGAGAGTGTCGACTTCGTAGAAGTCGTGCTGGAGGTCTAGCGACTGCCAGCCGTATGCGTCGCGGACGGCGTTGTCGAGGGCGACGTGCAGGCGGCGGAGTTCGAGCATGCCAGCGAGGGCTTGGTCGTACGTGAAGGCGAGCGACCGCTCGCGATGCTCTGGTGGTATGGAGAGGCCACGCGGGTCCTTCTTCGCGCGCGCAGCGAAGTGCACTTTCAGCTCGGCCTCGATCTCGCGGGAGTGGAAGAGGTTGTAGACGTCGGTGAGGCCGAGCCAGAGCGAGAGCATGAGCGAGCGGCGGTGCTCGTGGTAGCCCTGACCCACGGCGAAGAGACCGGTGTCGGCGGTCTGAAGCAGACCATTCGGGAACGCGAAAGTGTCAAAACACTTGGATGGCGAGTAACGGAGATCCTGCTTCAATGCCCCGCTGTACTTTCGCGCCCACATCTCGTGGAGTGTGGATTGCACTACCGTGTAAAGATCCCAGCGGTCTGTTGTGAATACATAGAGAGCGTCGGAGAATACCCAGTCCGTCGGGCAGGCCGAGAAGCTCAAGTACTTGGTGGTCCGGGCGGCCGCAAAGCAGTGCCCCAGTCCGTCGAGCCCTGCGTACAGGCTCGACGCGGTGCTGCCGAACTGCCACCACTTCTCGCGGCGGCTCTTCATGTTGTCTTCAGCGCGGATAGGCCGCACCAATTCCTCGACACGGCGGAATGGCAGTGAAAATTGGCGTGCTCTATCGATATCCCATTCGCCAAAGTTGATGATTCTGCGACTCGGTGTCTGCGACGGATGGTTGTTCAGTTCGTGTCCATTGATAATGCCCTGGATGACGTCTTGATTTGAAGCCGAGTCGCGGATGAGTGACTCAGCCTCCTCAGGCGTGAGGAGAAAACCATCCCCCAAGAAAATGGATCCCTGAAATATGCGATCAGCATTCTCGCCGAGACACTTCGGTTCGCCAGCATCGGCCTCGGCCTCGAAGAAGGCTGTGATAGTCTGCACTTCTTGACCATCGAGAATGTGACGACCTCTCCACGCGCCCCGGTGAACACTGACAAGTGATACAACGAGATTCGCTCGGCCCGGCCACTTGATACCACGGAGGGCATAATTGATGCTGCCACCCTGGGCGACCACCTGCTCAAGGCCGTCCTTCCGCACATCCCCATCTTTGATCGAGTTTGTCGTGATGAACGCTGTGAACCCGCCCGGACGGAGCAGTGTGAAGATTCGGCGAAGGAAGTACACTACGAGGTCGCTCAGACCAGTCGGAGCAAATGCGTGACGGACGTACCCACAGAACTCATGGCCGTAGGTGCTGCTGAGGGCTTGCCCGCCGAGGTATGGCGGGTTGCCCAAGATGCAATCGAATCCTCCGCGTTGGACGATCTCCGGAAACTCGATGAACCAGTGGAAGAATCGCTTGCGGTGGGCGAGCGCGAAGGCTGCGGCCGGAGCCTGTCCCTGCGCGGCGACACGGCCCGACCAGAAGTCTCGGAACCGCTCATCGGTGATCAACTTGTCGGCGTTTTCCGCTGTGCGTGCGATGTAAAATTGGGCGATCGGGATTGAGGCGAGGTTGCGGAGTGTGAATGCGGCACCGGAGGATGAGAACGACTCGAAGGCCTTCTTCTTGGCGTCGATCTCCGTGGGCGTCGTCTCCGGCATGGAGGTGACGGTCCGCCACCGATCGAGCACGGCCGCGAGCTCGGTCTCGCGCTGGTGTGTGAAGGCGAGCTTGGCTTGGCCGGCTGCACGCTCCTTCCGCTCGCGCTTGTTGCGGGCGCGGATCTCCTTGCCGATGTCGGGATCGTCGCCCGGGAGCTTGGCGAAGGCCTCGTCCTGCACGCCGGCATCGACCTCTTCGCGCTTCACGAAGCCGACGATGGCGTTGCCGCACTTGATGTGGTGGTCGAGGAAGTTGAGCGGCTCGCCGGGGTTGTGGGCCTCGAGCCAAAGCGCGACCTTGCAGAGCTCGACTGCCAGGGGGTTGAGGTCAACGCCGTAGATGCAGGTGCGGATGACGTCGCGGATGGCGGCGCGGTACGCCGCGGGGGAGGGCTGCTCCTCGCCGGTGCGGACGATGGCCAGCTCGGTGGCGATGCGGCGGGCGGCGGCGAGAAGGATGTGCCCGGAGCCACAGGCGATGTCAGCGACGCGGAGATCGAGCAGCGCGGCGGCGGGGTCCTTGGCCTTGAGGCGCTCCGCGATCAGGTGGTCGAGCGAGTGCTTGATGAGCGGCTGGACGAGGTCGTCCGGGGTGTAGTGCGAGCCGGTGGCGGCACGCTCATCGCCGGGCTTGAAGTCGAAGACGGGCGTAGTGCCCGACAGGTCGATGGACGGCTCGTATTCGAGGAGCCCCTCGTAGACGGAGCCGAACTCCTCGACGTTGAGTGCCGCGTAGTTCACGCGGATGAGTTGCCCGTTGTCGGGGTTGGTGTAGAGGCCCAGGGATCGCAGGCAAGCGAGCAGATGCGCGTTGGAGAGCTGGGCGGACTCAAGGTCGCCGATCGCTCCGTAGCTGAACAGATCTCCGGCGAGGGGCCTGATGCCCAGCTTCGGTCCGGGTCCGTCGGCGTCATAGAGCCGGAATGTGGAAACGAGCGCGAGCCAGAGGTCGTTGTGACGGCCGTCGGCGAGGTATCGCTTCTCCGCCAGGCGGCGGAGCCGCTGGACGCTGTAGTACCGCTCGTATGTGCCGCGCTGCGCCGGCTTGGCCGATGGGGGGAAAACGAGGCCTCGCTCTTCGATCACCATCAGGAAGAGCAGGCGGTAGATCAGGCGGAGAAGCGATTTGTAGAACGCGTCGGGCTTGAGCGATCCGTCGGCCAGACGGGAGCGCAACGTGTCGTTCGCGGGGTGCGACAGGAAGCCGTTGGCGAAGCACCGGATCGCCTCCTCGACGGCTCGGGAGAGGCCCTCGCGGATGCGGGCACCTGAGTCGAGCGAGTCCTGGTGGTACCGCTCGACGATGCTCTCGGCCGCGGACTCGGTCGATTGCGGAAGCCTGGATGCGTGGAGCAGGCGGTAGAGGACGGCGAAGTCGGCGAAGAGACCGTCGGTGAAGATGCGGTCGAGGTCGAACTCGACGTATGTCTGCTTGATCAGTCGCGAGCTGTCGCGGAGGAGGCGGAGCACTCGGCCGTTGGTGACCAAGCCGTAGAGCTGCTCGGAGAGGTTGAGATACTCCTGCACGACCGCGTGTGCCGACATTCGCAGCGTGGCGTTGGCGGGCTTGCGGTCGAGCCCGGCGGCGTCGCGGTAGCCGACGACGTGGAGGGGCGTCTGGCCGCGGTTGGTGATGCGGTGCGAAATCGCATAGGTCTTGCCATTCAGCTCCGCGCCGGCCTTCTGGAACTCAAGGTCGTACTTGAGCAGGCCGAGGAGGGGAACGATCCAGAGGTTGCGCGTCTCGGTGGTCGCGGGCGAGTCCGGGCGCAGCGCCTCGAGCTTGCGGTGGAAGATGCGCCAGTAGTCCTGGGCATCTGCCCATGCCCGCGCGATCTCGTCCTTGACCTTCGATCCAGAGTCGAGACCGAAGTCCGCTGGGCGCTGGCCGGGCAGCTCTTCGAGCCGGTCGATGAGATCCGGAGAGAGGATTGACCCCTCGATGCGGATGCTGGGGTAGATCACGACGCCACCTCCGGCAGCAGCACGTAGATCCCGAGGAGGTCCATCGGGAGCACGGGGTACACCACCTGGTAGCGGTTCTTGTCCATGAGAGCGCTGAATCGCTCGTGGGCCTCGACGAGCCGCTTGGACTGCTGCTCGGCAACACGGTCGAACTCGGGGCCAAACGATGCGGCTTGTTCGAGCTCAGCCTGAAGGAAATTGGCCCGGGACTGGGGTGAGAGATCACTTGACGGGCGGGCCCGCATGAGGAGCGACTTGGCTTCCTCGTGGCCCAGATACTCACGACCTCCATTCGCGGGACGCCATCCCCAGATCAGCATTTCCTCCGCGACGATCTGATGCGGCTGGCGCGTCGCATCGCGAGTCTGCTCGATCACGTTGCGGCAACGGAACAGCATGAGCGTGGTCTTTACGCCGACCTCTCGCGTCCGCACCACCGCCGCGCGGGCCGCACGCTTGCCCTGCCGGGCGAGGGTGTTGGCCATGACGAGTTGGCACAGTTGCTCGACGAATCGGTGGTTGCGCCCGATGTATCGGAAGCCCTTGGGCGGCGGAGCGGCGAAAGACACCTTCACCGTCGGTCCATCCGGCAGGATGCCCTGCAACTGAGGCGGCAGGTTGCCGGTGACGATGGTGTAGCCGGGGTCGGTGCGATCCTTGATGACCTGGACGCCGAAGACGCCCTGCAGGACGTTGGTCACGAACTCCTCGACCGCGCGGGGATCGCCGATCGCCTCGTCGACGGCCTTGAGATCCTGCTCGATCTCCGACGCCTGGATGGCATTCTGGGCGAAGATGCTCCGTGAGGCCTTCTCTCGCTCCGCGGCCTCGTCGACCTTCCGGGTGACGTTTCGCTTTGCCTCGGCCGCCTCGCCGAAATCGCTGAAGTCGAACAGCGTCGCCTCGTTTTGCTTCCGCCGGGAGATCTTCCTGTCGGGGTTGAGCAGCAGGGCCTGGGTGATGGTGTCGATGATGGACTGCGAGTCCTCCGGGAACGGCACGTTGATGCCGGTGGCCCGCTTGATCTCGCGGACCTTGCGCAGCAAGACGTCCAGCACGATCCCGTCGATCGGGTTGTCCTCGCCGTACAACAGGCACGCCTTGACGATCGGCGCGGTCTGTCCGAATCGATCGACGCGCCCCTCTCGCTGCTCCAGGCGGTTGGGATTCCAGGGCAGGTCGTAATGGAGCACACCCGTGAACAGTTCCTGGAGGTTGATGCCCTCCGACAGGCAGTCGGTCGCCACCAACACTCGCAAGGCGGCGGGTGCCATCCCGGCGATCCGGTCGCGGCGCACCTCGTCGGGATCCTCGCTGGTGACGACTTGCACGTCCAGCTTCGCGTACTTCCGAGAGAGGAGAGGCTTGATCTGCTCGCCGATGTAGTTGGCGGTCGGGATGTAGCGGCAGAACACGACCGGGTTGATGCCCGCGTCGAGCCAATCCTCGATGACCGCGACCAGGTTGGTGAGCTTCGCGTCGTGCTCCTGGCCCGAGAGCGCCCCGAGGCGGGCCGAGAAGTCGCGGAGCTGGCGGCGCTGATGCTCAGACCAGTCGCCGGTCTCGACCAGCTGGGTTGGGGCAGTGTCGGCGGTGGCGAGCTCCTCTGAGTCGGCGACGGGGTTCTCCGCCGTCTCAGGCTCGTCCGCGCCGGGGTTGGCCGCGGCGAGTTTGTCAAGTCGCGTCGTCAACATCTGGACGCCGGCGGCGGGGCTCGACATCACGCCGCGGAGCAGGGCGAGCGCTGTCCAGTACTGGACACGCTTGCGTCGGCCGGGAGCCTTCGGATCGGGAGCCACGAGCTTGCGGGCGAAGTCGAGGATCTCGTCGAACAATGACGCATACCGATCGCCGAGCGTGTAACTCCACTCGAAGGCCTCGCGGCGGGGGAACGGGGTGTCCTCGCCGAGCCACCGCTCAACGTCCGCCCGCTTGCGCTGCACGAAGAGCTTCGCGAGTTCGCGCCGCTGGGGCTGCGTGGACGACGGGATGTCCAGCGATCCGAACTCCGGCTTCAGCAGCCCCAGCAACGACTGGAACTCCTCCGGCTTCCCGCTGTGCGGCGTCGCGGTGAGGAGCACGAGGTGCTGGCCGGGTTTGGCGGCGAGTCTGCTGACCAGGTGGTACCGCTGCTGCTGCGCGGCGGCGGCGCCCGCGGGTCTGGCGCAGGTGTGGGCCTCGTCCACGATCACGAGCTCCGGGCACTGCTCGATGAACACATCCCTTCGGGTGTCCGACTTGATGTAGTCGATGGAGATGATCTGGTGCGGGTAGTACTCGTACACGCTCGTGTCGCCCTGGATCTGACGGTCGAGACGTGCCTGCGTGCTGGAGCGAATCACCACAGGGTCGAGGTCGAGCTTCTCGCGGATCTCGCGCTCCCACTGGTCGCAGAGGTGTGGCAGGCAGACGACCGCGAAGCGCCGCACTCGCCGGCGCTCGATCAACTCCCGCGTGAGCAAGAGAGCCTCGACTGTCTTGCCTACACCGACGTCGTCGGCGATCAACAGCCTCACGATCTCCTGTCGGAGCGCCATTACGAGCGGGACGATCTGGTAGGAACGGGGCCGGAACGAGAGTTTGGCGAGGGATCGGAACGGGCCCGCCCCATTGCGAAAGGCCAGACGCGCTGCGTCATGGAGCGACCTGGCGGTGGCGAGGTCGCCGAGGTCCTCGGCGCTGGGGGCGGGGAATCTAGCGTCCTTGGGCCGATCGTGATCGATGGCCAAGGGCAGGTAGACTGCCGTAGTCTCCTCCTCTCCGCCGCCAAGGGGACGCACGACGAGGAGGTCGGGGGACTCGGAGGGGAGCACGACCCAATCGCGGTCACGGAGCCGCACGAGCTTGCCGGGCTGCAGGAGAGTCTGGCTCATCGGACCCTCCGGAACACGTCCGGGCGACGAGCAACCAATTCGGCGAGATCGTCGGCGTAGTAGTAGACGATTACCTCGTCGCCCGCCGCTCGGATCTCGTCCCGCTTCCGCCGATCGGCTTCCTGCACCTCGGGCCGATCGTGGACGGACCCATCGCAGAACACCCAGATGCGAGGCTCGTAGTAGAAATCGGGCTGGCTGTAAATGCCCGGCGTGCGCTTCTGGGCGGAGTCCGGCAGCCGCAGTCCGTTGGCGTAAAGGAAGTCGATGAACTTGCGCTCCGTGCTGGACGTCGGGTCGATTGCTTCCAGAAGTGAGCGATAGTGGTCGTCGTAGTCGCGGAAACCCGCGTTGGTTCGCACCTCGACTTGCGAGGCGCTGAGCTTCTCGAGTGCGTCTCGGATGGAAAAGCGGTTGATGGAGCGATGGTCTCGCTGGTTGTAGTAGCTGAGAAGGTCGTCGTACGAGGCCGGGGCCTTGTACTCCGGGTCGTCGAACCGGCAGATCGCCACGGCGCGAGAGACGACGGCGTGCAGCGTCTGCGGATCGTCAGCGAAGCGGGACAGGATGCCGAGACTGCCCTCCGCCGCCTCGTAAAGCAGGATGTTCGGCGCCTCGATATCGCCGATAGTGACGGCCCCTATCTCGTTCGGCTCAACCTGGAACTCCGCCTCAATCGCCCGCTTCAGAGCATACTGGAGCGTGATGACGCCCTCGGGAGGGAGAGCGAGGGGCTGCACCGGCTCGATGTATAGCGCGTCCGCCAGGTTCGACGTCCACAAGTTGACGATTCGGTGAGGCTCCGTCTGCTCGTCTTGGGGCGGCATCGACGAGCGCCACAGCCCGGTAGTTAGCGCTAGCGGGAAGCCGGCGAACTGCGTCGCCCTCCACTTCCGGCTGACGTAGACCAGTCGAGCCGCTGGGATGTACCTGAGATTCAGCAAGGGTGAGTCCGCGACCTTTACCACCGCTGCGCGGATTCGGTCGAGCGAGCCGTCGACCGAGAAGTAGGTGTCGATTTCGAAGCCCCTCGACGCCCTTTCCTCCTCCTCGCACGAGATGCGATCGACCTCTGTCGCGCGGGACTCGCCCATCTCCAGTAGGTCGAGGAGCGGCTCCTTGTTCGCGTTGTCGGAGAGGTTGAGGCCGGTGAATGGGCAGATCTCGAGGTCCACCTGTTCGCCCGAAAGAAAGTAGCCTGCCTTGAGGCTGACCTTGGCCTCGGTCAGCGCCTCCTCGGCGTCCTGGACCACAAGTTGGTCGACGCGGTACTTGCGCCCGTTGTGGTAGATGATGTTCAGCGGGCCGAACTCCCTCAGCGCGACCGCGCGGGGACGCGAGATGTACTCCCCGGCGCTCGTGCCCGTGGGCACGAAGATCCGCAGGGGCAGCCTCGTGAAGTTGTACCCTGGGAGGAACCCCTCGGACGCGAGGTAGCGGTACGGGTAAAACTCGGACAGATCAGAGGTGCGCTTCCCCAGATCGTTCACGAGCAGATTCAGCTGGCGGGTCGCCTGGTTCTGTAGCCTGACCAGCTTCTTGTAGTCGTCACTCGACGCCGCGAGCGTACCGCTCTCGATCCTCTGCGTCGCGCGCGAGAGGCTGGTGCGCGCCGACTGATGCAGCTTCCGCCAGCGTCCGAGCGCTCTGTCGAGCTGATCGGGCAGCTTCTCGAGCACAGTCTGGCTCCACGAGTCCGAAAACCACCCTGAGCCACGGCGCGGCAGGTCGTGAGCGAAGTCGTGGATCGCCCGCGCGAACGTTGCCAGGACCGAGGCGAAGGCGGACGGTCCGAGCTTCAGCCCGGCGCGTGTCGTCTCGGAGAGCGGCAGGTCGCGGCCGTTGGGGTCGACCAAGGACATGAGCGATGCCGCCCGGCCATTCTGAGACTCGAGCCCTGGCAGCCCTACCTCGGAGACGGCCATCGCGTGCAGGTGCGATTGGAGGAGTTCCTTGTTGAAGAGGTCGATTCTGGGTGGTTGGACCTCCCCGGCGACCATCTCGGCCTGGTGCTGGAAGTAGTGCCTGTCGTGGGGCGAAAAGCTCGAGCAGTAGGTGAAGACGAGGGCGCCCTGACCGCTGCGGCCCGCGCGCCCGGCACGCTGCGCGTAGTTCGCAGAGTTCGGCGGGGCGTTGCGAAGGTGGACGACGCTCAGACCGCCGATGTCGACGCCGAGCTCCATCGTCGGCGAGCAGAACAGTGCGCTCACCGCCTGGCTGCGGATCCTGGCTTCATCCCGAGTTCTCTTCGCCGCGTCGAGCCACCAGTCGCACTTGAAGCGGTCCTCGCGGTCGAGCCGGGTCTCGGCGTCCAACTGACCCGTGTGATCTGCTGCAACCAGTCGCTTGGTCTTCGCGAACTCACGGGCGTACATGGAGGCGAAGAATGCGTTGGGCCGCTGCGCCGTCGCGCGGAAGCTCCGCTGCTTGATGACATCGGACTGGACGGTCCGGCCATCGCCCAGCTTCCAGAGGATCTTGTCGACCTTCAGGCGATAGACGTCGACCTCGTCCCCGGCCTCACTCCGCGCTTTGAGCCGGTGCAGATAGTCGGCGTCGGCGAGTCGCTCTAGCAGCGAGAGGACGAGATCGCGGTACCGCTGCCCTCCGAAGTCGCTCCGATCGAAGCCGTTCTCCTTGGCCGCCTGCTTGATGAACTTTCCGAGCGAGCTGGCGGGCCCGACGCTGACGGAGGCGAGGTGCGCGGAACGCGCCAGGGGTTCGAGGCGGGCGACCGTCGGGGGCCGGAGGTCCTCTCGCTCGTCGAGCGTCCAGGGCGCACGGAGTTGCTCGCGGAAGTCCCGCTCGTTCTCCTTCATGCGAGAGTGCTCGAGAAAGTTCTCGCTGTGGAGCGCGTACTCGAGCCGGAAGAAGTCGAGGATGGTGCCCAGGAACTCGCGACGCCGCGAGGCGGACATCGCGTTCACGAGCGGCGTGTCCTTCCAGAATGTGTCTGCCGCGGCCGTCTCATCCAGGTCGACGTAGTCGATCGCGAGCAGGGCGCACTGCTCCAGATTTGGCAGGACGATGCGCCAGCTGCGCCGTAGGTCGGCAAGCGCGCGGTACACGAGGAAGTTCTGGAAGGTCGCCTCATAGCGGCGGCGCACCGGAGCGAGGTCGGGCTCCTTCTCGAGCTTCGAGAAGTCTGCGAACGGGAGCTCCAGCGCCTTAAAAACCGCCTCGCCGAGCCTCGCGTAGGTGAGAATGCCGTCCGGGGCGTCGCGCAGGGCCTTGTGGATGCCGGCTCGGAGCCGCACCACCTGCACGAAGTCGTTGAAGTGGCCAGCCTGCAGGGCGGCGTCCTGGCGGTTGTCTGTGAAGCTCAGCAGCTTCTGGTCCGCCAGCGGGTAGCCCGCCTCCCGGAGCTGGTTGAGGATGGCGAACGCCGCGATGGTCGTCGACGTGCTCCGCCCCTCGCTTCCAAGCTTGGCGAGCTTGGTGCCTTCGCGGGTCTTGGGGTCGAAGAACGTGCCGCTGGTGGGGTCGAAGAGCAGCGGCGCCCTCATGAACCAGCCCTGGTACTTCCCCGGCGGTGAGTCGGAGCACCGTCCGAGCTCGTCGAAGTAGATCCGCTGCGGGAAGTACTCGGCTTTCTCGGGGAGCGCCTTCCGGCCGCTCTTGTTCGCTCGGAACCAGCTGTCCGGCAGCGCATCCAGGTCGCTGTCGGGATCCCACACGTCCTCCCCGATGATTAAGTACCCGTCCTCCCGCTGGTCGTCGTCTTCCGACGCTTCCATGAACTCCCGCGGAAGAAGCAGGTCGCCCTGCCGCGAGACGCAGATGAACGCATGCCCCGAGCTTCTGCTGAACACGTTCGGGTAGATCGGCTTCTGGTTCTCCTCGTCCGACTTGTAGATGCCGGGTTCGAGGGTGATGAACCGGTCCGCGCCCTGGTCGAGTGTGGTGTACACGGAGCCGGTCTGGGATATGAACTGGTGCAGCCGGAAGGGCAAGACCGTCTCGCGATGCCCCGCGCGCCTCCTGGACTCGTTGACCCGGCTGATCCACAGCAGGACCCCGCCGAGCGCCGAGCTGCACGCTTCTACCGGCTCGCGTGTCTGCTCCGCGAGTCGGCTGGCCAACTCCCCGACCGGGCGCGGCCGCCGGCGGACCTTGTCGTCACCTATCTGCTCAATCGCGGCCTCGGCCTCGAGCCACAGGGCGAGAGGGTGGCGCAGAAGCGCGCCGTAGTCGTCACTGGGCTCAACGCCGGCGCGGACGGCCGCGGCGAGCGCGCCGTCGGACGGAACAGGCCCGGAGTGGTCCAGCGAGTACTCGAGCTGCTCGGTCACGACCTGATCCGGGCCGAACGGCTTCCCGAAGAGCGTCTTGGCGACTCCCGCGACTGCCTGCCGCTGCTGTTCGGGAAGACCGCCCGAGACCATCGTCGCTGACGTCCCGATGCAAACCACGTCACTCGAACACTGGGCCCGGATCCGCCGGATCAGCATCGCTATGTCGCCGCCCTGACGCCCCCGATAGGTGTGAAGCTCGTCGAATACGAGGAACCGCAGGTTCTCGTAAATGCCGTCGCGGATCCGGCGCTCGTGCATCCGGGTCAGCAGCAGCTCGAGCATCATGTAGTTCGTCAGCAGGATCTGAGGGGGAGAGTCCCGCAGCGCGGCGCGGGCGCTTTCGTCCTCCTGACCGGTGTACTGGCCGAAGGTGATCGGGAAGTCCCGTCCCGTCTGCCGCTTGTAGTTGTCCTGGTACTTCCGGAACTCCTCGGTCTGGCTGTTGATCAGCGCGTTGAGCGGATACACCACGACCGCCGCAACACCGCGCGCACCGGGGTTCGCCAGGATGTGGCTGAAGATCGTGCCGATGTACGTGAGGGACTTGCCCGAACCGGTTCCGGAGGTGACGACGAAGTCTCTGCCGGCGACCCCGAGCCTGATCGCCTCAAGCTGGTGCCGGTACAGCGAGTAGCCGGCGAAGATGTCCGCGAGGTCTCGGTGCAGCGCTCCGTCTCGAACCAGGTCCGCGACCACGCCCGACTTGCGGTACCCGGGGTTGAACTGCAGCAGTGGCTCGGGCCACAGCTTGCCCTTCTCGAGCTCCTCGCGTACGACCTTCTCGATCGCGGGGTCGGCAATGTTGATGAACGAGCGGATGTACTGCTCGTAGTCCTCGACGATTCTCTTGTGGACTTCGAGTACGTTCATCGGGTGTCTGCTGCGGGACGTCTGTGGCCGGTCGACGTTTGACCCGCCGGTTATGTCCATGTACAGTAAACAGCGAACGAGCGAGCGTCAAACCGGCATGACCGCCCCAAAGCCCAAGTTCGGCACCTTCATCCGCGACCGGCGCACGGCCAAGGGCTATAGCCTGCGCCGGTTCGCCGAGCTCGTGGGCGTGAGCCCGACGTACCTCTCCCACGTCGAGCAGGGCAAGGTCGACTCGCCCCCGACGGCCGACCGCATCCAAAAGATGGCCGAGCTCCTCGGCGAGAGCGCCGACGAGCTGACCGCGATGGCGGGGCGCGTGCCGGAGGACCTGCCCAAGATCATCCAGAGCCAGCCCGAGGCGATGCCGGCGCTGCTCCGCGCCGTGAAGAACCTGACGCCGGACCAGATCCGCAAGCTCCAAGAACAGGCTGAGAAGATGGAGAACGAGGGGGGCGGAGCCTGATGCGCCGCGGTGGCCCCACCGACGTACCCTTCATCCCCGAGCAGCGGATCGAGCGCGACGCCGACCTGCTGATCGAGGAGTTCGCCGTCGCGCGCGGGATCGTGGTGAACGGCCCCGCCGTGCCGGTCGAGGAGATCCTCGAGATCCACCTGGGGCTCGCCCTGGAGTTCGACGACCTGTGCGCCCTCATGGGCTGCGACGGCGTGCTGGGGGCGATCTGGTTCGAGCAGCGCATCGTCCGCGTCGACATCCGGCTCGACCCGACCCCCAGGCCGCAGCTGCTCGGCCGGTACCGGTTCACGCTCGCCCACGAGATCGGGCACTGGCGCCTGCACCGCGCCCTCTTCCGCTCGGACCCGTCGCAGGCGCACCTGTTCGGCGGGCGGGGGCAGCCCACGTTCGTGTGCAGGTCCACCGACACCCCGCCGGTGGAGTGGCAGGCCAACGCCTACGCCGCCGCGCTGCTCATGCCGCGCCGCCTGCTGCTCCCCGAGTGGCCGCTCTTCCGTGGCCACGAGGGGCCGCTGCTCCTGGAGGAGCTGCCGCCTTCCCCCGAGCCGCCCGAGGCGAGGATGAACCGCGCCGTGCGGCCGATCGCCGAGCGGTTCGCGGTGTCGCCGGACGCGATGCGGATCCGGCTCGAGAACCTCGGCCTGCTCCTGCGAGAACGCCCGAACACCCTGTTCTGACCGCGAGTCCCGACGCCGGCACGGCACTGTCACGTCCCGAGTGTCAACCTTTTAGCAAACGACAGACAAGGAGACCCAGTCATGGCCAAGCCGTTCGATCCACGCAAAGTCCTCAAGCAGATCGCCAACCCGCTGCTCCGGGAGTTCTTCACGCGCCGCGGCGAGCTCGCCGACGTCCCGTGGGACCGGCTCAGCGAGCACCGCATCGAGCCGGTGTTCGCTGGCTGGCTCGCGCTACCGGACGCCAAGCAGCGCGAAGTGCAGATGATCATCCGCGACGTCAACGAACTCGCCGACCACCGCGGCGTGGCCGTCCTCGCGGAGGGCATCCTCGCTCGCCACCCCGATCGCGCCGAGGACTTCTCCGCGCAGCGCAGCAAGGCCGACAAGGCGATGTGGTCGTACCTGCACGCGCCGGAGGTGTTCAACGACGCGGCGATGTTCGCCCGCGCCGACGCGCTGACCGGCGGCCGCCTCTGGAACCGCCGCAACGGCCTGCCCAAGCGCCAGCTCGACGACCCCGAGTCCCTGTGCGGTCCGCTCGGCGACGCGCTCTCGTCCGTGTACGCGCCGGTCCAACTCCGTGGCAAGCAGTGCATGGTGGAGCACTACCGCCGGGCCGACGGCGCGGACTACTTCTTCGCGTACCTCGACGACTACCCCGACAAGCACCTCGTCTTCGACGGCAACGACAGCCAGCCGACCGTTCGGTGGGACCGGTACGCCTTCGAGAACGTGTTCGTCTACAGCGGCGATGAGGGCGTCCTCGAGATCGTCGCGCCCGGCGGCGGGAAGATGTGGACCACCCTGCAGGTGGCGTTCTGCAAGGCGGTGCTCAGGAAGGACATCCCGCCTGCGGACCCGCTCAAGCCCTCGTACCGCCTCGACCACCTGCTCCAGAACGACTTCCCGCTCCCCACCGATCCCGCCGACCGGGTCGAGGACGCCCGCGTCACCCGGCTGCGCATCGTCCCGCGCGGCGGGGGCGGGCACATCGAGATCAAGGCCGATCCGCGCGGTGATCGCAACGACATCTACCGCAAGATGGACCGCTGGCTGCGCCGCGAGAACCTGCCCGTCGAGGGCCTCCGCGTTGTCCAGGCGACGTTCTCGCTCCGCTTCGTCCACAGCGGCGTCGGCCGCCAGCCGACGCTGACGTTCGAGGTATCGGTCCCGCACTCGAGCAACCTCAAGAGCAAGCCCGACGAGGTCCGTGTGATCGGCGAGCGGTGCCTGCGCCGGTGGGAGGTGACCGATGACCAGGGCTGACCTCTTCCGACTCCTGCTCGTCGCGGCGGATGCGCCCGGCTCGCTGTTCGACCACGCGGAGGTGTCGCGGTGGCCCAAGGGGGCGCTCGACGACCTGCTGAGGTCGCACCTCGTGCGCCCCGCGCAGACTGGCCTCACTGCGCCCTGTCCCCACTGCGACGACGGTCACGTCGAGACCGTCACGGTCGTCGAGCCGGCGGACGACACGGAGAAGCCGCGTTACTTCATCTGCTGCCCCGAGTCGCTCAAGGTCGAGATCGACCAAGCGATGTGCCGTGGCTGGGCTGTCGATCTCGACGGCCTCGGTGCAGCGCTGGCATCGGCCCTGGCGGTCTCCACGCCGAAGCCGGTGGTGCCTGGGCGTTTCTGGCGGCTGGGCCGGATGCAGTTGCGCGACACCACGCGCGAGGTCGTCTTCGCGGTGCGGCTTGCCGAGGACGACGCTGATGCACTGATGCGGCACGTCGGTACTGGAGGCCGGGCCGCCGTGTTCGTCCCGCACCGATTGCCGGACCGGAGCCGATGGCCCGGCCGAGCACCCGCCGTGATCTCTCTGCACGACGTGGCCGCGATGGTCGACGACAACGTCGTGCTCGACCCACAGGCTGTCATCGAGGCCATCGACATCGCCGACAAGGGGGCGGAGGCTCGCGGCGAGGTTCCCGAGGAGAAGCTGACCGCAAAGCGACTGGAGCGCGGGGTTCGCAAGGTCATCGAGAACATGGTGTCCGACGACGCCCTCGTTCAGGCGTATGTGACTCACGGCTCCTATCGCAAAGCCGCCGACGCCCTGGTCCGCGAAGGGCAGATCACGGATCGCTGGGCCGTCGAGCGTGCTGTCAAGGCGAAAGGCGGACCAAAGGCCGTCAGGCGAGAGACGGACTCCGGTTCGGTCAGTCGCGCTGTCGCGTCGCAATCTCGCGACAGAGCCAAGAAGTTTGACCAGTACCGCAAGTAGCTACATCGCAGGGGTTTACGGCTCTCCCAGGCGGCGCTGCGTCCGTGCGAACCGACGATTTCCGCGACACCGGGCCCTGCGTCCGAGGCCGGTCGGCTCATAACCGGCCAGTCACGGGCGCACCTGTGCATCCCTCGCGGCGTGTTGCCGCGGCGCAGTCCTTCGCGTGCGGTCCCGTGACTGGTTGGCGAGCAGACCTCCGGCCTCGGAGGTCCCATGACCAGCCGCAGCGACATCGTCAGCAACTCCTTCGCCGCCAGCCTCATCCGCCGCAAGGCGCGCCAGCTCTGCAAGCGCCCCGGCTTCAGCCGCTCCGAAGAGGACGACCTGAAGCAGGGCATGCGCCTGTACCTGTGGTCGGCGTCTCGGCTCTTCGACCCCGCCAGAGGAAACGTCGAGAGTTTCATCGTCACCGCGCTCCGCAGCTGGATGGACATGGAGGTCCGCCGGCGTCGCGCCGAGATGCGCTTTACCGGCGTCGAGGCCATCTCTCTCGACAGCACAATGGTTGATCGCGGTGACGGCGACTGCTCTCCCATGAGCGCCGAGATTGCCGCCGACCAGGCCAATCGGCGATTGGGCCTGGACTCGTACGACCTGGCGAGCGACCTGGAGTTCCGCGAGTCGCTCGCTCTCGTGCACGCGCGGCTCACGCAGGCGGAGCTGCGGTTCATGCGGGATGTCGTGGATCGCGGCGTCGCCGGCGCTGCCCGCAAACGCCGCATTTCTCGCCGCCAAGTCCTCGTTCGCCTCGCCTCGATCCGAGAGCGCTTTGCTGAAAAGCGGGCAGATGACTCTTCCGCTGCATAGGGAACCACCAGAGGCCCATGCGTGGGCACGCTGCGGAACCGTCGGAGCGGAGCGCCCGGCCCACCCCCTCCCCCCCTGGGCTGGGCGCTCCGCCAACCGGCGGCTCGACGGATTCGGTCCCCACTCGGAGGAGCACACCATGCGAGACACTCGGTTCAGGTTTGAGTTCGCGGCTGGCGTGGACGTCGCTGAGGCGCAGGGCACGCTCTGCCTGTCGCTGTTGGCGGCCGAGGGCCTGCACGGCGATGCCAAGGTCCGAACCGACGTGGCGTACTCGGTTGATCCCGTTCGCTCGGAGATCCATGTGAGCGGGCGCGGTGTCACCCTCGACCACGTCGTGCAGATTTTCACGTCTCTGCTGACGCACGAGTTCGGCCGTGAGGCGTTCCGCGTTCGCCGCGAGCCGACTGCCGAGCCCGCGGCTGCTGCCGCGTGACTCCCGCACTCCCCCTCGTCCGCCTCGGCCAAGGCGCGTTCACCCGCGACATCTGGCCCCACGACCTCAATCCCTCATTCCCCAAGCACGGAGATCCCATGCCCGAAACCGCGATCGCCAATCCCCACACCCTCATGAACCCGATCAGCACGGGCCGCAAGGCCCGCCCCCGCCGCGTGATGCTGTATGGCACGCACGGCATCGGCAAGAGCACCTTCGGCGCGATGGCCGAGAAGCCCATCTTCGTCCCCACGGAAGACGGCCTGGCAGACATCGACTGCGAGAGCTTCCCGCTGGCTCGCAGCCTCGGCGAGGTGATGGCGGCGCTCGAGTCGCTGTACTCCGGCGACCACGACTACCGCACGGTCGTCATCGACAGCCTGGACTGGCTCGAGCGCCTCATCTGGGCCGAGGTCTGCGCCGACGAGAACGTCGAGAACATCGAGAAGATCGGCTACGCCAAGGGCTTCTCGTTCGCCATCGACAAGTGGCGCTCGGTGCTCGAGGCGCTCGACGCGCTCCGCAGCGACCGCGGCATGACCGTGGTCCTGATCGCGCACGCCAAGATCGAGAAGTTCGAGAACCCCGAGACCGTGCCGTACGACCGCTACTCACCGCGCCTGCACAAGCTGGCGTCGGCGCTGGTGCAGGAGTGGGCCGACGAGGTGCTCTTCGCGACGTACAAGGTTCACACCGTCAAGGTCGACGAGGGGTTCAACAAGGCCAAGCACAACGGTGTCTCGACCGGCGAGCGAATCATCCGCACCGTCGAGCGCCCGGCGCACGTCGCCAAGAACCGTCTCGGCCTGCCCGACGAGATCCCTCTGGACTACCGGGTGTACGGCGCGTTCGCCCGCGGCGAGAACCCCTTCGCCGACTCCGCACTAACCGCCACCACTTCCGACACCGCTGGCACCAACTGACTCATGACGCGGCAGCGCCTGGCAAGGCAAGCCTTGGCGAGCCGCGGCAAGGCATGGCACTTCTTTCATCGATCAAGGAGCTCTGCACCAATGGCAAATCTGAACTTTGACGCGAACCAAGTCGATCCGTCCGTCGCGCTCGACCCGCTCCCCGCGGGCAAGTACCTCGCCGTCATCTCCGAGTCGGAGCTCAAGCCGACCAAGACCGGCGTCGGCAAGTACCTGCAGCTGACGTTCCAGGTCATCGACGGCGAGTACAAGGGCCGACTAGTCTGGGCCCGGCTCAACCTCGAGAACAAGTCCGAGATGACGGTCAAGATCGCTCGCGGTGAACTCTCGGCCATCTGCCGCGCCATCGGCGTCATGCAGCCGAAGGACTCGGTGGAGCTGCACAACGTACCGCTGGAGATCAACGTCGGGCTCAAGAAGCGCGACGACAACGGGGAGTTCACCAACGTCATCAAGGGCTACGCCAAGAAGGGCGGCGGCGGTTCGCCGGTTAGCGCCCGCGCTCCCGTCGGCGTCGGCCCGGGGAGCACGCCGCCCTGGAAGCGGTGAGAAAGCCCAACAAGCGAGGCAGGCGAAGGCGGGGCGAGGGATCGCAAAGTCTGGATCGAAGCCGTCTGGTGCGTCGCGGCATGGCGGGGTGCGGCGCGGTGTGCTGGGGCAAGTCGTGGTCGGGCACGGCAAGGCAAGTCATGGCCCGTGTCGCGCGGAAGCGTGACACGGGATTTCAGAAAGGAGCACACGAATGAGCACGGCAACAGCGATCGGACCGAACATCAGCAACGGCGGCAAGCGGATCATCGACATGACCATCCCGTACCGCGTGGAGGTCGAGATCCAGGGCGAGGCGGACCTCTTGTTCCACCGCTGGAACTGCGAGGCCGTCGAGGCCAAGGCTCGCTCGGCCAAGGGATCGGCGGCGAAGAAGACCGACGATATCGAGTCGTACGTCTACCGCAACGACGAGGGCGAGCTCTGCCTGCCGGGCGAGTACCTCCGTCAAGCGGTGATCGCGGCGGCCAAGTTTCGGCAGGACCCGCGTTCGCCCCGCAAGAGCGCGCAGGATCTCGTGAAGGCGGCGGTCGTGAGCCTGACGCCGCTGGCGGGCCTCGGCACCACCCGGTGGGACTACGAGCACAAGTGCCGCGTGCAGGTGCAGCGCAACGGCATCACGCGTGTGCGGCCGGCGCTCAAGACCGGGTGGTCCGCGGCGTTCGTGTTCATGGTCAACCTGCCGGAGTACGTCTCGCCCGAGATGCTGCACGGGCTGCTCACCGACGCGGGCCGTCTGGTGGGCCTGGCGGACTTCCGCCCGACGTACGGGCGCTTCCGTGTGACGCAGTTCAACCTGCTCGATGACTGAGGCACTGTCGAGTGGTATGCGAGGGTGTGGATCGGTTAGGCACGGCAGGCTTCGGCGAGGCACGGCACTCTTTATGGAACTCTCTCTCCCACTCCCACCCTCGGCCAACCACTACTACCGGCGCGTCGGTCGCGCGACGTTGATCAGCCGAGCCGGTCGGGAGTACCGCGCAGCGGTGAAGACGGCATTGCTCGCCATGGGTTGCCCGTCGGTGACGGGGCCGCTCACGGTGCTGGTCACGGTGTATCCGCCGGATCGAAGGCGTCGCGACCTCGACAACCTTCTCAAATGCCTGCTCGACTCGCTCCAGCACGGGGGGCTCTACCGAGATGACAGCATGATCGATCGGATCGACATCCGCCGCGGCCAGTGCACACGGGGTGGCGGAGTGCATGTGGAGGTTTGTGCGCTGAAGGAAACGACGAGCACTGCTTGAGCGCGGTGAGGCTCGGCTAGGCAACGCGAGGTCGGGCGGGGCGAGGCGAGGCGTGGTTGGGCATGATCCGGCTCGGCGTGGTGCGGCGCGGCTCGGCAGTGCAAGGCTCGGCAGGGTTCGGATTGGCGTGAGCGCCGGCGTGGCGAAAGCCGCGTCGGCGGATTGAAATGCAACTGCGACCCTATCAAGCCGAAGCGGTGGAGGCGATCTACCACCACCTGCGCACCCGCGAGGACAACCCCGTCGCGGTGCTCCCGACCGGATCGGGCAAGACGCCGCTGATCGCGACGATCTGCCGCGATGCGGTCACGCACTGGAACGGACGAGTCGTCATCCTCGCGCACGTCAAGGAACTTCTCGAGCAGACCGCCGAGAAGCTCCGGGTCATCGCGCCCGACCTGCCCGTGGGCATCTACTCGGCGGGCCTCAGGCGCAAGGACCTCGGCTACAGCGCCACCGTCGCGGGCATCCAGAGCATCTGGAAGAAGGCGTGCGATCTGGGGCCGGTCGATCTGATCATCGTTGACGAGGCGCACATGGTCCCCGCCGAGGACGACGGCATGTACCGCCAGTTCATCGCCGACGCCAAGGTGGTGAACCCCAACGTCCGCATCGTCGGGCTGACCGCCACGCCGTACCGCATGAAGTCCGGCTCGATCTGCGCCCCAGAGAACATTCTCAACCACGTCTGCTACGAGGTGGGCGTGCGAGAGCTGATCGTGCAGGGCTTCTTGTCGCCGCTCAAGACCAAGGCGGGCCTGCAGAAGATCAGCACCGACGACCTGCACGTCCGCGCCGGCGAGTTCGTCGCCAGCGAGGTCGAGGACCTCATGGACCAGGAGGGTCTGGTCGAAGGGGCGTGCGCGGAGATCGTCCAGCACACTGCCGATCGCAAGGCAGTGCTGATCTTCTCGTCGGGTATCCGCCACGGGCAGCACATCGTCGATGTGCTCAAGGCTAAGCACGGCGTCGAGTGCGGCTTCGTCACCGGCGACACGCCCGACGGCGTCCGTGCGGCGATCCTCGGCCGCTTCCGCTCCGGCGAGCTCAAGTACCTGTGCAACGTCAACGTCCTCACCACCGGCTTCGATGCCCCGCACATCGACTGCGTGGCGCTGGTGCGCCCGACCATGTCGCCTGGCCTGTACTACCAGATGGTGGGCCGGGGCTTCCGGCTGCACCCGGGCAAGACTGATTGTCTCGTGCTGGACTTTGGCGGCAATGTGCTGCGCCACGGGCCGGTCGACGCGATCCGCATCGCCACCGACGATCGCGGCGACGGCGAAGCACCGGCGAAGGAGTGCCCGAACTGCCAGGCCCTCATCGCGGCGGGCTTCCAGACCTGCCCGCAATGCGGCCACCAGTTCCCCGAGCCGAACAGGCAGCAGCACGAGGCGAAGGCCAGTACCGAAGGCATCCTCAGCGGCCAGACCACGCGCGAGGAGCACCGCGTCAGCGAAACGACGTACCACGTGCACGCCAAGCGCAGCGACCCCTCCGCGCCGCTGACCATGCGCGTCGAGTACCGCGTCGGATTCAACCGCTACTTCCGCGAGTGGGTCTGCTTCGACCACACCGGATACGCGCGCATCAAGGCGGAGGGCTGGTGGCGGGCCCGCTCGGTCGAGCCGGTGCCCGGCAGCACGGAGGAGGCGGTCGAGATGGCCAAGGCCGGGGCGCTCGCGCCGACGCTCTCGATCACCGTCGAGAAGAAGGCCGGCGACCAGTTCGAGCGCGTCACGCAGCACGTGCTCGGCGATAAGCCCCCGCGCCTTGACAGCGAAGAAGGCCTGCCGGACCGGCCGCCGGAACCCGCGGGCATGGCGTACGGCATCCCCGAAGACGAGATCCCCTTCTGATGAGCGATGGTCCCTCCATCCTGCTCGAGTCGGCGCGGACGTACCTCTCCCGCGGGTACGCGGTCATCCCCGTGCCCGCGCGGAAGAAGATCCCCGTGCTCAAGGGGTGGACGGACCTGCGGCTCTCGCAAAGCGAACTGGCCGCGCACTTCAACGGCACCGGCAACATCGGCGTGCTCCTGGGCGAGCCGAGCGGCTGGCTCATCGACGTCGACCTCGACTGCGACGAGGCGGTGGCGCTCGCGCCCAAGTTCCTGCCGCCCACGGGCGCGACGTCCGGCCGTCCCGGCAAGCCCGCGTCGCACTGGTGGTACGTGTGCGAGGGGATCAAAACCCGCAAGCATCAGGACCCTGTGACGAAGAAGATGATCGTCGAGCTCCGCAGCACCGGAGCGCAGACGGTCGTCGGCCCGAGCATCCATCCCAGCGGCGAGCCGTACGACCCGCTCGACGGCGAGCCCGCAGTGGTTGAAGCCGGGGAACTGGCCGCCGCCGTCACGGCGCTGGCCGAGGCCGTGACCGAGGCGAGGCACGGGCGCAAAGAACGTCCACGTTCACAGCCAGAGGCGCTCGGAACGCCGACGTTTCTAGCGGGCGACGCCGTTCTGCGCCGTGCTGCGGCATACCTGGACCGCATCCCGCCGGCGATCTCCGGATCGGGCGGACACAGCCAGACATACGCGGCCGCGACGGCGATGGTGCACGGGTTTGGGCTCGACCCCGAAGCGGCCTTCAGCTTGCTGTGGGATCGGTACAACCCTCGATGCCAGCCCCCGTGGTCGGAGAAGGAGCTGCGGCACAAGGTCAGCGACGCGGCGAGCAAGCCGCACGATCGTCCGCACGGATGGCTGCGCGACGCAGGCCCCGCCGAAGCCAGCGACGTTGATCTGTCTGGATTCAACCCTGAGTCGCGGCGCGCCGTCGTCGATCGGCCCCGGTCAGAGCGTCCGCCAGATCCGGGTCCGTTCCCCGACCATCTTCTCCGTGTGCCCGGCTTCATCGAGCAGGTGGTGGCGTACAACCTCGCCACGGCAACGCGCCCACAGCCGGTGCTCGCACTCGCGGCCGCCATCTGCCTCCAGGCCGTCCTCGCAGCCCGCAAGGTGCGCGACGAGCGCGGCAACCGGACCAACGTCTACTGCGTCGGCGTCGCACCCTCCGGGGCTGGCAAGGACAACGCCCGCAAGATCAACAAGAACATCCTTTTCGCGGCCGACCTGGTCGAGCACGAGGGCAACGAGGACCTGGCGTCCGACGCGGGGCTGGTCACCGCCGTGGAGACCGAGCCGGCGGTCCTGTTTCAGATCGACGAGTTCGGCCGCTTCCTTCGCACCATCGGCGACCCGAAGAAGGCCCCGCACCTGTTCAACGTGCTCACGGCGCTGATGAAGCTCTACAGCAGCGCCGACACGGTCTTCCGCGGCAAGGCCTACGCCGACAAGAAGCGCAACAAGGTCGTCGACCAGCCGTGCGTCAGCGTCTACGGCACGACCGTCCCCGAGCACTTCTTCGAGTCTCTCACCGCAGACAGCCTCAGCGACGGCTTCATCGCGCGCTTGCTCGTGTTCGAGTCGGCCGAGACGCCGGCGCGGCAGCGGGCCAAGGCGTTGAGTGTCCCCGAACCTCTGAAGCAGGCGGCGGAATGGTGGGGAGCGCAGCAGCCCGGAGGCAACCTCTTCAAGGAGCACCCCAAGCCGATCGTGGTCGAGACGACGCCGCAGGCGGGCGAGGTGTTCGATGCACTCGCCTCAACGGTGGATGCCGAACTGGGCAAGCCCGATGAGACGGGGCGGTCGCTGTGGGCTCGCGCGGAGGAGAAGGCGTGCCGCCTGGCGCTGATCTACGCCTGCTCCGCGAACGCCGAGAAGCCCGTGATCGACGCCGACGCCGCCCGGTGGGCCTGCGACCTGTCGACCTATCTCACGCGGCGGATGCTCTACATCGCCCACGAATGGGTCGCCGACGGCGTCTTCGACGCTCGGCAGAAGCGCGTCGTGCGGGTGGTGCGCAAGGCGGGTGGAAAGATCTCCCGCAGTGAACTCTGCCGCAAGACGCAGTGGCTGACCCAGCGGGAGCGGCAGGAAGTCATCGACAACCTCCTGGAAACACAGCAGTTGCGGCAGGAAGAGGAATCCTCCTCGACGCGGCCGAAGGTGGTGTACGCCCTTGCCTGAACCAGATCTTTCAATCTTTCACCTACTCACCGCGCGCGTACGCGATACGCGCACGCGTGGGCACGCGCACGGGCGGAAGGGAGGTATTGAAAGATTGAAAGATCTCTCTTTTCCATCATGTACTTCTCTCCTCCCGCCCCACCGCGCCTATGCAGGTCGCGTGCCAGGCCGCGCCTACCACGAGCCCAACAGCCCGAAGCCGAACGGCCAGGCGACGGATGGCGTTAGGTACTTCCCGGGCTGGGACGCGAGGCTTGCCCCGCGGGTACAGCCGCGCTTGGCGACAGAGTTTGTTGCTCTTGTCCGAGTCAAGGAGGGGGTGAGGGAATGATGTCTCTCCGCGATTCCAGCAGAGAACACAGGGAGCGATGCATCAGCCCCGAGGGGCTGATGCATCGCCGCGCCGACTTTACCCCTCCCGCGGGCTGCGGTGCAACCGTGTCTGTGCTTGTGCCCGGCGGCGTGTGCGATGCGTGGGGGACGGGCCGGCCCTGGGACGTCACGGCTGGGGTACCTCGGCCTTGCTCGGCTTCGGATGTCGGGCCGCGCACAGAGATGCGGCACGCATCGGCATGGCAGTATCGAAGATTCAATCCAGCGGCTCTGTCCTGGCCCCTCAGCATTTCGCGGGGTGGTGCTGTGCCCACAGGACAAACATTCCGGAGGTGGCCGGACAGAGCCGACGCGTTCCACGTCATCACACCGAGAGCTTCCTGCTCACGCTTCCAGGCTGTGGTCCTCCTGACCCGCCGACCGTTGACTGCGCCGACGCTGACGGCGGCCAGCGAACAGACGCTGTGGCTCGAAGTCCACGCCGTCCTTGGCGATTCGATGGAGGGCGAGGCCCAGCTTCCGCATGATCGCCGTCAGTCCCTTCTTCTTGATCCCGCCGTCCCGTTCGATCTTCGCGGCGTACCAGCGGTTGACCGGCTCCTCCATCGTCAGCCGCATCGCCGCGAAGTGCAGCCAGCGCCGGGCGCGCGACGAGCCGCGCTTGCTGATGCGCTGCGGCCCCTGCACCGCGCCGCTGGAACGCTCCGTCAGATTGAGCCCCAGTGCCTTGAGGTACGCCCGGCCGCAGCTGTACTGGCCCGGGTCGCCGCCCTCGAGCCAGAGCACGCCCGCGGTCGCTGCACCCACGGCCGTCGCCATCCGCTTCACCACCGGATGCCGCATCGCCAACTCCGCGAGCTCGGCTTTGTAGCGACGCATGACCCGCTTGGCGCGGACGGCCTCCGCGGCGTAGTGCCGCACGCGCAGTGCTTCCGGTTCGCTGACATCGACGCCGACGGTGTCTTGGGCGAGCGCCAGTATCCGCTCGATGCGGTCCGATGGGAGCATGTTGCGGCCCCAGCGCTTGAGCTGCTCGGCGGCATCGGGATCGGCCGCGAGGCCCTTCGGCCCGCCGTAGTGCAGCAGAATGCGCGGAAGCGTCTGGGTCGTCAGCCACAGGTCCTTCTGGATCTCCGGCCAGTGCGCCGCCAGCCACGCCTCCAGACGGTTGAACCACGCGATCATCTGCCGCTGGTACGCGTCGCCCAGGTCCGCGGCGAGCGCCAGCCGCTGCTCCCAATCATCAGCCGCCGGCCACGGCCAGGGTCGGCTCTTGCCGATCGCCGCCAACTCGGCGATCAGCGCCGCGTCCTTGCCGTCGTGCTGGCTGGGCACGCCGTCGAACACCTCCGCGTAGTCGTGCGAGACCTTGGCGCTCACGCGATGCACGGTGATCCCCGCTCGATGGCACGCTTGGCGAAAGACATCGCCGTAGCGGCCCGTCGGCTCCAGCGCGACGATCATGTCGCGGCCCGCACCCAGGCTCCGCAGCAGCTCGATTCCCTGTCCGATCTGGCTCGGCTGGCGCACACGGATCGGCCGCAGGAACGTCCCGTCGACCCAACGCGGCACCAGCCGCAGGTCCGACTTGCTCACATCGACGCCGATCGCCAGGGCCTGGCCGTCCCGACCGTTCGCCAAGTCCGCCGCATTCACCGCCTCCACCGGCCTCGTCGAGTAGGATTGCGCCATCGGGATGACCTCCTGCACGTGGGCGGCGCCGCTTCAAGGCTGCCTCACCCCACTTTTCCGAGGCATCCCGTTGTCCTTGCGCACGCCAACAAGCCGGAAGGTATAGCCATTTCGCCCGTCCGAGCGCCGGGCGGCCCCGTGGCGGGGTCGGTACGCCGCCTTACCCAGGACGCGACGTGGGCCAAGGTGGGCGGACCCGTGGCCAACGGGCGCGGCACGTAGCGGGCGGGAGTCGGGGCGTTGAGCGCCCCCGGACGGGCCCGTAAGCCCGAGCGATCCAGCCAACCAGCGATCCAGCCATCCCCGCCCCCCCGGACCCGCCGCATGTGCGGCGGGCCAGCCCGACGCCCCACGCGCAGGCGCTTGTTGCCGCGCATCCCAACGGAGATCGCTGTGAACATCGAGACGCTCCCCATCGACGCGGTCAAGGAGTACGACCGCAACCCCCGCACCATCAGCGACGCCGCGATCGATGCGGTAGCCAAGAGCATCGAGGCCTTCGGCTTCAAGATCCCGATCCTGATCGACGCGGACGGCGTCATCATCGCCGGGCACACACGACTGCGCGCGGCGCGGAAGCTCGGGCTGAAGGAGGTGCCGACGATCCGCGCGGACGACCTGACGCCGGACCAGGTCAAGGCGCTGCGCATCGCCGACAACAAGGTGGCATCGCTCACCTCGTGGGACATGGAACTGCTGCCCATTGAGCTCGCCGACCTCAAGGGCGTCGACTTCGATCTCGCGCTGCTGGGCTTCAGCGCCGAGGATCTCGCGGCGATCATGGCTCCCGCTGGCACCGAAGGTCTCGTTGACCCCGACGATGTGCCCGCGCCGCCGGACGCCGCGACGACCGTCCCCGGCGACATCTGGGTGCTCGGCAACCACCGCCTCATGTGCGGCGACTCGTCGAAGCCCGAGGATCTCGACCGGCTGCTCGACGGACAGCCGATTCATCTCGTCAACACCGATCCGCCGTACAACGTGAAGGTCGAGCCGCGGAGCAACAACGCCATCGCGGCCGGGCTGTCGTCGTTCACGGCGACGCAGCGGAAGGACGCGAGCGCCGGCGACCAGCAGTCGGCAGACCTGCACCGCTACCCCGAGAAGTCCAAGCCGACGCACAAGAAGCTGCGGGCCAAGGACAGGCCGCTGGCGAACGACTTCGTGTCGGACCAGGAGTTCGACCGGCTGCTCGCGGCGTGGTTCGGCAACATCGCGCGCGTGCTCATCCCCGGCGGCGGGTTCTACATCTGGGGTGGCTACGCCAACTGCGCCAACTACCCGCCGGTGCTCAAGGCGATGGAGCTGTACTTCTCGCAGGCGGTGATCTGGATCAAGGAGCACCCGGTCCTCACGCGCAAGGACTTCATGGGCAACCACGAGTGGTGCTTCTACGGCTGGAAGGAGGGCGCGGCGCACCGGTTCTTCGGCCCCAACAACGTGCCCGACACGTGGAGCATCAAGAAGGTCAACCCGCAGAGCATGGTCCACCTGACAGAGAAGCCGGTGGAACTCGCGCGTCGGGCCATCGAGTACTCGTCGCGGCCGGGCGAAAACGTGCTCGACCTCTTCGGCGGGAGCGGCAGCACGCTCATCGGCGCGGAGATGACCGGGCGGCGGGCGTTCGTGATGGAACTGGACCCGCTGTACTGCGACGTGATCGTGCAGCGGTGGGAGAAGTTCACGGGCCGCAAGGCGGAGCGGCTGACCGCCGTGACCGCCTGATCACTTCTCGTCGCCGGTCAGGATCTGGAGGTACTTGTGGTACGCGAACACCCGATCACGCTGCTTGCCGCTGACCTCGCGGAGGATGCCCGCATCGGCGGCGATCTCGACGGCCTTCCGCGCTGTGGGCGCGGTGATTTTCAGCAGCTTCGCGACGCGCGCTGCGGTGACGACCGGGTGGTCGGGGAGCAGGTCGAGCAGCTGGAGCGCCGCGACCGTCGACCGCTTGTCGGAGGCCAGGCGGCGACGGTCCTTGCCGAGCAGCTCGAACAGCCCGCCGGCAACCTCGACCCCGTCGTCGGCCGCCTCGCGGACGCAGGACAGGAAGAACGCCGTCCACCCTTCCCAATCGCCCTCGGTCCTGACCGCGGAGAGGCGGGCGTAGTACTCGCTCTGGTGCCGCTTGAACGCGAGGCTCAGGTACAGCAGCGGGCTGGGCATGAGCTTCCAGTGCTCCAGGAGCAGCGCGATCAGCAGGCGGCCGATGCGTCCGTTGCCGTCGAGGAAAGGATGGATGGTCTCGAATTGCACGTGCGCGAGCCCGCACTTGATGAGGGGCGGGAGGGCGTCGTCGCTGTGGATCCAGCGCTCCAGCCGCGTCATTGCCTCGGGGACATCTTCCGGGGGAGGCGGCACGAACCTGGCGTTGCCCGGGCGCGTCCCGCCGATCCAGTTCTGGGTGCGGCGGATCTCGCCGGGAGCCTTGTCCGCGCCGCGCACGCCCGTCATCAGTCGTCTGTGGCTCTCGCAGAGAAGCCGAACGCTGAGCGGCAACCCATTGGGCTTGGCCAGTTCGGAGCGGGCGTACTTGATCGCCTCGACGTAGTTGCAGACCTCCTCGACATCGTGCGGCCTCTGGGCCTCCTTGGTCGCCTCGAACGTGACCACCTCGCGCAGGGTCGCCTGCGTGCCTTCGATCTGCGAGGTGATGACCGCCTCCTTGCGGACGAAGCCGTAGAGGAACCAGCCGGTGCTCGGGACCATCCGGCCCGCGACCTCCAGGCGGGCCAGGCCCGTGAGCGCGTCGGCGTGCAGCCGGTCGATGTCCCCGGCGGTCTGGAGGGCCGGGTCGGCCGGGGGCAAGGGGTGGGGAATGAACGCCCGGAAGGACTCCCCGGCGGCGGCGGATGTGCGGTAGGTGCCGGTCGTTCTGGGCATCGCTGTGAAACGCTCCTTTCCGAGCGGCTGAGTCTAGGAAACGATCGTTTCTTTGTCGAGGATGCTGCGCAACGATCGTTTCTTTGCGCTCCCGGCGGTGCGTCACCGCAGAAAAGCCCCGGCAGAGGGCCGGGGCGGGCTGGCGCTCGGGCATGGGCACGCGCTTCAGGGTTCGTCGATCTGCGGGAGCGGACCGTCGGTCGCTTCGTCCCATTCCAGGGCGTAGCGCTCGGCGATGTCCTCGAGGTCGTGGTCGGTCAGGTACTCGGCGGTCTTCCGCTCCTGGCATGCGGCGACGGCCCGCGCGAGGTCCGTCCACTCCTCGATGGTGAGCATCTGGTCTTGGCGTGCGCCAAGCAGGTAGAGCGCTGCCTGCAGCACGGCTTCGAGTTGCGCTTCGCGGTTGGGGGCGGGCGTCGCGTTCATGGCTCAGGCTCCCTTCCCGCGTGGGGGGGCGACGAAGACGCCGCGCTCGTGCTTCTTGAAGCGTGCGGCCGTGCCCTTGGCGGCGATCTCGCGGATGATCGCGGTGTAGAGCGTGGCCTCAGGCGTCTTGCCGCCCGGCGAGCGCCACAGGCCCTTGGCCTCCATCGCGGCGATCATCTCCTTGGCCCGCATCGGCACCTCGCTCGCGGCGAGCACCTGCGCGGCGGCGTCGAGGGCGCTGACACGCTTGGGCTTGGGCTCCTTGGCGGGCTTCGGGGCCTTCTCGACCTTGGGCTTCTTCCCCTTGGCGGCCGTGGCCAAGTTCGCGTTGTTGGCGACCTCCTTCTCGCTGGGGACCTCGTGGTCCTGCTTCCCGTCCGCCCCCCCAACCAGCCGGCCGTTGACTCCGCGAGCGCCGCCGTGCGGAGGCGCTCCGTGCTCGACGCGGCGGCGTCGGGCTTGCGCTTGGGGATGCGCTTGCCGCCCGGGCCGACGGCTCGCTTCATCGCGGGTGTGCTGCTGGGCTTCTTGGTCTTCGTGCTCATGATCATCTCCGAACTCGGGGTTGGAACCCCCGTCGCAGGATGCGGCGGGGAAGCGTGGCCGTCGCGGTTCCCCGCGACGCCGCGTGCGGATGTTCAGCGGCTCTGCACGATGCTGATCTGGAACTCGGAGCCGTCCCCCATCCGAAGCACCAAGCCCTTGTTGCTCGTGAGCAGTTGCGCGCCGTCGAAGGTGTCGGCGTGGGCCAGACCCTCGGCCTCGCTCACCATGTCTCGGGCGATGTCGGCCAACGCGATGTCGTCGTCCTCGCCCTCGGTCTCATCGCGGGCGTCGAGGAGGTTCTGGATCAGGGACAGCAGCGTGTTCTGCAGGTCAGTCTCGTTCATGGTCGTTCTCCTTGGGCGAGCGGGCGTTCAGCAGCCCGCGATGCGTTCGATCTCATTGAGGACGTCGTGGACCATCGAGTTGGTGGCGGCCGCCTGTCCTCGGCGGTCTTGCCCGTAGACGTGCTTGTCCACCTCGACGGCCTTCGCGTAGCGGGCCTCGCGGCTCTCGTCGCGGCGGAACTCGGCGATGACCTTGTCGAAGCGGCCCTCGGCGCGGCTCATGCGGACCACGCTGGCGGTTGCACCATCGGCCGTGGCCCGCACCGTGATGTCCTCTTCGCTTCCCTCGATGACGATG
>JABLTH010118192.1_pt1 | contig 35545 bp, 36 predicted proteins | sample 7875711 | NCBI WGS metagenome assembly JABLTH01 (sample SAMN14941262, study PRJNA633318) | bioreactor metagenome | isolation source: bioreactor | place: China | collected 2019-03-05 | reverse complement strand
TGACTGAATACGCCGGGCACTTTCATCGCCATCACCTGTTTTGCCACATCGGGCGCCACTCTCCGTTTGATATACACAAATTCTTTTTTCTTTTTCTGCAACTTCTGTTGCAGCTCTTTGGGCGGCATCTCCAGCAATTCCGCCATTTGCTTGAGCTGTGCCGCCGTAAACTGTACGTCGGTCGGGTTAGCCCATACCGACTCCACTGGCAAGCTGATCGCCAATGGCTTGAAGTTACGGTCATAAATCTTGCCGCGATGTGGCATCAACACCACTTTGCGCCGCGAAAACGCCTCACCCTTTTTAATCAGGTAATCCTTGTGCAAGGTTTGCAGGTAAAACCCGCGCCCCAGCAACAGGACAAAACTCAATAGCAGCAAGACCAGCAGCGTTCTTCTGCGCCAGGCCGGCAGCTTGACCAGCTTGTGTTGGCTTTCCTTCAGCAACATGACTGTTGATCCTCGTCACGCCTGCTCAGGGCGCCACTGGCGCATCCAGCAGAATGACCTGCGTTTGCTGCATGCTCGGGCTATGCATATGCAACCGGGTAGTCGCAAACTCTTCCAGGCGCGAATGCATGGCCCAGGTGCTCTGCTCAATTTGCAACTGGTCATACTCGGTCATGTACTGTTTGGTCAGCATTTCTTGCCGGTCCAGCTCAAAATACAGTTTGCGCGCCTTGTATTGGGCCGTGACCACACCCAGCGCCATCGCAATCGTCAATGCAAACAAAATCAAATTGAGCCGGATCACTGGTCTAAGCCTTGTTCAAACGATGGCATCATTTAACTACTGCACCGTGGTGCGTTCAGCCACGCGCAAAACCGCGCTGCGTGAACGTACATTTGCTGCCACTTCAGCCTTGCTTGGCTTGATCGCCTTGCCCACGGGCATCATGCGCGGCTGTGGCAAGTCTTTGGCGCGTACAGGCAAGCCTGCGGGCAGGTTGTCGCGATCGGCTTCCGACTGAATAAAGCGTTTGACGATGCGATCTTCCAGCGAATGGAAGCTGATCACCGCCAGACGGCCTTGCGGGCGCAACAAACGTAAGCAATCCGGCAACACTAGCGAGAGTTCCTCAAGCTCTTGATTGACGAAAATCCGTAAAGCCTGAAATGTGCGCGTTGCAGGGTTCTGGCCCGGCTCATTCTTGGGGATGGCGCCTGCCACGATCTTGGCAAGTTGTCCTGTAGTGGTGATGGCATGCCCATCTTCGCGCTCTTTAACAAGCGCCCTTGCAACCTGCTTAGCAAACCGTTCTTCACCATAATCTTTAATCACCTCCACCAATTGTTTTTCTGGCATTTCAGCCAGCCACTGCGCCGCAGTCTTGCCGCGGCTTTGATCCATCCGCATGTCCAGCGGCCCGTCAAAACGGAAACTGAAACCACGCTCACCCTCATCAATCTGTGGCGACGAAATCCCCAGATCGAGCAAAATGCCATCCACTGCCTGCACACCCAATGACTCAAGCACCTCCGCCATGGAGGAAAAATGTGCATGTACCATGCTAAAACGCGCATCGGCAATCGCCTGCCCATGTGCAACAGCCGCCAGATCACGGTCCAGCGCGATCAAACGGCCTTCACTACCCAGCTGGGAAAGAATGCGGCGACTATGTCCGCCACGGCCAAACGTCCCGTCCACATACACGCCATCCGCCCGCACATTCAAGGCATCCACCGCCTCATGCAACAACACGGTGATATGACTGGCGGCGGCTGGTGACACTGACGTTTCCGTCAAGGACGCGGGCGCTGACTTCGCGCCCCGCGTCATAGCGAGAATCCTTCGAGTTCTTGTGGAATCTGTAATTGATCCGCCGCCATCAGGCTTTCCAGCTGCTGATCCCATGCGGCCAGATCCCACAATTCAAAATGACTACCCTGCCCGACCATCATCACATCCTTGTCGAGCTTGGCAAATTTGCGCAGTACAGCATTCACCAGCAAGCGGCCCGCAGAATCCAGATGCATCACATCTGCCTGACCGACGATCATGCGCTGAATACCACTGGTTTGAGGATTAAAACTGGACAAACTGGTCAGCTTGGTCTCAATCGGCTCCCAAGCTGCTTTGGGATACAAAATCAGGCAACGGTGAGGATGCGCAGTCAGCACAACTTCACCCTGCCCACCGGCCGTCAGGGCGTCACGATGCTTGGCCGGCACACTTAGCCGCCCCTTCGCATCCAAACTCAACTGTACCGCCCCGCGAAACATCAATTTTGATCCTTAACCCTATTTCTTGTTGAAAAAAGGAATAATTTCCCACAATTCAACACAAAATCACCCTTTTGCACACTATAGATAAAAAAAAAGTGCTTGGCAAGCACTTTGGGTGAAAAAATCTCTTTTAAAGACAATGACTTAGAGCATTTTAACAAAGCAATTCAAATCAACGCATTGGCGCAATTAATACATAAAGTTGTTTAATAAGGATAGCTATCCCATTGAAATTATTGAATAATTAAAAAACAGTATTTTCTGGCGATTTTTTAGGCAAAAAATATGTCTAGGCAAGCATGCCCGCCATCCCACATACACTCTTTTGATGAAACTTTCCCCACGCTTAAACTTCCTGATTTTAGGGACAGCGATTTTGCTGGCCATGCAATGGCATACCTGGTGGTTTTACCTGAACCCGCCACCAGATTTTAGCCGTGGGCAAGTGGTGCTCTACGCCACCGACTGGTGCCCCTATTGCGAAAAAACGCGCGCACTGCTGGCAACGAAAGGCATTCCCTATAAGGAAATGAATATCGAAACCTCAGAAGAAGCGCGCAGCCAATACCAGCGGCTGGCGGCAAACGGCGTCCCCGTCTTATTAGTGGCAGGAGAGGTGGTGCGCGGCTACCACCAGCAGAGAATGGAAGCCCTATTAGATGCTTGGCAACGGGAACACAAACCAGCGGCTCTAACCAAAGAATACGACTGACGCTAAACCATTAACAATGCCTGACCTGCGTTTATTTAGCCTAAGGCCCTCTCAAACAGACCACTCAACAATGATTACCGCTATAAACATATAGGAAAACTTCCTTAAAAAAGATATGCTTATGCAAAATTGGCCCATGCATCCCTGTTTAATCGCCCAATCAAATACGTTTTAAAAGCGGTATAACTGGCGGGTCCGAATACATAGTTAAAAAGTTAACTTATCAATTAGACCCTAGCCAAAATTAGACCCCAGTCATGCCACCGATGATATTCCGCACAATCCGTTTACTCCCACTCCTTTTAATGGCACTGAGCCTGCCAGTGCGGGCAACCAATGGCATTCTGCTCATTGGTTACGGCGCTGAATCCACCCTGATGGGCGGGGCGGATACCGCTGTGGCAAGGGATACCAGCGCACTGAATACCAACCCGGCCGGGCTGGTGCAAATCAAAAGCAAGCAGTTCGATGCTTACGGCTCACTGCTGCGCACCACCCATCTCGAACAGGTTGACGCGCGCAACGACCAACACGCAGATAATCGTTATACCTTATTGGCTGGTGGCGGATATGCACAAGCACTGGAGGATCTACCCTGTACTGCGGGCATCGGCTTTTTTACCCAAGGCGGGGCCGGGGCGGTGTTTAAGCATATCAACACGCCGTTTGGCACCAATGACGAAATGTACTCTTTGTTTGGTATCGCCAAAATCACGCCGGGCATGGCTTGCCAGGTGAATGACCGTTTATCCGTAGGCGCCGTACTGAGCATCAATTACGCCAGCATCAAGCAAGGTTTTTTTTACAACACTTCTGTCCCTAACAACGTATTTTCAGGGTTTAAAAACAAAGGTGCAGATACAATACGCCCAGGCTTTAAGGTAGGCGTGCAATATCGACTGGATGAGCAATGGACACTGGGCTTTAGCTACACCGAAAAAACAGAATTGCCACTGACTGGCGGGACATCATTGGTGAATAATGGCGCATCTGGGGTGGTCCGTTATCGTGACTTGAGCATTAAGGGGTTTGCACTGCCGCGCGAGGTAGCGATTGGTGCTGCATTCAAACCGGATGACCGTTGGCTGCTCTCCGCCAAAATCAACTGGATACAATGGAGCGATGCCATTAAGGATGTCACCACCACTTGGCAAGATCCTGACAATCCATCAGCAGCGAGTCAACTGAGAACGGTCAACCCGCAGAACTGGCATGATCAACTGGTCTACGCCCTGGGCGCGGCCTATCGCTACGACGACAAAACGACGCTATATGCAGGTTACAACTATGGTAAGAATCCGGTCCCCAGGCAAAATTCCAGCGCGCTGTTGGCGGCGACCCTAGAACAACACATCACGCTGGGCATGGCTCGCAAGCTTGATGCCAACTGGAAAATCACTAGTGGTATCGAATGGCTGCTGCCCAAAGACGTGACTTACAATAGCAATGTGTTCGGACAAAATACCGAAGCGAATAACGGCGGTTTTTTCCTGCACATGATGCTGAGCAAACAGTGGTAAACAGACACAGGTTAAGCTGAGTTCAGCTTAACCTGCCAGATGACTTTCACTGGACAATGGCGCCAGCCCTTAATGTCCCTGACCGCTCTTGAGAATGTCAGTATTAAATCCAAATACCTTGCCCGCCCAGAGAAATATGACCCAGGCGAGCACCCCAAACGGCAAATCACCGGCAAAGCCCAGCAGCGGCATTTCGACATAAATATGTATCACATTCACGTAAGGGATATCGTATACCCAATAATTAGGGTTGGTGACCGGCAATACGGGATGCGCGCTACCATAGTTCCACACCTCCCAGAACAAACCGTTAATGATGGCACTCAGCGCCATTAATAGCACTGGACTCCAATTGCCTTTTGCGACATCGGTAAATGGCGTCCAGATGCCACGCATCATCAATATGGCGCTAATACCGATTAAAGGCGCAATCCACATGGCCCAAAATAATGGATATGGCCAGAACGGCACGGCAGCCAACAAGACAAAGCTCAGGTATAACATCGGCTTGACTGGCAGTGAGAGCGCAGGACCTTGTGCATAACGTGCGACAAATCTTGGAAACGCATTGAGCAAGGTATACCATTCAAAAATCGCCGGCCACACCGTGGTATACGCAAACAGAAAAATCCATACGATCTTGGTATGGCTTAATGCAGGAATATCATCTGTATTGGGGTAGTACCAGTTACCTAAAGCAAAATAATCAAAATACTCAAAGAAATACCAGCCAACCAGTGAAACCACCGCACTGATTAAAAAAGTTTTTGGCCGACTAGAAAACAGCGAATAGCCGCCAGAATAGCGATAGGCCAGGCCATCAAGCACAAAAATGAACCCCCACCACATCGGTGTAAACGCGTAATACACCAGATCACCAAACGGCGTGGTGCGCGCCCACATCAACCACCAGAAAAACAGCGTGACCACCATCCCTGCCCAAAACCACCAAGGCAAGGCGCTCTGGACAGGCTGCGGAGAAGGTGCGACCGGCTTAAAGCCAAACCATTGCGGGAAGAGTAAAAAAATCGCGACCGCGGCTTCGAGCAGAGCAATGACAACAAACACGATCAAATTAAAGCCAGGCGGGTCTTCAACAAACTGCGGCGGAAAAATACCGAAACCAGGTGGAAGATGCGTAGATGGATAAGCAAACCAGGATGAGATCAATGGGATGAGTATCATCGCCAAAATGGTCATCACCAGCGCAGAACGTGTTGTTGCAGTTGCAAACATAAACTCCCCCTTGATTAATGAACGATGAATTGCCCCAATGCTGCGCACTGATGAACATGGCATCCTCAGCGCAACTGATCTTGCCGTGTTACGGCTCTTGTTTTGTTATTGTATTTTGCGCACGCGCTTATTTTCGTACATGCGCATATCCGCCAAACGCATAAACTCAGAGATATTATCAACCTCATAATAATAGGCGGACCCTGCGCTGGCCCCGGAAAACTCAAACCCCTCACGGCGCATATTTTCAACCGCCTCTTGCAGCGCCTGCTCTACAACGACCACCTCACCTTTGTGACTTAATACGGCAAACTCATCCCCACCCAGTCGATATAAGATGAGCGTACTGCCTAAATAATGCTGATATTTTTTTGCAAAGCAGATCAGCAACTCATCTCCACGTGCATGCCCGTAATGGTCGTTATAAAACTTAAGTCCATCCAGATCAATAAAGGTCAGGCTACTCTGCATGGGTAGCCGATCCAGCGCTTTTACAAACGCATAGCGATTAGGCAGGCTGGTTAAAGCATCCGAATTGGCTACTTTCTCAGTCATGCCCAGCGCCTCTAATGCCTCTTCTTTTTCTTTATGCAATTGGGCAAATTGAAAAGAAAGCACCAACGCCAGCAATACCACCTCAATGGCCACACTCACCAAGCCCAGATGTTCGATATACAAATCAAACTGTTGATGCATTTTGCTGAGGCTGATCGTAATAATGCCCGACACAAAAAACAGGCTAATCGCGATTAAATAGCGTTTGGCAGTGGCATTTTTACGCTGGCTTTGCCTGATGGCCGTAGCCAGCCCATAACATAAAAACAGCCCAACTTCATAGCGGCAAAATTCCAATGCCCAATTGGGGAAAGCAATGGCCAACAACAAAAACAATATCATCACCACTAAAATCACCCGCCCCGCCGCATAGAGTCGCTTGTGTTGATACGGGTTGATTTCCAGCAAATGCATCACAAACAGGATGTACGCAATACTGGAAAACAGGATAGGCATCGAAGCCCAATAGATGGAGTGAAGATTAAACAGGTCGGAAAGAACAAGCAGGGCGGCACTGTTAAAAAGAAAATTACCCGCAATAAAAATGGCATACATGGCTTCCACTTTACGATTACGGCTAGTCGCCAGTACCGTATAGTAGATGCCCAACCCCCAAAAGACCCCCAAGCCAAACAGCGTCAGCGCATTTCCACGCTTGATGGCATGCATGTAGCTGGCCTCATCATCTAAATAAGGCTCGGGAATCGCCAAATAGTTGGTAGAAATCAGTTGCGTGGCCAAGACATATTTGCCTGGTGCCAGATTGACACTGCGGCCATGCCTCAAGAAAAAGGGATTCTCAATTCGACGGCCAATCCCCCCTTCCAGCTTCGCCACCTCATGCCCTTGCTCGTCATACACCTGATGCTGGAAATACTCTATGGTACTGGTATTTTTGAAATCAACCACATACGCGTTGTTTGTCTTGATTTCAAACGAAGCAATATAAAGATAATGCCCGCCTCTCGGACTCACCGTCGCAACAGGCGCGTACTTTTGACGCAGTGGATCAGAGAGAAACTGCTGGGGACTTTGCCCGCCTTTATAGGCATGGACTAGCGACCAGACACCCTCTATCGATTGAGGAGAGGCCTGCACCAAGCCAATGGACAGCACAGCGATGATGATCGCTATGATCCCCCTGCCCAAGCTACTCAACATCCCCATCATCCATCACCGTTTTTATTGATTAATACGCAAACTATACAAGAAAGTCTCGCGAACGCACAGCTTCAAAGGCTACCTGCCAGACTACCCTTAACACGTCTTTGCAAAACGCCAGACTGATCGAAAATCAATCACCGCAACTGTGACAGCCCGCGAATACCTTCCCGTAGAACTAAAAGGAATATCAAGCCGTTGTAGAGACTCTACTATATTGTTGATTGAAGCGTCTTCATCTGCGTCAGGAAGAGCCCCGTCGAGGCCCAGCATGCTTTAACAGCCCACAGCACATGACTCATTGAGGGATAGATGGGTGAGGCGGCCTGATCTACGGCCAAGGAAGCAACCACTTGGAAAGTGATCGCGAAATAAAAAGTAAAGCCAACCGGTAAGCCGGGTTCTGTAACTACTTGCGTAGCTGACAGTCATTCCTCTAGGCGTGCAATTACTCACACGCTCAAGCTATCTACCCGCTGGCAGCGCGAGCCACGCCTTATTACTTGCGTAAAATGCCAGCCTATTTGATATTGCTGCAGATGGAGGTTACCGCGTTTCACATCCACCTCACTAAAGAGGCTTACTCGTCTCTGTGGCCCTATTCCTCGCCTTATACTGTTGCCAGCTTTCAGCGTACGGCCGTTAGCCGTCATCCCGCTCTGTGCAGCCCGGACTTTCCTCCCCCTGCTTGCACAGGCGGCGACTGTCTGGTTGGCTTCAGTGCTATTTTACCATGCCTGAACGAACACCCTATAATGTGCGGAATTATCCTGGACTTGAATGCTCATGACCTCAACAGAAAAACCCGGCCAACTGGACCCGACCTGGCAAGCCGTGCTTGGCGCAGAATTCGAACAGCCTTATATGCACTCGCTCAAGGCTTTTTTGCAACAGTAAAAAGCGGCCGGTAAAACCATTTTCCCGCCAGGCCCCCTGATTTTTAATGCCTTTAATCACACGCCCTTCGATAAAGTACGCGTGGTGATTATCGGCCAGGACCCATACCATGGGCCGGGGCAAGCCCATGGCCTAAGCTTCTCCGTGCCTGCAGGCGTGGCACCCCCACCTTCACTCATGAATATTTTTAAAGAGATTGAAGCCGATCTTGGGGTGCGCATGAGTGGGAGTGGCGACCTGACACCTTGGGCCGATCAAGGGGTGCTGTTACTGAATGCCACCCTGACGGCGCAAATGGCCAATGCCGGTTCGCACCAGAACCGTGGCTGGGAGCAGTTTACTGATGCGGCGATTGCTGCATTGAATGCACAGCGGACAGGCCTGGTGTTTGTGCTGTGGGGCAGCTACGCACAAAAGAAAGGGGCCATGATAGACCACCCCAATAAACATCTGGTTTTAAAATCGGTGCACCCTTCACCACTCTCGGCGCACCGTGGTTTTTTTGGCAATCACCAGTTTTCCAAAATCAATGCCTATCTGGCTGCACAGGGCCAAGCGCCGATCAACTGGCAACTTTAAACCAGCTTCCACGCCACAGTCTGCCCGGCGCGCAAGGGCACCAGCGCATCATCCGCAAAAGGAATACTCTCAGGCACCAGCCAGCTTTGTTTGTGCAAGGTCACCTGGGTGGTATTGCGTGGCAGATGGTAAAAATCCGGGCCATAAAAGCTGGCAAAACCTTCGAGCTTATCCAGCGCGCCTGCTTGTTCAAAGGCTTCGGCGTATAGCTCAATCGCCGCATGCGCGGTATACATGCCTGCGCAGCCACAGCTAGCTTCTTTGGCAGATTTTGGATGTGGTGCGCTGTCTGTCCCCAAAAAGAATTTGGGCGAACCGGAGGTCGCGGCTTTGACCAGTGCGGCGCGATGCGTTTCGCGCTTGAGCACCGGCAGGCAGTAATGATGCGGACGGATACCACCAGTAAACATGGCGTTGCGGTTCATCAGCAAATGATGGGCGGTGATGGTGGCGGCCAGATTGGCAGGCCCGGCGGCCACAAATTCGGCGGCGTCTTGCGTGGTGATATGCTCAAACACCACTTTAAGGCTAGGAAAATCCTTGAGCAGCGGCTGCAAATGGCGCTCGATAAATACTTTTTCACGGTCAAACACATCGACATCGCCATCGGTGACTTCACCGTGTATCAGCAAGGGCATGCCCTGCTTTTCCATCTCGGCCAAGGCGGCTGCACATTTTTGCAGGCTGGTCACGCCTGAGTCGCTGTTGGTCGTAGCGCCTGCCGGATACAGTTTGACCGCATGCACCACCCCAGATTGACGTGCCGCAGCAATTTCACTCGCAGGCGTATTATCTGTGAGATACAGCGTCATCAGGGGCTCGAACACCATGCCGGCTGGCAAGGCTTGTTTAATGCGCTGATAGTAAGCCAGCGCGGCCTCGGCGGTGGTCACAGGTGGCCGCAAGTTAGGCATCACGATGGCGCGTGCAAACTGTTTAGCCGTATCCGGCAATACGGCTTTCAAGCCTTCGCCATCTCTGAGATGCAAATGCCAGTCATCGGGACGGGTGAGCGTAATTTTGGTTGTCATGCATTCATACCTTTATTCATGAGTATTGGCGGCCTTAAACGCCAGCGCCGCTTCATAGAGTTCATTTTTTTTCTGGCCAGTGATATCAGTTGCCAACGCCACCGCCTGCTTGAGGGGCAACTCCTGTAACAGGCGTTGCAGTATCCTTAATGTTTCCTCATCCAGACCCTCGGCTTTTTCCTGCACATCAGCATGTAGCAGCAAGACAAACTCGCCACGTTGCTGGTTGGGGTCTGCCTGCAACCAGGCGACCGCTTCGGCCAAGCCACAGGTGTGTATGGTCTCGAAGGTCTTGGTCAGCTCGCGCGCCAGCGTCAGCTGACGGTGGCCACCCAGCACAGCAGCCAGGTCAGTGACACACTCCACAATACGGTGCGGCGCCTCATAAAAAACCAGCGTGGTTGGCAGCGTTTTCAATATCTCTAAGCGCTTGCGCCGCTGCGAGCCACTGGCAGGCAAAAAACCCTCAAAGTAAAAACCGGGCTGGACGATGCCTGCGGCCGACAATGCCGTAATGACGGCGCTCACGCCCGGAATCGGCACCACCGCCAATCCTGCCTGCCTCACCCCTTGCACCACCAGCGCACCAGGATCACTGACAGCAGGCGTACCGGCGTCGGTCACCAGGGCAATCGACTCCCCAGCCTGCAAGCGCTTGATCAAGCCTTGTGCCGATTGCTGCTCGTTGTGTTCATGCACCGCCAGTAAGGGCTTGCTGATGCCCAAATGCCTTAACAACCCGACCGTATGCCGGGTATCTTCTGCGGCAATCGCATCCACCAGCTGCAATGTGCTGATTGCGCGCTGCGTGATATCGCCCAGATTGCCGATAGGCGTCGCAACTACATATAATGTGCCTGACTGTGTCATCGCGCTATTTTATGCCATCGCAGGCAATTCGCTAAGTTGTTTCATTGCGTATTCAACAACCCAAATGCAGGCATTATTCTGGTGAGAACCCTATGAAGCTGAATCAAAACAATCAGGGATTGGCTGCGGAACAAGCCGCAGTGCGCTTTCTGCAACAGCAGGGCCTTACCCTAGTGACACAAAATTACAGCTGCCGCTATGGCGAAATTGACCTCATCATGCACGAAAAGAACACGCTGGTGTTTGTAGAAGTACGCTTGCGCAGCAACCGGGCATTTACCAGTGCGGCCGACAGTATTCATTATCACAAGCAGCAAAAACTGCTACGCGCAGCCCAATACTACCTGCAAAGCCTGGACCGCCAGCCGCCATGCCGGTTTGATGCCATTCTGTTTGACAACAGCAGCTACCAATCGCCAGAATGGATTCGTAATGCAATCGACACATAAAAAGCGTAGAATTTTATGCTTGAATGCCTGTCACATTAGCTCATCCGTTTGTTTCATCTAGTCATCACAAGGAATTCTCATGACCAAAAAACTCTCACTGATCGCATTGGTATTATTGACCGTGCAATTGACAGGCTGCTTCCCGGCGGTCGTTGGCGGTGCCGCAGTCGGTGGCTCAATGGCGGCAGACCGTCGCACCTCAGGCATTTATGTTGAAGACGAGAATATTGAACTCAAAACGATGAAGCGCATGTCGCAATATATGGACAAAGCCTCACATATCAATGTGACCAGCTATAACCGCATCGTGTTGCTGACTGGCGAAGTGCCTAACGCCGGACAACAAGCCCAGGCTGAAACGCTGACCCGCGAAATCTCAAACGTACGCAGCATACACAATGCCTTAACCATAGGCTTTGCCTCTTCTATCAGTGACCGCACCAATGATGCTTACATCACCACCAAGGTCAAAGCCCGTTTTGTCAGCGAAAACCTGTTTCCGGCCAATGTCGTTAAAGTCGTGACCGAAGCCGGTGTGGTTTACCTGATGGGCATCGTTTCTGAAAAAGAGGCCAATGATGCCGTTGAAATCGCCAGAAGTACCGAAGGCGTGAGCAAGGTGGTCAAGGTTTTCGAATATACCAACTAAGGATAGGCGGCATCAGTCGCGATGCGCAAACATTGCAGTCCTTCTGTGAGGTTTTTATGCATCCCAGTGCTCGTACTGATAACGCTTACCCCTGACTATTAATTTGTATTTTTTAAGGAATCCGCATGGAAACTCAGGAAATTATTATTCAAGGCATCACACTGGCGGGCAAACCTTTCCGCCCGAGCGACTGGGTAGACCGTATGTGCAGCACCTATGCCAGCTTTGGCGTTGACAAGAAGCTGCGCTACTCGCCCTATTTGAAACCAAAACTGGTCAACAATGTACGCAGCCTGTCTGTGGACATGAAGCTTAAAGATGTGAATCCGGCTGGCTTTGAGCAGCTGATGCAGTTTGCCAAAGAGAACCAGTTGAGCGTAATCAACCCAGCCGGCGAAGCAGTCAACATTTAGACTAGGGCTTTACGGGGACATTAAACGCGGATTCCTTGAGTAACTGCTCTAACCAGGCGCGACTCAACGCGCCGCGTTTAACTTGATACAAGCGGCCATCTGGCGCATAAATATAGGTAGTGGGCAAAACTTCAGGCTTGTGAGCCGTCGGCTTTTGCGCCTCACCGAGCACCACCGGATAAGAAATCAGCATATCATCGGCATACTTCTTGACTGAGGCCACAGACTCATACTGGACCGCCACCCCGAGCACCATCACGTTTTGATTAACATGGGCATCATAAAACGTCACCAGTTCAGGCATTTCTTCAAGACAGGGCGGACACCAGGGGGCCCAGTAATTCACCACCAGCCAACGCCCTTTGTATTGGGAAAGCTGATGTTTATGACCAGCCATATCCTGCATCACCCAGTCCTTGGTCGCCTCCTGCGCCTGGGTCTCGCTCATGCTTGATAATAGCCATAGACTCAGCCATCCGATGCGCAACATGTTAAATAACATCAAGCCCTCTTGTTTTTAATGAAGATACGCCGCATTTACAAACAATAATGCAGGGAAAAACTTGATTATGCTTGAAAACTGTTGCTATACTAGCTGCAATCTTTTTAGTAATTTCAGTTTTCAGCAAATTACTCATTCAAAAATAATTGATTCAACTGATTCAAATAACGTTTAGCCTAAACAATATTTAGTCAAACACATTCAGAATTTTTCTGTTGATACCCTGTCTACTATTGACTTACATCCTTCACCAATCTTAAGAGGCAATAATGAGCGACAACATTACCCATTTAAGCGACGCCAGCTTTGAACAAGAAGTATTGCAATCCACGATTCCGGTACTGGTTGATTACTGGGCAGAATGGTGCGGACCTTGCAAGATGATTGCGCCGATTTTGGATGAGATCAGCAAAGAGTATGCCGGTCGCCTGAAAGTTGCCAAGCTCAACATTGATGACAACCAGAACACACCGCCTAAATATGGTATCCGTGGCATTCCCACACTGATGTTATTCAAAAACGGCAATGTTGAAGCCACCAAAGTGGGCGCCTTGTCCAAATCTCAGCTCAGCGCGTTCATCGACAGCAACATCTAACTTCTTTACCCGGTTTCAACGTCTGCGAAACCGGGTTTCCTTTTCAATCTCTCAGATGTTTTTCAATCTTGCGAGTTATTCATGCACCTATCCGACCTTAAACACCTTCCTGTGACCGAACTGGTCTAAATGGCGATCGCCAACGACATTGAAAATGCGAGCCGTATGCGCAAGCAGGATCTCATTTTTGCCATCCTTAAAAACAAGGCAAAAAAGGGCGACAGCATTTTTGGTGATGGCACGCTGGAAGTGTTGCCTGACGGATTTGGCTTTTTGCGCTCACCCGATACCTCCTACCTGGCAGGTCCGGACGACATTTACGTCTCCCCTTCACAGATTCGCCGCTTCAACCTGCACACCGGTGATAGCATTCAAGGTGAAATCCGCACGCCTAAAGAAGGCGAACGTTACTTTGCACTGGTCAAGGTAGACAGCGTCAATGCCGAGGCACCCGAGAATACCAAACACAAGATTCTGTTCGAGAACCTGACCCCGCTATTCCCGACCATCCCACTGACGCTGGAACGCGATATCCGCGGTGAAGAGAACATCACCAGCCGTGTGATCGACATGATTGCACCTATTGGTAAAGGTCAGCGCGCCTTGCTGGTCGCCAGTCCGAAAAGCGGTAAAACGGTCATGCTGCAAAATATTGCACACGCGATTACGGCTAACCATCCTGACTGTATTCTGATTGTATTGCTGATCGACGAGCGCCCGGAAGAAGTGACAGAGATGACCCGCTCAGTGCGTGGCGAAGTAGTGGCTTCAACCTTTGACGAACCGGCCACCCGCCACGTACAAGTGGCTGAAATGGTGCTGGAAAAAGCGAAACGCCTGGTTGAGCACAAAAAAGATGTCGTCATCCTGCTCGACTCCATCACGCGTTTGGCGCGTGCGTACAATACGGTGATCCCGTCTTCCGGCAAGGTCTTGACTGGTGGTGTGGACGCCAATGCCCTGCAAAAACCCAAACGCTTCTTTGGTGCGGCACGTAACGTCGAAGAAGGCGGCTCACTGACCATCATTGCCACGGCGCTGGTTGATACCGGCTCACGCATGGACGATGTGATCTACGAAGAATTCAAAGGCACCGGCAACATGGAAATCCATCTGGATAGACGCATGGCCGAGAAACGTACTTATCCGGCGATCAACGTCAACAAGTCCGGCACCCGCCGCGAAGAGCTGTTGCTGGATAAAGATGTATTGCAGAAAATCTGGGTATTGCGCAAATTGCTCTACCCCATGGACGACCTCGAGGCGATGGAGTTCTTGCTTGATAAAATCAAGGCCACCAAGAGCAACAACGACTTTTTTGACAGTATGCGTCGCGGCTAATGCTGCCAACGATACAAATATTTTTGAGATTGTGCTTGATAAAGCAGACGAATTCATAGATAATCGCGCGTTTACTGCAACTGCTTAAGATTAGAGAGAAAGCATGAAAGCTGATATTCACCCAAATTACCCGGAAATCAACGTCACATGTAGCTGTGGCAACAAATTTAAAACCCGTTCTACTAACGGCAAAGACTTGAACATTGAAGTCTGTTCACAGTGCCACCCGTTCTACACTGGTAAACAGAAGATCGTGGACACCGCTGGTCGCGTTGAGAAATTCCGCCAAAAATACGGCATGTAATTTCGGCGAAGATCGTCCAGAAAGGCAGCATGGCTGCCTTTTTTGTTTTAATCTATAGGCATTATTGAGCTGAATTATCTGTTCTTGTTAAGGGCGTTTACTTCGCGATCTGTATTCCACCATGCAGTTTTACATTGACCACGACTGGCAAGAAAACATGGCTACCCCACGCGCCAAGGTCGGTGAGCGGGCAAAAACACATTTGCTGATCCTGCTCTGTGCCATCTGGTTGTGCGTGGGCCTGATAGGGCATTCACCCTGGAAGCCGTTCGAATCGCAGACGGCCAGTATCGTCCAAAGCCTGTTTGAACATCCGTTCCTGTCTATGCAAAGCTGGACCGAAGGCTACTGGATTGCGCCAGTATCGGCAGGCCACCCTGCCCTGGAAACCCCGCCCTTGTTTTACTGGGTCGCAACTGGTTTTGCGCATCTGCTCTCCCCATTTTTACCTATACATGATGCAGCCCGACTGAGTATTGGTGTCTGGATGTTGCTGACACTGATCATGATGGGCTTGAGTGGGCGGGAGCTGTGGAATTTTGGTGTTGGCAGACAAACCAATTTCATTTTCATAGGTTGCCTGGGGTTGGTGGTGAGCGCACACACCATGATGCCGGCCGTGGCGGCCTTGAGTGGCATCACCATGGCGTTTTACGCCCTGGCACTCGTCATCCGCAAGCCATTACGTGCTGCAGGTTTGCTAGGGGCAGGCTTGCTGATCTCATTTCTGGCGGGTGGCGTATTGCCTGCACTCACCATTATCGGGACGACGGTTTGCCTGCTGCTATTGCCTGCCATTCGTCAACATCGCGCACAATCCCAGGCCTTACTGGCAGGCGTGCTGCTTGCAGTGCCTGGCATCTGGCTGTGGTGCTCGCTATGCCAGCAATGGGCCCCCGAACTTTGGCAGACCTGGTGGCAATCGCAATGGCAAGTGCAACTCCCGACAAAGCATGCTTATTTTGTCCGCACCTTGGCCTGGTATGCCTGGCCAGCACTCCCTTTTGCCATGTGGGGCGTTTGGCGCTTTCGCCAGAGCGTGCTGAGCACCTACCGCTTTCAATTGGGACTGATCTTTTTTACCGTAGCCTTTGTACTGATCGGCTTTTATAGCGACCGCAGTGAAGTGAATGCCTTGCCCTTGCTGGTCCCGCTGACCGTGCTGGCAGCTGGCAGCATAGAAACGCTCAAACGTGGCGCAGCGGGCGCCTTAAACTGGTTTGGATTAATCTTGTTTGGCCTGTTGATTGCCATTGCCTGGCTGGGTTGGTGGGCCATGCTCAATGGTACCCCCGTCAAACTGTATCAGCGCCTGAGCTACCTGTCAGGCCTGCAAATGATTCCATTCAGCGTACTCTATGGCGCGATTGCGGTAGCCGTGACCCTGATCTGGTTATCTATTGTCTTGCGTTCCAAACACTCCAACCGATCCAGCGCCACGAACTGGGCCATCGGCATGACCTGTGCCTGGACCGTATTCATGAGTCTCTGGCTCCCGATGATTGAAGCGGCGCGCACCTATCAGCCCCTGTTTGAAGACTTGCGCAAGCATTTGCCCACGCATTACCAATGTATTTATGCGCAAAACATAGGCAGCTCGCAAGAGGAGTTATTGCACTATCATGCCAAGATACGCCTGCAAACCCAGGCGACTGCAAAACCGGCAGACTGTGATTTGTACCTGATTGAAGACCAGCCTGGAAAACGCCACGTGTTGCCCGGGGATGAATGGCGCGTCATTTGGGAGGGGGAGCAGACCCGCCAGAATCGCGAGTCTTTCAGATTATTACAGCGACACCACAAGTAATACTCAAAACGGCGACCAGCCCCTCAGGTCACCCTGTTCACTTCAAGACAATTTTACATATTGCTGCACGGCCGCAATCACTTGCGGATGCAAGCCTTGCCCCTGATGCTGCTGCACATGGCTAACCAGGCTGTTGATCATGACCGAATTCCAGAATTTTTTCAGGTGGCTGGCAATTTCACGCTGCGCTTCCTCGGCATCAGGATTTGCCTCAAAAAAATCGCCAATCTGGTTAGCCATTTTAATTAACTTTTCGACATCCATCTCTCTACACGCTTTCCAGTGACTATCCAGCTTAGCTTGTTTGGCCAAGCTCACCACTATACACAACACATTGGCCTGCTCTGGCAAAGCCAACCAGTAAAAAACCATATTCCTTGGCCAGGTTGACGGCGAGGGCGGTGGGCGCAGACATGGCCACCAACACCTGACCACCGGCCATCGCCACTTTCTGTACCATTTCGTAACTGGCGCGACTGGTCGTCAGCACCCAGTGATCCAGCCAGCATGCAGACCACTCGACTTGCTGGCGCAACAAGCAACCGATCAGTTTATCCAGCGCATTATGCCTGCCGACATCTTCCCGCACGCACACAATGTTGCCCTGTTTGTCGGCAAGTGCTGTGGCATGCGTTGCGCCTGTCATCTGTTGCAGTGGCTGCTGTGATTGCAAGCAAGCCAGCGCGTTGGCTATCACGGCCGCATCCAGTCTGGTGGGCGCTGATGCCGTCATGCCAGGATGCTTGAATACTTGTTGCAAACTTTCTGCGCCGCATAAGCCACAACCCGTGCGGCCAGTCAGATTACGGCGCTGCGCTTTAAGCAAAACAAATTGTTCTGTGGCTAATTCTATGTGCAGTTCAACGCCTTGTAATTGACCATCGTCATCCTCAATCGCTTTAGCCTCTACACCATAAATCTGCTTGCGCGCAGTAATAATGCCTTCGGTAAACGAAAAGCCATAGGCAAAATCTTCGAGGTCTGCCGGCGTGGCCATCATCACCACATGCGATATCCCGTTGTACACAAACGCAATCGGGACTTCTTGCGCCAAGGCATCGGCGACCACAGTCACTTCGCCCTGACGCCAGCGCGTCACCGCCAGCGTCGTGACTGCCTGCTCAGCGGGCTGCACCGGCATTTCCTGATAGGCTGACAGGCGACATTGCGCCTCAGCCTCCTTAATGGCCTCGCTCATCAGGAAACAACCGTCTGCGGATCCATGCCGGACAACTCAATCTGGGTATCACTAAATGAACGATACTGTTTCTGCCAGTCAGACAACTGGTTCACCTTGGACACCTGTACTGCCGTGACCTTGTACTCTGGGCAATTGGTCGCCCAATCCGAATTGTCGGTAGTAATGACATTGGCACCGGACTCAGGATGGTGGAAGGTGGTATAGACCACGCCAGGTTGTACCCGCTCGGTAATCTTGGCGCGCAGCACGGTCTGCCCGGCGCGGCTGGTAATTCCCACCCAATCGCCTTCAACAATCCCGCGATCCTCAGCATCGTGCGGATGAATCTCAATCACATCCTCATGATGCCAAACCACGTTTTGTGTGCGTCGAGTTTGTGCACCCACATTGTATTGCGACAGGATACGGCCGGTGGTCAGGATCAATGGGTATTTCTGGTTGACGCGCTCGGTGGTAGGCACATATTGAGTAACAAAGAACTTGCCCTTGCCGCGCACAAACGCATCCACATGCATGGTCGGCGTCCCCTCTGGCGCCTCGTCATTGCAGGGCCACTGGATACTGCCCAACTCGTCCAGTTTCTTGAAGCTGACCCCAGCAAATGTAGGGGTCAAGGCAGCGATTTCATCCATGATCTCGCTGGCATGGGCGTAATGCATGGGGTAACCCAAGGCGGTCGAGAATCTGGCAGTAATCTCCCAATCTTCCATCCCATTCTTGGGCGTCATGACTGTACGCACCGGGGAAATGCGGCGTTCGGCATTGGTAAAGGTCCCGTTTTTCTCAAGGAAGGACGCGCCCGGGAAGAATACATGCGCGAATTTGGCAGTTTCGTTCAGGAACAAGTCCTGCACAATCACACACTCCATATTCTCCAGCGCATGGGTCACGTGCTGGGTGTCAGGGTCTGACTGGGCAATATCCTCACCCACGCAATACACCGCCTTAAAACTGCCTTCAGCGGCCAGATCCAGCATATTAGGAATACGCAGCCCGGGGTCAGCGCTCAGTTTGACGCCCCATGCCTGCTCGAACTGCGCCCGAGTTTCATCATCAGACACATGACGGTAGCCAGGAAACTCATGCGGCATGGATCCCATGTCACAAGAGCCTTGTACATTGTTTTGACCACGCAAGGGATTCACACCCACGCCTTCACGCCCGACATTGCCGGTTGCCATCGCCAGGTTGGCTATGCCCATCACCGTGGTCGAACCTTGACTGTGCTCGGTGACCCCTAACCCGTAGTAAATTGCCGCATTGCCGCCGGTGGCATACAAGCGTGCAGCTTCTCTCACCTCGTTGGCTGGCACTCCCAATTCTTTTTCTAGTGCTTCTGGAGAGTTTTCAGGCTTGGCGGCAAAATCACGCCATGCCACATAAGAATCCCACTCGCAGCGCGCTTTAACAAAGTCCTCTTGCACCAACCCTTCAGTCACAATCACATGTGAAATGGCTGAAATCATGGCCACATTGGTCCCAGGCCGCAGCTTGAGATGGTAGTCGGCACGAATATGGGGAGAATTAGCAACCAGGTCGATTTCACGTGGATCGACGATAATCAACTTGGCCCCTTCACGCAGACGGCGTTTCATCATTGAGCCAAACACCGGGTGACCATCGGTAGGGTTGGCCCCCATGACAAAAATCACGTCTGATTTCATCACGGAATCGAATGTCTGTGTGCCCGCGGACTCACCCAGGGTTTGCTTGAGGCCATAGCCAGTCGGGCTGTGGCACACACGGGCACAGGTATCGACGTTATTCACGCCAAACACGGCACGGATCAGTTTTTGTGTGACATAGACTTCTTCATTAGTGCAACGACTGGAAGTAATTCCGCCCACAGCTTCTTTGCCATAGGTTTGCTGAATACGCTGAATTTCACTGGCGGCATAATTAATTGCCGCATCCCAGCTCACTTTTTGCCAGGGATCATGAATACTCTTGCGTATCATGGGCGTGGTAATGCGATCCGCATGCGTCGCATAGCCCCAGGCAAAGCGGCCTTTGACGCAGCTGTGACCATGGTTGGCGCCGCCTGCTTTGCTCGGCGTCATGCGGACAACCTGCTCACCTTTCATTTCTGCATCAAAACTGCAACCAACGCCGCAATAGGCACAAGTTGTTGTCACTTTGTGCTCAGGCGTGCCTGCCTCAATCACGGTTTTTTCCATCAATGTGGCGGTCGGACAGGCTTGCACACACGCACCACAGGAGACACATTCTGACTCCAGAAAGTCTTTGTTGCCTGCAGAAACCTTGCTGTCAAAGCCGCGACCTTGAATGGTCAAGGCAAAGGTGCCCTGCGTTTCTTCACAGGCCCGCACGCAACGCGAACAGACAATACATTTGGAAGGATCAAAGGTGAAGTAGGGATTGGACTCATCTTTGGCCTGGCCCAGATGATTTTCGCCTTCGTAGCCATAGCGGACTTCACGCAAACCGACCGCACCTGCCATGTCCTGCAACTCGCAATCCCCATTGGCGCCACAGGTCAGACAATCCAGCGGATGGTCAGAAATATATAATTCCATGACGCCCCGGCGCACATCCGCCAATTTAGGAGTTTGTGTCTTCACCTTAAGCCCGGGGGCGACTGGCGTCGTGCAAGAGGCCGGATAGCCGCGACGGCCTTCGATCTCGACCAGACACAGACGGCAGGAACCAAACGGCTCCAGGGAATCGGTAGCACAGAGCTTGGGCACGGTGACGCCGCCCAACTGCGCCGCATGCATGATAGAACTGCCCTCGGGCACAGTAACATCCACCCCATCGATATTGAGGGTCACCATCACTGCGCTGTCTGATTTTGGCGTACCGTAATCCTTGTCTGGGTCATACTTGAGGGATTGCGGCTGCGAAGAGGAATACTTGATATCGTCCATAATAATGTCCTTTGCTGCCTAGGCTGCAGCCTCTTTACCACTTAATCCAAAGTCTTCAGGGAAATGGTTCAATGCGCTCAAGACCGGGTAAGGCGTCATCCCGCCCAAGGCGCACAGAGAACCGTTAAGCATGGTGTCAGACAAATCACGCAACAAATGCACTTGCTTGGCGCGATTGTTGCCCAGCATAATTTTGTCCATCACCTCTACGCCACGGGTAGAGCCAATCCGGCATGGCGTACATTTGCCGCAGCTTTCCTCGGCGCAAAACTCAAAGGCATAGCGGGCCATTTTCGCCATATCGACACTGTCGTCAAAGGCGACGATGCCGCCATGACCGAGCACCGCCCAGATTTTGCCAAACTCTTCATAATCCAGTGGTGTATCAAACTGACTCTCTGGTAAATAGGCCCCTAGCGGACCGCCGACTTGCACGGCGCGAATCGGCCGCCCAGTCGCTGAACCACCACCATAGTCGTAGAGCAATTCGCGCAAGGTCGCACCAAATGCCAGCTCGACCAGGCCGGTGTGTTTTAAATTGCCCGCCAGCTGGATAGGCAAGGTGCCGCGCGAACGCCCCATGCCGTAATCCGCATAGTATTGCGCACCCTTATCCAGAATAATCGGTACGGTAGCCAGCGAAATCACGTTATTGACAATGGTCGGCTTGCCAAACAAGCCTTCAATGGCAGGCAGTGGCGGCTTGAAGCGCACCAGCCCTCGCTTGCCTTCCAGGCTTTCCAGCAAAGAAGTCTCTTCGCCACACACATAAGCGCCTGCCGCACGGCGGACCTCCAGGTGAAACGTACGGCCTGAGCCCTGAATATTCTCGCCCAGATACCCGGCAAGATTGGCCTTGCGGATCGCCTCATTCAGTGTTTTCAAGGCATGCGGATATTCACTGCGCAAGTAGATATAGCCCTGCGTTGCGCCGACCGCAATGCCAGCGATGGTCATGCCTTCAATCAGCACAAACGGATCGTCTTCCATGATCATGCGGTCAGAATAGGTGCCGGAATCGCCCTCATCCGCATTACAGACGACGTATTTTTGTTCAGCGGGCGCATTGAGCACGGTATTCCACTTGATGCCGGTCGGAAAAGCGGCACCACCACGGCCACGCAAGCCTGAGTCCGTCACTGCTTTGACTATGTCAGCGCCGGACATGGTCAGCGCATTTTTGAGTCCTTGATAGCCATCATGCGCGAGGTAGTCCTCAAGAGACAATGGATCAGTGATCCCCACCCGGGCAAAGGTCAGTCGTTGCTGTTTTTTGAGCCAGGCCAGCTCTTCAGTCAAGCCGAGATATAAAGGATGGGCTTTCGCCTGGTCTGCCAAGGGCTGATTAAACCCTGCATCAAACAAGCCTGCGACGTCTGCGGGCGACACCGGGCCAAAAGCGACGCGCCCTTGCGCACTCTCTACTTCTACCAGAGGTTCCAGCCAGAACAGGCCACGAGAGCCATTACGCACCAGCGTAATGTCCAGGCCTCGCGCCTGGGCTTCCTGGATGATTTTTTTCGCGGTACGCTCAGCACCCAAAGACAGTGCTGTCGAGTCGATTGGGACATAGATCTTAACCATGACATACCTCAGCAATCAGTTCAGTCACTTTTTGCGTATTCATGCGGCCATAGACCTCTTCATCGAGCATGACGGCGGGGGAACAGCCGCAATTACCCAGACAATAGACCGGGAGCAGGGTCAGTGTGCCGTCAGCGGTGGTTTGATGATAGTCCACGCCTAGCCTGGCTTTTAATTCGGCTTCAAGCTTCTCGGAACCCATGGCCTGGCAGGATTCCGCGCGGCAGACTTGCAATACATGCTTGCCGGCCGGATGCGTACGGAAATGATGATAGAAACTCACCACGCCGTGCACCTCGGCCACCGAGAGCGCCAGGGCTTTGGCAATGTCAGGATAGACGGTTTCCGGCACATAGCCAATATCATCCTGAATCGCATGTAGCAGAGGCATTAAGCCGCCCGGTACATGCTGGTGTGCTTGAATATGCGCTTGAATTTGCGCATGCTGTTCATGGCTTAATGTGTTATCCAAACCGACCTCACATCTTAACGAGTTACAATTCAGTTACATTCTATCACCCTGGCATCATATCCTCTATTTATGCCTTGTTAAAGCAAAAAAAGGGCATAAAATGCTGATTACTTTAAATTTTAATGATTGCAATGCATACGCCAGCCACTCTGCCCACCCAATTGATCGACCAGTTTGGCCGACAGGTGGACTACATACGCCTGTCGATTACTGACCGCTGCGATTTCCGCTGCCAATACTGCATGGCAGAGGACATGACGTTTTTGCCCCGTCACGAGGTCATGTCACTGGAAGAGTGTGCACGCTTGGTTAAATTGTTTGTCCGTATGGGCGTGCGTAAAGTTCGCATCACTGGCGGCGAACCGCTGGTACGCAAAAATGCACTGTGGCTGTTTGAGGAAATTGGACATTTGCCCGGTCTGGAGGAGTGTGTCATTACCACCAATGGCAGCCAACTGGATAAATACGCGCAGGCATTGAAGGCGGCAGGCGTCAAACGCATCAATATTTCCATCGACAGCTTGCAGGCTGACCGCTTCAAGGCGATCACCCGGGTAGGTGAGTTATCCAAAGTGCTGGGCGGTCTTGAAGCGGCCATCGCCGCCGGTTTTGAAAACATAAAGCTCAATTCGGTATTGATGCGCGGCATCAATGATGATGAAACCGAAGCCCTGGTGAACTTCGCCATTCAAAAACGCATAGATATCAGCTTTATTGAAGAGATGCCCTTGGGCGAAGTGGCGCATGACCGTGAACAGAGCTGCGTCAGCAATAAAGACACCCTGGCACTGCTTAAAAGTAAGTTCTCACTGACGCCGAGCACCCATCAAACAGGTGGCCCCGCGCGCTACTGGCAGGTCAATGGCCAAGCGACCAGAATCGGCTTTATTTCACCGCATAGCCACAATTTTTGTGAAAATTGCAACCGGGTACGCATTACCTGCCAGGGAGAATTATTTTTATGCCTGGGCCAGGACCATCAGGTGAATTTATTGCCGCTGTTGCGTGCGCATCCCGACGATGACCAGCCCCTGATAGAAGCGATTTTGCACGGCATGCACATCAAACCCAAAGGCCATGACTTTGATTTACAGCGTGCAGGACCCGCTGTGATCCGTTTTATGTCGCACACAGGTGGTTAATGCAGATTACCGCAGTGATTCTTGCCGGGGGGCGTGGCTTGCGCATGGGGGGCGTGGACAAAGGTCTGGTGGATTACCAGGGCAAACCACTGGTCGCACATGTGCTGGAGCGCATCCAGCCGCAAGTGAATCATGTCATCATCAATGCCAACCGCCATCTGGACGAGTACCAGCGTTTTGGCATCCCTGTGGTCGCCGATGCCAATGACCAATTTGACGGGCCTTTGGCAGGCATGCAAGCAGGGATGCATCATGCCAGCACCGAGTGGATTGTGAGTGTCCCCTGCGATTCGCCGCTGCTGCCGCTGGATCTGGTCAGCCGCCTCAAGACTGCCCTGGAACAAACACAACACCTGCACAAGCAAGCCAATGGGCTGGCCATTGCACGCAGCCAGAGTGGAACACACCCCGTTTTCTGCCTGATGCCACGCGCCCTGCGCGAGCATTTGGATCATTTTCTCGAGCAAGGCCAGCGCAAAGTGAGCGCATGGCAAGCGCAACATCCACATGTATTCGTGAGCTTTGAAGATGAGCAAGCGTTTACTAACATTAATGAACGGCCATCATCATCGCTATGAACCAGACACCAGATTTATTACGTCAATTGGCCCACGACCCGGCGGGCGCAGAGGATTATGACCCCAATGCCATGTCGGTATCGCAAGCGCGACAATACATTCAACAATTCCTGACGCCTGTGCAACAGACCGAACGCCTTTCGATTAAACAAGCCTTGGGACGGGTGCTCGCCAGCCCTATTGCCTCTACACTCAATGTGCCAGGTCACAACAATTCAGCCATGGATGGCTTTGCTTTCAGGCTCGCTGAAGCCTCGCAGCCATTGCGTATCGTCGGCACGGCGTTTGCCGGCAAGCCTTTTAACGGCACGATTCCTGCGGGCGGCTGTATCAAAATCATGACCGGGGCAGTGATTCCGGCAGACGCTGACACCGTCGTGATGCAAGAGCATGCAACAGTGACCGGCGAGCATGTCAGCATCCAAAAATTGCCTGGCAAAGGCGCCAATATTCGCCTACTGGGTGAAGACATCGCTATCGGACAAACCGTCCTTGCTACTGGCCACACGTTGCAACCGGCAGACATGGGCTTGCTCGCCTCGCTGGGTGTCGCATAAATTGAGGTTTACCGACGTCTTAAAGTGGCTTTTTTTACCACGGGCGATGAACTGGTGAGCGTCGGCCAGCCCTTGCAAGCCGGACAAATTTACGACAGTAATCGCTATAGCCTGTGGGGCATGTTGCAAGCCCTGGGCGCAGAGGTCGAGGACCTGGGCAATATTGCCGACAATCCCCAAGCCTTGGAGCACACCCTATTGCAAGCCGCCGCCCGCTTTGATGTGGTCATCACCAGTGGCGGCGTGTCGGTGGGGGAAGCGGACTTCATGAAACAACTGCTCGCCACCCATGGTCAGGTGCTGTTCTGGAAAATCAACATGAAGCCAGGGCGACCGCTGGCTTATGGCAAGCTGGGACAAGCGCATTATTTTGGCTTGCCCGGCAATCCGGTCGCCACGATGGTAACGTTTTACCAGTTTGTGCAAACGGCGTTAAAGACCTTGATGGGAAGCCATGAGCGCGCGCAACCTTCCTTCAAGGTCGCGTGCGTGAGCCCGATTAAAAAGGCCGCAGGTCGTACCGAGTTTCAGCGCGGTATCCTGTTTAATGACGGTGCAGACTGGAAGGTAAAAACCACAGGCGAGCAGGGCTCCGGTATTTTAAGTAGCATGAGTCAGGCCAATTGCTTTATCTTGCTCGATGAGGCCTCAGGGCCGCTACCCGCAGGCAGTTGGGTTGAAGTGCAACCTTTCACCGGCATTTTCTAAGGCATCCTTGTATCTGCAAGCTGGCAAGAAGATTCAAAAATAGCTTATAGTGTCGGCTTGCGTTGGGGGTCATCAAAAGGGATATTGGCGTGCAAGCCGTTTTAAAAGAAACAAAACAATTCAGTCATTTATTAGAGTGGTGCCTGATTGCCTCACTCCTGATACATGCCTTGATCATGTTTACCCTACCCAAACCTGATTACGACCTGCCGCCCCCAAACAAGCAAGAAATACGGATTGAGCTGGTCAAACCAGAACCACCCGCGGTCACGCCCGCGCCACCTGCACCAGCAGAACCTGAAGTGGTCAAACCCACCCCTCCCAAACCGCAGCCACAGCCTCCAAAGCTAGAACCCAAGCCCGTAGAGCAAAAACCTGTGACGCCGCAAAAACCGTCGCCTATGCCAGAGCAAGCGGTAGAAACACCCCGCCCCGTAGTGGAATCACCAGCCCCGGCCGTGATTGCCGCCAAGCCCAGCGTCAGTGAAACCAAGTCTGAAGTCGTGGTGCCCCCCCCCGCCCCCCCTGCGCCACCAGAACCAGTCAAAGCCTCTGGGCCCAGCGAAGGGGATATTGACGCCGCGCGTAATGCGTTTAGAAGTGCGGCACATAGGGAGCTGAAGAAAAACCAGCGCTACCCGCGGATTGCGCAAGACAGAGGCATAGAAGGCGATGTCAAATTAAGCATCAGCATTGACGATCATGGCAATATCACCAATATTGAAGTCGTCGAGTCCAGCGGCAACAAAGCCATTGATGACGCAGCCTTGGCGGCAGCGCAAAAATCGCAGCTTAAACCCCATTTTCATGAAATACTACGTGGCAGAATCAATAACATTATTGTCACGGTCAGCTTCAAACTGTCCAGTTAGGTGCACATGCTGTTCAAGCGCAAGCAGACAAGCTCATCTCCCCATTGGCAACATGACAAGCCGCTGCGCTTATTATTGCTTTTTCATGACATCTATTTTATTGCACTGATCGTCCTCGCCGTCGCCAGTGGCGCTTATGGCATCTATTTGTGGGACAAAGCCTCCAAACAATCCCAGCGCATCAATGTCGTGATCCAGGAAATCTACCTGGTACGTGGCGACCTTTACCGGCAAATGAAAGAGTTGTTTGATGCATTTTTTTTGCAAGAGACGAATGCGCTCAATGAATACAACCAATACACCACGTCGATTCTGATCCATATGGAGCGCCTGCAGTCGATCGCGCTGGACCAGGAAGAACGTGATGCCTTGATGGAGATTGAGCACAAATACCGCAACTTGGTGAATGAAGCACCTGCGCTGTTCTATCGTTACCAGAACAATCCCGACCGTAATGCCCAGAAGTCGATTTATCAGGATATTGAAACCGGCATCTTCAAGCATTATGAAGAGGTGTCCAAGCGCGCAGAACGCCTGCTCATGATCAAGCAAGGTGAAATCAAGCACAGGCTGGATGAAGCCAGAAGTAACTCCATTGCCGTTTTGTCCTTGCCGCTGTTACTGGCTTGTGTGCTGATTGTCTATTCCAGGCGCATTCTCAAAGAGTCTATCGTGCGCCCGATAAATGACATTATGCAAGCCACCAATGCCATCAGTGGCGGCAGCCTCACCCATCAGGTGCCAGAAGCTGGCGCCGAGGAGCTGGCGATGCTGTCACGCGAAATCAATAAAATGGCCGAAGACCTGGCCGCCAGCCGCGATGCCCTGGTCAAGAGCGAGAAACAGGCGGCACTTGGCCTGTTGGTGCCTATGCTGGCGCATAACATCCGCAATCCCCTGGCGAGTATCCGCGCTACTGCGCAGGTCATCGATGACCCTCAGCTGGACAAGGATACCATGGAATCGATTCAAGGCATTATCCATACCGTAGACCGGCTTGAGCGCTGGACCGGCAGCCTGCTGTCTTATCTGCATCCGATCAAGCCTATGCTTAATCAGCTGCGGCTATCCAATATCGTTCAAGGTGCGGTCACTACCTTGCATCCCAAACTGAATGAAAAGCAGATCAGGCTGCAAGAAAACAGTGACACGGTGCAACAATTGATTTTGACCGACGAGCATTTATTGGAACAAATGCTATACAACCTGCTTCTAAACGCGACAGAGGCTTCTCCCAAAGGCGCCGAGATTCAGCTGCAATGTGCGCTACATGATCACTTGCTAACCCTGGTGATTATCGACCAGGGGCCAGGCATGCCGTTCAAGCCTGATCCGCATGCACTGACACCGGGCCCCACCACCAAACGGTTCGGCACGGGTCTCGGCATTCCTTTTGCATTTAAAGTTTGCGAAGAGCTCGGCGGGAGCATGTCTTTTGAAAGTGGCGCAGGCACAGGTACCCGCATTACTATCTTATTACCGCAATAATCATCCACCTCTCGTGAGATGCTTGATCGCAGGCGGTGAATATGCGATTTGTGCTTGCTTAATTTTGTATTTTTATCAACAATGTGATTAAGTGATAGCGATGTCAACTATGTTAAATTCACCTGTTCCAGAACTCAGCTTACCAGCGACCTCCAGCCTGCAATTCAATAGCAAAGACTATTTGGGCAAGTTCCTCGTCCTGTATTTCTACCCCAAGGATTCCACCCCAGGCTGTACCACGCAAGGGATGCAGTTCCGTGACATGCATGCCGCATTTCTCGAAGCCAATGCCATCATTTTTGGCATTTCGCGTGATACGCTCAAATCGCACGAAAACTTCAAGGCCAAATACAGCTTTCCCTTTGAATTGATCTCGGACAGCGATGAGATCGCTTGCCAGGCGTTTAATGTGATCAAAATGAAAAACATGTATGGCAAACAGGTTCGCGGCATTGAGCGCAGTACGTTTCTGATCAACCCACAAGGCATCATTGTGCGCGAATGGCGCGGTGTCAAAGTCGATGGTCATGCCGCTGAGGTGTTAGCCAGCATACAGTCTTCCCACTCATAAAAGTGATTTTCTATGGCCCGTGCTCCACAAACCAAGCTTTTTGTTCTCGATACCAACGTTTTGATGCACGACCCTTCGTCGCTATTCAGGTTTGAAGAGCACGACGTCTACCTTCCCATGGTCACCCTGGAAGAGCTGGACAACAATAAAAAAGGCTTGACCGAAGTTGCACGTAACGCGCGCCAGGCCAGCCGTTTTCTTGAAGAAATCATGGGGGGCAATGAAACAAGCAACCTTGAGGAAGGCTGTCCGCTTGCCATTCAAGGCAACCGTCATTTAACGGGCAAGCTATTTTTCCAGACCGAGCATGTGCCGACGGATTTACCAGGCCTCGCTGGCAGCAAGGCAGACAATCAGATCATCAGCGTGGTGCTGGCACTCAAAAAACAACACACCAAACGCAATGTCATCCTGGTCAGCAAGGATATCAACATCCGCATCAAAGCCCGTGCCATGGGCGTGGCGGCAGAAGATTACTTTAATGACAAGGTACTGGAAGACAGCGACATGCTGTATACCGGCCTGCGCGAACTGCCTGAAAACTTTTGGGACTTGCACAGCAAGGACATGCATTCATGGCAAGAATCTGGCCGCATGTATTACAAAGTCAGCGGGCCTATCGTCAAGTCACTGCTAGTAAATGAATTCGTGTTTTATGAGTTCAACAAACCGTTTCACGCCATTGTGCGCAAGATTGAAGACAATACCGCCATTCTTGAAGTGGTGCAGGACCACATGAACCCCAAACACAATGTGTGGGGCATCACTGCGCGCAATCGTGAGCAGAACTTTGCGCTCAACCTGCTGATGGATCCCAACATTGATTTTGTTACGCTGCTGGGGCAGGCCGGGACGGGTAAAACCTTGCTCACCCTCGCCGCCGCCCTGACGCAAACCCTGGATAAAAAACGTTATTCTGAAATTATCATGACCCGTGTGACGGTACCGGTCGGCGAAGATATTGGCTTTTTACCTGGCACGGAAGAGGAAAAAATGGCGCCATGGATGGGTGCCCTTGAGGACAACCTCGATGTGCTCAACAAAACCGATGAAGATGTGGGTGAGTGGGGCCGTGCAGCCACCCAAGACCTGATTCGTACCCGGATTAAAATCAAATCGCTGAACTTCATGCGTGGGCGTACCTTTCTCAACAAATTTCTGATCATAGACGAAGCACAAAACCTCACCCCCAAACAAATGAAAACGCTGATTACGCGGGCCGGACCGGGCACCAAAGTGGTCTGTCTGGGCAATATTGCCCAGATTGATACCCCCTACCTGACGGAGGGCAGCTCGGGATTGACCTATGTGGTTGACCGCTTCAAGAACTGGGCGCATAACGGGCATATCACCCTGGTACGTGGTGAGCGCTCACGTCTGGCAGACTTTGCGGCAGAGGTCTTGTAGACAGTCGTCTGCTCGCTTCTTATGGTCAAAGGCTTCTATACCTTACTGATTGCCCAGTTTTTGTCGGCAATCGCAGATAATGCTCTGCTGTTTGCTGCGATTGCCCTGCTGGCAAAGCTTAACGCACCCAGCTGGCACGAACCACTTCTACGCGAATTTTTCGTGATTTCCTATATCGTGCTCGCGCCTTTTGTCGGCCCTTTTGCCGATGCGCTGCCCAAAGGCCGGGTCATGTTTTTAAGCAATGGGTTGAAGTTTATCGGTTGCCTGATGGCACTGGCGGGCGTGCCGCCCCTGTATGCGTACGCTGTGGTGGGGATAGGTGCTGCCGCTTACTCGCCAGCGAAATATGGCATTTTGACGGAAATGCTGCCATCGCATTTGTTAATCAAGGCCAACGCATGGATGGAAGGCACCACAGTCACCGCCATTATTCTGGGGCCGGTCTTGGGTTCTACGTTATCTGCCAACAATCCATACATGGGCATAGCCTGCATCATGTGCCTATATTTGCTGGCCGCAGCGTTCAACTACTACATTCCCAAAGTACCGATTGACCACAAAGTAGCGCAAAAAACGCTCTGGTTTTTACTCAAAGATTTTTGGCATGCCTTTATGACGCTGTGGAAAGATCCGCAAGGCCAGGTCTCGCTGGCCGTCACCACTTTGTTCTGGGGCGCCGGGGCCACCTTGCAATTCGTGGTATTACAGTGGGCAGATGTCAGATTGGGCTTCTCTCAGCAACAAGCGACTTATTTGATCGCCATCCTTGCCGTTGGCATCGCCATCGGCTCAATCATCGCTTCCAAGTATGTCGAGCTGGAGAATGCCGTGAAAGTGTTACCGGCAGGCATTTACATGGGGATTCTGGTGATGAGCATGATGGTGATCCACAGCCCCATTCTGGCAGGGATCCTGCTATTTGTGATTGGTGTGCTTTCAGGCTATTTTCTGGTGCCGCTCAACTCCTTATTACAACACAGGGGCCATCATTTACTCGGCGCCGGGCACTCGATTGCCGTACAAAATTTTAACGAGAATATAGGCATCTTGCTGCTGTTGGGCGCTTACACCTGGATGGTAGGCGCCAAGCTAGACATTAATACCATTGTGGCCATCTTCGGGGTATTTATTATTTTCAGCATGTCATTGATCACACTGGTTTATCGCAAACATATCCGGCGATAAGCGCAACGCAGCTTTGATACAATCAACAAAAAAGGGCGCCTGAGCGCCCTTTTTGCTCTCTAGCGATCAATGCAATTTGACATGTGGCTCGGTACGTCTTGAGATAATACGACCGATGGTATGAACAATCACCGCCAGCACACCGTGCAATGCCATCAAGTGCATCTTGTACAAGGAACGGTACATCACGCGTGCGAACAAGCCCTGAATGTACATGCTGCCCCCGGCCACGGCACCCATCAAGCTGCCCACGGTAGAGTATTTGCCCAAATTGACCAGTGAGCCGTAATCGGTATAGTGGAACTCTGGCAGCGATTCTTTACCAGCCACACGTGCCTTTACCGTCTTGATCAGCAGCGAAGCCTGCTGGTGTGCCGCTTGCGCACGTGGAGGTACCGTCGCGTCATGCCCCAGCCATGGACAGGCTGCACAATCACCAAACGCAAAAATATTGGTATCACGAGTAGTCTGCAAATGCTGATTCACCACCAACTGGTTAATGCGGTTGGTTTCCAGCCCATCGATATCCTTGAGGAAATCCGGGGCTTTGATGCCAGCCGCCCAAACCACCAACTCCGCTGGAATCGTACGGCCGCTGTGCGTCGTGATGCCTTTGGGAGACACCTCAGTCACACGCTCGCCAGTAGACACATTCACCCGCAGTTTACGCAATTCAACATCGACCGCATAAGAAAGCTTGGGTGGTAATGCTGGCAAAATACGGTCACTTGCTTCAATCAGAGAAATCTTGACGTCACGATCGGCATCAATTTTATCCAGACCATAGGCGGCGAGCTCACGCGTAGTATTGTGCAGTTCAGCTGCCAACTCGACACCCGTCGCCCCAGCGCCCACAATCGCCACTTCAAGCTGACCGGGTTTTAATGGTTCAGGCTGTGTTTGTGCACGCAATAATGCGTTGTGCAGATAGCGATGGAATTTTTGCGCCTGCGCCTGGGTATCCAAGGCAAGCGAATACTCACGTGCCCCTTTAATGCCAAAATCATTGGTGGTACTACCCACCGCGATAATCAGGGTATCGTATTTGAATGAACGGCGCGCAATAATTTCATTCCCATCTTCGTCATGTACCGGCGACAAAAACACTTCACGTGTTGCACGATTCAGACCATCCATCCGGCCCAGCCTGAACTTGAAGTGATGCCAATGTGCCTGTGCCAGATACTCCAGCTCATGGCGATCCGGATCCATACTACCCGCTGCAATTTCGTGCAACAGCGGCTTCCAGACATGGGTTCGCGTTGCATCAATCAACGTGATCCTTGCTTTTTTCTTTTTGCCCAAGGAGTCACCCAACTTGGTCGCCAATTCAAGGCCACCTGCACCACCACCTACAATAATGACATGGTGTAAATCATTTTCGTCAGTCACGCTCACATTAATCCTTCAATAAAAAAGCGCGCCTGCCGTACTGCCAAGCGCGCACAACACCTCAAATAACACGACTATTCGTTACCAGTAATTTTGGCATGACTACGAATAAAAGCGATGATTTTCAATACATCGTCAGGCTTCAAACCATCATCTGGCGCCATCAAGCCAAAACCTTTTGCACCCATGCCACCATTGGTGCCATGCCAGATCGTTTCAAACATGCCTTTATTGGTTGCATTCTTCGCATAACGGAAATTCTCGCCAATCAAGCCAGGCCCGACAGCGCCTTCACCATGACCACCATGACAAGCAACGCAAGAGAACAGGTTAAACTTTTTCTTGCCTTCTTTAATCGCCTCTTCGTTACCAATATAAGGGTTTTTACCCGTCGCCAAAAATTCTTTCGCAGCAGGTGTATCAAACATTTTATGGTCAATTTCCATAGGTTGACCATCTTGGGTGGTGACAAATTGTATCGCCTTGATATCGCCACCTTCTGCTGAAGCGCCAGCAGATTGCCCACCGTTGTTACATGCCGCCAACATTGCTGCCAGCAATGTCGTCAATAATAAACTTCTCATCGTTACCCCCAGGTTTTATATAGTGTTATTCCTTAAAATCCTGCCATGTCTATTATTATTTTAGCTTCACACAGCACGCTTTAATTGTGCCATAAAAACAAAAAACGGTCACCTAAGTGACCGTTTTTATTCGTAACGAGTTATTCGTTACCTGTCATGCCTACGTTGCTATTACTACGCACAAAGGCAATCACTTTCAATACTTCATCTGGTTTCAAACCATCATCTGGCGCCATCAGGCCAAAACCTTTAGCACCCATACCACCGTTGGTACCGTGCCAGATGGTTTCGAACATGCCTTTGTTCGTTGCGTTTTTAGCGTAACGGAAGTTAGCACCGATCAAGCCTGGGCCAACAGCGCCTTCACCTTTACCACCGTGACAGGCAACACATGAGTACATGTTGAAAATCTTTTTACCTTTTTTGATAGCGTCTTCGTTACCGATGTATGGGTTTTTACCAGTAGCCAAAAATTCTTTGGCAGCATCTGTATCGAACAAAGCTTTGTCAATGTTCAAGGTGGAACCGTCTTGAGTTGCTGAAAAAGTGATATCAGCCATTGCGCCTGTGGCAAATGCCATCAAGGAAATCAACAATGCTGATTTAAGTGTGTTGCCTAACATGTTTTCTCCTAATCCTAAACAAAATGAGCGGCGACAAGTGGTAAACCAAACAATTACCGCATGCTCATTTAACGAATCGTTCCAGAAACGGTTGACGAATAATTCATTAATAATGACAGAATTTATCACACAGCCATCTCAAAACAAGCCAACGATTTTACTGTGTTTTTTTTTCCTTGTCATTAGCAACTGTCTGTTTATAAAACTTTTTCAACAGTACTGTTATTTTTTATACACACTGTCGCCTTCAACAACTGGCACGGTGGGGATACCATAATCCTTAAGAATCGCATCAATCTTGTCTTTGTTGCGCTCTAAAGCTTCATTAATCATTTTGATGCGATCTTTATCCTTCATACGGACAGCTACTGAAATATTCCAATACTCCTTACCTTTGAGGTTGACTTTGTTGTACTCAGGAATCAGGCGCATTTCCAGCGGGACTTTGGAATTTTTAACGTAGTAACCAGCGATAGGACCCCACATCACAGCGACATCAATATCGCCTTTGACCAGATCATCAATAATGAAGCTGGTTGGCAAATTCAGATCGCGCTGCAAACGGTAAGGACGTGCATTCGTCATCAAGTTGTAATCATTGAGCGGGATAGTCGCTGGGCTTTTGTCAACAATCCCGATAATGCCTTTTTTCAAATCTGGCGAATCCCAGTTGGTAATGTCGTAATTGCTGTCTTTGCGCCAGACAAATACATGTCCTGAACGATAGTAGGGTTTGGACGTTCTCAACCCATCGAAGTCCGAGGTCATACCGATGATCACATCACATCGCATCGCATTGATGGTATTACGTAGAAACCCTTGACGGTTATAGGCATATTGGAAGCTCAGCTTCTTGCCCAGGTCATCGGCCAGTACTTTTGCAATCTTGTCTTCAAATCCTTCAAGCTTCAAGTTAGAGTAAGGCATATTATCGGGATCAGAACAAACCTTGAACTCTGATTCATCAGCCACACGACGTACCTCACCGATCCGGCCTTCATCCGGGTTGATTGAAGGGATTTCGATCTCCTCAGCAGACACCCATGATTGCGTTGCCAACACCAATCCCACCGCACCCAGCATATTCCATATTTTCATTTTGATTTCGTTCCTTTTTGTGATTGTTTCCTGTCGTTTTTTGAACTTAATCATATGCAAAAGTTCGATGAATTCACGACAAACTCAATCATCTTATCGCGAATACGTATTGATTTGTAGGGAAGCCCTACTTAAATTCCTGTTCATGGTTTTTAATCATGAAATTCATGAAAAAAAACACCCTGCCTAAGCAGGGTGTTAAGGAGTCAACGTACTTCTATTAGATAATTTAAGGCAAGCTCAAATTACAGTGAGAATACGTTCAATGCACCGCCGCCAGGAGCAGCGTTGTACTTGGTCAACTCTTTGTAACCACCAGCAGCACCCAGTGCGTCTGTGTCGTTA
>JABLTH010107529.1_pt1 | contig 35579 bp, 32 predicted proteins | sample 7875711 | NCBI WGS metagenome assembly JABLTH01 (sample SAMN14941262, study PRJNA633318) | bioreactor metagenome | isolation source: bioreactor | place: China | collected 2019-03-05 | reverse complement strand
TGCCCAGGAGAGGACTCGAACCTCCACGGTTTTACCCGCTAGTACCTGAAACTAGTGCGTCTACCAATTCCGCCACCTGGGCAGGTGTCCCGCGCTTCGCGAAGCGAGCTGCGTGAGCCGCGTAGATTAGGGATGGGGCAGAGGGTTGTCAACTATTCTTTTACCGTTTCTTCATCGCGCTTCGCCTGATCGGCCGGGCGCTCTTCATCAAGGTTGATAAGTGACCAGAAAAAGCAAGGACAAAACCACCCGCGACGGCGCCAAGGCGCCCGGCCGCGCGAACGTTTCCGACAAGCCGGCGCACGCGTCGCGCAAGCGCGCCAATCCGCCGGGAAAGACGGCTGCGCCGACGGATCGGCGATCGGCCGATCCGCAGGCCGCCCGCGAGGCTCAGCGTTACGAGCGGCCCATCCCCAGTCGCGAGGCGATCCTCGCCTTGCTGACCGAGCGGGGCGAACTGCTGACCGAGGCGCGCATCGCCGAGGCCCTGCAGCTGCACGACGACTACGATCTGCACGCGCTGCGCAAGCGCCTGGGCGCCATGGTGCGCGACGGGCAGCTGCTGCTCGGCCGGCGTGGCGGCTACGCCCCCACCAACAAGCTCGACCTGATTCCCGGCCAGGTGCTCGCCAACGCCGAGGGCTACGGCTTCCTGCGCCCGGACGACGGCGGCGACGATCTCTACTTGTCGCCGCAGCAGATGCGCCAGGTGCTGCATGGCGATCGCGCGCTGGTGAGCGTGGTCGGTCTGGACCGCCGCGGCCGCAAGCAGGGTGCCATCGTCGAAGTGCTGCAGCGCCGCTCGCCGCGGCTGGTCGGCCGCGTGGTGGTGGAAAACGGCGTCACCATGGTGGTGCCGGACGACCGGCGCCTGCACCAGGACATTCTGGTGAAGCCGGGCCAGGAGCAAGGCGCGCGCAACGGCCAGATCGTGGTGGTGGAGATCACCGATCCGCCCACGCCGTATCGCGGCCCGATGGGTGCCGTCCTCGCGGTGCTGGGCGAGCGGCTGGAGCCTTCGCTGCTGGTGGAGATGGCGATCGCCAGCTACGACCTGCCGCGCGAGTGGCCGGCCGATGTGATTCGCGCGGCCGAGCAGGTCGAGCCGAAAGTGACCGCCGCCGAGCGCGAGGGCCGGGTGGACCTGCGCGCGCTGCCATTGGTGACCATCGACGGCGCCGACGCGCGCGACTTCGATGACGCTGTCTACGCGGAACCCAAGCGCGGCGGCGGCTACCGCCTGGTGGTGGCGATCGCCGACGTCTCGCACTACGTGCGCGTGGACAGCGCGTTGGACCGCGAAGGCTACGAGCGCAGCACCTCGACCTACTTCCCCGGCTTCGTCGTACCGATGCTGCCGGAGACGCTCTCGAACGGTATCTGTTCGCTCAATCCGAAGGTCGAGCGCCTGTGCATGGTGTGCGACATGACGGTGGATCCCGACGGCGAGGTGACCCGTTCGAAGTTCTACAGCGCGGTGATGTACTCCCATGCGCGCTGCACCTACGACCGCGTGTGGCAAGCCATCGGCCTGAAAGACGTGGAGGCGCGCCAGGAGCTCGCCGACGTACTGCCGCAGCTGGAGAACCTGCACGGTCTCTACCAGTTGCTGTCCGCGCAGCGCCGCCGCCGCGGCGCGATCGACTTCGAGACGCCCGAGGTGAAGTTTCGCCTCGACAATACCGGCGACGTGGTGGCGATGGGCGCCACCGCGCGCAACGACGCGCACAAGCTGATCGAGGAATGCATGATCGCCGCCAATGTGCAGGCGGCGAAGTTCCTGGAGAAGAAGCGCATCCCCGCGCTGTTCCGCGCGCACGAGCCGCCGCCGGAAGAGAAGTACGAGGATGTCCAGCAGTTCCTGCGCGAGTTCAAGCTGCGCATGCCGCCGCTGGAGGACGTCACGCCAGGCGATTTCGCCGACGTGCTGCGCATGGTGAAGGACCGGCCCGAGCGCGAGCTGATCCAGTCCGTGCTGCTGCGCGCGCAGAGCCTGGCGGCCTATCAGCCGGACAATCGCGGCCACTTCGGCCTGGCCCTGGACGCGTACGCGCACTTCACTTCGCCGATCCGCCGTTATCCGGACCTGCTGGTGCATCGGGCGATCCGCTACGCGCTCGAGGGCGGCAAGCCGGCGGACTATGTTTACAGCCCGGCGCGGATGGCCGCGATGGCCCTGCATTGCTCGCAGCGCGAGCGGCGCGCGGAGGAAGCCGAGCGCGACGTGGACGAACGCTTCAAGTGCGCCTGGATGTCCAAGCACGTCGGCAGCGAGTTCGAGGGCACCGTCACGGGCGTCACCTCGTTCGGCCTGTTCGTGGAGCTGACCGAGTCGAGGGTGTCGGGCCTGGTGCACATCAGCCAGCTGTCCAACGACTACTACCACTTCGATCCGATCCGCCATCTGCTCAAGGGCGAGCGCACCGGCGCGCAGTTCCGGCTGGGCGACCACGTGCGCGTGCAGGTGCTGCGCGCGAGCCTGGAGGATCGCAAGATCGACTTCCGCCTGGTGAACCGGCGCGAAGCCGCCGTGCCGCCGCCGCGCGCGGCGCGCGCCTACGACTATGCACAGGCCGGCGAGCGCCATTCGTTGCCCAAGCTGCCGAAGGTGCAGGGACGCAATGCCGCGCCGACGCGCGATAATGCGCGCGATGCGGCGCCGCCGTCCCGCAAGGCGGGCGGCGCCAAGGCGAACACCATCGGAGGCGGCAAGCCTTCGCATGGCAAGGGCGGCGCGCCGGGCAAGGTCGGAGGTTCGTCCGGCAAGCCGCGTTCCAGCGAAGACCGGTCCGGTAAAGGCCGATCCGGTAAAGGCCGATCCGGTAAAGGCAAGGGTAAGTAATGAGCGAAAGTTGGATCGTCGGGATAAACCCGATCGAAGGCGCGTTGAGCAACGATGCTGAGCGCGTATGCGAGCTGCTGGTCGAGAACGGCCAGCGCAATGCGCGTGTGCATGAGCTGGCGGAGCGGGCGAAAGCGCTGCGCATTCCGGTGCACCATCGTCCGCGCGAGCAGCTGGACAAGCTCGCCGGCGAGGCGCGCCATCAAGGCGTGGCGGCACGTTACGAAGCGCCGCCGATGGCCCACGAGAACGATCTGCCGGAGCTGCTCGAGCAGGCCGGGCCGGACGCGTTGATCCTCGTACTCGATGGCGTTACCGATCCGCACAATCTGGGTGCCTGCCTGCGCAGCGCCGCGGCGGCCAAAGCCACTGCGGTGGTCGTGCCGAAGGACCGTGCGGTAGGCCTTACCCCCGTGGTGCGCCGCGCGTCCGCCGGTGGCGCTGATCGGGTACCTCTGGTGGCCGCCACCAATCTGGCGCGTGCGCTGCGCACGCTGAAGGACGCTGGCGTGTGGATCACCGGTCTGGCCGGCGACACCGATACGTCGATCTACGACATCGACCTGAAGGGGCCGGTCGCGCTGGTGCTTGGCAGCGAAGGCGAGGGCATGCGCCGGCTCACGCGCGACACCTGCGACTTCGTCGCCAGGATCCCCATGCCCGGCCCGATGGAGAGCCTCAACGTCTCCGTCGCCACCGGCGTCGTGCTGTTCGAAGCCCTGCGTCAACGGAGTGCGAAGCGATGAACATCCTGTGGCATGACTGGGCCGGCTACATCGGCGTGGCGCTGGTGCTGCTGGCCTTCCTGCTGTTGCAGGCGCGCAAGCTGCACGGCAACGGGCTGGTCTACCAGCTGATGAACGTGCTTGGCGCGATCGGCGTGATGCTGTCGCTGCTGTTCGGCAACTTCAACGCATCGGCCTTCGTGATGCAGGTGGCATGGCTGTTGATCGGCATCTACGGCATCGCCAACAGCGCGCGGGTGCGGCGCGAGCTGAAGGACGTGGAGCGCAGGATCACGGGCTGAACGGCGGGTCAGGAGCCGGAAGCGCCGTTTGGGTAGAATCGCGGACTTCCGGCACCTGCCGGCTTGCGGGGACGACCCCGCTCGTATCGGCTCCCGCAGGGACAGCCCTGCTGCGTCGGAGGTCCGTCCGTACGCGCAAGGCGTGCGTCGATGGCTCCCAAGGAGACTGTCATGCCCTGGATCTACCTTCTGCTCGCCGGCCTGTTCGAGATCGGCTGGGCCATCGGCCTGAAATACACCGAAGGCTTCTCCCGCCTGTGGCCCACCGTGGGCACCGTGGCGGCGATGACCGCCAGCATCGTCCTGCTCGCGCTGGCGGTGAAGACCCTGCCGATCGGCACCGCCTACGCGGTATGGACCGGCATCGGTGCGGTCGGCGCCGTCATTCTCGGCATCGTGCTCTTCGGCGACCCCGCTACGCCGGCGCGGCTGCTGTGCGTGGCGCTGATCTTCGCCGGCATCATCGGACTGAAGCTCACCGGCGGCGCCCACTGAACCGTGCGCGCTGGTTGGGACGAAGGCGTAGGTTGGGGTGAGCCGCAGGCGAACCCCAACAACGGCGTAGCCATCTATGCATGACGTTGGGATCCGCCTGCGGCTCATCCCAACCCCAAAAAAGCCCGCCGATCGGCGGGCTTTTTTTTCTTGCAAGAGAGCGGCGGTTCTCAATCCGGCTTGTTGCCCAGCTTGGTGAGCTCGGGGTTCGAGGTGAAGTCACGCTTGCTGCGCTGGGTATTCAACGGCTCGCCATGCACCTGGAACCAGATGTTCTCGGCGACATTAGTGGCGTGGTCGCCGATGCGCTCGATGTTCTTGGCCATGAACAGCAAGTGCGTGCACGGGGTGATGTTGCGCGGATCTTCCATCATGTAGGTGAGCAGCTGGCGGAAGTAGCCGGTATAGGCCTCGTCCAGGTCAGCGTCGTCCTTCCACACCTGGTAGGCGCGCTCGGCGTCGCGGTCGCGATAGGCCATCAGCACTTCACGCACTTCGCTGGCGGCCAGCTCGGCCAGGTAGCCCAGGCCGTTGGTGGGGGCGATGGGTGCCACCATCGACAGCGGGATGGAGCGCTTGGCCACGTTGGCGGCGTAGTCGCCGATGCGCTCGATGTCGGCGGCGATGCGCAGCGCGGCGAACACATTGCGCAGGTCGCTGGCGATCGGCGCGCGCAGCGCCAGCAGGCGCACCACATCGTGGCTGATCTCCTGCTCGAGCTGGTCGATGGCGTCGTCGTTGGCCACCACACGCTGGGCGGCGCGCTCGTCGCGACGCTCGACCACATCGATGGCCGATTCGAGCTGGGTCACGGCCAGCTCGCCCATGCGCACGATTTCGCCGGTAAGGCGGGCGAGTTCGTCGTCGTAGCTCTTGATGATGTGTTCCTTGCTGCTGCCGCTCATGTGTTTGGTCTCGGTTGAGTCGGTAGGACAGGTTGTCGCGAGCACCCGCCCTTCACCCCAGCCCTCGCCCCCGTTTAGCAATCTGCGAACAGGAGAGAGGGAGCAAAAAAACTTAGCCGAAGCGGCCCGTAATGTAATCCTCGGTCTGCTTCTTGCCGGGCTTGGTGAAGATCTGTTCGGTGCGGTCGAATTCGATCAGCTCGCCCAGGTACATGAAAGCGGTGAGGTCCGAACAGCGGGCCGCCTGCTGCATGTTGTGGGTGACGATGACGATGGTGTACTCGCTCTTGAGCTCTTCCACCAGCTGTTCGATGCGGCCGGTGGCGATCGGGTCCAGCGCCGAGGTCGGCTCGTCCAGCAGCAGCACCTCTGGCTTGAGCGCGATGCCGCGGGCGATGCATAGACGCTGCTGCTGGCCGCCGGAAAGGCCCAGCGCGCTCTGCTTGAGCTTGTCCTTCACTTCGTCCCACAGGGCGGCGCTGCGCAGCGCCTGCTCCACGCGGATCTCCATGTCGGCGCGCGACAGGCGCTCGTGGTGGCGGATGCCGTAGGCCACGTTCTCGAAGATGGTCATCGGGAACGGCACCGGCTTCTGGAACACCATGCCGACCTTGCTGCGCAGCTTGTTCATCGAGTAGCGCGTGTCGAGGATGTTCTCGCCGTCCAGCACGATCTCGCCCTTGGCCTCGAGCTTCGGGTAGATCGCGTAGATGCGGTTGAAGATGCGCAGCAGCGTGGACTTGCCGCAGCCGGAGGGGCCGATGATCGCGGTGACCTTTTTCTCCGGGATGTCCATGTTGATGCCCTTCAGGGCATGGAACCCGTTGTAGTAGAAGTTCAGGTCGCGCACGCGCAGCTTGGTCGGCGCCAGCGCGGGAGCGGGCTGCGGATGGATGCCGGCGACGGCGGACTCAGTCATGGGACACCTTGTTGCGGGAGAGGATCAGGCGGGAGAGCAGGCTCAGCGCGAGCACGAACATGGTGATCACGAAGGCGCCGGCCCAGGCGATGGCGTTGATCGCGGGGTCCGGATCCTTGGTGTACTCGTAGATCGCCTGGGGAAGGCTCGGCATCTTGTCCAGCGGATTGAAGGTGAGGAAGTTGTTGCCGAAGGCGGTGAACAGCAGCGGCGCGGTCTCGCCGCTGATGCGCGCCAGCGCCAGCAGCACGCCGGTGATGATGCCCGAGCGCGAGGCGCGCATCAGGATCTGGGTGGTCAGCTTCCACTGCGGAATGCCCAGCGACAGGGCCGCCTCGCGCAGGGTGGAAGGCACCAGGCGGAGCATTTCGTCGGTGGTGCGCACGATCACCGGCAGGGCGATCAGCGCCAGCGCCACACCGCCGGCGAGGCCGGAGAACGTGGTGTTGCCATTGGTGAGGGCAGTGGTCGGCAGCACCACGATGGTATAGACGAACAGGCCCAGCACGATCGACGGCGCCGACAGCAGGATGTCGTTGAGGAAGCGGATCGATTCGCCGAGCTTGGTGCGGTTGGCGTATTCCGCTAGCCACGTGCCGGCGAGCACGCCGATCGGCGTGGCGATGAGGATGCCCAGCAGATTCAGGATCAAGCTGCCGACCATGGCATTCGCCAGGCCGCCGTTCTCGCGGTACACCGAGATCTTGGTGAACAGGTTCCAGTTCATCGCGCCGATGCCCTGGCGCAAGGTTTCCCACAGGATCCAGGCCAGGAAGGCGAGGCCGATCAGTGTGGCCAGCGAACTCATCCCCAGCGCGACCACGTTGGTGATGCGGCGTCGCAGGTAAAGGGCGGAGGACTTCATCAGCGGCCCTCCTTGTGGGCGAGTCGGCGCAGCATGAGGCGGGCGATCATCAGCACGATGAAGGTGACCACGAATAGCAGGCAGGCCAGCGCCATCAGTGCGGATTTCTGCAGGCCGGCCGCTTCGCCGAACTGATTGGCGATGGTGGAGGCGATCGATGCGCCCGGATCGAGCAGCGAGGGCGACAGCGTCATCTTGTTGCCGATGATGAAGGTCACAGCCATGGTCTCGCCCAGCGCGCGGCCGAGACCCAGGAAGATGCCGCCGATCACGGCCGAGCGCGTATAGGGCAGCACGATGTCCCACGCCACTTCCCAGGTGCTGGAACCCAGCGCGTAAGCCGATTCCTTCAGGCGCGTGGGCACGGTCTGGAAAACTTCGCGCATGACCGAGGAAATGAACGGGATGATCATGATGGCCAGCACGATGCCCGCGGTCAGCACGCTGCCGCCGAACGGGTTGTCGTTGCCGAACATCTTGCCGATGAAGGGGATGTGCTGGGCGACCCAGGAGACCTTGCCGTCGTCGGGCTGGTTGCCCAGGTAATTGGTGAGCCAGGGCTTGATGTGGTCGGCGAAGAAGGGCGCGAAGACGAACAGGCCCCACATGCCATAGATGATCGAGGGAATACCGGCCAGCAATTCGATGGCCGAGGCGACCGGGGTGCGCAGCCACGGGGGCGCGACCTCGGAAAGGTAGAGCGCGATGCCGAAGCTCACGGGCACGGCGATGAGCAGGGCGATGAACGAGGTCACCAGGGTGCCGAACACCGGCACCACCGCGCCGTAGACGTCGTCGCTGGGGTTCCACTCGGTGTTGGTGAGGAAGCTCAGGCCGAAGGTGGTGAACGCATCGCGGCCCCCCCACAGCGTGGCGCCGGCGGCACCGAGAAGGCAGACCAGCACCAGCAGGGCGCAGCCCTTGAGCAGCCAACCGAACATGCGGTCGTCGTACGCGTCGCGTCGCGCGCGGACTTCCTGGGTGGTGAGGGGCGCCGCGGCGGCCTCGTTTGCTTGCATGGTGTCGCGTCCCTAGGCAACGCCGGGCGGCTAGGCCGTCCGATCGATGGGTTCCGCGCCGCGTCGGCGCCTTTCAGCAACAGGCCGCCCCATCCTGCGAGGGGGCGGCCTGGTCGTCCGGTCCGGCTTCCGTGCCGGCCGCGGCGGAGGTCCGCCGCGCAACTCGTCAGTGCTTGAACTCGCTGCCCCAGTACGCCTCGATCTTCTTCACGAGGGTATCCGGCAGGGCGACATAGTCGAGCGAGGCGGCCGACTGCTGGCCGTTCTCCAGCGACCACTTGAAGAACTCGAAGGCCACCTTGGTGTGCTCGGCGTTCTTCGGCGACTTGTACATGATCACCCAGGTGGTGGCCGCGATCGGCCAGGCCTGCGCGCCGGGGGCGTTCGTCATGATGACGTTGAAGTCCTTGGCGCTGGCCCAGTCGGCCGTGGCGGCCGCGGCGGCGAACGCGTCGGCGCTCGGCGAGACGAAGTTGCCGGCGGCGTTCTTCATGTCGACCCAGCTGATGCTGTTCTTCTTCGCATAGGCGTATTCGACGTAGCCGATCGAACCCTTGATCTGCTTGACGTACTGCGACACGCCTTCATTGCCCTTGCCGCCCACGCCGGTCGGCCACTCGACGGCCGTGCCGAACTTCACCTTGTCCGCCCACTCCTTGCTGACCTTGGAGAGGTAGTTGGTGAAGTTGAACGAGGTGCCCGAGCCGTCCGAACGGTGCACGACGGTGATCTTCTGGGCCGGCAGGCTCAGGCCGGCATTGAGCGCGGCGATCTTCGGGTCGTTCCAGTTGGTGATCTTGCCCAGGAAGATGTCGGCCAGGGTGGCGCCATCGAGCTTGATCTTGCCTGCATCGACACCGGCGATGTTGACCACCGGCACGATGCCGCCGACCACGACCGGGAACTGGCCCAGGCCGAATTTCTGCAGGTCCTCGGCCTTCAGCGGCGCGTCGGAGGCGCCGAAGTCGATGGTGCCTTCCTTGATCTGCGCGATGCCCGCGCCCGAGCCCACCGACTGGTAGTTGAGCTTGTTGCCGGTCTTTTCGGCGTAGGTGGCGGCCCACTTCGAAAGCACCGGGTAGACGAAGCTGGAGCCGGCGCCCGTGATGTCCGTGGCATGGGCCGACATGCCGAACAGCGAGGCCGCCGCGAACACGGCCGTCGTGCCGATGCGGGACAGATATTTGTTTGAGGTCAACACGGTTGCTCCTTAGTGATAAGGGTCACGGGGGATTCCCGCCCGACCGCTATTTCATGCGCGCCGTGTTGCAATGAAATGAGCTGAATGTTTCAGCGGTATGACAAGCTGTCATATTGGGTGGGGAAGGGGCCGCGAACCGAGGGTGGCGAGCCGGCCGGAAGACAAGTCCCGCTCTGCCTTTTCGTCCCCGTGCCCCACCCCCGACGCCAGGCAACGCGCCTACAGCACATCCAGCCCGATGTGCTCCCGCTCGAAGGTTTCCAGCCGCCGCCACCGGTTGACGATGGTGCAGAACAGCTCCGCCGTGCGCTCGGCGTCGTAGACGGCCGAATGCGCTTCGCGCGTGTCGAACAGGTGGCCGGCGGCCTGCACCGACTTGCTCAGCACGGTCTGGCCATAAGCCAGCCCGCCCAGGGTGGCGGTGTCGAAGCAACTGAAGGGATGAAAGGGGCTGCGCTTGTGACCCACGCGGCGCACGGCCGCATTGAGAAAGCCCAGGTCGAACGCCGCGTTGTGGCCGACCAGGATCGCGCGCTGGCAGTCCACCTCGCGCATGCGCGCGCGTACCTCCTGGAAGACGTGGTCCAGCGCCGCCCGTTCGTGCAGGGCTCCGCGCAGCGGGTTGTCCGGGTCGATGCCGGTGATCTCCAGCGCTCGCGGATCGATGTTGGCGCCGGGGAAGGGCTCGACGTGCGCGGACACCGCATGCCGCGGGCGCAGGTAGCCCTCGGCATCCATGTCCAGGGTGACCGCGGCGATTTCCAGGAGGGCGTCGCGTTCGGCGTCGAAGCCGCCGGTTTCCACGTCCACGATGACCGGGTAAAAGCCGCGGAAGCGCTCGGCCATGCGGCTGGCCATGCTGTTGCTCAGGTTTTCGGGGTTATCCATCGCGCGAGCATATCAGCCGGCCCGGTTTGGCCGGGGAAACGGGGGCCTTTGTTGCAGCGTTCATGCCCACTGTCTTTTTTCTGTCACGTAAGTGGCATGGAATCGTAAACGATGGATCGCATCCTGCCGCCATTCCTGGTGGCCGGCCGATCGAGAGGGGGCGGTCCAGCGAATGTCTACCAACATCTGGAGAACATCCATGCGTTCCAAGTTGCTCGCGGTGGCGATTGCCGCCGGATTGGGCGTTGTCAGCTTCCACGTGGCCGCCGACCCGGCCCAGGCGAAGAAGACCAAGACCACCCAGGATTCCCAGGCCTCCAAGAACGCCGAAATCGAGGCGCTGAAGGCCCAGCTGCAGGCACTCCAGGCCAAGGTGGCCGAACTGGAGCAGCGTACGGACGCGCAGTCGGACATCAATGTCAGCACCGGCCAGAACATCGAAGCCGTGCAGAAGGCCCAGGCCGTCACCGAGGCGCAGGTCAAGAAGTCCAGCGACAAGATCGCCTACAAAGGCGTGAACATCACCCTGGGCGGCTTCCTCGCGGCCGAGTCGATCTACCGCTCGCGCAACGAAGGCGCGGACATCGCCTCCAACTGGAACGGCATCCCGTACCGCAACGTGCCGACCGCGCACACGAGCGAGTTCCGCTACACCGCCCGCCAGAGCCGCGTGTCGCTGCTCGCGCAGGGTGACGTGAACGAGAACACCCACGTCGCCGGCTACATCGAGGCCGACTTCCTGGGCGGCGCGCATACCGCGAACCAGAACGAGAGCAACTCGTTCAACCCGCGCGAGCGCAACATGTACATGACCGTGGACTGGGACAACCAGGGCCTGCACCTGCTGGCCGGCCAGAACTGGTCGCTGCTGACGCTCAACAGCAAGGGCATCACGCCGCGCGCCGAGCTGACCCCGCCGCAGATCGACGCCCAGTACCTCCCGGGCTTCACCTGGGCGCGTCAGACCCAGCTGCGCCTGGTCAAGGACTTCAACAAGACCTGGTGGGTGGGCGTCTCGCTGGAGAACCCGCAGACCACGTTCTACAACAGCCCGAACGCCTCGAAGGCGCCGGTGCAGTCGGTCTACAACATCGCCGCTGGCTCGGGCTACGACTCGGTCAACACGCTGTCGCTCAACCACATCCCCGATGTGGTGGTGAAGATCGCCGCCGATCCGGGCTATGGTCATTACGAGCTGTTCGGCGTGGGCCGCGCGTTCTACAACCGCTACCTCGGCTCCAACCATGACGTGTACGGCGGCGGCTTCGGCGTCGGCATGATCTTGCCGCTGGTGCCGAAGATGCTGGACTTCCAGTTCTCCGGCATGACCGGCCGCGGCATCGGCCGCTACGGCAGCGCCCAGCTGCCCGACGTGACCTTCAAGCCCACCGGCGAGCTGTCCCCGATCAAGGAGACCATGCTGCTGGCCGGCCTGACCTATCACCCGACGGCCGACTGGGACATCTACGCCTTCGGCGGCAGCGAGAAGCAGAAGAAGCAGGACTTCACCTACAACAACATCGCCTTCGGCTACGGCAACCCGCTGTACAACAACAGCGGCTGCAACACGGAAGGCGCGGCTGGCTCGACCTGCGTGGGCAATACCCGCCAGATCTGGCAGGGCACGCTGGGCTTCTGGTGGAAGTTCTACCAGGGCAAGTTCGGCAAGGCCCAGTTCGGCGCCCAGTACTCGCACACCGAGCGCAAGGCGTTCGAGGGCGTGGGCGGCGCACCGACTGCCAAGGAAGACATGGTCTTCACCAGCTTCCGTTACTACCCGTTCTGAGCACGGGCGGAACGTTTATCGGAAGGGAGTTCGACCCATGGATGGAGAGACGGCGGGCCCTGCCCGCCGTTTCGTTTTTCCGGGACCGGCAAAGGCGATGCGTGCGCGGGACAGTCATTCCGCGGAATCGCATCTGGTCGGCGACCGGAACGGTCAAAGAGAAACGGCGGGCCCAAGCCCGCCGTTTTTTTTCGTGCGCCGGTTCGGTGTCGGGCCTAGTGCGCGGTCGACGCACCCGCGATATGCGCCATCGCGGTGGCATCTTTACCTGAAGTGTCGCCATCCCAGCCGCCGCCCAGCGCGCGGATCAGGTCCACGCTGGCCTGCAGCCGCCGCGTGCGCACCTGCTCGGCGCTGCGCTCGGCTTGCAGCGCGGCGGTCTGCGCGCTGACCACGTCGAGGTAGTTCACCGCGCCTTCGCGGTAGCGGTTGGTGGCGATCGTCTCGGACTCGCGGGCGGCCTGGGCCGCGTCGTCCTGCTGGTGCGCTTCATTGCCGAGCTGTTGCAGCAGCGAGAGGTTGTCCTCCACCTGCTGGAAGGCGTCGAGTACGGTCTGCCGGTACTGGCCCGACGCGACGTCGAGATTCGCCCATGCGGTCTTTACCCGCGCTCGGCGAAGCCCGCCGTCGAACAGGCTCATGGCGAGCGAAGGCCCCAGTGCCCACAAGCGATTGCCGGCGGTGAGCAGGGCGCCGGCACCGGTGTTCTGCCAGCCATACATGCCGCCCAGGCTCAGTTCGGGAAAGTAGGCGGCGCGCGCCACGCCGATCGCGGCGTTGGCGGCATAGACGCGGCGCTCGGCAGCGGCGATGTCCGGACGGCGCTGCAGCAGGGTGGACGGCACGCCCAGCGGGATCGCCGGCACGTCCAGCGCGTCGTTGGCCGGCGGCAGCGAGAAGCCCGAGGCGGGGACGCCGACCAGCGTGGCGATAGCGTGCTCGGTCAGCGCTCGCTGGGCGGTCAGCTCGGAAACCTGCGCCATCGCGTCGGACAGCTGGACCTTCGCCCGGCTGACGTCCAGGCCCGAGGCGACACCGCCCTGGAAGCGGCGCTCGGTGAGAGCGAGGCCCTGACGATAGGCCTCGAGCGTGTCGTTGAGGATGCGCGCCTGCACGTCGTAGCCGCGCAGGCGGATGTACAGATCGGCCAACTGCGCCTCGAGACTGAGCCGCGCCGAGGCCAGGCTGGCCGCGGCCGCGGCTTCGTCGGCCTTGCCGACGGCGACCTCGTTACGCACGCGGCCCCACAGGTCCAGTTCGTAACTCGCGCCAAAGCCGGCCGTGTCGGCGGAATACTCGTTCGGTTGATGGCTGCCGCGGAGTGGACGGTTGTCGGACTGGCGGTTGCGCGTTGCGCTGCCGGCGAGGCCCAGCTGCGGAAACAGGCCCGAACGCAGCTGCTGCTCGAAGGCCGTGGCGGCGTCGTACCGGGCCAGGGCCACGGCGAGCGACGGGTTGGCGGCGTCGAGCTTGTGTTCGAGCTCGTCGAGCTTGTCGCTGCGATAGACCGCCCACCAGGGGCCGCGCGGTGCATCGTCCACCGGATGGGCGGGCGCCCACATGCCTTCGCGCGTCTGCCCGGCGAAGGACTCCGGCAGTGGCCCGATATCGGGCTGTTTGTAGGCCGGCGCGAGCGAACACGCCGGCAGCAGCGCGATCGCGGCCACCGGCAGCAAGGCGCGCAGCGCGCGCGGTAGGCGGCGGAGTTCGAATGCCATGCTCATTTCGCCTTGGCGACGCGCTTCGCGGTGTCCACGGCCTGCGCGGTCGGCGCGATCTGCACGGGATCGCCCGCGGCCAGCGAGTCGGAAGGATGGTCGATGATGCGGTCGCCCGGCTGCAGGCCATGGTCGATCTGCAGGTGATCGCCCAGGTCGCGCGCGATGTGCACGTTGCGCAACGCAGCTTTGCCATCCGGCCCGACCACCGCGACCTGCGGCCCGGCGGCGCGGAAGATCAGCACGGTGGCCGGAACGGTCATCACGCGCGCGTCCGCCGGCATCGGCAGGCTCACTTCGGCGAAGGAACCGGGCATCAGGTCGCCCTTGGGGTTGTCCACTTCGAACTGCGCCAGCAGGGTGCCGGAGGTCTGGTTGACCGCGCCGGAGCTGCCGATCAAGCGGCCGGTGAAGGTCTCGCCGGGCCGGTCCAGCACGTCGAGCTTCACCGTCATGCCGGGCTTCACCGAGGAGGCGTAGCCCTGCGGAATCTCGACGTAGAGGCGCATGCGGCTGGTGTCTGCCACGGTGAACAGCGCGGGGCTGTTGTCGTTGTTGGCGTTGATCAGGTCACCGATGTCGGTATGGCGCGCGGTCACGGTGCCTTCGAACGGCGAGGTGATGTGCTTGAACGCCTCCAGTGCGGCGATGCGGTCCATGTCGGCCTGCGCGGCGAGCACGTTGGCGCGGGCGGTCTCGGCCTCGCCGGCCTTTTCGTCGGCTTCCTGCTTCGACACGGAGTTCGATGCCAGCAGATTGCGCCAGCGCTGGTCGGTCAGTTCGGCGAGCTTGGCGTTCGCCCTGGCGCGCGCGAGGTTGGCCTTCGCCTGTTCGTACTGCTGGTCCAACTCGGGCGTGTCGATCTCGGCGAGCGTCTCGCCGGCCTTCACATGGCTGCCGATGTCGTGCGACCAGGTCTTCAGGTAGCCGCCGACGCGCGCGTGGATGGTCGTGCTGATCCAGGCGTCCAGATGGCCGGGCAGGGTCATGGACTGCTCGCCGCCGCCGGCGACGGGATCGATCACCTGGACGCTCGGCGTCACCTGTGCATCGGTCCACTTGACCACCTTGTGGTAGTCGTAGGCGCGGACCGAGATGCCGGCCACGGTGGCGAGGACGGCGACGACCAGGCCCAGGCGGATGGCGAGCCGGAGGTTGGGCGGCCGCCTCGACGCGGCCGCGTTGGTGTCATGCGACATGGGCGGGTTCTCCAAGCAGGGTTTCGGGGGCCGGCGCGGATTGCTCGCGGCCGTGCACGAAGGTGAACACCACCGGCACGAACAGCAGCGTGGCGACGGTGGCGAAAAGCAGGCCACCGATCACGGCGCGGCCCAGCGGCGAGTTCTGTTCGTGGCTGAGCGCCATCGGCAACATGCCGATGATCATCGCCAGCGCGGTCATGCAGACCGGGCGGAAGCGCGTGAAGCCGGCTTCCATCGCGGCGGTGAAGGCATCGCCGTGCCCGGCGAGGCGCTCGCGGCAGAAGCTCACCACCAGGATCGAATTGGCCGTGGCCACGCCCATGCACATGATGGCGCCGGTCAGGGCGGGCACCGACAGCGAGGTGTGCGTGAGGAACAGCACCCACACGATGCCGGCCAGCGCGGCGGGCAGGGCAGTGATGATCACGAACGGGTCCAGCCAGGACTGGAAGTTCACCACGATCAGCAGGTAGATCAGCACGATCGCGCCGACCAGGCCGAACAGCAGGCCGCCGAACGCTTCGTTCATGGTGCCGACCTGACCGTGCAGGCTGACCAGCGTGCCCTTGGGGCGTTGCGCGGCGTAGTGGTCGAGTACCTTCTGCACATCGCCGGCCACGGCGCCGAGGTCGCGGTCTTGCACCGACGCGTAGATGTCGTAGGCGGGCATAATGTTGTAGTGCGAAACCACCGCGGCGCTGGGTTCGCGCGAGAAGCTGGCAATGCCGCCGAGGATCTGGTTCGAACCCTTGCCCGACGATGTCACCGGCAGGCTGGCCAGGTCGGCCATCGAGTCCATGCGGTATTGAGGCGTCGCGGCAACGATGGCATAGGACACGCCGTTCTTCGGATTCAGCCAGAACGCCGGTGCCACCTGTGAGCTGCCGGCGAGCGAAGCGACCATGCTGTTGGTCACGTCGCGCTCGGTGATGCCCAGCTCGTTGGCCCGCGTACGGTTCACGCGCACGTTGAACTGCGGGTAGCTCGAACTCTGCTGGATGCGCACGTCGGCGATGCCCGGCACTTCACGCAGGCTCTTCATGATCTGCATCGCATAGGCTTCGTTGGCCTCGCGGTCGCGGCCGGTGATGGCGATGTCCAGCGGGGCCGGCGCGCCGAAGTTGAGGATCTGGCTGCTCATGTCCGCCGGCAGGAAGGCAAACTGCGTGCCGGGGAATTCGCGCGGCAGGCGCTCGCGCAGCTTGCGCACGAAATCGGCGCTGGGATCGTGGCCGTCCTTGAGCACGATCTGGATGTCGCCGTCCTGCGGGCCGATGGTGCCGCTGCTGTTGTAGACCAGGTTCACGCCGCTGAGCGGCAGGCCGATGTTGTCGATCACGGTCTCCAGCTGATCCGCTGGAATCACCTGCCGGATCGCCGCCTCGATACGGTCGAACTCGGCCGCGGTCTCTTCCACGCGCGTGCCCATCGGTGCGCGCACGTGCAGCGCGATGGATTCGGCGTCGACGTCGGGGAAGAAGTCGCGCCCGAGGAACGGCGTCAGCGCGAAGGAGACAAGCACGAAGGCGAGGAAGCCGATGGCGAAGCGCCGGCGGTTGGCGATCGCGACCGCCAGCGTGGCGTAGTACGCGTCGCGGATGCGCGAGAAGCGATGCTCGAAGTTCTGCTGGAAGCGGACCAGCGCCGCCACCATCGCGTTGCGCCGGCGCGGCGGATGCTGGTCGCCCTCATGATGGTTGATGTAGGGATCTTCCGGATGGTCGCCGGAGCCCTTTTCGGTGATGTGCGGCTTGAGCAGGTACATCGCGAGGGTGGGCACCAGCGTGCGCGAAAGCACGAAGGAGGATGCCATCGCGAAGATCACCGCCAGCGCCATCGGCCGGAACAGAAAGCCGGCGATGCCATTGAGCATGAACATCGGCACGAACACGATGCAGATGCACAGCAGCGAGACGAAGGCGGGGCCGACGATCTGCTGCGCGCCGTCCATGATCGCCGTGCGCACGTCCTTGCCTTGCTCGAGATGCCAGTTGACGTTCTCGATGGTCACCGTGGCGTCGTCGACCAGGATGCCGACGGCCAGCGCCAGGCCGCCCAGCGTCATCACGTTGAGCGTCTGGCCGAACACCGCCAGCAGGGTGATGGCGGAAAGAATGGCCAGCGGAATCGAAACCGCGATGATTACGGTCGAGCGCCAGCTGCCGAGGAAGATCAGGATCATCACCGAAGTGAGCAGGGCGGCGATGATGCCTTCGCGTGCGACCGAGGTAATGGCTGCCTTGACGAACAACGACTGGTCGGCGAGCTGCGACACCTTCAGCGAAGGCGGCAGGGTCTCCCCGATCAACGGCAGCAGCTTCTTGATGCCCGCCACCACGGCAAGCGTCGAGGCATTGCCGTTCTTCAACGCGGGCATCAGCACGGCGCGTTTGCCGTCCACGCGCACCACGTTGTTCTGCGGCGGCGCGCCGTCGCGCACGTGCGCCACGTCGCCGATGGTGATGGTGGCGCCGTTGACCGTCTTGACCGGCAGCTGATTCAGTTCTTCGATCGCGGTGGGGCTGTTGTTGAGCTGGATGTGGTACTCGTACGTGCCGATCTTGGCCGTGCCCACCGGGATGATCTGGTTCTGCGCGGCGAGCGCGTTGCCGACGTCCTGCGCCGACAGTCCCTTCGCCGCGAGCGCCTGCGGGTCGAGGTCGAGGGTGACCTGGCGCTGCTTGCCGCCGTAGGGCGTGGGGATGGCCACGCCGGGCACCGAGATCAGGGTGGGACGCATGAAGTTCTGCGCGATGTCGCGGATCTTCGCTTCCGACAGGTCCTTGCTCGACAGCGCCATCTGCAGCACCGGTACCGTCGAGGCGTTGTAGTTGAGGATCAGCGGCGGCGTGATGCCGGGCGGCATCTGCTTGACCACGGTCTGCGAGATGGACGTGACCTGCGCCGTGGCTGTGCGGATGTCCACGCCGGGCTGGAAGAAGATCTTCACGATGCCGACGCCCGGCAGCGACTGCGACTCCATGTGCTCGATGTCGTTCACCGAGGTGGTGAGCTGGCGCTCGTAGTAGTAGATCACGCGGCCGGACATCTGGTCGGGCGGCAGGCCGTTGTAGGTCCACACCACGCTAATCACCGGGATGCCGATGTTGGGGAAGATGTCCGTGGGCGTGCGGAAGGCGGCGAGCGGGCCGGCGATGAGGATCACCAACGCCAGCACGATGAAGGTGAGCGGACGCGATAACGCAATGCGGACTAGGCCAATCATGAAAACCTTCCGGTGACGTCGGCGCGCTTGGCGCCGCGACGAACGGCCGGGCCGGTCGTCAGGCTTGGGGTGTCGCTTGGAGTGCCGTCAGGGCGTTCGCCGGAAGCGTGGCGCGAACCGCGGGAGCATCCTGTCCTCGCGCCTCCTGCCGGCAGACTTCGCCCATTGGCGAGCCATGATTCCAGGAGAGTCTTGTGGAAACCTTTTGGCCGTCCGTCAGGAAAGTGTCACATTCGGCTCAGGCGCTGGCGTCCATGTGGATGCGCACCAGCAGGCCGCGGCCCAGCGGCGACTCCAGCAGGCCGATACGGGCCCCGTGCAGCTCGATCGCGCGCTGGACGATGCTCAGTCCCAGGCCGTAGCCGCGGGTGGCACTTTCCACTTCGCGATGGAAGCGCTGGAACACGGCCTGGCGGCGCTCGGCGGGGATGCCGGGGCCGTTGTCGCAGATATCGATCACCATCTCGGGGCCTTCGCGGCGAATCGAGACGTCCACCTGGCCGCCGTGGTCCGCGTAGCGGAGCGCGTTCTCGATGAGATTGCGGAGCATCGCGGTGAGCGCCACTTCGTGGCCCCAGACGAACAGCGTCTGGGCGTCATGGCTGAGGCTGAGCGCGATGTCCTTCTCGGCGATGGTCGGCGCGAGTTCCTCAATCACTTCGGTGGCGATGCGGACCAGGTCCAGACGAACGCGCTGCTGCGACGCCGCGCCGGCCTCCAGCCGGGCCATCGCGAGGATCTGCTCGATCCTGCGCGCCAGCTTGGCCATGCTTTGCTGCGCATGCTGCACGGCGAATTCCAGGTCGGCGCTTTCGCCGGACATCGTCGCGCTTTCGAGGTGGATCATGGTGGCCGCCAAGGGGGTACGCAGCTCGTGCGCGACGTCGGTGGCGAAGCGGTGCTCCCGTTCGAGCGCGTCCTCCAGGCGTTCCAGCTGCTGGTTCAGCGCCACGATCAGGGGCTTGATCTCCCGCGGCGCGTCCTTGACGGAGACGGGTTGCCGGCTGCCTGGGGTGCGGCGGTCCAGGGACTCGGTGAGGACGGCGACGGGCCGAAGCCCGCGCTTGACCGCGAAGCTGACCAGCACGGCCAGCAGGGGCAGGCCGATCAGCAGGGGCAGGGTGTGTTCCATCACCAGCCCGCGCGTGATGTCCTTGCGGTTGTCGTAGCGCTCGCCGATGCGGATGACCAGGCCGGCGCGGTTCTGCAGCGTGAAAGTGCGCCAGAGCGTGCCTTCGCGTGCGAGGTCGCGGAAGCCGCGCTCGGTAGGCGCGGGTGGCGGCAGGTCGGCCAGGTTGGCGGTGGCGGCGATCAGCTGGTCTTGCGCGTCGTAGGCCTGGAAGCCCACCTCGGGCTCGTAGTTGTGCGGGTGGACCGAGACCACCACGCTGCCCCGGGACTTGCCGGGCGTCGGGGCGACGCCGGCGAGCTGGGAGGGCCGGATCGCCGGCAGCTCGCCGTGGGCGATCAGCGTTCCCAAGGTTCGCCCGGCCTGCGCCAGGCGGCCGTCCAGCAGCTGCGACATCTCGCGCTGCTCGCGGTGGTAGCTGATCACTCCCAGCGGAATGAGCACGCAGACCAGCACGGCGATGATCAGCCAGGTCAGGCGGGTGCGCAGGCTGGCAGTGCTGCCGCTCATTTGGGTTCGCGCGGAACCATGTAGCCGATGCCGCGCACGGTGTGGATCACTTCGGGGCTGAGCTTGCGCCGCAGCCAGTGCACCTGCACCTCGATGGCGTTGCGCTCGACCACCGTGTCCAGCCCGTACACCGAGCTCTCCAGCGTCTCGCGCCGCACGATGCGGCCCGCGCGCTCCATCAGCACGCGCAGCAGCGCGAATTCGCGCCGCGTCAGCGCGACCTTTTCGCCGCGGTACTCCACTTCCGCGGACGCGAGATCCAGCCGCAGGCTGCCGACCTCGACCACGCTGTCGGCCAGGCCCTGCGCGCGGCGCGTGAGCGAACGGATGCGCGCGGCCAGCTCGCCCAGGTGGAACGGCTTGACGAGATAGTCGTCCGCGCCGAGGTCCAGGCCACGGATGCGCATTTCCAGGGCGTCGCGGGCGGTCATCACCAGGATGGGCGTCTTGATCCGCGCGCGCCGGGTCTCGGCGAGCACTTCGAGACCGTCCTTGTCGGGCAGGCCCAGGTCCAGCAGGACGAGGTCGATCGGTTCGACGCGCAGCACGTGCAGTGCCTGGTTGCCGTCGCGCAGCCAGGTGACGGCGTACGACTGCTGCTCGAGCGCATGCTTGATGGCGTCGCCGAGTTCGTCGTCGTCTTCAACCAGCAGGATATGCATGCGCGGAACACCTCGGCCGTGATGGGGCGGGCGCGGCGGAGGCGCCCCGGATGACATGATCCGGGGGGCGGCTTTTGTGGATCTTTTGCCGAGAACCCGCCCGGGAGCATGCTCCGCGCGCAGCATACCGCGCCGCCCGGGGCCGGGCGGCGCGCGGCGGGGTGGTCAGTAATTGACCTGCAGCTGCATGCGCAGGAGGTCGCCCTTGACCAGGCCATAGGGAGGCGTGCCGACGTCGGTGCGGCGCATGTTGGCGTAGGCGACCGCGATCTCCAGCGCGGAGGACGGTTGCCATTCCACGCCGATCTCCGTTTCGTTGAGGCGCATGAAGGGCGTATTCGTATCGAACTTGGACGCGCCGCGGTACTTCTGCCATTTGAGGTAGGGGAACAGCGTGCCGAAGCGCGTATCCAGCTTGTACATCGCCTGCACGTAGCCGCCGCGCAGCGACCTGGAGACGATACTGCGCTTGGACAGGTCCAGCTGCGGGCCGCGGCCCACCGTCCATTCGGCCTGCAAGCCGAACGGCTGCGGGTAGTAGATGGCGTGCACGGCCACGCGCTGGTCGAGCATGCCGTTCGCGGGCGAGCGGTCGACTGGGGTGAAGGTCTTGCCGCCGACGGTGATGGCGGTCGGCGTGGGGGCCTTGAAGCGTCCCGTGTAGGCGTCGGCACCCACTTCGAAGTACTGGCCGCTGGCGAACTTGAACGGGTAGGTCAGGTGCAGCACGGTGTGCAGGCTGTCGTTGCGTTCGGCCCGGTTGGCGCCCTGGCCGTTGTAGAACCCCAGGCCTACCACGCCGTAGTCACCCGAACCTTTGAGTCCCGACTTCACCAGGTGCTGGAAGCGTTCGCGCGCTTCGCCAGGCGTGTAGTAGAAGAACAGGCCGATGTCGCGCTCGTCGCGCACGCCGGAGTTGAGCGCATCGGCGCGGTCCGGCGTGAGCCGGTTCTGGCTCGATTGCAGGTTTTCCCAGCCGTAAGGCACTTTCGACTGGCCGGCGCGCACGCGGAACTCGCGGTCCTTGTCGAAATAGATGTCCGCATAGGCATCGCGCAACTGGCCGTAGTTGGACGTACTCGATCCCGAGGGCGTAGAGGCGAAATCGGGCTGCAGATAGATGGAGACGCGGTCGTTGAGGTCGCCGCTGATCACCAGCCGGGCCCGGCGGATGCCGAAGCTCTGCGCGTCGCCGATGAAGCGATCGCCCGGTGCGCGCAGTTTGTCCGCCTCCGCGCCCATGCCGTGGTTGTAGCGCAACTGTGTGTAGCCACGAAGCGAGATACGGTCGTACCACTTCTTTGCGGATGCGCTAGCCGGAGCGGTCGGGGCAGGGGCGGAAGGCGTGGCGCTCGACGGAGCCGTCGGCGAAGCATGCTGCGCCGACGCGATGGCCGGACTCGCTTGCGGCGGCGCGTCTTCCACCTGCACGAATGTTCCCAGCTTCACGCGGCCGGGGCCGGGCTCGGCAAAGATCTGCTGGGTCTTGCGGTCGACATATAGGTCGAGCGCGGCGGCGGGCGACGCTTCCGAGAAGGCGGTGGCGCCCATGGACCAGAGCATCGAGGCAAACGTGGTTTTCTTCATGGTCATCCGGGAATCGAGGCGGCGAAGCCGCGTGGCGGGGCGTGGTGTTGCCTTGCCGGTCTACCGTGGCCGTCCTTGCCGGCGCCGGCCCGGCGTGTGTCGATCCGCAAGTTATTGCGGTCGAGGGGGCGGCGAGCGTAGGCGCCCGGGATGTCGTTTCTGTGACACGCAGGCGTTTCGAGTGCGCATGGCTTGCTGCGAAAGCGCGCCACACATGGGCTTCACGGCACTGAACGAAATAGACGTCCATATTCAGCATGGCTCGAATTTGTGCACTGCAAGGGCTTGAGCATCGCCGCGCAAGTCCATATCTTCTTTCGCCATGCACCTCCGTCGCTTCCCTCGCGTCTTCGTCATGTTCATGGCATGCCTCTTCGGCGTGCTGGTGACGTTTGCCTCGACGGCGCAGGGCATGGGCGAGAAGGGCCGGACCGCCGTCGCGGCCGCCATCTCCGCCGATCTGGCACCGGATCTCGCCGATCAAGGCCAAGACGGTGCCGACGCCCTCGATGGCGCGTGCTCGATCGACGACCAGTGTCTCGACGACATCATGGTCGAGTCGATCGAATTCCCGGTGTGGCACGTCGGTGCCCCATCCGTGGCCTTGGGCGTCGTGCCTGACGTGCGCGAACGCCCCTTCGGGTTGATCTGCCCCCCTCCCAACGCCTGATATCCCTGCGCGCTTTCCGTCGCGGCGCCTGAGCGTCCGCGGCGGGGTCCCCGTGCGCGTCTGAAGGACAGTTCGCCTGCCCATGGGTCTCGCCGTGTCCGCGAGATCCCATACCCACGATCCGTTTTCTTCAACGGCCCGGTTTTTTTCGGCGGCCGCTTGCCGCCCTATCCCCACTGCTCGGGAGAGTTACCCATGGAACGTTTGCTCGAAGGCTTCGAACATTTCCGCCGCACCGTCTTTCCGGAACAGCGCGAGCTGTTCAAGAAGTTGGCTACCGGTCAGAGCCCGCATACGCTGTTCATCACCTGCGCCGACTCGCGCGTGATGCCCGAAATGATCTTCTCGGCGCTGCCCGGCGAGATCTTCGTCTACCGCAACATCGGCAATATCGTGCCGCCCTACGCGCAACACGTGAGCGGCGTGGTCGCCGCCATCGAATACGCGGTGAAAGTGCTGCAGGTGAAGCACATCGTCATCTGCGGCCACTCCGACTGCGGCGCGATGAAAGGCTTGCTGGCGCCGGCCAATGTCGCGCACATGCCTTCGGTCGCCGCATGGCTCAAGCATGCGGACGTCGCCAAGTACGTGGTGGCGGAAAACAGCCCCAGGCTCGAGGGTGAGGAGGCCCTGCGCCGCGTCACCGAAGAGAACGTGGTGGGCCAGCTCGAACACTTGCGTACCTTGCCCGCGGTGGCCGCGGCGCTGGCCAACGGCGCCCTGCGCATCCATGGCTGGGTGTACGACATCGCGCACGCGGAACTGCGCGCGTTCGATGCGCAGACCGGCCTGTTCGCCCCCATCGACCCGTCGCTCCGCGAAGTGCCGGACGCCACCCCGCACGTCCGCTACGCGGCCGTCGCCTCGACTGCCTCAGGAGTAGCCCATGCGTTCCGACGTGATGTCGAAATACTTTTCGGCCAACTTTTTCAGCCGGGACCTGCTCGGCTCGATCGTGGTGTTCCTGGTGGCGCTGCCCTTGTGCATGGGCATCGCCATCGCTTCGGGCATGCCGCCGGCCGCCGGCCTGATCACCGGCATCATCGGCGGCATCGTGGTCGGTTCGATCGCTGGCTCGCCGCTGCAGGTGAGCGGTCCCGCGGCAGGCCTGGCCGTGCTCGTGTTCGAACTGGTGCGGGAGCACGGAGTCGCGGCGCTCGGCCCGGTCGTATTGCTGGCCGGCCTGATCCAGATCGCCGCGGGCCTGTGTCGTGTCGGCATCTGGTTCCGCATGACCTCGCCGGCGGTAGTCGCCGGCATGTTGTCGGGCATCGGCATCCTGATCGTGGCGTCGCAGGCCCACGTGCTGATCGATGCCAAGCCGCTCGCGCGTGGCCTAGAGAACTTCGGTGCGCTGCCGGGCGCGCTGGCGAATGCGTTCTCCGGCGAAGGCACTGGCCTCGCCGCGTTGGGCGTGGGCCTGACGACCATCGCGATCATGCTCGGCTGGGAGAAGCTGCGTCCGCAGAAGCTCCGCCTCGTGCCGGGCGCGCTGCTGGCGGTGGTTGCGGTGACTGCGTTCGTACAGTTCAAGGGCGTGAACGTCAACAAGGTGGACGTGCCGGCGAATCTGTTGTCGGCCATTGCGTTGCCGAGCTTCGCCGATCTTGGCGGCCTGCTCGAGCCCTCGCTGCTGATCGCCGCGCTGACCTTCGCCTTCATCGCGAGTGCCGAGACGCTGTTGTCGGCCGCCGCGGTGGATCGCATGCACGATGGCGTGCGTACCAACTACGACCGCGAGCTGACGGCGCAGGGCGTGGGCAATACCTTGTGCGGCCTGCTGGGTGCCTTGCCGATGACCGGCGTGATCGTGCGCAGCGCAGCCAATGTGCAGGCCGGCTCGGCCACGCGCATGGCCACCATCATGCACGGCGCCTGGCTGCTGGTGTTCGCCATGCTGCTGCCGTGGCTGATGCGCATGACGCCCGTCTCGTGCCTGGCCGGCATCCTGGTCTTCACCGGCATCAAGATGATCAACATCAAGCAGGTGAAGAGCTTCGCCGCTTACGGCAAGGGCACCGCGGCGATCTACCTGGCGACCACGCTGGCCATCGTCGCCACGGATCTGTTGGCGGGCGTGCTGGTGGGCTTCGCGCTGTCGCTGTTCCGCCTGGCGCTGCTGTCCTCGCGGCTGAAGGTGAATCTGGCCGAGCATGAGGAGGAGCCGGGCGCCGCCAAGCTGCACCTGACCGGCATCGCCACCTTCCTGAAGGTGCCGTCGATGGCCCGCACGCTGGAGCAGGTCCCGCCGAACACGCGCTTGCACGTGGTGATGGACGACCTGCATCACGTAGACCAGGCCAGCTTCGAACTGCTTCGCGACTGGGCGCGTAACGCCAAGTCGAAGGGTTGCGAGCTGGTGGTCGACTGGATGGAGCTGGAGCGGCGCGTGGAAGGGCCGGCCAAGGCCGCGGCCTGAGCCTCGGGCCACGATGCCCCGCGGAGGCCGCGTGCTTCCGCGGGGATCGCTTTGCGAAGCGCTATGAAAGGGGAACGCCACCGATGCTCACGGAGATCGCCTCGGCGCTGGGCGCCATCAAGACCGGTGCCGATATCGCGCGGGAAATGGCGTGCGCGCCATCGCTCGACGCGGCCCGGCAGCGGACGTCCGAACTGTTCGGCACCATGGCGGAGATCCAGCACCGGCTGGCCGCGATGCAATTGGCTTATGCCACGTTGCTGGAGGAGCGCGACGCACTCGCACGAGAACTCGCGGATATCCGCCAGGCGCGTCTGGAACGCGAACGCTACGTGCTACATGCCCTTCCGCAGGGCGGTCTGGTCTATCGCTTCAAGGCCAGCCGCGAGTCCGGCACGGTGCCGCACGATCTATGCGCGCATTGCTACGAAAGCGGGGTGAGGTCGATCCTGCAGCCGAACGGTTCGCACCTTGTCTGCCTGGCGTGCAAGACCAAGCTGCGCGCGAAGAGCGGGGCAGCGGCATCCGCGCCGCGGCGAGGTGGCGTATGCGTCTGGACGCTCTGAGCGACGCGATTACCGGCTTCGTTTCGCGGCAGCCTTCTTGACGGGGGCTTTCCGGGTCGACGCTTTTCCGGCCGGCACCTTTTTCGCCACCGCCTTTTTCGCCGTTGCCTTCTTTGCCGGCGCTTTCTGCTTCACCGGCTCCGCCGGCGTCTTGTCCTTGTACTGGCACAGATCGCGGATCACGCATTGCGGGCACTCCGGCTTGCGTGCCTTGCAGACGTAGCGGCCATGCAGAATCAGCCAGTGATGCGCGTCCTGCTTGAATTCCGCGGGAATCACCTTTTCCAGCTTGTCCTCTACAGTGCGCACGTCCTTGCCGGGCGCCAGGCCCGTGCGATTGGAGACGCGGAAGATGTGCGTATCGACGGCAATAGTGGGGTAGCCGAAGGCGGTGTTGAGCACGACGTTCGCGGTCTTGCGTCCCACGCCTGGCAGCGCTTCGAGATCCTCGCGCGTGCGCGGCACCTCGCCGCCGTACCGCTCGACCAGGATGCGGCACAGCGCGATCACATTCTTGGCCTTGCTGTTGAACAGGCCGATCGTGCTGATGTAGCGCTTGAGTCCTTCCTCGCCCAGATCGAGGATCGCTTGCGGGGTGTTCGCCACGGGATACAGCTTGCGCGTGGCCTTGTTGACGCCCACATCGGTGGCCTGCGCCGACAGCACGACAGCCACCAGCAGCTCGAACGGCGTGCGGTATTCCAGTTCGGTGGTGGGGTGCGGATCGAGTTCGCGCAGGCGGGAGAACAACTCGACGACGTCGGCTCGCTTCACGGTTTGGGTTCCTGTTGCCTGGCCTTGGCGCGGGCCAGCGCGGCCAGCACCGGATTGTCGCTCACCGCCGCGCCGACCTGGGCCTTGCGCGCGGCCAGCTCCGCTTCCTGCCGCGCGCGCTCACGGGCGAGCCGAGCCTCGCGCCGCTGGAAATGCCGGCGCGCGGCATCGGCATGTGCCGTGTCTTCCGCCTGCGCCGCCGGCATGGGTTCCAGCACGATGCAATCGACCGGACAGGCCGGCACGCACAGCTCGCAGCCCGTGCAGTCATCGGCCATGACCGTGTGCATCAGCTTCGCGGCCCCGACGATGGCGTCCACCGGGCAGGCCTGGATGCATTTCGTGCAACCGATGCAATCAGCCTCGACGATGCGCGCGAGCGTGCGCGCTTTCTCCACGCCATGTTCCGGATTCAGCGGCAACGGTTCACGGCCGAGCAAATCCGCCAGCTTGCGGATACCCGCCGCGCCGCCCGGAGGACACTGGTTGATCTCGGCGTCGCCGCGCGCGATCGCCTCCGCATAGGGGCGGCACCCATGGAAGCCGCACTGCTCGCATTGCGTCTGGGGAAGCAGGGCGTCGATGCGGTCGGCGAGAGTACTCATGGTTGCGATCTGAGCTCAGCGAATCGACGCATTACGAGGGGCGCGGTTGGTTTCCGATTGCCGTTCTTAGCGAACGGTCGCGCCCGGCTTCGCACCCTGGTCCGCGTCCAGCAGGAACAAGTCGCTGCCGCCGTCGCCGGCGGACAGGATCATGCCCTCGGAGAGGCCGAAGCGCATCTTGCGCGGAGCGAGGTTGGCGATGAACACCACGTTGCGGCCGATCAGCTTTTCGGGTTCGCCGTAGGCGGCGCGGATGCCGGAGAAGATCTGGCGCGTGCCCAGGGGGCCGGCGTCCAGTTCGAAGCGCAGGAGCTTGTCCGAGCCATCCACCAATTCGCAGGCGGTGACCTTGCCTACGCGCAGGTCGAGCTTGGCGAAATCGTCGATGCCGATGATGGCCGGGGCGTTGTCGGTGGTGCCGGTGTCACTCATGGTCTTGCCATTGTCCTTCTTGGTGTCGTTCTTGCTGGCCTTGGCAGGCTTTGCGGCGGGTTCGGGCGGGGCCAGCGAATCGCGCGAGGCTTCCACCATGGTCTCGATCAGCTTGGGGTCGATGCGGCCGAGCAGCGGCTCGAACGCATTGATGGTGTGGTTGTGCAACTCCGCGCGCGCGTCGTCGAAACCGTTGATCGGCGCATCGAGGAAGCGCTCGGCCTTCTCCACCGTGGCCGGCAGCAGGGGCTTGAGCAGGCCGGCCAGCAGACGGAACGCGGCGATCGCGAACGAACACACCTGGTGCAGTTCCTGCCGGCGCGTGCTGTCCTTGGCGATGTTCCACGGCGCCTTGGCGGCGATGTGGCCGTTCACCAGATCGGCCATTTGCACGAACTTGCGCGTGACGTCGGCGAATTCGCCGGCGCGGTATAGCGATGGCACTTCGTCGTAATGCGCCATCAGCTCGCCCCACAATGCTTCTTCTTCCTTGCCGAACGCGGGCGCGAGCCGGCCTTCGAAGAACTTCTGCACGAAGCCGGCGGTGCGGCTGGCGATGTTCACCCACTTGCCGATGAGGTGCGAGTTCACGCGCTCTTCGAACGACTTCAGGTCCAGGTCCACATCCACCGGCGTGTCGCTGAGCATGGAAGCGAAGTAGTAGCGCAGGAATTCGGGGTGCAGGCCGACATCGAGGAAGGTGCGCGCCTTGATGAAGGTGCCGCGCGACTTGGACATCTTGGCGCCGTTCACCGTCAGGTAGCCGTTGACGTGCAGGGCCGTCGGCGTGCGGAAGCCGGCGCCGTGCAGCATCGCGGGCCAGAACAGGCCGTGGAAGTTGATGATGTCCTTGACGATGAAATGGTGCATCTCGGCGCGGCTGTCCGCGGCGAGGAAGTCGTCGAAGCGCACCCCGCTGCGCGCGCACAGCGCCTGGAAGCTCGCCAGGTAGCCCACCGGCGCGTCCAGCCACACGTAGAAGAACTTGCCCGGCGCATCGGGGATGGGAAAGCCGAAATAGGGTGCGTCGCGCGAGATGTCCCAGTCTTTCAGTCCACCGTCCAGCCATTCGCGCAGCTTGGCGATGACGCCGCTGTTGGCCACCGGCTCGCCGCCGGTGAGGCTGCCGGCAAACCAGTCGCGCAGCAGCGACTCGAACTTGCTGAGCTGAAAGAAGTAGTGCTACGAGTCGCGCAGCACCGGCGTCGCGCCGGACATCACCGAGTACGGATGGATGAGGTCGGTGGGCGCGTACGTGGCGCCGCAGTTCTCGCAATTGTCGCCGTACTGGTCCGGCGTGCCGCATACGGGGCAGGTGCCCTTGATGTAGCGGTCCGGCAGGAACATCGCCTTTTCGGGGTCGAACAGCTGCTGGATGGTGCGGCGGGCGATGTAGCCGCCATCGCGCAGACGCGTGTAGATCAGCGAGGCGAGCTCGCGGTTCTCGTCCGAATGAGTGGAGTGGTAATGGTCGAAGGCGACGCCGAAGGCGGCGAAGTCCGCTTCGTGCGAAAGCCGGATGCCGTCGATATACGTTTCCGGCGCGAGTCCGGCCTTCTCGGCCGCGAGCATGATCGGCGTGCCGTGCGCGTCGTCGGCGCACACGTAGAACACCTCGTCGCCCTGCATGCGCTGCGCCCGCACCCAGATGTCGGCCTGGATGTAGCCCAGCATGTGGCCCAGGTGCAGCGGGCCATTGGCATAGGGCAGGGCGTTGGTGACGAGGAGTCGGCGGGACATGGCTGCTCGGCTGGTCGGGGGATCGGGGATTATGGCACGCGGGCGGGAGCGGGACGCCGCGACGACGCGCGCGCCAAGCGGATCGCGAGCGCGGCCAGTGCGCATGGTAGCCAGACCCAGCGCGCCTCCGATGCCAGCACCTCCAGCCCGCGCGCGCTGAAGAATCGCGCGCCGATCGGCGATACCTCGATCGGCCGCCATGGGAAGAAGTAGCGGTCTGCGGAGAACGGCCACGCCAGCGCCACGCCGAGCCCGCCGTCGGTCAGCGCATCCAGCAGCGGATGCGAGAGCGCGGCGAGACCGACGAAGACAAAGGCGCGCATCGGCGTGGTTCGCAGGGGCCGCCAGGCGCAGGCGGCCAGGGTGGCGAGTGCCAGCGCCAGCGCGATCGAGTGCGTGGCGCCGCGGTGGCCGAAGGCGTCCGCGTAGGCGATGCCGAATCGGAACGCGAGTACGTCGGCGTCCGGCACCATGGCGGCGAGGGCGCCGGCGGCCATCAGACGGAGAGAGACGCGGCGAGCACCAGCCGCAGCGCCGAGCAGCAGCGGACCGGCGGCGTGGGTGATGACGGTGGGCATGGACCTTCCTTAGTCGGCGAGTGGTCGAGCATGCCATTGCTGGTGCGCCGCGGCCATCGCGGTGTTTGCTTGTTTATGCATGTTTGTTTACATTTGTGCCCATTGCCGACGCGGGCCATGACGGACGATGAGAACGACTAACGAGGGTGCGATGACCGGTCGCGAATCGCTGGGAAGGGCGACGCGTTCCACGCGCCTGATCTTTCTGGTCTCCGGCATCGGCATGTCCGCCTGGGCGCCGATGGTGCCGTACGCGAAGTCGAGGCTTGGCCTGGACGACGCGCAGCTCGGCCTCATTCTGCTGGTCTTCGGTGGCGGTTCGATGGCGTCGATGCCGTTCGTGGGCTGGCTGAGCCATCGGTTTGGCAATCGCCGTGTGATCGTGGCCTCGGGCTTGCTGCTATGCCTGGCGTTGCCCGTGCTCGCGCTGGCGCCGAACGCCGCGACGCTGACCGCGGCGCTTGCCTACTTCGGCGTGATGCTGGGCGTGGTCGACGTGGCCATGAACGCACACGCGGTGGATGTGGAACGGCTCGACGGCCGCATGCTGATGTCCGGCTTCCATGGCCTTTTCAGCGTGGGCGGTCTCACCGGTTCGGCGTTCATGAGCGCTTTGCTGGCTACGGGGTTGCCGCTGGCGTGGTCCGCGGCGGGTGTGGCGGCACTGCTGGCCGCGCTGGTGCTGTATCTGCGCACCGGCCTGCTGCCTCATGCGGGCGAAGCCGACCAGGGGCACGCGGCTTTCGGCGTGCCGCGCGGCCTCGTCCTGTTGCTGGGGCTGCTGTGCTTCGTGAGCTTCATGGCGGAGGGCTCGATGCTGGACTGGAGCGCGGTGTTCCTGCGCGATTTCCGCGGTTTCGCGCCCAGCTCGGCCGGCGTCGGCTACGCCTGCTTCTCCATCGCGATGGCGCTGGGCCGCCTCACCGGGGACCGGCTGGTGCAGCGCATCGGCACGGTATGGGCCGTGCGTGCCGGCGCGGCGCTGGCCGCGGCCGGGTTCGCCCTGGTGGCCGGCGTGCCGTGGGCGCCGGCCGCGCTGTGCGGCTTCGTGCTGATCGGCCTGGGCGCATCCAACATCGTGCCGGTGATGTTCAGCGCGGCGGGCCGCCTGCCGGGCACATCGCCGGCGGTCGCGCTGGCGACGGTCACCATGCTTGGCTACGTGGGTCTGCTCAGCGGACCTGCGCTGATCGGCTTCCTGTCCAAGGTCAGCAGCCTGCCGGTGGCCATGGCCGCGGTGGCGGGGTTGCTGTTGTTGGTTTCCGCGTCAGCGCGGATCGTGCGCCGGTGAGAGGAGCGGACAAATGATCGACACCGTAGTGTTCGACCTGGGCGGCGTGCTGATCGACTGGAACCCGCGCCATCTGTATCGCCGCTTGTTCGACGACGAAGCGGCGATGGAGCGCTTCCTCGCCGAGGTATGCACGGGCGCGTGGAACGAGCGGCAGGATGCGGGACGTCCGTGGAGCGAAGCGGTGGCGACGCTCAGTGCGGAGTTTCCCGAGCATGCCTCGATGATCGCGGCCTTTCGCGATCGCTGGACGGAGATGCTGGCGGAGCCGATCCACGCCAGCGTGGCTGTTCTGGCCGAACTGAAGGCGCGTGGCGTGCGCCTCTACGCGCTGACGAACTGGTCGCACGAGACCTTTCCCTTGGCGCTGCAGATGTACGACTTTCTTCACTGGTTCGACGGCATCGTGGTTTCCGGCGAGGAGCGGCTGATCAAGCCCGATCCGTGCATTTACCGCTGCCTGTTCGACCGTTACGGCGTCGAGCCCGCGCAAGCAATCTACATTGACGACGCCCGTCGCAACGTCGATGCGGCAGCGGCGCTCGGCATGCACGCATGGTGGTTCCAGGGCGCCGACGGCCTGCGCACGTGGCTGGCGTCTCACGGCTTAGTGGATGTGGAGGCGACGGCATGAGCCGGGCGACGGCGGCCGAGGTCGCGCTCGCCGAGGCGCTGCCGCAGGAGCGGCAGCAATGGATACTGCAGCGCCTGCGCGAGCAGGGGCGGGGGGTGGCGGCCGAATTGGCGGCTGAGTTCCAGGTCTCGGAAGACTCGATCCGCCGCGACCTGCGCGAACTGGCCGCCCACGGGCTATGCAAGCGCGTCTATGGCGGCGCCCTGCCGGTCACCGTTCCGGTGCAGCCGCTCAAGCAGCGGCGCGGCGAGCATGCCGGCCGCAAGCAGGCGCTGGCGCGCAAGGCGGCGACGCTGGTGCGGCCGGGGCAGATCCTGCTGATCGATGCCGGCTCCACCAATACCGCGATCGCCGCGGCCCTGCCTGAGCGGCAGGGACTGACGGTGGTGACCAACGCACCGGATGTCGCGCTTGCCCTGATGGATCGCGAAGGCTTCGAAATCCTGCTCATCGGCGGCCGGGTCGATCCGCGCATCGGCGGCGCGGTGGGCGCGCAGGCAGTGCGATCGCTGCAGGGCATCCGTGCCGATCTTTGCTTCCCGGGCGCCTGCGCCATGGACCTGGACGGCGGCCTGTGGGGCTTCGACAGCGAAGAAGTGCTCTTCAAGCGCACCATGGTCGAATGCAGCGGCGAAACCGCGGTGGTGGTCACCAGCGACAAGCTCGGCGCGGTGGCAACGCATCGCGTGGCCGAACTCGCCGAGGTGCAGCATCTGGTGGTGGAGCATGACGTGGACAAGGCCACGCGGGCGGCCTATGCGGCACGCGGCGTCACCGTGCATCGCGCCGAGGCGGCGGCCTAGGTTCGCGCGGGCGGTGGATGAAGCCCGCGATGAGGGATTCCAAAGAAGAAGGGTTCGTCCAAAAAAAGCCCCGCGATGGCGGGGCTTTTTCGTGTGCATGCAAAGCGCAGCTTATTCCTGCCGCTCCCACACCTGGCTGCGGCCGATCAGCGAAAAGCCGATATAGCCGTGCACGTCCAGCTTGGTGCCGTTCTCCAAGGTCTTGAGCTTGACCTTGTAGACCTTGCCGTTCTTCGGGTCGAGGATCTCGCCGCCATCCCACTCGTCGCCGTCCTGCTTGACGCCCCACATGATGACCATGCCCTCGACCGGCTTGTCCTTGCGCTCGCCGTCGCATTCCTTGCAGATCGGGTGCGGACCCTCGTCGGACTGCAGGACCTGCAGCACCTTGCCCTGCAGTTCGCCGTTGACTTCGGTGATCTGCACGATGGACTTGGGCTGGTGGGTCTTGTCGTCGATGGTCTTCCAGGTGCCGACCGGCGAGTTGCTGGCGGCGAACGCGGCGCCGGCGCCGAGCAGCAGGCCGGCGGCGGTGGCGAAGCGGATCAGTGGCTTCATGCATGGCTCCCGTACGAAACAGTATGGACGGAGCCTGACGAGGCCGCGCGTGGCCGTCAAGCTGCAATGCGCAAGCTCGGCGCGATGCGGCGGGCTGGCATAATGGACCACTTCCCGTTGCACGATACGAAGCCATGACGCAGGCAAGCGAAGCCCTGGTACGCCGCATCCTCGGCGAGTCGATCGATCCGCACACCGGCGCGCCGCTGGCCGAAAGCCTGCGCGCCGTGGGCGTGGACGGCGCGCGTGTTTCCGTCGACCTCCAGCTCGGTTATCCGGCCGCCGGAGCGGCCGATGCGATCGCGGCGATGGCGAAGCAGGCACTGGAGGCGGATCCGGCGATCGAGGCGGCCGCGGTGTCCGTGAGCAGCCGCATCTACGCGCACAAGGTGCAGGGCGCGCTGGCGCCGCTGCCGAACGTGAAGAACATCATCGTGGTGGCATCCGGCAAGGGCGGCGTGGGCAAGTCCACCGTCTCGGCCAATCTCGCGCTGGCGCTCGCCGCCGAAGGCGCCAAGGTCGGCGTGCTGGATGCGGACATCTACGGCCCGAGCCAGCCACGCATGCTCGGCATCAGCGGCAAGCCCGAGTCGCCGGATGGCAAGACCATCACGCCGATGCAGGCGCATGGGGTGCAGGCGATGTCGATCGGTTTCCTCGTGGACGAGGAGACGCCGATGATCTGGCGCGGCCCGATGGTGACGCAGGCGATGATGCAGTTGCTCAACGATTGCCGCTGGGAACAGCTGGACTACCTCGTGGTGGACCTGCCGCCCGGCACCGGCGACATCCAGCTCACCCTTTCGCAGAAGGTGCCGGTCGCCGGCGCGGTGATCGTCACCACGCCCCAGGACATCGCCCTGCTCGATGCGCGCAAGGCGCTGAAGATGTTCGAGAAGGTGGAGGTGCCCGTGCTGGGTGTGGTGGAGAACATGGCCACCCACGTGTGCTCGAACTGCGGACACGAGGAGCACATCTTCGGCGAGGGCGGCGGCGCGCGCATGGCCGAGCAGTACCACGTCGCCTATCTCGGCTCGCTGCCGCTGGACATCCGTATCCGCGAGCAGGCCGACAGCGGCACGCCGACGGTGGTCGCCATGCCGGCGTCCGACCTGGCCGCCCGCTATCGCGAGATCGCCCGCAACGCCGCCGGACGCCTGTCGCGCCAGCCGCGCAACAAGTCGCTGGGCCTGGGCAAGATCGTGGTGCAGGGCGCGCCCTCCACGTGATCCGCGATGGCCTCCATATCCGCCCTCTCCATATCGGAAGAGGGCCTGGGTGAAGGGGCCTACGCAGGGGCGAGGCGGGAGCTCGAAAGCTGTCGCACTTCGCCAGGCTTCTCCTGAGCACCCGGTCTCCATCAGGAAGCAGGCGAAGGGCAGCTTCGTGGGGTCGGTATCTTTTTCCGGAGGCTAGGACGACCCTATGACGAAGCGCATCCTCTGCCTCAGCGGCAGCCTTCGCGCCGTTTCCGCCAACACGGCCTTGCTGCGCGCGTGCCGTCAGCTGGCCCCGCGAACGCTGGAGCTGACGCTGTTCGAGCGTATGGGCGAGCTGCCGCTGTTCAATCCCGATCTCGATACCGGTCCCTTGCCGCCGGTCGTGCTGGCGCTCCGCGAGGCCGTGGGCAACAGCGATGCGCTCGTCATCGCCTGTCCGGAGTACGCCCATGGCGTGCCCGGGCCCTTCAAGAATCTGTTGGATTGGCTGGTTTCCAGCCTGGAATTTCCCGGCAAGCCCGTCGCGCAATGGAATGCTTCGGGACGCGGTTCGCATCACGCGCAGGACGCGCTGCGCGAAGTGCTCGTGACCATGTCGGCTCAGCTGCTGGAGGATGCCGCGGCGTCGTTTCCGCTACCGGGCGCGGGCTCGTCGGTGGAGACGCTGCTCGGCGATCCGGCCCATGTGGAACGCATCCGCGTAGCGCTGGATCGCCTGGACTCAGCGCTGAACGCCTGAAGAGAACGGGCGCCTCTCGGCGCCCGTCTCGCTGCTTGCTCAGCCGCCCGCCTTTTTCTGGCGATGAATCGCCCGGCTGTCGCGGTTCTCCGTGTGCTGGATGTGGCGCTGCTCGCCGCGGCTCACATGGCCATTGGCGCCGGCGTTGTGCTCCAGATGATCGACGTGCGCCTCGCGGCCCTGCAGGTTGGCGACCTGCCGATCGTTGAGCGAGCCGCTGCGCACGCCCTGGTCGACGCGCTTCTCCTGGTTGACATCGCGCTGTACGTCAGCGGCCATGCGGCGAGAAGAGGCGGAGTTCGGATTCTGCGCGGCGCCGTTGTGCGCGTCGCGATAGATGTCGCGGCTCTGCACGTTCTCCGCGTGCTGGATCTGCGCCTGTTCCTGGCTGGTCAGCGGCCCCTTGCGCAGGTCGCGCTGCTCCATGCGGTCGACGTGCGCCTGACCCTGTTCGAGCTTCGATGCCTCGCGGGTGGTGAGCTGGCCGTCCTTGACGCCGTTCTCGATGCGCTGCTGCTGGTTCACATCACGCTGCACGTCCTGGTTCACCGGCGCCTCCTGGGCGCTGG
>JABLTH010035773.1_pt1 | contig 35619 bp, 30 predicted proteins | sample 7875711 | NCBI WGS metagenome assembly JABLTH01 (sample SAMN14941262, study PRJNA633318) | bioreactor metagenome | isolation source: bioreactor | place: China | collected 2019-03-05 | reverse complement strand
TGCTCGACACCAGCATCCTGTGGCGCGAGATCGTCACCGCGGTGGGCAAGGGGTATCCCGACGTCGAGCTGTCCCATATGTACGTGGACAACGCCGCGATGCAACTGGTGCGCGCGCCGAAGCAGTTCGACGTGATCGTCACCGGCAACATGTTCGGCGATATCCTGTCCGACGAAGCCTCGATGCTGACCGGCTCGATCGGCATGCTGCCGTCGGCCTCGCTGGACGCCGACAACAAGGGCCTGTACGAACCCTCGCACGGCTCGGCGCCCGACATTGCCGGCAAGGGCATCGCCAACCCGCTTGCTACCATCCTGTCGGCGGCGATGATGCTGCGCTATTCGCTGAACCGTGCCGAGCAGGCCGACCGCATCGAGAACGCCGTCAAGAAGGTGCTGGCGCAGGGCTATCGCACCGGCGACATCCTGACCCCGGGCTGCAAGCAGGTCGGCACCGCCGAGATGGGCCAGGCCGTGGTGGCCGCGCTGTAAGTTGAGTGACGGGAAGGGCGCTGCTTGCGGCGCCTTTCTTTGTGTTTCCTGCCTTTTTTCTTTGTTTTGTCCCCGTTTTCGCGCGTGCGGCGCTGCCGCAAATTCGTGTAGACTAGCCGAATGCCCCGAATCTCCCAGTTCACCCTGACTGTCATCGCTGCCCCCGCTACCCGCGGTACGGCCGGCATGGATTCGCGCGGCCAGCAGATCACCGCAACGACGATTAAAACCATTACCAAAAAAGCGATCGCCTAGATCGTTCGTCGTGCCTGCTCGTCTTCCCCGCGCAGCCACGCCGGGCGAGGAAAGAGCGGGGAAGTTTCAATCACATCCGAGGTTTGTCATGAATGTAGGTCTCGTCGGTTGGCGGGGTATGGTCGGCAGCGTGCTGATGCAGCGCATGCAGCAAGAGGGTGACTTCGACCATATCGAGCCCATTTTCTTCAGCACGTCCAATGCCGGCGGCAAGGCGCCCGCGATGGCGAAGAATGAAACCACGCTCAAGGACGCGAACGACATCGAAGCGCTGAAGCAGTGCGACGTGATCCTGACCGCCCAGGGCGGGGACTATACCAACGAGGTCTTCCCCAAGCTGCGCGCGGCGGGCTGGAAGGGCTACTGGATCGACGCGGCTTCGTCGCTGCGCATGAAAGACGATGCCATCATCGTGCTGGATCCGGTCAACCTCGGTGTGATCAAGGATGCGCTGTCCAAGGGCGTGAAGAATTTCATCGGCGGCAACTGCACCGTGAGCTGCATGCTGATGGGCCTGGGCGGCCTGTTCCAGCACGACCTGGTCGAGTGGATGACCTCCATGACCTACCAGGCGGCTTCGGGCGGCGGCGCGCAGCACATGCGCGAGCTGCTGACCCAGTTCGGCACGCTCAATGCCGCGGTCAAGCCGCTGCTGGATGATCCTGCCTCGGCCATCCTCGAGATCGACCGCACCATCCTCGCCACCCAGCATGGCCTGTCCGCCGACGAGACCAAGCAGTTCGGCGTGCCGCTGGCCGGCAACCTGATTCCCTGGATCGACAAGGATCTGGGCAACGGTGTGTCGCGCGAAGAGTGGAAGGGCGGCGCCGAGACCAACAAGATCCTGGGCCGTGGCGAGGGCTTCCTCGGCGCGACCGGCGACGCGCCGATCGCAGTCGATGGCCTGTGCGTGCGCATCGGCGCCATGCGCTGCCATTCGCAGGCGCTGACCATCAAGCTGAAGAAGGACGTGCCGCTCGACGAGATCGAAGGCATGCTGGCCGCCAACAACCAGTGGGCCAAGGTGGTGCCGAACACGCGCGAGGCCAGCATGACGGACCTGACGCCGGCCGCCGTGACCGGCACGCTGACCATTCCGGTCGGCCGCCTGCGCAAGATGCAGATGGGCGGCGAGTACCTGTCGGCCTTCACCGTCGGTGACCAGCTGCTGTGGGGCGCTGCCGAGCCGCTGCGCCGCATGCTGCGCATCCTGATCGAGTCCTGATCGAGGGCTGGTCACCAGCGGACCGCATTTCCGTCCGCCCCGGCCTCGTTTCCGACGGCCGGGGTGGATGGCGCAATGCGTTGCACACAGGCAACACATTGCGTCGCCCATTCCCGCCACGCCGCGCACCCGCGCGGCGTTGTCGCATCCGATACCCATTTTTACAAGGGCTTGGGTCACAATACAGCGCGGCATGCGCCGGCTGCGGGGGCGGAAGGCGCGCATGTCCGGCCCGTGGGCCCGGCACCGGGCGACAGCCTTGAGGGTAGACCTAAGTCATTGCCGGCATTGTCGTTTCGTCAGATTCTGTTTCAGAACACAAACACAAGGGAGCACAAGGTGAGTGTGAACCTACATCGCCGGAAAGATGCGCCTATCGCCCGTCAGCGCTGGTCAACGCTGGCCATCGCGGCAATCGGTCTGCTGTGCGCGCAGGTCGGTCATGCCGCGGGGTTCGGGCAATTGCGGGTACAGTCCAACCTGGGGCAGCCGCTCCAGGCCGAGATCGACATCAGCGGGGTGACGGCCGAGGAGGCCGACAGCCTCAGCGTCAAGCTGGCTTCCCCGGACGCTTATGCGCGCGCCGGCCTGAACTATCTGCCGGCGGTCGGCAGCCTGCGCCTGCAGATGGAGCGCCGGCCGGATGGTGGCTTCGTGGCGCGCCTGCGCTCGAACCAGCCGATCAGCGAACCGTTCATGGACATCCTGGTCGACCTGAACTGGTCGAGCGGCCGCGTCTCGCGTGCCTACACCTTCCTGCTCGATCCGGCCGGCGCCAAGTCGGGGCCGGAGAGCTTCTCCCCGACAGTAGTGCAGGCCGCCACGCCGGATGCGCCGCCTGCCGCCGTACCGGGCGCGGCCGCCCCGGGTGCCGCAGCCGCCGCGCCCGCTGCCACGGGGGCGGCGCAGCCGTCCCGTCCGGCGCCGGCACGCCCGCAGCGCCCGGGCCATGCTTCGGCCACCGCGCCGGCAGCCAGGGGCGACAGCTATACGGTACGCAGCGGCGACACGCTCTACGGTATCGCCAGCGAGGCCGTGCAGGGACAGGAAGACGTCTCGCTGGACCAGATGCTGGTAGCGCTCTATCGCAACAACCCCGACGCCTTCATCGGCGGCAGCATGAACCGCCTGCGCAGCGGTGCCGTGCTGACCGTGCCGAGCGCCGGGCAGGCCCAGTCGGTCGGCCGCCAGGCCGCGCGGCACGAAGTGGTGGCCCGCACACGCGGTTTCGACGCCTATCGCAGCCGCCTGGCGGCGGCCGCTGCCGCCAAGTCGGTCGCTCCTGCGGACGGCCGCCAGCAGGCCGGCAGCGTGACCGCCCGCGTGCAGGAAGCGGAGGCTGCGGCTGGCACGCGCGACGAGCTCAGGCTGAGCAAGCCCGAGCGCGGCGCCCAGGCAGCCAATGCCGAGGCGGAGGCCAATGTCGCCAAGGCGCGCCAGTTGAAGGAGGCCGAGGCCCGCCTGACGCAGTTGGAGAAGAACATCTCCGACATGCAGCACCTGCTCGAACTGAAGAACGCCGAGATCGCGCGGCTGGGTCAGCCGAAGGGCGGCGCGTCGGCTGCCACGGCGGCGAAGCCGGCACCGGCGCCTGCGGTGGTGCCGGCGCAAGCGGCCAAGCCCGACGCGCCGGCCGTGGCTGCTGCGGCTGCCATGGCGGCGTCGAGCGCCGCGGCCTCTGCCTCCGCCGCCGCAGCTGGCGGGGCCAGCGCAGTGGCCGCCGCGGCGGCGTCTGCGCCGGCAGCGTCGGTGGGTGCCTCTGCACCGCTGGCTGCCGCGGCGTCGGCGCCGGCGGCAGCCCAACCTGGCGCCGCCTCGGCGGTGGCTGCCAAGCGGGTGCCGCCCGTGCAGGTCGAGCCTGTGCCGCAGCCGTCCTTCCTCGATGATCTGCTGGCCAATCCCACCACGCTGCCGGGCCTCGGCGTGCTGGTGGCCCTGCTGGGCGGCTATGCGGTCTATCGGCGCCGCCGCCAGCAGAAGGTGGCCGAGGGAGACGGCTTCGGCGACAGCATCCTGTCGCAGGAAAGCACGGTGATGGGAGGCGCCAACTCCTTGTTCGGCAGCGCCGGCGGGCAAAGCGTCGATACCTCGCAGCACAGCGTGTTCGGTGCCGACTTCCGCATCGGCAACAATGCCGCCGAAGCCAATGAGGTCGACCCGATCGCCGAGGCCGATGTCTATATCGCCTACGGCCGCGACGTGCAGGCCGAGGAAATCCTGCGCGAGGCGCTGCAGCAGAATCCGGAGCGTCAGGCGATCCGCCTGAAGCTGCTGGAGATTTACAACAATCGACAGGATGTGGAAGGTTTTCGAGTGATGGCAGAGGAAATGTTCGCCCAGACGGGCGGGCACGGCGCGGAATGGACGCAGGCAGCGGAAATGGGCAGGCGCATGGATCCGTCCAACGCGCTCTATCTTCCGGTGACGCCGGATGCGGACGGCGAATACCCGGCCGGCGACGCGCAGCAGACCCGGCCCGGCGATGAGTGGCGCACCCGCGATCCGCTGCTGGATCCGGCGGCTCCGCCGCGCGAGGCGGCCCTGGCCGACCTGGCGCTGCCCCTCGATGCCTTCCCCGCGCCGGCACCCGGCGTGCCGCTCACGGCACCTGAGTCGGCCACGATGGTGTTCGGCGATGCCCAGTCCGCCGAGCCCATCATGCGTCTCGACGACGTGATCGAACTGGACCTGCCGGCTTCGCACGATGGCGTGCAACAGGATGATGTGCACATCGCCGCGCCTGCACTGGGCGCGCAGACCCGCCCGCTGTCCTTCGACATGTCCGATCTCTCGCTCGACCTGGGCGGCCCGGTCGAGGTCGACGCACAGGCCGAGGCCTCGCTGCCGCTGCCGGCGCCGACCATGATCCGCAATGGCGTCCTGGCTGAGCCCATCGATCTGACGCGGGTGACCTCCGAGCACATCTCGGACAGCACGCCGGGGCTGGCCGTCAGCACCATGGCTGCCGACGGCAGCGACGGCAGCCGTGACATGCAGATCAAGTTCGACCTGGCCCGCGCCTATATCGAGATCGGTGACAAGGAGGGCGCGCGCGAACTGCTGCAGGAGGTCGTCGACCAGTCGAGCGAGCCGCTGCAGTCCGAGGCGCGCACGCTGCTGCGGCAGGTTGCCTGATATCATTGCCGCGAGGCGCGCCCCGCAGGGGCGCGCGACGCCATGCGCCGGAAGCGCCGCTTCCGGCGCTTTTGCATTGAATGCCCGCCACTCGCCCGCCGCCAGCCCGGTTGCCGGGCGCGCCGGCGGCGGTCCGATGCCGCCGCGCGCGGCGCCGGCGCCCGCGCCCACGCTATGACCCGAATCGCCCTTGGCCTGCAGGATGACGGCACGGCCTTCTCCGGCTGGCAGTCCCAGCCGCACCGCAACACGGTGCAGGACCGTCTCGAGGATGCCATCGAACAGTTCGCCGGCACGCGCTTGCAGACCACGGTCGCGGGTCGTACCGACGCCGGCGTGCATGCGCTGGGCCAGGTGATCCACCTCGACACGGAACTCGCGCGCGAGCCGTTCTCCTGGGTGCGCGGGATCAATGCCTTCTTGCCGCCATCGATCGCGCTGCAGTGGGCGCAGGCGGTGGACGATGGTTTCCATGCGCGCTTCCTGGCGCATGAGCGCATGTACTTCTACGCGCTGTACACCGGTCCGCACCGGGTGCCGCTGGTGCACGGCCGCGCCGGCTACCTGATGCTGCCACCGGGACAGCGGCTCGATGCCGCCGCCATGCGGGAGGCCGCGGCCTGCCTGCTTGGCGAGCACGATTTCTCCGCCTTCCGGGCCGCCGAGTGCCAGGCCAAGTCCCCCGTCAAGACCATGTACGATGTGACGGTGCGTGATCATGATGACTGGGTGTTCCTGCGTTTCCGCGCCAGCGCCTTCCTGCACCACATGGTGCGCAACCTGATGGGCTGCCTGGTCGCCGTGGGGCGTGGCCGCTACCCCGCCGGCTGGATGGCGGAAGTGCTGGCCAGCCGTGACCGCAAGTGCGCCGCGCCGACCTTCATGCCGGACGGGCTGTACCTGGCCGACGTGAAGTATCCTGAGGCCTTCCGCATCCCCGCTGCGGATTCGTCCGCCAGCCTGTTCCACGGAGTCTTTGCCGATGACTGCGCCTGAAACCCGGCCCGGCCGCACCCGTATCAAGATCTGCGGCCTGACGCGCGAGGCGGACGTGCAGGCTGCCGTCGATGCCGGCGCCGACGCCATCGGCCTGGTCTTCTATCCGGCCAGCCCGCGCTACGTGGAGATCGCGCAGGCCGCTGCCCTGGCCGAAGCCGCCGGCGCCTTCGTCTCGGTGGTGGGGCTGTTCGTCAATGCCAGCGCCGAGGAGGTGGCCCATGTGGCGGAGCGGGTGCCGCTCAGCCTGCTGCAGTTCCACGGCGACGAGACGCCGCAGGCCTGCCAGGACATCGCGCGGCGCTGCCGCTTGCCTTATCTGCGCGCGGCACGCGTGCGGCCGGGCCTCGATTTGGTAGAATTCGCCGATCAATATCATGACGCCGCAGCGCTGCTGCTCGACGCCTTCATTGAGGGCTATGGCGGCGGCGGCCACGTCTTCGACTGGACCCTGATTCCCCAGGCATGGCTTCCACCCACAACCGGCTCCACGGCCAATCGGCCGGTCACCAGCGCAAGCGCCGCTCCTCGCATCGTTTTGAGTGGTGGGTTGAGCGCGCAAAACGTCGCTGGCGCGATTGAGCGCGTGCGGCCCTACGCTGTCGATGTCAGCAGCGGCGTGGAAGCTGCCAAGGGTGTGAAGGATCACGCCCGCATTGCCGAGTTCGTGCGCGCGGTACGCGCCGCCGACGCGAGTTGAGCGCAGCGCTTCGCTGCTGCCTCCGCGCCCGGCGCTTCACCTTGCCACGACGATCCGATTCCGCGCTCCCGCGCCGGCCCGCAGGCGGACCGCTCCGCTACCGTGCCGCCGCGAGCGCGCCACACAAATGAGTCAAACCATGTACGACCTGCCCGATTCCCGCGGCCATTTCGGTCCCTATGGCGGTTCCTTCGTCTCCGAAACGCTGGTCCACGCGCTCGACGAACTGCGCGAAGCCTATGCGCATTACCAGAAGGATCCTGAATTCGACGCGGAATTCCGCCGCGAACTCAAGCACTTCGTCGGCCGTCCCTCGCCGATCTATCACGCGCAGCGTTGGAGCGAGCAACTCGGCGGCGCCCAGCTCTACTTCAAGCGCGAAGACCTGAACCACACCGGCGCGCACAAGATCAACAATGTGATCGGCCAGGCCCTGCTGGCCAAGCGCATGGGCAAGCCGCGCGTGATCGCCGAGACCGGCGCCGGCCAGCACGGCGTCGCCACCGCCACCATCGCCGCGCGCTTCGGCATGGAATGCGTGGTCTACATGGGCTCGGAGGACGTCAAGCGCCAGGCCGCCAACGTCTACCGCATGAAGCTGCTGGGCGCTTCGGTGGTGCCGGTGGAGAGCGGCTCCAAGACCCTGAAGGATGCCCTCAACGAGGCCATGCGCGACTGGGTCACCAATGTCGAGAACACCTTCTACATCATCGGCACGGTGGCGGGGCCGCACCCCTATCCGATGATGGTGCGCGATTTCCAGTGCGTGATCGGCGAGGAAGCCAAGGTGCAGATGCCCGAGCTGGCCGGACGCCAGCCCGATGCCGTGATCGCCTGCGTGGGTGGCGGTTCCAATGCGATGGGCATTTTCTATCCGTACATCGAACATGCCGACGTCAAGCTGATCGGCGTGGAGGCGGCCGGCGACGGGATCGAGACGGGCCGCCACGCGGCTTCGCTGATCGGCGGTTCGCCGGGCGTGCTGCACGGCAACCGCACCTACCTGCTGCAGGATGCCGACGGCCAGATCATCGAGACGCACTCCGTCTCGGCCGGCCTCGACTACCCGGGCGTCGGCCCCGAGCACGCCTGGCTCAAGGACGCCGGCCGCGCGGAGTACGTCGGCATCACCGACGAGGAAGCGCTCAAGGCATTCCATGATTGCTGCCGCATCGAGGGCATCATCCCCGCGCTGGAGTCGAGCCATGCCATTGCCTACGCCTGCAAGCTCGCCCCCACGCTGTCGCGCGACAAGCTGCTGCTGGTGAACCTGTCCGGCCGCGGCGACAAGGATATGCACACCGTGGCAGAACGTTCGGGAATCGAGCTCTGATGCGCGCACTGCCTCCCGCGGAAGCTGCCGGCGGTGGTGCCGACGATGATGGCATCGACCTGACCGTGCCCGGCGGCATGCCCGCGCTGCTGTTCCAGGAAGACGTGCTGGACGGCATCGCGCGGCTGCCCGACGGCTCGGTCGACCTGGTCGTCGCCGATCCGCCATACGGCCTCGGCAAGGACTACGGCAACGACTCCGACCGCCTCTCGGGCCAGGCCTACCTGGAATGGGCCGAGCGCTGGATGGATGCCGTCTGCCCGAAGCTGGCGCCGCGCGGGTCGCTCTACATCTTCTGCACCTGGCAGTATTCGCCGGAGCTGTTCGTGATGCTCAAGCAGCGCCTGACGATGATCAACGAGATCATCTGGGACCGCCGCGTGCCCAGCATGGGCGGCACCACGCGCAAGTTCTCCTCGGTGCACGACAACATCGGCTTCTTCGCCCGGCAGCGCGACTACTACTTCGATCTCGATCCGGTCCGTATTCCCTACGACCCCGAGACCAAGAAGGCGCGCAGCCGGCCCCGCTTCGAAGGCAAGAAGTGGCTGGAGGTGGGCTACAACCCCAAGGATCTGTGGAGCATTTCGCGCATCCACCGCCAGGATCCCGAGCGGGCGGACCATCCCACGCAGAAGCCGCTGGAGATCGTCGAGCGCATGGTGCTGTCGAGCTGCCCGCCGGGCGGTCTGGTGCTGGATCCCTTCACCGGCAGCGGCACCACCGCGGTGGCATGTGCGCGTCACGGCCGGCGTTTCGTCGGCTTCGAGATCAACCCGCAGTATGTGCACGTGGCGCGCGCGCGCGTGGCGACGGCCGAGCCGCTGGCTCCGGCGCCGTCGCAGGACGATGCCGCGCCACCGACCCCAACCCCGGCAGCCGCCGGCGGCGCCGAAGCGGACGAGACCGCCGGCGCCGCGACCCAGGCGCCGCTGCCCAATCTGATGTCCTGACCATGTCCCGAATCCAAACGACTTTCGCGGCGCTGGCCGCGCAGCAGAAGAAGGGCCTGATTCCCTTCATCACCGCCGGCGACCCCGAACCCGGCCTGACGGTGGCACTGATGCATGCGCTGGTCGCGGGCGGTGCCGACGTGATCGAGCTGGGTGTGCCGTTCTCCGATCCGATGGCCGACGGTCCCGTGATCCAGCGCGCCTCCGAGCGCGCGCTGGCCCATGGCGTGACGCTGGCCAAGGTGCTGGCCTGGGTGACCGAATTCCGCCGCACCGACACGACCACGCCGGTGGTGCTGATGGGCTATGTCAACCCGATCGAGCGCATGGGCGAGGAAGCCTTCGCACGCGCTGCGCACGAGGCCGGCGTCGACGGCGTGCTGGTGGTGGACTATCCGCCCGAGGAGTGCGGCGATTTCGCTGCGCTGATGCGCGCCAACGGCATCGACCCGATCTTCCTGCTGGCACCGACCTCCACTGACGACCGCATCGAGGCGGTGGCGCGCATCGCCAGCGGCTATCTGTACTACGTCTCGCTCAAGGGCGTGACCGGTTCGGGCGCGCTCGACCTCGACAGCGTGGCCGCGCGCATTCCCCTGATCAAGCAGCACGCCAAGCTGCCGGTGGGAGTGGGTTTCGGCATCCGCGATGCACAGACCGCACGAGCCATCAGCAGCGTCGCCGACGCTGTGGTGATCGGCAGCCGCCTGGTGCAGTTGCTGGAGGATGCTCCGCGCGAGCAGGCGGTAGAATCGCTGCGTGCCTTCATCGCGGAGATACGCCAGGCGCTGGACGCCTGAAAGTGACGCAGGGGGCGGCTGCTCTGGCGTGTTTTGTGGCGCATATTGCACCTGCAAGCGGTTTTGCTTCGGGGGCATGCGCCCGGCATGATAAATTCGCGGCCTGATTCCCTGCTGAGCCCGCGCCCGGCCCGAACCCGGGCCGTGTGTCCGTTGCCTGCCGCCGCGCCTGACTTTCGTGTCGTGCGCGGCGCTCGGCAGCCATCCGAAAGGAGCTTTCATGAGCTGGTTGGATAAACTCCTGCCTCCCAAGATTCAACAGACCGACCCCTCCACCCGCAAGGGCATTCCGGAAGGGCTGTGGGTCAAGTGCCCGTCGTGCGAATCGGTGCTGTACCGCACCGACGTCGAGGCCAACCTGCACGTCTGCCCCAAGTGCGACCACCACATGCGCATCCGCGCGCGCGCGCGCCTGGACGGGCTGCTCGATGCCGAGGGCCGCTATGAGATCGGCCAGGAGATCGTGCCGGTCGATGCCCTGAAGTTCAAGGACACCAAGAAGTATCCGGATCGCATCAAGGCCGCCATGGACGATACCGGCGAGACCGATGCGATGGTCGTCGTCGGCGGTGCGATCCACACGCTGCCGGTGGTCGTGGCCTGCTTCGAATTCGAGTTCATGGGCGGTTCCATGGGCTCGGTGGTGGGCGAGCGCTTCGTGCGCGGCGCGCAGGCCGCCCTCGAGCAGAAGGTGCCGTTCATCTGTATCACCGCCACCGGTGGCGCGCGCATGCAGGAGAGCCTGCTGTCGCTGATGCAGATGGCGAAGACGACCTCGATGCTGAACCAGTTGTCGGCCGCCAAGCTGCCGTTCATCAGCGTGCTGACCGACCCGACCATGGGCGGCGTGTCCGCGAGCTTCGCCTTCCTGGGCGACGTCGTGATCGCGGAGCCCAAGGCGCTGATCGGCTTCGCCGGTCCGCGCGTGATCGAGCAGACCGTGCGCGAAAAGCTGCCGGAAGGCTTCCAGCGCGCCGAGTTCCTGCTGCAGAAGGGCGCCATCGACATGATCGTCGACCGCCGCAAGATGCGCGACGAACTGGCGCAGCTGCTGGCACTGCTGCAGAAGCAGCCGGCCGACGCGGTGGCCTGAGCGGCACCCGTGCAGGACCAGGGCGCGGACCATGTCCGCGCCTTTTGCTTGGTGCGGCGGCAGCGGCCCGCGGCGGTTTGCCGGCTGGCCTATGCTGGGGAAGCGGGGCCTGCCGCCGGCATGCCGTTGAAGGCTCCATTCTCCGCCCCCACCTCGCAGGCAAGGCGCGGCACCCGCGCCAGGGCCCGCCGCAGCACCGGCCCGATTCCGATAGAACCCTAGCTCCTGGCGCCTGCCCCGACGGGCGCCGCATTGCCATCATGCCCATCTTCCACACCCTTCCCGAATGGCTGGCCCATCTCGAGACCGCCCACCCGGTCGGCATCGACATGGGGCTGACCCGCATCACCCGCGTCAAGGAGGCGCTGGGCCTGCGCATCGACGCCGTGGTGTTCACGGTGGGCGGCACCAATGGCAAGGGGTCGACCTGCGCCATGCTGGAGCGCATCCTGCTGGAAGCCGGCTACAAGGTCGGCTGCCATACCTCGCCCCACCTGATTTCATTCAATGAGCGTGCGCGCATCGGCGGGGAGATGCTCAGCGACGCGCAATTGCTGCCGCATTTCGAGGCGGTCGAGCGTGCGCGCAACAGCTTCGCCGATCCGGTGAGCCTGACCTATTTCGAGTTCACCACGCTGGCCATCATCCACGCCTTCGCCGAGGCGGGGCTGGACGCCATCGTGCTCGAGGTGGGGCTCGGCGGCCGTCTCGATGCGGTCAATATCATCGATGCCGACTGCGCCATCGTCACCAGCGTGGACATCGACCACACACAATACCTTGGCAGCACCCGCGAGGCGATCGGCTTCGAGAAGGCCGGCATCTTCCGTCCCGGCGCGCCGGCCATCTGCGGCGATCCGGTACCGCCCCAGTCCCTGCTCGAGCATGCCGAGGCCATCGGCGCGGAACTGTGGCTGGCCGGGCGCGACTTCGGCTTCCACGCCGCCAAGGGGCAGGAACGCCAGCAGTGGGACTGGCAGGGTGGCGGGCGCAAGCTGAGCGGCCTTGGCTATCCGGCATTGCGCGGTGCCAACCAGCTGCTCAACGCCTCGGCCGCGCTGGCGGCCCTGCAGGCGATGCGGCCGCGCCTGCCGGTCAGTGCCCAGGACGTGCGCAACGGCCTGGCCTTCGTCGAACTGCCCGGGCGCTTCCAGGTGCTGGCGGGCCGCCCGGCGGTGATCCTGGACGTGGCGCACAATCCTCATGCCGCCGCCACGCTGGGGCAGAACCTGGAGAATATGGGCTTCTTCCGCTACACCTACGCGGTGTTCGGCGCGATGGCCGACAAGGATATCGCCGGCGTGCTGCACCACGTCGCGGACAAGGTCGATCACTGGTGCCTGTGCGACCTGCCGACCGAGCGTGCCGCCTCCGCGCAGGACCTGCTCGGGGCGCTGGAGGCGGGCGGTTTCCGGCCCGGCCCGGACGCCACAGCGGCCTGTTTTTCCAGCCCCGAGGCGGCTTACCGCGACGCCATCGAGAGAGCGACCGAGAATGATAGAATTCTGGTCTTCGGATCGTTCTACACCGTCGCCGGCGTGATGGCTTACCGCGCCACGCAGGCGAACTGACGGCAGGGAACGGCAAACACAGCGGCGTGGCTGCGCCCGCCGCCGCACCGAACCAATCTATGGGCCTGCTTTCGCTGTTTACCGCCCGCAAGGGCAATGACCCGGCTCCCGAGCGTTCGCGCCGCTCACGTCCGGACCCGGGTGCAGGCATCGCCTCGTCGCGGCGTCTGGCGGAGGAGTACGCGGACGACACGCTGGATCCCGAATTCCCCCAGAAGCAGCGCGCGCGCCGGCGCCTGATCGGCGCGGTGGTGCTGATGGTGGCGGCCGTGATCCTGCTGCCCATCGTGTTCGAGACCAAGCCGCGGCCCGTGTCGGACGACGTCAGCGTCAACGTGGCCAACGGGCAGGGCGGCAAGCAGAAGCCGCGGGTCGAGGCGCGCAAGGCGGATCCGCTGCCGCCGTCGGCCAAGGCCGATGCGCAGCAGGCGCTCGACGCGGGCGAGGAAATCGTGCCGGATGCATCGGCCAGGCCGCAGGGAACCACGCCGGACAAGGCCGCCGACAAGACGGTGGACAGGACGGCTGCCAAGGCGGCCGACCAGCCGCAGCCGTCCGCGCAGAAGAGCGCCGACGCCAAGGCGCAGGGCAGTGGCAAGTACCTGGTGCTGATCGGCGCCTTTGCCTCCGAGGACAAGGCCAGGAACTGGGTGGCCAAGCTGAAGGCCGGCAAGGTGCCGGCCTATGTGGAGAAGAAGACCTTTGCCGACGGCGAGCGCGTGTTGCTGCGTGCCGGGCCGTTCTCCGACCGCGATGCAGCGGACGCGGCGGCACGCAAGGTGACAGCGGCCGGCCTGCAAGGCAAGGTCGTCGAACAGTGAAGCACGGCCTTCCGGGCCCGTCACCATGCAACCGACTTTTTTCGATTACGGCGTCGCCTTCATCCTGATCGCTTCCGGGCTGGTCGGCGTGCTGCGTGGCCTGGTGCGCGAGGTGCTGGCCCTGATCGGCTGGGTGGTTGCGTTCTGGGTGGCCTATCACTATGCGCCCACCGCCGCGCAGTGGGTGCCGGAGTCGGTGCCGGGCGGTGCGCTGGCGCGCGAGGCGCTCGGTTTCGTGGTGCTGTTCATCGGCACGGTGATCGCGGCCGCGCTGGCGGCGACGCTGCTGGGCCAGTTGATGGAGCGAACCGGGCTGAAGCCGGCCGACCGCGGCCTGGGGCTGGTGTTCGGCCTGCTGCGCGGCGCGCTGGTGGTGATGTTCGTGGTGACCCTGGCAGGCCTGACCAAGCTGCCGGAAGAGGCTTTCTGGCGCGACGCCGTGTCGCGGCCCTATGTGGTGGAGGCCATGGATTCGCTGCGGCCCTGGTTGCCGCCGGAGATCGCCAAGTACGTGAAGACATGAGCGCAGCGCGACGCGGGGCGGGATGCCGCTCCGGGACGCGCCGGCCTCGCAACGGTTTATTCGCTGGCGCCGCCATGGGGCGGGCCCGCGCCTCTGATTGAAAACGCCTTCCCTGGGAGTCTGGCATGTGCGGTATCGTCGGTGTGGTGTCCTCCACGCCCCTCAACCAATTGATTTACGACAGCCTGTTGCTGCTGCAGCATCGCGGACAGGATGCCGCAGGCATTGCCACGGCCAACGGCAGTACGTTCCACATGCACAAGGCCAACGGCCTGGTGCGCGATGTGTTCCGTACGCGCAATATGCGCAGCCTGCCCGGCCTGGCCGGCATCGGCCAGGTACGCTACCCGACGGCCGGCTCGGCCTCCAGCGAGGAGGAGGCGCAGCCGTTCTACGTCAACGCGCCGTACGGCATCATCCTGGCGCACAACGGCAACCTGACCAACTGGCAGCAGTTGCGCGAGGAGATGTTCCGCCGCGACCGCCGCCATATCAACACGCATTCGGATACCGAGGTGCTGCTCAACGTGCTGGCCGACGAGCTGCAGCGCGCCAGCAATGGCACCTCGCTGGCTCCGGACACCATCTTCACCGCGGTGGCCGGCATGCACCGGCGCGTGCGCGGCTCCTATGCCATCGCCGCGCAGATCGCCGGCTACGGCATGCTGGCCGTGCGCGACCCCTTCGGCATCCGTCCGCTGTGCCTGGGCAGCGTCGATACGCCGAGCGGCAAGGAATGGATGGTGGCATCCGAGTCGGTGGCGCTGGAAGGCATCGGCTACCGCCTGGAGCGCGACGTGGCGCCTGGCGAGGCGATCTTCATCGACCTCGACGGCAAGCTTCACAGCAAGCAGTGCGCCGACAATCCGCTGCTGAACTCCTGCATCTTCGAGTACGTCTACCTGGCGCGTCCGGATTCGTGCATCGATGGCGTGCCCGTCTATGATGCCCGCCTGCGCATGGGTGACTACCTGGCCGAGAAGATCCGCCGCGAGGTGTCGGCCGGCGACATCGACGTGGTGATGCCGATCCCCGACTCGAGCCGTCCGGCCGCCATGCAGGTGGCCAACAAGCTGGGCGTCGGCTATCGCGAAGGCTTTTTCAAGAACCGCTACGTCGGCCGCACCTTCATCATGCCCGGCCAGGCAGTGCGCAAGAAGTCGGTGCGCCAGAAGCTCAACGCGATGGGCGTGGAGTTCAAGGGCAAGAACGTGCTGATCGTCGACGATTCCATCGTGCGCGGCACCACTTCGTTCGAGATCGTGCAGATGGCCCGCGACGCCGGCGCCAACAAGGTGATCTTCGCCTCGGCCGCGCCGCCGGTGAAGTTCCCCAACGTGTACGGTATCGACATGCCCACCCGCGGCGAGCTGGTGGCGCACAACCGCACCCACGAAGAGATCGCGCGCATCATCGGCGCCGACCAGCTGGTCTACCAGGACGTGGAAGCGATGAAGCAGGCCGTGCGCGACATCAATCCGGCGCTGAAGGACTTCGATGCCTCCTGCTTCGATGGGCGCTACATCACCGGCGACATCGACGAAGCCTACCTGACGCGGCTGGAAACGGCGCGCAGCCAGGCCGACCGTGAGGGCACCGGGGAAACCGAGCGCTCGCAACTGCACCTGCAGCGTTCCGGCGGCAACGAGTAAGCACGGGCGGCCCCGCACGCGTTGACGAACACCGGGCCCGGCCGTAACATGGCCGGGCGTCGATTTGATTGTCAGCTTGCGGACGCGGGCCCTGCCGGCAGGCGGGGGAATCGGTCGGGGAGCCGCGCTCTCCGTGCCCAGGCCCGAAACAGCTAAAGCGGAGCGCCGCAGGGCGGTTGTGCAGAGCAGGCACGACACCCGCCGGCATCCCGCCGCGGCGCCAGGCCCGGCACTCATCCAGAACACCCGCACCTCATGCAGCCCGTCGATTCGGCCACCCGATCGAACGGGCTTTTTTGCATGGCCGCCGGCCTGCGGCGGCCCGAACCACGAACGAACCACGGAACGCGCGCCGCGCCGCATAGACCATGAACGAACCGCTCCCCCTCGACTCCCTCGGCATCGATACGCTTGGCGTGCGCGCCGGCACCCTGCGCAGCGAGTTCATGGAGCATTCGGAGGCCATGTACCTGACCTCCAGCTTCTGCTTCCACAGCGCCGCCGAGGCCGCCGAGCGCTTCGCCAATTCCGAGGAGGGCTTCACCTACTCGCGCTTCACCAATCCCACCGTCAGCATGTTCCAGTCACGCCTGGCCGCGCTGGAGGGCGCCGAGGCCTGCATGGCCACGGCATCGGGGATGAGTGCGATCCTGTCGGTGGTGCTGTCTTCGCTGCAGGCTGGCGATCATCTGGTCAGCTCGCGCGCGATCTTCGGTTCGACCATGACGCTGTTCTCGAATATCTTCGCCAAGTTCGGCGTCGAGACCACCTTCGTCGATCCGACCGACCTCGCCGCCTGGCGGGCGGCGGTGCGCCCCAGCACCAAGCTGTTTTTCCTCGAGACGCCGTCGAATCCGCTGACCGAGGTAGCGGACATCGCTGCGGTGGCCGACATCGCCCACAACGCCGGCGCGCTCCTGGTGGTCGACAACTGCTTCTGTTCGCCGGCACTGCAGCAGCCGATCCGCTTCGGCGCCGACATCGTCGTGCATTCGGCCACCAAGCATATCGACGGCCAGGGCCGCGTGCTGGGTGGTGCCGTGCTGGGCAAGCACGACTTCATCATGGGCAAGGTATTCCCCTTCGTGCGCACGGCCGGTCCGACGCTGTCGGCGTTCAACGCCTGGGTACTGCTCAAGGGCATGGAGACGCTGGGGCTGCGCATGGAGCGGCACTCCGCCAGCGCACTGGCCCTGGCCGAATTCCTCGAATCCCATCCGGCCGTGGCGCGCGTCTACCATCCGGCGCTGAAGTCCCATCCGCAGTATGAGATCGCCCAGCGCCAGCAGAGCGGCGGCGGCGCCATCGTGTCCTTCGAGCTGAAGGGCGATACGCCGGAGCAGCAGCGCGCCAATGCCTGGCGCGTGATCGACAGCACACGGCTGTGCTCGATCACGGGTAACCTGGGCGATACGCGCACCACGGTGACCCATCCCTACACCACCACGCATGCGCGCGTGAGCCCGGAGGCCAAGGCGGCAGCCGGCATCGGCGAGGGCCTGATCCGCATGGCGGTAGGCCTGGAGTCCGTGGCCGACCTGAAGGCCGATCTGCTGCGCGGGCTCGGCGACTAAGCCAGGCGGGCTGCAGTCGCACAGCTCAACGGGGCGCGTCGCTACCGCTGCCCGAAACGGCCTGGACGCCGGCCTTGCCGACGTCATAGGTGGTGCTGACCGCGGTCGAGGCGACGCTGACCGCCGCCGAGCCGGCGGTAGCCGCGGCCGAGACCGCGGCGCTGCCTACGGCGACGGTGGCGCCTACCACGCTGCAGCCGCACATGCCCGCTACGGCGAGGACGGCAAGGATGGCGGACGCGGTCGCCAGCATGGTGCGCGCCGCGCGCGGCGGCCGGGTGGCTGCTGCCGCCTTCATCGCAGCAGGCGCCGGCGCAGCAGCATCAGCGAGACCAGCAGGGCGGCCAGCGCGTAGGCTGCCAGCACCGCCACATGCAGCCAGGCGCCTTGCAGCGGCCAGCCGAGCAGCAGCGGGCGGATCAGCGCCACCGCGTGCGCCAGCGGCAAGGCCTTGGCCGCCGCCTGCACGGCGCTGGGCAACTGCTCGAGCGGGAAGAAAACGCCCGACAGCAGCAGCATCGGCGTCATGGCCAGGGTCTGGTAGAACATGAAGAAGTCATAGCTGGGCGCCAGCGCGGTGACGATCGTCGCCAGGCCGGCGAACGCCAGGCCGGCCAGGGCGATCACCGCCAGTGCGGGCAGCATGCCGCTCCAGTGCGCATAGCCGAGGACGCCCGCCACCAGCATGATGGCCGTGCCGGACAGCACCGCCTTGCTGGCCGCCCAGGCGATCTCGCCGAGGACCACGTCGCCCAGCGTCAACGGTGCGTGCATGATGGCTTCCCAGGTGCGCTGCACGTGCATGCGCGAGAAGGCTGAGTACATGGCCTCGAAGCTTGCCGACATCATCACGCTCGAGGCGGTGGTGCCGGCCGCGAGGAAGGCGATATAAGAAACGCCGCTTACGTGCCCCACCAGCATGCCCAGCCCGAGTCCGAGGCCGAACAGGTAGATCATCGGGTCGGCGAGGTTGCCGATCATCGACGGCACGGCGAGTTTCTTCCACACCATGAAGTTGCGGTACCAGACCATGGTCCAGTTGCGCAGGTTGCGCGGCCACAGCGGTTGCGGATAGCGTTGCGCCGGCACGGAGGCGGGCGGGGCAGCGCGCGTCGGCGCGACGGGCGGCAGCGGTGTACGGGGGTCCTGTTCGGCCATGCTCAATCCCTCATCTCCCGGCCCGTCAGTTTCAGGAATACGTCTTCCAGGTTGGCCGGCCGGTGCAGGTAGCGCACGCCGCCGTTGCCGTGCAGCGCCGCCAGCAGGGGGGCGGGCTCGCGCACATAGCAGAACAGCGTCTCACCGCTGATCTCCGCCCGCTGGGCGAGCGGCGCCAGACTTGCCCGCAATGGCTCCAGCTCATCGCCGTAGACCTCGACCACGTCGCAGCCGATCTGCGCATCGATCAGTTCGTGCGGCCGGCCCTCGGCGATCTTGCGTCCGCCGTCGATCACGCACAGGTAGCTGCACAGACGCTCCGCCTCCTCCATGAAGTGCGTGGTCAGCAGGATGGTCTTGCCCGCCGCCATCAGCGACTTCAGGCGCTCCCAGATCAGGTGGCGCGCCTGCGGGTCCAGGCCGGTGGTGGGCTCGTCGAGCACCAGCAGGTCGGGATCGTTGATCAGGGCGCGCGCCACCGTCAGGCGGCGGCGCATGCCGCCGGAGAGGTCCCGCACCTGGGCGTCGGCGCGGGTCTCCAGCCGCGCGAACTCCAGCAGGGCCGGGATGCGGCGTTCGATCTCGGCGCCGGGCAAGCCGAAATAGCGGCCGAAGATGCGCAGGTTCTCGATCACGCTGAAGTCGGGGTCGAGATTGTCGAACTGCGGTACCACGCCGACGCGCATCCGTGCCTGCGGTGCTCGCGCCGGCACCGGCTCGCCACACAGCGTGATGCTGCCGGCCGCGGGTGTGGTCAGGCCGAGCAGCAGGCGCAGCGTGGTGGTCTTGCCTGCACCGTTGGGGCCGAGCAGCCCGAAGCACTGGCCACGCTGGACTTCGAGGTCGAGGTCGTCCACCACGAGCGTATCGCCGTAGTGCTTGCTTACCTTCTGCAGTTGGAGGATGGCGGTCAAGGCTGGGCGGCTTGGGGGCGCCGGCGGCGCGATACCAGCCATTATGCCGGTCCTCGGCGTGCCGCATCGTGGCGCGCTGCAGCAAGAATGGCGCCGAACGGTTATCGTTCGCTGGAGCGGCACCGTGGCGGTGCTGCGCAATCGATGACCGCAAGAGCAAGAGGGAGGCAGCAAGGATGAATACGGAATCCGTATTGGCGCAGTGGCACGAGGCCGAGCGGCGGGCGAGGGCTGGCATCGGCAGCCCCGGCGTGGCGTCGCGCCAGGATCTGCGCGCGCGCTCGGGACTGCAGTTCTTCGAGGACATGCTGGCAGGCAGGTTGCCGGGCCCGCCGATCGGGGAGCTGATGGATTTCGTGCCAGTCGAGTTCGAAGTGGGGCGCTTCGTCTTCCAGGGCACGCCCGGCGCCCGCCACTACAACCCGATCGGTACCGTGCACGGCGGTTATGCCGCGACGTTGCTCGATTCCTGTGTCGGCTGCGCCATCCACACGCAACTGCCGGCCGGCAAGGGCTATACCACGCTGGAATTGAAGGTGAACTACGTGCGGCCGCTGACCGCCGAGACCGGGCCGATCCGCGCGGAGGGCAAGGTGGTCAGTTTGACCAACCAGATCGGCATTGCCGAGGGGCGTATCGTCGACGTGCGAGGCAAACTGTACGCTTACGCCACCACGACCTGCCTCCTGTTCCCGCTGCCGGACGCCTGACGGGCGTGGTACCGCGAAAAAAAACCGCCAGCTGGGCTGGCGGTTTTTTGGCATGCCGCGAGGCTCAGTAGAGCTTCTTCGGCAGCATCTGCATACGCAGGCGCTTGCGCAGGCGCGACTCGGCAGCCTTCTTCTTGCGCTTGCGCTCAGTCGTCGGCTTTTCGTAGGCGGTCCGGCTCTTGAGTTCGACGATCAGGCCGGTCTGAAGAATTGCCCTGCGGAAGCGTCGCATCGCGACTTCAACGGGCTCACCTGGTTTCAAGACGATCTTAGTCAATTCAGTCCTTTCGGGGATGCCGCAAGGCGGCGTGGTTCAAACGGGAGGGGCGTCGCGCGCCCGGGGATCAGCCCCGGCACGTCCGACGACACCGTCGGACGGCTTGTCGCTACCGCCTTCCGTCCTTCGTGGCGGAAGGCGGCGCGGCAGCGGCAGAAGGCCCGATCCTTGCCTGCAACACGGCGCCGGGATACCCGGCAACCGGTGCTGGCCCGCGCTGCAGCGCTTGCGTCGGCCTCCCGGGGTTCTCATGGACCCATTGGCCTGCGCGATGCGGTGCACGACGTATACGCGTATACGCGCGCGAACGGATAAACTCTACCTTTTACGCGATTTTCAAGCACTTGTCAAGAAAGTGGTCTGGCAGGAAGGGCTGGCGCGGATCGGGTGAGTGCTGTATTATTCGCACTTCTGACGCGGGGTGGAGCAGTTGGCAGCTCGTCGGGCTCATAACCCGAAGGTCGCAGGTTCAAGTCCTGCCCCCGCAACCAGTCTCCTGGCCGGTTCCAGCCAAAGTTTTTCCTCGGTGCATGCTGCCGGGGTCCTTGCACTACCTCTCCCTCGCTTTTCTCCGTCGTTCTCCCTGTTTTTCTCCTTCGGCTCGGCGCTGCGTTCGACTGGCTCGTCGTTGTGTTCGTCTGTGCTTCGCAATTTTTGTGCCGTAGGGAGGGGGGCTTTGGTACCGGTTGGCCTTGCCGATCGTCGCCAATGGCGACGACCAATGCAAAAAGGCCCGCAATTGCTTGCGGGCCTTCGCATTCTTTGGCTCCCCGACCTGGGCTCGAACCAGGGACCTACGGATTAACAGTCCGGCGCTCTACCGACTGAGCTATCGGGGAACAGCTGAGAAAAAAATTATAACCAGTTTCTCTCTGATTCGTCAATAGTTTTTTGACATTTGATCGATGTCGCCAGCTTTGCCGAATCTCTGGTTTGCCAATCGCGGTGCGGCTTGCTGGTCCATCGGACCAGTCTGCAGCTGTCCGCTCAAGAGCGAGGCCGCATTATAGCGGCTCTCCTGCTCTTATGCCAGGAAAAACTGTCCGGAGTCCTTCTTTTTTGCAGCGCGCCCGGCTCAGTCGAACACCGGTGTGTCCACGCCCAGGATCTTGTGCAGTTTCGGTGACGTGGTGGTGTACTGCATGTGGATCTTCTTCTCGGGGAAGACGTAGGGCGCAGCACCGAAGGCGGCCAGGGCTGCCTCGTGGAAGCCCGACAGGATCAGCTTCTTCTTGCCCGGGTAGGTGTTGATGTCGCCCACGGCAAAGATGCCCGGGATATTCGTCTCGAATTTCTCCGTGTCGACCTTGATCTGCTTGCGCTCCAGGTCCAGGCCCCATTCGGCGATCGGGCCCAGCTTGGGCGACAGGCCGAAGAAGACCAGCAGGTCGTCCAGCGGCAAGCGGCGCGTGATGCCGTCGGCGCCCGCCACGCGCAGTTCCGTCAGCAGGCCGTCCTTTTCCTCGAAGCCGCCGATCTGTCCGACCATGAACTGCATTTCGAGGCGCTCGCAGAGCTCCTTCATCCTGGCCACCGAAGCGGGCGCGGCGCGGAAGCCGTCGCGGCGATGGACCAGCACGATCGACTCGGCCTTGCCGGCCAGATCCAGCGCCCAGTCGAGCGCCGAGTCACCGCCGCCGACGATGACCAGGTTGCGGCCATGGAAGCGGCTCGGATCCTTGACGCGATAGAAGAGTTGCTTGCCGTCGAAGCGGTCGATGCCCTCGACCTTCAGCGTGCGCGGCTGGAACGAACCGACCCCCGCCGCGATGAACAGGGTCTTGGTGAGGAAGCGCGTGCCCGTCGAGGTTTCGACGAAGAAGCGGCCGTCATCACGCCGCTCGACCACCGCGACTTCCTGGCCCAGATGGAAGGTGGGCGCGAACGGCTCGATCTGCCTGAGCAGGTTGTCCGTCAGTTCCTGGCCGGTGCAGATCGGCACGGCCGGAATGTCATAGATCGGCTTGTCCGGATAGAGCTCGACGCACTGGCCGCCGACGACCTTGAGCGAGTCGACCACGTGGGCCTTGATCTCGAGCAGGCCCAGTTCGAAGACCTGAAACAGGCCCACCGGCCCGGCGCCCACGATCAGCGCATCGATATCCAGCGGCTTTCCGCTGCTCGGGATGGCGATGCTGGCGTGCTGAGAAGCGTCGGCGATGGGGTTGGGAATGCTCAAATCCATGATCGTCCTGTACGTTCTGCGGGCGCGCTGCGCCCGCCGTGGCGGGAATGCACGTGGGGACGGCTTGCCGGCCCGTCGGCAGCCCTCGCGCCGTGGCGCGGCAGGGCCGGTGTCCGCGGGCCTTGTCTTGTCTTGGTATGCTCGGCGCGGTTCAGCGCTGCAGGTACTGCAGCTTGCCGGTGGCGTCCTTCCATTCTTCGGCCTCCGGCAGGGGAGACTTGGTCTTGGTAATGGAAGGCCAGCCGCGTGCCAGCTCGACGTTCAGCGCGATGTATTCCTGCTGGTCGCCGGGCACATCTTCTTCGGCATAGATCGCGTTCACCGGGCACTCGGCTACGCACACCGCGCAATCGATACACTCGTCCGGGTCGATGGCGAGGAAGTTCGGGCCTTCGCGGAAGCAGTCGACCGGGCATACGTCGACGCAATCAGTGTATTTGCAACGGATGCAGGCTTCGGTGACAACGTGAGTCATTTCGGTTCCAGAAAATCGGATCGGCTTGGATTGGGGGCTGGCCGCTTGTCACCGGCGCCGCCGCAGAAAGTGCAGCGCGAGCGCGGGCCATGATCTTTCAAAGACCGATATTGTAGCCGAGCCGGAAGGCGAGGGCAGTGGTGCTATATACCGGGATCAGATAGTTTTCTTATTTCTTTATGTATATTTGATCCAGCTCAGCCTGGTGCTCCCTTCCGCGCGATCTTTTCCGCCGATGTGACGCAGGCGTTCTATGCTGTGAGATGGCCGCGCTGGCTTGCGGGGCCGCCTTTTTGCCACAGGAGGTGCAGTCCGTGCCGGCCATTCTTCCTTTGACTTCCCCGTCCCCGCGGCGCACCGCGTGCCGGTCGGACCGGCACGCATCCGGGCTGCGCGCCCGTGCCGCGGCCGGCCTCGCCCTGCTGGCGCTGGCCGCGGGCACGTGCGCGCAGTCGCTCAACGGTACGGCCGATGCCGGTAGCGTGGTCGCCAGGCTGGTCGCCCGTGGCGCGCAAAATGCGCAGCCCGTGGCGTTGGGCGACCTGACCAGCTTCGAGTGGGATCATTTCACCGTGAAGCGGATGCCGGCCGGAGACGGCATGATGAACTGCGGCCGGGCCGGCCTGGTGCCGTGCGACCCCGCACTCGATCCGCCACGCGGCCAGCGTATCCAGGTGCTGCTGTTCCTGCGCGACGGCCAGCCGGTCTATCGCGAGCGCATCATGACCGAGCTGGGTGCCTTCGCCGATCCTCTGCCAGACAATGTGCCGCGCGCGCAAGCCATGCTGTCGACCTGCCCGGGCGTGCATGGGCGCAAGCTCTGGTGCGTGCAGGGAATGGGCCGTACGCGGCAGCCCGATCCCTATTCCGACGGCGGCTGAGTGGCTGGCGGGGCGGTTCTGGCGCTGGGCGCGGCGTGGGCAGTTCGGTTAGCATGATGCTCCGCCTAGGCATTGCTGTCCGCCCGACATGATCATTTCCTCGCTGCTCGACACCGACCTGTACAAGTTCACGATGATGCAGGTGGTGCTGCACCATTTTCCCGCTGCCCACGTCGAGTATCGCTTCAAGTGCCGCAACGCCGGCGTCGATCTCACCCCCTACGTCGACGAGATCCGCGCCGAGGTGGCGCAGCTGTGCCAGCTCCGGTTCACGGAAGAGGAGCTCGAATACCTGCGCGGTCTGCGCTTCATCAAGAGCGACTTCGTCGATTTCCTCGGGCTCTTCCACCTGAACGAGAAGTATGTGCACATCGCCCCCTCGGCCAAGGGCGGCGGCGAGATCGACATCACCATCCGCGGGCCCTGGTTGCACACCATCCTGTTCGAGGTGCCGCTGCTGGCCATCATCAACGAGGTCTACTTCCGTCGCACGCAGCCGGCTGCCGACCTGGAGGAGGGGCGGCGCCGGCTGGAGGCCAAGCTGGCGTTGCTGACGGTGCCGGCCCATGCGGACTGCGTGATCGCCGACTACGGCAGCCGGCGCCGCTTCTCGCGCGACTGGCAGGAAGAGGTGCTGCTGACCATGCAGGGCACGCTCGGACATCAGATGGCCGGTACCAGCAATGTGCACTTTGCCCGCCAGCACAAGATGATCCCGCTGGGCACGATGGCGCACGAGTACCTGCAGGCCTGCCAGTCGCTCGGCCCGCGCCTGCGTGATTCCCAGGTGTTCGCGCTCGAGACCTGGGCCAAGGAGTACCGTGGCGACCTGGGTATCGCGCTGTCGGATACCTACGGCTTCGACGCCTTCCTGCGTGATTTCGACCTGTACTTCTGCAAGCTCTTCGACGGCGTGCGGCACGACTCGGGCGACCCGGTCGCCTGGGGCGAGCGCATGCTCGCCCACTATGCCGCCAACCGTGTCGACGCGCGCAGCCGCACGCTGATCTTCAGCGACAGCCTCGACATCCCGCGCGTGATCGAACTCTTCGAGCGCTTCCGCGGGCGCTGCCGCCTGGCCTTCGGCGTCGGTACCAACCTGACCAACGACCTGGGCTATACACCGCTGCAGATCGTCATCAAGATGGTCCGCTGCAACGGGCAGCCAGTGGCCAAGCTGTCGGATGCGCCGGAGAAGACCATGTGCGACGATCCGGCCTACCTGGCCTACCTGCGCCAGGTCTTCGGCATCGATTCCCGGCCCGTATAATCGTCGCTGGCCGATCGCCGCCGGCCGTTTCCGCTACCGCTCACGGAACAGACATGGATACCCGCAACGCCCGCGACCGCATCTTCGCCCGCATCCGCGCCGCCCAGGGCCGGCCGTCCACGGTCGGCAGTCACGAGCGCGAGGCGGTGGCGGACTACCTCGGCCGCCATCCACAGGGCCCGCGTCCACCGGTGCCCTCCGACCTGGCCGAGGCCTTTGCCACGCAGGCTCGCAAGATGGCCTCGACGGTGGTGCGGGTGGCCGCCGACAGCGATGTGCCGGCGGCCGTCGCCGGGTACCTGGAGGGGCTTGGCCTGGCGCGTCGCGCGGTCGCCTGGGAAACGCTGGCGGGTCTGCCCTGGCAACAGCACGGTCTGGAGGTCGAGTGCCGTCCGCCGCTGCGCGATCCACAGGCCGACCGCGAGCACGGCGACCTGGTCGGCATCACCGGCTGCTTCTGCGCCATCGCCGAGACAGGCTCGCTGATGCTGCTGTCGGGGCCGCAGACCTATGCCTCGGCGGCACTGCTGCCGGAGACCCATATCGCGGTCGTGCCCGCGGCCCGCATCGTCGCCGGGCTGGAGGATGCCTTCGCGCTGGTGCGCCGCGAGCGCGGCGAACTGCCGCGCGCCACCAATATCATCAGCGGCCCGTCCCGCACCGGCGACATCGAGCAGACCATCGTGCTGGGTGCGCATGGTCCCTATCGGGTCCATGTGATCGTGGTCGGTCAGGGCTGAGTCGCGGCGCGCCGCTTGCTTTAAACTGCTGGGCTCGCCGCGTGCCGCGTGCCGGGCAGGCTCCCGGCGCCGTGCGCGCATGCCGGCGTGCCGCTTCCCGGCGACACGCCACGCCCGCCCCCCGATATGCCAAGGAGATTGCGCCTGATGCGACGTGTGTCCCCGTCACTGCGATTGCTGTTGCCCGTTGTTGTGCTGAGTTGCCTTGCCTTGCCGGCAAGGGCAGCGGATCTCGACGGTGCCGTGCTGTCGCCGCTGTGGGGCGTGCCGTTCGCCGGCATCCTGCTGTCGATCGCGCTGGTGCCGCTGCTGGCGCCACGCTTCTGGCACCACCACTTCGGCAAGGTGGCGGCAGGTTGGGGACTGGTCTTCATCGTGCCCTTTGCCGCCGTCTTCGGCCTGCATGCCGCGCTGGCCAACGCGCTGCATGCGCTGCTGGCCGAGTACATTCCCTTCATCGCGCTGGTGGGGGCGCTCTATATCGTCGCGGGCGGCATCTGCGTGCGCGGCAACCTGCAAGGCTCGCCGCGGCTGAACACCGGCATCCTGGCGCTGGGTACCCTGCTGGCCAGCCTGATGGGCACCACCGGTGCGGCGATGTTGCTGATCCGTCCGCTGCTGCGCGCCAACGACAACCGCAAGCATGTGGCGCACGTGGTGGTCTTCTTCATCTTCCTGGTTGCCAATGCCGGCGGTGCGCTGACGCCGCTGGGCGATCCGCCACTGTTCCTGGGCTTCCTCAAGGGCGTGGACTTCTTCTGGACCTTGCGCAATATCCTGCCCGAGACGCTGTTCATGTGGGGGGCGCTGCTGGCCATCTTCTACCTGATCGACCGCCACTACTACCTGCACAAGGAGGAGAACCTCCCCGCCGCGGCCGATCCCACGCCCGCCACGCGCGGCATCGTGCTGGAGGGCAAGGTCAACCTCCTGCTGCTGCTGGCGATCATCGGACTGGTGCTGATGAGCGGGCTGTGGAAGCCGGGCATCGCTTTCGACGTGATGGGCACCGAGGTGGCCCTGCCTGCGCTGGTGCGCGACGTGCTGCTGGTGGCGGTGGCGCTCGCTTCGCTGCTGCTGACGCCGCATGCGGCGCGCGCGGGCAACGAGTTCGGCTGGGAGCCGATCCTCGAGGTCGGCAAGCTGTTCGCCGGCATCTTCCTCACCATCATCCCGGTCATCGCCATGCTGAAGGCAGGCACGCAGGGACCGTTCGCCGCCGTCCTCCACGCGGTCAGCGATGCCGGCGGCCAGCCGATCGACAGCATGTACTTCTGGGCCACCGGCGTGCTGTCGTCCTTCCTCGACAACGCACCGACCTACCTGGTCTTTTTCAACACCGCCGGCGGCGACGCCGCCACGCTGATGACGCGCGATGCGTCGACGCTGGCGGCGATCTCCGCCGGCGCTGTCTTCATGGGTGCCAACACCTATATCGGCAATGCCCCGAACCTGATGGTCAAGGCCATCGCCGAAAGCCGCGGCGTGCGCATGCCGGGCTTCTTCGGTTTCATGGCCTGGTCGGTGTGCTTCCTGGTGCCGCTGTTCCTGGTGATGACCCTGATCTTCTTCCACGTGTGACTGGTGACTGCGATGAAGCCTTCCATTCTCGTGACCCGCGCCATCTTTGCCGATGTGCTGGAGCGGCTGGCGCAATACTTCGAGGTCGATCACAACCAGGCTGACGTGCAGCTCGACGCGGCCGCGCTGAAGGCGCGCCTGGCGGGCAAGGCCGGCGTGCTGGCCAATGCCGCCGACCGCATCGACCAGGAACTGGTGCGCGACCTGCCGGCGCTGCGCGCGGTGTGCAATATGGCGGTGGGCTACAACAATCTCGACGTGCCGGCGCTGACCGCGGCCGGCATCGTCGCCACCAATACGCCCGATGTGCTGACCGAGACCACGGCCGACTTCGGCTGGGCCCTGCTGATGGCGGCGGCGCGCCGCGTGACCGAGTCCGAGCACTGGCTGCGCGCGGGCAAGTGGCAGCGCTGGAGCTACGATATGTTCCTCGGCGTGGACCTGTACGGCAGCACGCTGGGCATCCTGGGCATGGGCCGCATCGGCCAGGCCCTGGCCCGCCGCGCCGCCGGCTTCGGCATGACCGTGCTCTACCACAACCGCAGCCGCCTGCCGCAGGAGGTGGAGCAGAGCGTCAACGCGAGCTACGTCGGCAAGGACGAATTGCTGGCGCGTGCTGACCACCTGCTGCTGGTGCTGCCCTACAGCGCGGCAAGCCATCACGCCATCGGTGCCGCCGAACTGGCACGCATGAAACCCAGCGCGACGCTGGTCAACCTCGCGCGCGGTGGCGTCGTCGATGATGCCGCGCTGGCCGAGGCGCTGCGCGAGCACCGCCTGTTCGCCGCAGGGCTCGATGTGTTCGAGGGCGAGCCTGCCGTGCATCCCGGCCTGCTGGAGGTCCCCAACGTCGTGCTGACGCCCCATATCGCCAGCGCTTCGGAGCGGACGCGCCGCGCCATGGCGATGCTGGCGGCGGACAACCTGATCGCGGCGCTCGATGCCGGCCCGGACGCTGGCCGCCCGCCTTCGGTGATCAATCCTGAGGTCTTGCCACGCCGCCGCTGAACGCGGCGCGGGCGGATTCCTGCGGCCGTGCGCGACGTATTGCGACGTATTGCGACGTATTGCGACGTATTGCGACGTATTGCGACGTGTTGCGGCCTTTCCTGATGTGAGCCGATGAGCCTGATTTCCCTTGGTACCCTGGCCGCCGCGGTGGCGGCCGTGATCCTGCAGATCGTGTTGCTGCTGCGCGGGCGTGCGGGCGGCGGCGCGGAGGTCGAGGCTGCAGTGGATGCGGCCGCTGACGCGCTGCAGCGCGAACTCGCCTCGCTGCGTGCCGAGCATGCGCGCGCCAGCGAACGGCTGGAGCGTGAGTTGCGCGCGGAGGTGGCCGAGAACGGCCGGGCCGGGCGTGACGAAGCCGGACAGCAGATGATGCGCTTCCAGCAGGCGCTGTCGGCGCAGCTCACCAGCATCGCCACGCTGCAGAACAACCAGATCGATACCTTCGCGCAACAGCTCGCCAAGCTGACCGAATCCAATGCGCAGCAACTCGACCAGGTGCGGCAGCACCTGCTGCTGCAGGGGCAGCAGGCGCGCGAGGAGCAGGGCGCTGCGCTGCGCCGTTTCGGCGACGGCTTGCAGCAGCAGCTGGGGCAACTGTCGGAGTCCAACGAGCGCCGGCTGGCCGAGGTGCGAGCGACGCTGGAGCAGAAACTGCGCGATATCGAAGCCAACAATGCGCTCAAGCTGGAAGAGATGCGGCGCACGGTCGACGAGAAGCTGCATGCCACGCTGGAGCAGCGCCTGGGCGAGTCGTTCAAGCTGGTGTCGGACCGGCTCGAGCAGGTGCATCGCGGCCTGGGCGAGATGCAGGTGCTGGCCCAGGGGGTCGGCGACCTGAAGCGCGTGCTGACCAATGTGAAGACGCGCGGTACCTGGGGCGAGGTGCAGCTCGAGATGCTGCTCGAGCAGTTGCTGACTGCCGAGCAGTACGGCAAGAACGTCGAGACCGTGCGCAACTCGGGCGCGCGCGTGGAGTTCGCCATCCGCCTGCCCGGCAAGGATGCGGACGGACAACCGGTCTGGCTGCCGATCGATGCCAAGTTCCCCAAGGAGCAGTACGAGCGCCTGCTCGACGCACAGGAGCGCAGTGATGCCGATGGCGTGGCGGCTGCGGGTCGGGAACTGGAGTCGGCGCTCAAGCGCGAGGCGCAATCCATCGCCGAGAAGTACCTCTCGCCTCCGCAGACGACCGATTTCGCCATCCTGTTCCTGCCCACCGAAGGGCTGTATGCCGAGGCGCTGCGCCGGCCGGGGCTGGCCGACCTGCTACAGCGCGACTATCGCGTCACGGTGGCCGGGCCGACCACGCTCACGGCGCTGCTCAACAGCCTGCAGATGGGCTTCCGCACCCTGGCGCTGGAGCGCCGCTCCAGCGAGGTATGGGAGGTGCTGGGTGCGGTCAAGACGGAATTCGGCAAGTTCGGCGAGGTTCTGGCCAAGACGCGGGACACGCTGGAACGTGCCGCCCGCAATATCGAGCAGGCCGAGGTGCGGACACGGCAGATGGAGCGCAAGCTGCGCAAGGTCGAGGCATTGCCGGGCGAGGCCGCGCAGCGGCTGCTTGGCCCGGCGGCCGCGCTGGCGTCCGACGAGAGCGATTGAGCGCGCGGGCGGCGCCAGGAAAGAGTGAAAGCGGCGAAAGGACGCCCGGCGGTGGCGCCAGGCTGTCAGGGGCAGCCGCTCAGCGGCACTCGCGGATGGTGACTTCGATGCCGCCGAAGCGTGCCGCCACCCAGTTATAGGCCTTGCAGGCCAGCCACAGCAGGCCGAAGCCGATCAGCGCGTTGAGAATCAGGGCCGTGAACACGGTGATGCCCGGCAGATCGCCGTAGCGGACGAAGGCAACGAACAGGCCGAGCGAGACGATGGGCACCGAGAAGCACAGGTATACCAGTACCAGCGCGCGGGCGGTCTTGACCGGGTGGAGGTAGGCAATCTCCTGATTCATGACAACAGGCTGTAAACGAGTGAGGTTGCGCAAGTGTAGCGTTTTGGGCAGCGGCGCGCATAGCCCGGCTCCCGGAGGGGGGGCATATCCGGCCAAAGCGACCGCGCGTGCGGCCAGACTGGTGCGCAAAAACGACACTGCGCCCCGGGGCGAGGCAGGAAGCGCCGGTTGCCGGCCTCATACCAGGCCGTCGAACAGCACTACCTCGACCGTATCGCCGGCGGCCACAGCCCCCTGTTCATGAGCCAGCACGATGAAACAATTGGCCTCGCTCATCGAACGCAGCACGCCGGAACCCTGCTGGCCTGTGGCCCTGACTTCCAGTCCGCCATCGGCGGCCGGCGCCAGCACGCCGCGCTGGAACTCGGTGCGGCCGGGTTTCTTGCGCATCGCCTGGGCGCAGCGCACGCGCAGGCGCGGCGGCGTCGGCGCATCGGTGCCCATCATGCGCAGCAGCGCGCCGCGCACCATCTGGTAGAAGGTCACCATCACCGCGACGGGATTGCCCGGCAAGCCGAACAACAGGGCCTCGTGCGCGCCGGAGGCGATGCGGCCGAAGGCCATCGGCCGGCCGGGACGCATGGCGATGGACCAGAACTGCACGTCGCCCAGGCGTGCCATGGTCTGCTTCGTATAGTCGGCTTCGCCGACCGAGACGCCGCCCGAAGTGATCACCGCATCGGCGATCTCGCAGGCGCTGCGCAGGGTGGCCTCCAGGGCCTCGGGATCATCGCGCACCACCCCCAGGTCGATCAGGTCCACATGCAGCCGGCGCAGCATGCCGTGCAGGGTGTAGCGGTTGGAGTCGTAGACGCAGCCGGGCTCCAGCGGCTCGCCGATGGAGCGCAGTTCATCGCCGGTCGAAAAGAAGGCGACGCGCAGGCGGCGCCGAACCGCGACCTCGGCCACGCCCAGCGAGGCCAGCAGGCCAAGATCGACCGGGCGGAGCAGGCGGCCGGCCGCCAGCGCCGCCCGGCCACGGGCCAGGTCTTCGCCGCGCAGGCGGCGGTTGGCACCGCGGACCACGGCGCTGGCGGAGAAGCGGATGTGGCCGTCGGCAGCGTCTTCGACGAGTTCCTGCGGGATCACCGTATCGCATCCCGCCGGCATCAGGGCGCCGGTCATGATGCGCAGAGCCTGGCCGGGTGCCAGCGGTGCGTCGCCGCGGCTGCCGCCAGCCAGCGCCGTGCCGGCCACCGGCAGGGTGACGAAGCCGTCCGAGGCCCCCTCCGGCCGGTCCAGCGCGTCGCCCGCGAAGGCATATCCGTCCATGGCGGCATTGTCGTGGGCCGGCACGTCGAGCGGCGAGATCACGTCCTCGGCCAGCACGCGGTCCAGCGCGTCGCGCAACGCGACCCGTTCGACACCTCCCACTGGCCGGGCCGCTTCGGCGAGCAGGCGTTGCGCCTGGTCGACGCGCAGCGCGGCGGCGTCGTGGTCGGATTGGCAGGAAGGGAGGGGTGGCAAAGACGGCATCGGGTTTCGGATTGGGCAGGTGCGACGAGCGGTCAGTCCGCGGCGCAGCGGCCGAAGGCCTGCAACTCTTCCAGGGTGTTGAGATTAGCGAAGGCGAGCGGGTCGTCGAACACGACCTCGGTCAGCCGATGTGACGCGGCCCAGGTCTCGACCTTGCGCCCGCCACCGGACAGGTAGGCCAGCAGGCTGTCGCGCGCCGCCACCGGCAGCAGGCAGAACACGGGTTGCGGCTGGCGCCTGCCTTGCGCATCGCGTGTCACGGCCATCGCCAGTTCCGCGCCGGTCGAGGCCAGGCCATGGGCGAGCCGTGCTACCAGGTCGGTCGGCAGCCGTGGTGTATCGCATGGCGCCGTGACCATCCAGGCGGTGCGGCACTGTTCCAGCCCGGCTGCCATGCCGGCGAGCGGCCCGGCGAAACCGGGCAGCGAATCCGGCACGACGACCAGGCCGAAGTCCTGGTATCGCTCCAGGTTGCGGTTGGCATTGATCAGCATCGCCCCGGTCTGGGGAGTCAGCCGCGCCTGCACATGGCAGACCAGCGGGATGCCGTCCAGCAGTTGCAGCCCCTTGTCGACGCCCCCCATGCGGCTGCCGCGGCCGCCGGCGAGGATCAGGCCGGTGACGTGGTCGGGATGGATCATCATGCGTGTGCGATGGTGGGGCGGTGGCGGGCGGGGTCAGCCGCCGATATAGGACATTTCGATCTTGCGTTCCGCGCGGGCCGCGCGGATTGCCGGATCGCTCCGCTGCTCGGAGTAGTTGTCCGTGCGCTGCTGCCATAGCGCCGCGATCGCGTTGGCGATCTCCAGGTCGCTGCGGCCGCTGCGGAGCAACTCGCGCAGGTCATGGCCTTCGGTGGCGAACAGGCAGAGGTAGAGCCGTCCCTCGGTCGACAGCCGGATGCGGCTGCAATCACCGCAGAAAGCGTGGGAGACACTGGAGATCACGCCGATCTCGCCCGCACCGTCGCGGTAGCGCCAGCGCTCGGCCGTTTCGCCCAGGTAGTTGGCCCCGATCGCTTCGAGCGGGAAGGCTGCGTCGATGCGGCGCACCACTTCCGCGGAAGGCAGCACCTCGTCCATGCACCAATGGTTGCTGGCGCCGACGTCCATGAATTCGATGAACCGTACGATCACGCCGGAGCCGCGGAAATGTGCCGCCATCGGCACGATCTCGCTATCGTTGACGCCACGCTTGACCACCATATTGACCTTGAGCGGTGCCAGGCCGGCAGCCTGCGCCGCCTCGATGCCGGCCAGCACGTCGCGCACGGCGAAATCCACGTCGTTCATGCGCCGGAAGGTGGTGTCGTCGATGGCGTCGAGGCTGACGCTGACGCGTGTCAGGCCGGCATCGCGCAGGGCCCGTGCCTTGCGCGCCAGCAGCGAGGCATTGGTGGTCAGTGTCAGGTCGAGCGGCTTGCCCGAGACGGTTTCGAGACGCGCCAGCATTTCCACCAGCTTTTCGATGTTCTTGCGCAGCAGCGGCTCGCCGCCGGTGAGCCGGATCTTTTCCACGCCGTGTGCAACAAAGAGCCGGGCCGCCCGGGTGATTTCCTCGAAGCTCAGCAGCTCGGCATGCGGCAGGAAGGTGTAGTCCTTGTCGAAGACGTCCTTCGGCATGCAGTAGACACAGCGGAAGTTGCAGCGGTCCGTGACCGAGATGCGCAGATCGTGCAGCGGGCGCCCGCGCCGGTCGGAAAGCAGGCCGGTCGGCGGGACCAGTTCGGCCGGGATGCCGGAGGCCATCGAGCGATAGCGATGCTCGCGCAGGTCGAGGATGGGGATGACGGTCTCGGTCATGGCCTGGGGGCGGGGCTCGCGGCTCGGGGCCCGGGCGGTGTGCCCCGGTTCCCGCCGCGATGACTTGATGCCGTCATTCTAGCCTAGCGCGCAGGCACCACGTGTTGCAGCGCGCCGGAAGGGAAAGGGGAGTGCGGCAGCCGGCCCGGACAGCTTGCCGGCAGGGGAAAAGAAAAAGGGGACGGTTTCCCGTCCCCTTCGGGCCGCGGCGGCACGCCGCAGCGGCATTGCCCTTGCGACTGGCGCCTTACTGGTGCGCGGAAGAGATCATTTCAACCTGATTGCCGCCGGTTTCCACCAGGATCATCGGACCCTCGGGCAGCGGAGGCAGGGGTTTGCGCTCGCGCGGCACCCGCGGCGCGGGCACGATGCGGGCGGCGGCCTCCTGGGCGGCACGGTACTTGTCGCTGTCGGTATGGACCCACTGCAGGCCGGCAGCAGCCAGCATCGGCTCCAGGTTGCCCGGCGCAGCGGCCTGCACGGCAGGGGCGGGAGCCACGACGGCAGCCGCCGGCGCAGCTTCCACGGCCGCGACCGCGGGTGCTGCTACGGTAGCGGCTTCCGGTGCCGGGACGGCGGCGATCGCCGGTTCGGCCACCGGTTCGGCCACCGTCGTGGCGGGTGCCGGCTGGACCGGCGCGGCGGCTGCCACCGTGACGGGAGCGGGCTCGGCATGGGCCGGCTCGGTCAGCGGAACCGCTGGCGTGGCGCTCGCAGCGGCTTCGACGGCTGCATGCTCGACTGCCACCGGAGCGGGCTCGGCTGCCGCTGCCGCTGCCGCGATTGCCGGTTGCGCGGCAGCCACGGTTTCGGCCACCGGCTCGACGCGTGCCACGGCGACTGCCTCGACCTGCGTCACCGCGGCGGTGGCGACTGCGTCCGCCTCCGCGCCAACTGCGGCCAGAGGCGCCGGCGCCGCACCGACGTCGCCGGCTTCACCAGCTTCGCCATTCTGTTGACCGTCCTCGCGCTCGCGGCGATAGCGGTTGCGGCCGCGGCGGTTGCGGCGGCGGCGTTCTTCGCCCTCGCCAGCCTCGGCCGCTTCAGCGCCTTCGGTGCCTTCCGGCAGGTCGAGGCGTGCGCTGTCCTCGGCTTCACGTGCCGCAGCGGCGGTGCCGGGCTGGGCTGAGAGGCCCTCCGGCACGGCGGCAAGTGCTGCGACTTCCTCGGCGCCCTCGCTCTCGCGGGCTTCGCCGCGTTCGCGCTGGCGGTCACGGTTGCGCTCGCGACGTTCGCCGCGTTCGGCCCGTTCACCGCGTTCCGAGCGCTCGCCACGCTCACCCCGGTCGGGGCGCTCGCCGCGCTCGCGGCGTTCCTGGCCGGCTTCCGCCTGGCGGGAGGCCGGTGCGGCCTGGAGGTCGGCCGGCTGGCGCTGCGGACGCGGCTGGCGTTCGCCCTTCTGCTCCGTCGCCGGCCGCTCGCCGCGTTCGCCGCGCTGGCCGCGGCCACTCTGGCGTTCGCCGCGCTCGGCGCGCTCACCGCGATCGGTGCGCTCACCACGGTCTCCGCGCTCGCCGCGCCCACCCTGGCCACGCTCACCCCGTTCGGTGCGTTCGCCGCGCGGCCCACGCTCGCGGCGGCCTTCACCGGTGCGTGCCTCGGCGGCCACTGGCTTGGCGGGCTCGACGGCCGGGGCTGCCGGCTTGGCGCCGAACAAGCCCTTCAGCCAGGCGATGAAGCCACCGCTGGCGACCGGCTGGGTGGCAGGCACGGGCGGCGCAGCAGGCACTTCCTGGCGCGGCGCGCGCTCGGGGCGCGGCGTCGACACCGGGGCCGGCTGCTCGGGCGTGATGCCCTTCACCGCGGCTTCCTGGCGCGGCTTGGCATCTTCCTTCTTGCGGCTGCTGTAGCTGGTATCGGCTTCCAGCTCCTTGGCGGCGGCCTCGGCCATCTTGTAGCTGGCCGTGCTGTCCTCCAGGCGCGGATCGTCGTGGCGCAGGCGTTCCAGCTTGTAGTGCGGCGTCTCCAGGTGCTTGTTGGGGATCAGCAGCACATTGACCTTGAAGCGAAGTTCGATCAGGTTGATGTCCGGGCGCTTCTCGTTGAGCAGGAACGCAGCTACTTCCACC
>JABLTH010094580.1_pt1 | contig 35782 bp, 24 predicted proteins | sample 7875711 | NCBI WGS metagenome assembly JABLTH01 (sample SAMN14941262, study PRJNA633318) | bioreactor metagenome | isolation source: bioreactor | place: China | collected 2019-03-05 | reverse complement strand
GGGATCTTCCAACCGCCCGCTGAAGTCGCTGACGGACATGATCAAGGGCAAGCAGGGCCGCTTCCGCGAGAACCTGCTGGGCAAGCGTGTGGACTATTCCGCGCGTTCGGTCATCGTCGTCGGCCCGGAGTTGAAGCTGCACCAGTGCGGTCTGCCGAAGAAGATCGCCCTGGAGCTCTTCCAGCCGTTCATCATCCGCAAGCTCAAGGAGCACGGGCTGGCGGACACGATCAAGAGCGCCAAGCGGATGCTGGAGCGGCGCGACGCGGCGGTGTGGGACATCCTCGAGGAGGTGATCTATCAGCACCCGGTGCTTTTGAACCGCGCGCCGACGCTCCACCGAATGGGCATCCAGGCGTTCGAGCCGGTGCTGGTGGAGGGCAACGCGATCCGGATCCATCCGCTGGTGTGCGGCGGGTTCAACGCCGACTTCGACGGCGACCAGATGGCCGTGCACCTGCCGCTCTCGGTCGAGGCCCAGGCCGAGGCGCACGTGCTGATGCTCTCGACGCACAACATCTTCTCGCCCGCCAACGGCAAGCCGATCATCTCGGCGTCGCAGGACATCGTGATGGGTGTCTACTTCATCACGGCGGCGCCGCTGGACGAGAAAAAGCCGGAGGAGATGAAGCGATTCAAGGACCGTCGCGAGGCGATTCTGGCCTACGAGAAGGGCAAGATCAAGATCCACGAGCCGATCATGGTTCGTCTCGACGGCTTCACGGAGTACGTGGACAGCCAGGCGGGGCCGGTGAAGAAGCTGGCGGCGAACAGGCGGCTGGTGACAACCGCCGGGCGTGTGCTCTTCGCGGACGTGCTGGCCGCGGGCATGCCGTTCTACAACTGCGCCCTGGGCAAGAAGGGGTGTGCGCGGGTCATCGACGACACCTATCTCTACTGCGGACGTTCGGAGACGATCGACCTGCTCGATCGCATGAAGGAGATCGGGTTCAAGCAGTCGACGCTGGCGGGGCTTTCGTTCGGCATCACCGATCTGCGGATCCCGAGCGAGAAGGCCGCGCTGGTGGACGAAGCCCAGAAGCGCGTCGATCGCGTCGAGAAGAATTACGACCGCGGCATCATCACGGCCCGCGAGCGGTACAACCAGCTGCTGGACATCTGGTCGCACTGCCGCGAGCAGGTCACCAAGAAGCTGGTCGAGACCCTCAAGACCGATCGTCGCGACGCCGGCGGCATGCCGGTGACCGATCCGGCGGCGGGCAAGCCCTACCTCAACCCCGTGTACCTCATGTCGGACTCCGGCGCGCGCGGCAACGTGTCGCAGCTCATGCAGTTGGCGGGCATGCGGGGCCTGATGGCCAAGCCCTCGGGCGAGATCATCGAGACGCCCATCCGCTCGAATTTCCGCGAGGGCCTGACGATCCTCGAGTACTTCAGCTCGACCCACGGCGCCCGCAAGGGTCTGGCCGACACCGCGCTCAAGACCGCCGACTCGGGCTACCTCACCCGGAAGCTGTGCGACATCGCCCAGTCGGTCATCATCGGGGAGCACGACTGCGGGAGCAAGCGCGGCATCAAGAAGCGCGCCATCTACAAGGGCGAGCAGATCGACGTCCCGCTCCGCGATCAGATTATCGGTCGGGTCAGCCTCAGCAACATCGTCAACCCCAAGACCGACGAGACCATCGTGCGCGAGAACGAGATGATCACGGCGGAGATGGCGATCAAGATCGAGGAGATCGGCATCGACGAGATCTTCGTGCGCTCGCCGCTCACCAGCGAATCGTCGACCGGCTGTTCCGTTCTGGACTACGGAATGGACATGTCGACCGGCAAGCTGGTCGAGCCGGGCATGGCGGTCGGCATCATCGCCGCCCAGTCCATCGGCGAGCCCGGCACGCAGCTGACGATGCGCACGTTCCACACGGGCGGCATCGGTCAGCGGACCGCGGAGCAGACCGAGTATCGCGCGATGAACGCGGGCGTGCTGGAGCTCCGTGATTGCTCCCAGGTTCCTGTCAAGGACGACGACGGGCACGACGCGCTGGTCAGCCTGAAGCGCAACGGCGAGCTGGCGATCATGGACGCCAAGGGGCGCGAGCTCGAGAAGTTCAAGGTTCCCTACGGCGGGTTCATCTACGCCAAGCCCGGCGATGAAGTGAAGAAGGGCCAGGTCGTCCTGAAGTGGGACCCGCACCGCGCCCCGATCCTGGCGGAGAAGAAGGGCCTCGTGAAGTTCGTCGACCTCGAGCTTGACGAGACGATCCGCGAGGAGGACGCCGGCGGCGGACGCAAGGCCCTGACGGTGATCGAGCACAAGGGCGACCTTCACCCGCAGATCAACATCGTCGACGAGGCCGGGACCATCCTCGACTTCCACTACCTGCCCGCCAAGGCGCGTATCGAAGTGCAGGACGGGCAGGCGATCGACGCGGGCGCCATGCTGGCGCGCCAGCCGCGAGCGGCGGCGGGTTCGCAGGACATCGTGGGTGGTCTCCCGCGCGTGACCGAGATCTTCGAGGCCCGCAAGCCCAAGGATCCGGCGGTCATGGCCGAGATCACCGGCACCGTCGAGATCCTCACGGAGAAGCGGCGCGGGAGCAAGATCACGATCCGCGTCAAGGCCGACGGCGGCATCGAGAAGGATCATCACGTCCCGGCGGACAAGACGCTGCTGGTGCATACCGGCGACTTTGTGCAGGCCGGCGATCCGCTGACGGAGGGCCCGCTGGTGCCGCACGACATCCTGCGGATCAAGGGCGAGGAGTCGTTGTGGGCCTACATGCTCGACGAGGTGCAGAACGTGTACCGGGCCCAGGGCGTGGGCATCAACGACAAGCACATCGAGCTGATCCTGAGCCAGATGCTGCGGAAGGTGAAGATCGAGAGCCCTGGCGATACGGACCTCTTGCCGCAGGAGGTGGTGGATAAGCTGGTGTTCCGCCAGAAGAACCGCCAGATCGAGCAGATGGTCCGGATCAGCGACTCGGGCGGGACCGACCTGCCGGTCGGCGCCCTGGTGACCAAGCAGGAAGTCCGCGAGGCCAACGCCAAGGCCGAGGCGGCGGGCAAGGAGGGCGCGAAGGCGAAGCGAGCCAAGCCCGCGACGGGGCGCACGCTGCTCCTGGGCATCACCAAGGGAGCGCTCATGAGCGAGTCGTTCCTCTCGGGCGCGTCGTTCCAGGAGAGCACGAAGGTGCTGACCGAGGCGTCGCTGCGCGGCGCCGAGGACACGCTGGTGGGCCTCAAGGAGAACGTGCTGCTCGGGCACCTCATCCCGGCGGGCACGGGCTTCCGTCCCTACCAGGAGATCAAGGTTCGCTACCTCGTGGAGGCGGCGATGGACGAAGTCGACGAGGATCAGATGCTGGCGGAGGCGACGGCGGCGGCCGAGGCGCTCGGCGCGGATCGCAACGACGTCCTGGGCATTCCTCACGTTGAAGTGCGCGACGTGAACATCAGCCCCTCGCAGCCGATGCAGAACTGATCGGTGTGTCGATGCATTCTTCGGAAGGGTCGGGCCAGAAGCCCGGCCCTTTTTTCTTGGCGGATGCGACACCGCGGCGCCGGGACCGTGGAACGCAGGCCATCGGATGGGAGGCAGGGCACTGCCGCGACAACCGCGAGTTCGCGCGTCGGCCCGGGATGTCGCGGGAGAGTGACGCTCGCGGAGGTGAGATCAACGCGGCGACGCCGAATCTCGATCGCTCACGATGGCCTGGCGGCCGATTGCGGACTTGCCCCGGGCTTGCCGTCGTGCGTGGCGCCGCCTTTGGAGAGACGCTCGAGTTCGCGGGGCGACATGACGGGGAACGAAGTTCGGCCGGTGGCGAGCATCGCCTGGATGTAGGGCACGCACAGGCCGCACGACGAGCCGCAACCCGTCGAATCAAGCAGGGCCTCGATGCCGAGCGACTCCTCGGCCGCGATGTCGCGGAGCGTGTCAAAGGAGATCTGGCGGCAGACGCAGCGGTCGATCGGCATGTTCGTGTTCCGGATCGGTCGGCGAGCGACTGATCCTACAGCATCTATCGTCGCCAGGCACGCCAATCTGGAACATACCACGGGTCGTTCTCAGCGCTCAACGAACCAATGCGGAAATACGGATCAAGAAGCGTGTTGGTAAGGTGCGGGAAGACCCGTGCCGAGCCGTCCGCCGCCGCGCCGATGGTGGACATTCCCGAGTGTCGGAAGGACGTCGTGGGGTTTGGATTGGCGGCCCACGCATCGTCGGAGTAGATCATCGGGGGGTCGAGCAGCGCACAATTTCGCAGCTTCCCTGAAAGAACGATCATCGTGTCCGAAAACACGAGAAGTCTGGACGAGAAGGCGATGTCGCCGACGCGCTTCCAGGGTCGGAATCCGATGGACTCTCCCCATCCGGGAGTTTTGGCGGGCGAGAGGTAGTAGCCGTTGTAGCCGTAGGTGCTGGTGGGCGACGACGAGCCGCCCTGGGGGCGATAGGTTTCCCAGGGTTGGGCGGCGCATTCGAGGACGGAGCGTGGCGAGAGCGTCGCGTCGAGGTAGGGCGCGATGAAGCCGCGGGAGTAATCGGTGGGTGACGACGCGTCGGCGTAGGTTCCCCACCAGAAGATCGGCGGGCCGTTGCCGATATCCTCGGCGCTCCAATACGCGAGCGGCATGGCGCGGTCCTGGCTTGCGTTGGCGTAGAGATTCCAGGCGGTGATGAGTTGTCGTTGGTTCGAGAGGCACGACGCGGAGCGGGCGGCGTCGCGGGCGCCGCGCAGGCCGGGCAGGAGGAGCGAGGTCAGAACCGCGATCACGGCGAGGCAGACGAGAAGCTCGATCAGCGTGAAGGCGCGGGGGGCACGGGCGTTGGGGGTCATGGGCGGGCCCTCGCCATGTCGTCGCGCTCATCGGCGCGGACGAGGTGCAGGAGCTCGTCATGGTCGAGGGAGTTGACGACGCCGTCGCGGTTGACATCGCGATCGCCGCGGCCCTGCTCCCAGGCGATGATGTCCTCGGTATCGGTCGCGCCGTCGGCGTTGACGTCGGTGTGGGCGGGCGGGGGTCCGAAGGCGTGAAGTCCGGAAGCGCCGAAGCTGTAGAGATTGGCGCCGTCGATCGCCGGCGCGCTGCCGACGCCGACGCGCTGGGCCGCGATGAACCCCGGCTGGGCGTTGCCGGCGGAGGTGGGGAGCTTGGCGAGGTCGAGGGCGTAGAGGTCGGTGCACGGGGCGTAGGAGCTGCCGCTGGTGGGCGTGGCGCCGACGAAGAGGACGCCCTTGCCGGCGGCGAGCGCGGGTTGATGGGTCCAGCCGCCCATGACGATGAACTCGCCGAGGTCCAACTGTCCGTTGTGGTTGGTGTCGCTCCAGGTGTTGAAGGCCGAGTCCCAGAGGAGTTCGCCGGACGATCCGCGGTCGGCGAAGAGTTGGAGCGTGGGGAGGGTGCCGTAGCCGTTGAGGCCGCCGGAGAGCGCGATGCGTCCGTCGGGGAACACGATGGGCGTCGCGCCCGTGCGGTTGCAGGGTACGGACCAGAGCAGGTGCCCGTTGCGGGCGTTGAGCTTGACGAGGTTGGCCGAGAAGCGTCCGCCGCTGAACGCGTAGGAGGCGGCGAGGACGAACGCATCGTTCCCGACATCGTGGCGCACGAGCGGCCCGGAGAAGAAGCCCTCGTCGATGACGTTTTCGAACGACCAGAGCGGGGTTGGGCCGGCGACGACGTCGAAGCACAGGATCGAGCCGGGTGCAAACCCGGGATCTCCCATGGTTCCGACGTAGGCGCGCCCTTCGGCGTACGCGACGGAGTTCCCGGACGATGTTCCGAGCGGGTACGTCCACACGATCTCGCCGGGCTGGTATGGGTTGAGGGCCGCGTCGAACACGTCGATGTTGACGCACACGAGGCGGGCGCTCTGGCCGTAGCCGTCGAATTCGGTGATGAGCGATCGATCGCGCATCAACAGGTCGCTCGTCACCACGGGGGACGCGTTGACCACGGATGACGCGAGCGGGCGGAACCAGTTCTGGGCGCCCGAGCCCAGGTCGAAGGAAGCGAGCATCGAGCCCGAGGCCACGATCACGGCGTGGTGCTGAATGTCCAGGGCGGGCGACGACCATGAATCAAAGCTGGGCGTGGCGATGGGAGCGGCCCAGGCGATGGCGCCGGTGCGGCGATCGATCGCGTAGAGACTGAACTGCCGGGTCGCCAGTTGAATCGAGCCGATCGCAAGGACGTGCGTGGGTGTGACGATCGGCGTCGACTGGCCCACGAAGGTGATGGCGCGCCCCTGGGAATCCTTCGAAACGGTCCAGAGCAACGAGGAGAGCACGCCGGCGTCGGGCGCGATGGAACTGCGGTTGGTTGAAGAACGTGCCGGATCGCCCGCGAAGGCGGTCCACGTCTGAGCGCGGGCGAGCATGGAAGGAAGTGATCCGAGCGTCAGCGCGAGCACAAGTGAGTGCTTCATGCTCCCGCCCTCGCCTTGCGCCGGCGTGGAGCGGCGAAGTTGCCGGAGAGGCGACGCGGCCTGCGGCCTGCGGCGAACGCAAGGATGGCGCCGAGCGGGAGCGTGCCGGGCGTCGCGATCGGCGAGACATCGGCGAACGCGTCGATCTCGGGCGTGCCGCCGACGCCGTCGGGGTTGCTGACGCGCACGAATGAGATGAAGGCGAGGCCGACGACGGAGAGGTCGATGCCGAGCCCGCCGCCCGAGCCGCGATAGGCCGAGACGAGTTCGGCGAAGGACTTGTCGGTGGGATCGAACGTGGGATCGACCGGGCGCGTGAAATCCGAGTCGATCGTGCCCGGCGTGTCGCTGTACGGCGAAGAGAGGTCGAGGTAGCCGAGCGTCGGAAAGCCCGAGTCGGCGGAGAGCAGCGGGATGGTGCGCCAGTCGAGCCCGTCGGCGGAGACCTCGATCGTGCCGCCCTCGCCCGCGAAGCCCCCGACGCGTCCGTTGGGATAGTCGCGGTCGTAGTAGAAGCTGTTGCCGAAGAGGAGCAGGTCGATGCCGAAGGGGTTGGCGGCGTCGTTGGTGACGGGCTCGTCGAACGCGACGGTGATGTGCCCGCCGACGCCGAGGGAGACGATCTCGCCGGGCTCGAAGGGCGCGTTGAACGGGGTGACGGCGGAGGGATATCCGAACGACACGCCGGTGAACCGAGTGGGCGACCCGAGCACCGAAGAGGCGAGGTCGTAGCCGGAACTCCCGCCGGCGCCCGGGTTGAAGGAGACAACCCGATCGGCCCACGGATCGGCGGCGCGTGCCGCGGGCGCCGGGAGCGTCAGCGCCAGCGCGGCCATGATGCCGGGAACAGCGGAGCAAACGACGGTGACACGCGAGGTTCTGGAACAGGTCACAACGAGCCCTTCCGCACGCGGCGTGCGTGCGACCCGTCCCGGAGCGCGCGGGACGACCCCCGAGGTGAAACGCAGGCCCGTCGGAGCGGAATGGCGAAAGGCGTAGGACCGACGCCGGGGGCGGCACGCGGCCTCGCCGGTCGCCCCATCTCGCGAGGGCAGCCCAGCGCGCGGGCAAACGCCCGGCGGTCGTGGTCGGTCTTCCGGCTTGGGGCTCGGCGTGATCGGCCTTCCCGACGCCCTTGAGGCATCAGTGGCGCCCGGCTTGCGCCGGGCCCGGGCGTTTCGCCCGTCGTTCACGCGTCGGCACCCCTCACGGCGGCGCGTCCGCGGCGGATTGGATCGGCTGCCCGATCGTCACCGCACTTCCCGTTTCAGCCGCGGCGAACACCCGCGGCACCATCGACATCGCCAGCGTATCGCCTCGGCGGCGTGGGTCAAGTGCCGGCGACACGAGCGTCCGTTTGATCGCGGCGAAGTGTCGGGCGGAGGGTGCGGGCCGCGCTGATCCGATCACAGGCGCGCGCGTCGGCGGGCTCGGCGCTGCAGTTGGAGCAGCCGCCGAAGGCCCATGTTTCCGCCTTCGCCCCGCGCCGGGCATGGTGGCGGCGAGGAGAACGCGCCGGCGATGAGGCCGCGCCATACGGCCCATTGCGACGCAGGCGAAAAGCCCGCGAGCTTGTGGGCCCAGAGCCAGCCCGCGATCGCGGCGCCGAGGCGTGTCGCGCCGCGGCCGTGTCGCCGGCACATCCACACCCAGTTGCGCGTCGCCATGCGGAACCATCGGGCGGACTTGGCGGCGGCGGCGGGGCTTTCGTGCCAGGCGATCCAGGACGGATCGAACCACACGCCGCGCCCGATCGACAGGAGCTTGAGCGCCATGTCCGTGTCGTTGCGGTAGAGAAAGAACGATTCGTCGTACCCGCCGACCGCGAGCCAGTCGGCCCGCCGGACCAGGTTGGCGCAGCCCATCGTGGGCCAATCGGCGCGGGGGCTGGCGTCGGCATCGGCGAAGCGCCATTCGGGCGTGCGTGTCTCGGGATGCACGGGCAGGAGGGCGACGGCGGCCAGGTCGGGCCTGGCGCTCAGGAGATTCATCGCGCGCTCGACCACCCCGCGATCGGGCCAGGAATCGTCGTCGAGCACGAGGACAACGCCGCCGGTCGCTGCCTCGACGCCCCGATTGAAGCCGGCGATCGCGATGTTCTCGTCGAGCTCGATGAGCCTGCAGTGGGGGAATGTCTCGCGAACCATGCGTGGCGATCCGTCGGTCGACGCGTTGTCGACCACGATCACCTCCGCGTCGCGGGTCATGGGTTCTTCGCGCAGGCGCGTCAGGGTCTTGGCCAGGGAGTCGGCGCGATTGAAGCTGAGCACGACGATCGAGAGCGTCGGCGTGCTCGCCCGCGGCGTCACCGGCGCGGGGGGAAGAGGCTCGTCCTCGCGGGGGCGCATCGACACCCTCGCGGCCAGCGCCATGCCACGAACGAACACGCCGACGGCACGCCGGGCGGCGGAGCGGGTCGGGCGCGTGATCCATGAGCCGGACTCGCTGACGCAGAGCAGGGTGTCGGCGGCGAGCCAATGGCGGACCGCGCCGGAAGCGGGAACGATCGCCAGATCGAGCGCCGGCCCCAGCAGCCATCGCGAAAAAGCGCCCGCGAGGCCGTCGCGCCGGGAGTTGCCTTTGAGAATGGTGGTTCCGGGTCGGGACTCGACGGACGTGAGCAGCTCACCAAGCCGATCATCGGCCTCGGCGAGCGCGATCGCGGCGGGGTCGATGCCGACGTTGGCTCCGACAGGCACTTGGTCGATCAATGCCCGGATTTCACCGGGTGAAACCGGCCTTGCGGGCCCGGGCACGTCGTGCGTGGCGGGGCCCGTCGTTACTCCACGAGAGGCGTCGCGCAGGCCGAGCATGTGCAGGTCGGCCAGGTCGTCGCGGCCCATGAGAGTCTGATTGATCGCCTTGAACACGCACGACATCGCGTGGCGGAAGCGGACCCGGCGGGGGAGGCGCTTGGCGTCGATGGGCCCGAACGCGTTGCGCGTGCCGAAGTAGCGTTGCCAGGTCGGGAAGCGATCGAAGCGAGGGTGGAGCGCGATCGCGGCGGGGTCTGCCGCAATCTTCATCCCCGTCGCGTCGGCGATCCGGAGACACCACTCGGCGTCGTCGGCGTTGATGAAGCGGTCGGGCATCAGGCCGACACGCTCGACGACCTCACGGCGAACCAGCAGGCAGCACGACGCGACATAGTCGCACGCCTCAACGCCGGACAGGCCATCGTTGCTGGCGCGCCCGGGGCGCTGGCAACCGGTGACAGGGTCGATGATGCCGCCGACCTCGTGCACGATCCGCGTGCGCGGATCGGCGAGCGCCGGGCCGACGGCGGCGATGGACGGATCGCTCGACAGGGTGTCGATGAGACGCACGAGCGTGTCGGGGAGTACGCGAGCGTCGCTGTCGAGGAGCCAGAGCAGATCCGTCGCCGCGTCGTCGCGGGGCCAATCCTCGAGCGCGGCTTGCATCGCCAGGTTGAACCCGCCGCTCCCGCCCAGGTTGGTGTCGCTGCGGATCACGCGGATCGCGGCGCCCATCGGCGGGCACGGGAGCGGGGGGGTCGAGGCGTTGTCGATGATGATGACTTCGAGGGACACGGGCGCGCCCGGAATCGCCGGCACGGAACACGAGAGGTCCGAGAGCAACCGGGTGAGATCGTCGGCGCGATTGTGGCACGGAATCAGGGCCCGGACACGCGCGCGCCGCGAGACGAACTTCGCGATCGTGGCATCGGGGCCCGGCGCGCGATCGGCATTCTCGATCGGTCCGGCCTGCGTCGGCGGGCGATCGACCTCGACCCGCACCGGCCCCGGCGGGACCAGCGACGCGCGGGCGTCGTGCGTCTCCGAGGGTGTGTCCAAGAGTTCGCTCACTCGCGCAAGCCCTCCGCGCGGTTCGCGGCGATGTTCCTGTCGATCTTCCTCGTGATGGGATTCGTCCCGGATGGCTTCTTGCCCGTCATTCTCGCGGCGGCGCTGAGCACCTTCTTGATCGCGCCGTGGATGGGCCCGGGCAAGGCCTGGAGCACGCGGTGCAAGCGCCGATGGATTCGCACCGCCGCGAAGCTCTCGTAGAACTCGCGCTGGGCCTCGACGGCGGCAATGACGGCGGCGGCGACGCGCGGTTCGGCCAGCGGCGGGAGCTGATAGGTCCGGTCCGGGTCCATCCAGAGCTTGTGCTCGGCGTCGACGATCCCGTCGCGCAGCGACCAGAGGAACTGCAGCGGGATGGGGTAGCCGGTTTCGTCGATCCAGTTGCAATCGAACGCTCGGAGCATCGAGTTGCTGCGCGCGATGATCTCCATCGCGTGGCGCGAGTAGGTGTCGCGATGGCGCGCGACGACGGCCGCGAACAGCTCGTCGTGGTGTTTGACCGCCTCCATCACCATGGTGACCTGGCTGTGCCGGCGCCAGAAGAAGAGAGGCTCGGGCACGCGCGTGCCGCGATAGCCGCGCTCGCTGCAGGTGATCCAGAAGCTCCAGTCCTCGTAGCCGAGGCGCATGGATTCGTCGAAGCCGCCCAGTTCCTCGAACACGTCGCGTCGAACCAGCGCGGTGACCGGGTGCAGGTTGGTGATGAGCAGCAGGAGCGGGTCCCACGCGGGGACGCGCCAGGTGCCGGTGCCAAGTTCGGTGAGCGTCTCCTGGCAATACGCGTGCGAGACTTTCTCGCCCCTTGAGAGTGATTCGCGGACGGCCGCGGCGAGCTTGGAGACGAAGGTCGGCGCGAGAAAGTCATCGGCGTCGAGGAAGAACACGAACTCGGATCGGGCTTCCTTGGCGCCGCGGTTGCGGGCGGCGGGCAGGCCGCGGTTTTCCTGGTGGATCACTCGAACGCGATCGCCCGCGAGCTCGTCGCAGGCGGCGGGGGTGGTGCCGTCGTCGGAGCCATCGTCAATGACCACAACCTCGACGTCAGCGTCGAGTTGACCAAGACACGACTCCACCGCGGCGCGGACGAACCGGCCGTGGTTGAAGCATGGAATCACCGCCGTTGCCGTCGGCTTCATGCCAGCCCTTCGACACACCCTACTCCATGAACCAGAGAGCCGGATGATACGACGTGCGGCGCGCGGATTTCGGATTTTTGGAAGATGTCCGGTGATTGATGGTCCGAGCGCGCCAGGGTGCGATACTTCATGAGTTGGATGCAGCGCCCCGTTGCGCTGCGGGAGGGTCCGCGCCGCGATGAGCCCGTTCTGGTCCTATGCCGCCAAGATGCTCCGCTATCGCGGGATGGTGATCCTGTCGTTCATCATGGCGGGTCTTTCGGCGGGCACGCTCGGCGCGGGGCTGGTGGGGATCAAGCCGATACTCGAGGGGCTGCTGGGCAAGAGCTCGGGCGGCCTGCCGCAGTTGGCCCGCGAGTTCAACGCGAAAGTCCCGGGATGGGCGCCGTCGTGGGCGGTCATCCCGGACTCGTGGATTCACCGGCTCCCCCAGGGCCCGGCGACGGCGGTCGCGTGGGTGATGGGAACCTTGTGCGTGCTGACCGCGATCGGCGCGACGGCGACGTTTCTGCAGGCGTACCTGTCGCTCACGGTCGTCAATCTCACCACCACCAATATCCGGCGCGATGCATTCCACAAAGTCCTGCACATGCCGCTCAAGGACATCGTCCTTGGGGGACCTTCCGACGCGATCAGCCGGATCATGCAGGACACGGCGGCGATCTCGGGGGGGTTCAACGCGCTTCTGTCCAAGGCGGTCTCGCAGGTCGCCAAGGGGCTGGGCGCGCTGGTCGCCGCGTTTTTTATCGATTGGAGGCTGGCGGGCCTGGCGCTGGCGGTGGGGCCGGTGCTGTTTGTCATCATCCGCAAGCTCGGGAAGCGGATTCGTCGGGCATCGAAGGCGGCGCTGGTGGCGCAGTCGGGCCTGTACCACGCCGCGGCCGAGAGCTTGCAGGGGCTGCGGGTCGTGAAGGTTCACACCACCGAGCGATACGAGGCCGGGCGCTTCCACCGCATGAACAAGGAGGCGATGCGAGAGCTGAACCGCGTTCGGACGGCCCGAGCCTTGGCGAGCCCGCTGGTCGAGGCGCTCACGCTGTTCGCGATCGCGGGCCTGACCCTCATCGCGATCAACAACATCCGCGTCGGCGTGATCGAGGCCAGCTCGGTGATCCAGGTGATCGTGGCGCTGGGAGCCGCGGGCGCGAGCTTCAAGCCGCTGACCGGCCTGGTCAACGATGTCCAGGCGTCGGCGGCGGCGGCGGAGCGCCTGAGCGAGCTGATGAAAGGCCCCACCGAGTCCGGGCACGAGGCCTCGCTCCCCAAGCTCCCCAGGCATCAGCACTCGGTCGCGTTCGACCAGGTCACGTTCACCTACCCGACCGCGCCGCGCCCGGCGCTCGACGCCGTGTCGATTTCCATCTCCCACGGCGAGACGGTGGCGGTCGTGGGCCCCAACGGCTCCGGCAAAACCACGCTGCTGGCGCTTGTTCCCAGGCTCTTCGACCCCGACATGGGCCCCGAGGGACGGCGCGGTCGCGTGCTGATCGACGGGCAGGACATCTCGCGATTCAGCGTGCGGAGCCTGCGCCGCCAGATCGGCGTGGTCACCCAGGAAACCGTGCTTTTCAAGGGAACGATCCGGCACAACATCGCCTACGGCGCGGAGGCGGCGACCGAGGCGGCGATCATCGCTGCGGCCAAGCGCGCCCGCGCCCATGACTTCATCGCCGCGCTCCCCCAAGGCTATGACTCCATGGTCGCCGAGCAGGGGCTCACGCTCTCCGGCGGGCAGAGGCAGCGCATCGCGATCGCGCGGGCGATCCTGCGCGATCCGGCGATCCTGATCCTCGACGAGGCGACGAGCATGATCGACGCCGACAGCGAGGCCCAGATCGCCGAGGCGCTCGCCGAGTTCGCCAAGGGGCGGACGAGCCTGATCGTGGCGCACCGGCTCTCGACGGTCCTGAGCGCCGATCGCATCATCGTGATGGACCAGGGCAGGGTGGTCGACGTCGGCACGCACGCCGAGCTTCTGCAGCGCTGCGGCGTGTACCGGCTCATCGCCGACCGACAGCTCCTGCCCCCGATCGCGTAGTTCAGCATGCAGCGACCAGGCACCAACCCCGATCACGCCGAGATGTCGGACTTCCTGTGCGACTTCTGCCGGCGCGAGTGGACCGAAGCGGTTCCGATGGTCGAGGGGCACCGCGGAAGCCTGATCTGCGGCCCGTGCCTCACGGTGGCGTACACCGAGGTCTTCCTCCTCGGGCTTGACGCCGCCCCCACCGGAGCGGCCTGCGTGCTCTGCCTCCAGGAGATCGACGGCCCGTCATGGAAGAGCCCGATGCACGAGTGCTTTGTGTGCAAGCGATGCATCAACCACGCGGCGAGCGTGCTGGGCAAGGACAAAGACTTCAACTGGAAGAAGCCGACGGCGGGGGCGTGATCGCGGGTGCGTCGGCCGCTCGATTCGAAGTCTCGCCGCCGTGTGCCCGGATGACCATTTCGCTCCCGCCGACGGCGGACGCGCGACCGCTATCATCGCCCATGTTCACGCCACGCCACCCCTTCTTTCGGCGCGTGATCGATTCGCCGCTGGGCCCGATCGCGATCCGAGCGACGCCGCGCGGTGTGTGTTGCATCGGCTTCGGCGAAGCGGAAACGAATCAATGCACCAGCGAGGCCATCGGCGAGAGCTTGGAAGCAGCGGCGGTTCTCGATCAGGCCCAGCGCGAACTGGCGGAGTATTTCGCGGGCCGGCGTCGCGAGTTCGCGCTCCCGCTCGACGCGACCGGCACGGAGTTTCAGCAGCGCGTGTGGCGCGAGCTGCGCCGAATCCCGATGGGCGAGACGATCAGCTATCAGGAGTTGGCGCGTCGGTGCGGCGACATCAAGGCCTCGCGGGCGGTCGGGGCGGCCAACGGCGCGAATCCCATCGCCATCGTCGTGCCGTGCCACCGGGTACTGGCGAAGGACGGAACGCTCCACGGCTACGCGGGCGGCCTTGATCGCAAGCGTGCGCTCCTCGAGCACGAGTTCGCCGTGACCGGCGCGGTGCTCGGCGCGCGGCGATGACGCGGCCTACTTCCTCGGCCCGACGGTCTCCAGATCAATCGGCACGAAGCCCAGCCCGAGCGCGGGCGAATCCGCCCCGATCTTCCACGGGCGATCGGGGTCGATCAGCACGCGCGGGTCGGCGACGATCGAGCCCGAGTCGCGTCCTTTGGCCCATTGCTCCAGGGTCGCGTTGCCCGGGAAAACCGGCGGGCCGTCGGTGCTCCAGAAGATGTTGCTCCTGCTCGTGAAGTGGTCGTTCCAATCGCCGTTGAGCATGGCGCCGGCGGCACGGACGACGATGTTGCGTTCGAGGGTGAACGAGTTGTGGTCCTCTCGGCGCGTGCGCCAGAGCTGCGCGTCGCGCCCGAGGAGCAGGATGTTGTTGCGGAGCACGTTGTCCTTGCCGTAGTGCTGGTGGAACGAGCCGTGCGTGGTGCGGAGCACGAGGTTGTTCTCGGCGACGATGCCGGTGGAGCCCTCGTCGAAGTAGATGCCCCAGGCGATGGAGCGGCCGGCGATGTCGTGGAAGTAGTTGTGATGAATGGTGGTGGCGCGCGTGGCGTCGCTCTGGGTGCCGAGCGTGTAGATGCCGCCCATGTCGCCCAGCGGCGGTTCGATGTTTCCTTTGCGGACGCCGAGGTTGCGGACCTCGTTGTATTCGACGGTGTTTCCGACGGCGGCCGACGGGCCGTAGCCCCAGGTCCAGCCGATCGAGATGCCGCTGTAATCGAAGTCGCTGATGAGGTTGTGCGCGAGGCGGTTGCCGGGCGATTGGCCGATCCACACTCCGATCGCCTGGTGGTGGATTCTTCCGCCGTCGGTGATGGAGCAGTCCTCGATGACGTTGTCGCGTGCGAGGAGGTCGCCCTCGCGGATCGTGGTTTCGCCGATCTTGATACCGCCCGCGCCGAGGTCGGTGACGTCGCAATGGATCAGCGTGTTGTCGCGGCAGCCCTTGGCGAGCTCGATGCCATACGCCTCGGTGTGCGCGACGCGGCAACGATCGAAGGTGACGTGTCGCGCGCCGACGCCGATGATCGCGCCGGGCGCGCCGTGGGCGGCCTGGACAAACCCGATCACGTCCTTGCTCGGCCATGTCACCTTGTTTGACTCATCAAACCACCAGCGTGCGTGCGCGAACTCGATCCCGCGGAACACGACGTGGCCGACGAACTTGCCCGCTTCGGGCTCGCCGGCGATGCGGACGAGGGTGGAGAGCCGGGGGATGACCGCGGCCTCCGGCTTGGCGTCGGATTTCACGCGCAGGCGATCGCCGACAACGCACCATTCGCCGGTCGTGTCAAGCAGCCCCGGCGCGCCCTCGATGCGGTAGAAATCGCCGGGCGCCAGCTCAAAGACGTTGGGATTGGCGAAGCGCACCACGCGGTGCTGACGATCAATGGACTCGACACGAAGGTGCGAGTCGACCCAGCGGGTGAATGTGACGACCTCCGCGCCGGGCTGCACGCGCGACCACGCAACGTCGTCGGGCGCGGCATAGGTGAAGGCACGCTGGCCCTTGGTCCACTCGCCCCGCTGCTCATCGCGCGGGAACGCCTCGATGCGAAGGAACGAACCCCCCGCGGGATGGCCGGACCAGACCTGACGAACCTCACCCAGCCAGAGCGAGCGGAACGCGGGGCCATCGTGGCCCGCAGCCCACGCCGGAAGTGGGCACGACCAGACCCCGTCGGGCTCGCTCGTCCAGCCCGACAGCGACGAGCCACCAGACCACACCACGCGCTGGCCCCGGGCGGCCGCGTAGACGACGGGCGCGGCGTCGTTCCCGGAATCGCGCGCTTCGAGCACGAAAGTCTCGGGCAGCTCGTAGACGCCGGCGTGGAAGAGGATCGTCACGCCGTCGCGGAGCGAGGGATCATCCGCGGCACGGAGGGCGCGGATACGATCGCGCGCGCCGGCGGGCGTTGCCAGCGGGGCTGAGATCGAGCGCCCGTCGTTGGAGTCTGAGCCCGAGGGTGACACGTGGAGGGTGAGCGGCTCGGTGGCGAGGGAGCAGGATGCCAACGCCACGAACGGAAGCAAGCGGAGCATCATGGATCGAGTGTATCAGCGGGCGCGCGGAATCGTGCGCCGGCGCGTCAGGGCGTCGCCGTCTCCACGAAACAAAGACCCCGAGGCGGATGCCCCGGGGTTGCGCGAGACTCGGGATGACCGGGCTTGTCCGGCGAGATCGGATCAGGTCGAGCTGGCGCCGAGCGTGGCGGGCTTGTCGCCGTTGCCCGCGGGCGGCTGGGTGCTGGGGATGAAATCGAAGAAGAGGTGATCGTCCTCGGCGCCCTCGGCATTCTTGCGACGCGTGATGGTGATCTTGCCCCCGGTGGCGACATCCTTGGAAAGGAGCATCTCGGAGAGCGGATCCTCGACGTACTGGCCGATCGCGCGGCGGAGCGGGCGAGCGCCGAACTCGGGGTTGTAGCCCTTCTCGATGAGGAATTCCTTGGCGACCGCGTCCATCTCCATGACGAGGGACTGGGCCGCGAGGCGCTTGGCGACCTTGGCGATCTCGTAGTCAACGATCTGGGCCAGGTCGTCGCGGATGAGCGGACGGAAGACGATGACGTCGTCGAGGCGGTTGATGAACTCCGGGCGGAAGAAGCGCTCGATCTCCTTGATGAGCACGTTCTTGATGGTGGTGTAGTCGACGTCCGCGGACCGCTTCTGGAACCCGAACCCGCCGCCGCCCTTGATCAGATCGGCGCCGAGGTTGCTGGTCATGATGAGGATGGCGTTGCGGAAGTCGACGTTGCGCCCGAACGAGTCCGTGAGACGACCTTCCTCCATGATCTGCAGGAGCAGGTTGAAGACGTCCGGGTGCGCCTTCTCGACCTCGTCGAGAAGGACGACCGAGTACGGCCTGCGGCGGATGCGCTCGGTGAGCTGCCCGCCCTCCTCGTAGCCCACATAGCCGGGCGGCGCGCCGACCAGTCGCGAGACGTTGTGCTTCTCCATGTACTCGGACATATCGAGATGCACCAGCGCTTCCTCGTCGCCGAACATGAACTCCGCCAGGGCCTTGGCCAGCAGCGTCTTGCCCACGCCGGTGGGCCCGACGAAGATGAACGAGCCCATCGGGCGCTTGGGGTCCTTGAGGCCCGCGCGGGCGCGCCGGATGCTCTTGGCGATCGCCTTGATCGCCTCCTCCTGGCTGATGACCTTCTTGTGCAATTCCTTCTCGAGGTCGAGCAGACGCTGGGCCTCGTCCTTTTCGAGCCGCTGGAGCGGCACGCCGGTCATCTTGCTGACGACCTCGGCGATGACGTCCTCGTCGACCACTCCGTCGACCTCCTGGGCCTTGGTGCGCCACTGGCGCTGCATCTCCTCCTTCTTCTTGCGGAGCTGCTCGGCCTTGTCGCGCAGCTCCGCGGCGCGCTCATAATCCGCGGCGCGGACCGCCTCGTCCTTCTGCACGCTCAGACGCTCGATGTCGGCCTCGATCTCGGCCAGGTTCGGGGGCTTGGTCATGGTGCGCAGGCGCACCCGCGCGCCCGCCTCGTCGATCACGTCGATCGACTTGTCAGGCTGCACGCGACCGCTGATGTAGCGCCCCGACAGCTCGACCGCGGCCTTGAGCGCGCCGTCGGTGATGCGAACGCGGTGGTGCTGCTCGTAGCGATCGCGCAGCCCCTTCAGGATCTCGATCGTCTGATCGTTGCTGGGCGGATCGACGGTGATGGCCTGGAATCGACGGGCCAGGGCCGCGTCCTTCTCGATGTACTTGCGATACTCGTCGAAGGTCGTGGCGCCGATGCACTGGATCTCGCCGCGGGCCAGGGCGGGCTTGAGCACGTTGGACGCGTCGATCGCGCCCTCCGCGCCGCCGGCGCCCACGAGCGTGTGCAACTCGTCGATGAAGAGGATGACGTTCTTGGCGCGCCGGACCTCGTTCATGACGGCCTTGATGCGCTCCTCGAACTGCCCGCGGTACTTGGTGCCCGCGACCATCATCGCCAGGTCGAGAACGACCAGTCGCTTCTCGTGGAGGATCTCGGGAACCTCGCCGCTGATGATGCGCTGCGCGAGGCCCTCGACGATGGCGGTCTTGCCGACACCGGCTTCGCCGAGGAGGACGGGGTTGTTCTTGGTTCGGCGGCAGAGCACCTGCACCACGCGTTCGATCTCGTTGGTGCGACCGATGACCGGGTCGAGCGAGCCCTCGCGAGCGAGCTCGGTCAGGTCACGCCCGAACGAGTCGAGCGCCGGGGTCTTGCTCTTGCCCTTGCCCGCGGCGCCCGCGGGGTCCTTGCCCGTGCCGGGGCCGCCGGACTGCGGCGAAGAGAGGCCCTCGCTGGTCGGGCCGCCCTCGGCGTTCTCATTGCCGGCGCCGAGGAGATTGAGAACCTCTTCGCGGACCTCTTCGAGCTTCAGCCCGAGGTTCATGAGCACCTGGGCGGCCACGCCGTCGTGCTCGCGGAGCAGGCCAAGGAGCAGGTGCTCGGTGCCGACGTAGTTGTGATTGAGGTTGCGGGCCTCTTCGATGGCGTACTCGATGACCTTCTTGGCGCGGGGCGTCTGGGGCAGGCGGCCCATGGTGACCATCTCGGGCCCGGCCTTGACGAGGCGCTCGACCTCGAGGCGGACACGCCGCAGGTCGACGTCGAGGTTCTTGAGCACGTTGGCGCCGACGCCCGAGCCTTCCTTGACCAGGCCGAGGAGGATGTGCTCGGTGCCGATGTATTCGTGGTTGAACCGCTGGGCTTCCTGGTTGGCCAGGGCCATGACCTTGCGGGCTCGATCGGTGAAGCGTTCGAACATCGGAGCTCTCCAGTCTCGTCCCGCGGTCCCGGGCGCTCCGGGCCTGGCGGGGTAAAACGTCCCAGAATCCTCTTCGCAGGGCAGACGCACGGCGCTTCGGAATCCGCCAAGGGTTTCTCCCGCCGATCGTACGCGAGCCGAGGCGAACGGTTCGCGATTCCGTTCGGATCAGGTTCGGACGACCGGGCGGGGTGCCGCCCGTGGCCATCGCAACGTATCGGCAGCGAGCCCTGTGCCGGTTGGTGGAAGTCGCCAAGTCGCGCCAGAGGCGGTTAGCAAGGTCCGTAAACGACAGGACGCGTGGGGTGGACCCGACCCAGCCGCCGAAGTGGCAGGTGGATTCCAAACCAGCTCCACTACTTCCGTCCGATCACGCCCGGATCGGCGACGATCTTGATGGGGATCGAGCGCTCGTCCACGCCGCCGGAGACCTTGTCGCGGATCGTGATCTTGAGGTTGTACTTGCCGACGCTGAGGGTGGGCGGGAGTTCGATCTGCTGGACGAGGAAGAAGTCGCGGCGCTTGTGACGCCCGACCTCGACGATGGGTTGCTCGGGCATGCGCCACTGCATCGAGCCGTCGGCGTCGTGCCACAGGCGCAGCTCCTGCGACAGTTCGACGGCGAGCAGGTCCGAGCCCGCGAGCGTGTCGGCGCCCGGATCGCCGCTGTGCGCGGCACGGTGCGAGAAGTTCTCGATCTCGGTGTACACGATCATCTTGGTCGCACGCCCGGCCAGGAACGTGTATTCCGGGAACGGCTGGTACTGCCCGAAGCCCTCGACGCGCGTGCAGAGCGCCGTCCGCGCGATCCGCACCGCCGCGGCCTCGCGCAGGGTGGAGAGCACGCCCTCGACGAGTTGAACGGCCCGCGCGGGGTCGTCGACCTTGCCGCCCTGCGACAATGCCCGCCCGAGCGCGCGGATCGCGGTCAGCGTCGTGCGCTCCTGCGACGTGAACGCCGACTCATCGGGCGCCGAGGGTTTCGGATCGCCGTCGTAGCCGATGGCGTCGCCCACCACGATGGCGGCCGCGTCGGCCATGGACTTGGCGCCCTGCTGGCGGCGAGCCTCGAGGAAGACCGCGAGCTCCCGGCGCAGCGACGCGAGCCTGGTCGCCTGGGCTTCGCGCTCCTTGGCCGTGGTCGAGTCGGTGGCTTCGGCGGTCGAGTTCGGGGCGGGCGTGGCGGCGTCTTCGCCCGTCAGGGCCGACAGCCCCGCGTTGGGCGCGCTCTCGGGCAGCGTCGCCAGGCCGCTGGTGTCGGCGATGGCGCTCGTTCCCCCGGTCTCGGCCGCGGCGGGCGCGGGCGCTACGAGTTCCGGAGTTCCACCCGAGGCGGGCTTTGATGGAGTTGTCGTCGCGAAGATGTCATCCAGATCCACATGGGTATGGGCCGCGAGTTTTTCGAGCCGGGTGCGGGGGCGCTCGGCTTGGGGATCCGCGGGGCCTGGGGAGGACAGGTCGCCCGCCACGGGTTGATCGGGGGCGTCCACGCTCTGCGTGAGCGCGTTGAGCCCGGTGTTGGGGGCGTTGGAGGAGGTCGGCCCGCTCCCGCGCGCGGCGCAGGACGCGAGGGCCACGACGCCGGAGAGTGCGAGGGCGAGGCGGGACGGATCACGCATGAGCGCCTCCTGCGCGTAGGGCGGCGATCCTCGCCGCCGAACCGGACATGGGCGCGGAGCGACAGCCGGCGCACCGCGTCCCTGGGAAGTATCGGTCGGGGGGTGTCGATGTCTGGAATGATGCTGCCTAGGCCCGGCGCTGACGTGCGGCCCCTGTCCAGATGGAAGGGTCGCCGAATCTCACCGCCAGCACGTCGATCGCCCGCTCCGGGTCGGAGAGGCCTGATTTGGTTCGGGATTCCATCTCGATACAGGCGGCCAAGAGCCCGGCCGCCGCGGCGGGCGTGGTGCGGTGCGCCGCGGCCGTTACCGCGTCCTTGCCCGGCCCCCATAGTTTCAGCATTCCCGCGAGCGCAAACGGATTCATCCCCGCGCGGAGGCCCGAGGACATGCCGTGCAGCTTGCGGGCCAGATCGCCGATCGCGAACATGACGAGCACCGTGGGCTGGCGCGAGATGGTGACGACCTCGCGTAGGTGCGCGAGATTGGCGGCGGCATCGCCCGCCAGGAGCGTCTGCTGCACGCCCCACACCTCTTCCTCCCGGCTCTGGCCGACCAGTTCGACCACGAGCTGGCGTGTGATCGGCTTCCCATCGCCCGCGGCGGAGGAGAGCTTCGAGAGTTCGCTGTCTAGCCTTCCCAGGTCCGTTCCCAATCGCTCGACGAGAAGCGCCGCCGTCTGAACATCGATCGCCGCCCGGTACTTCGAGGAGGCCCGCTTCCCCACCCAGGAAACGGCCTTGTCGTCGGAGAGTTCCTTGCACTCGATGATCGCGCCGACCTCGGGGATCAACTTGTCCAGCTTCCCGCCTCGCCACGTCTGGCAGCGGAGAAGCAGCGTGGCGCTGTCGCTGGGAGAGGCGCAATAGGACTCGATGAGCTGGCGGTTGGTCTTGCGGCCAACGGCGCGGGCCGCCTCGGCGGCTTCCTCTTCATCATCCTCGGACGACTTCAGAAACTCGTCGGCGTCGTCGATGATGACGAGCTTGTGCTGCTGGATCAGGCCGAAGCTGCGGCAATCGTCCAGCACGTCGACGGCCTGGGACGCCCGACCGTCGTGGCGGACGATCTCGATCTCGCCGTGGGCCTTGGTGAGGGCGGCCTTGAGCTGATCGGTGTAGAGCGAGCGCAGGAAAGCCTCCGGCCCGTGCAGAACGACGACGCGCTGGTCGGCGGAGAGATCGGTGTTTCCGGCGGGTGTCTTGGCCACGCGGAGAGAATAGCGATCACGGGGCCTTCAGGTCGATGGGCTTTCCCAGCATCCGGCGTTTGTCCAGCAGGAATTTCATGTGGTGGGCCAGGTGCCCGACGTACATCTCGACCATCCGACCCAGCGTCACCAGCCCGTTCTGGTTGTGAACGCCCGCGCGGGCGAAGGCCGCGTCGGGCAGACGACGGAGAACGCCGGCGGTCATGTGCCGCAAGTCGGCGAACATGCGGCAGACGCGGGCCAAGTCCTCCTGCTCATAGAAGCACGTCTCGGCCATGCGCGTTTCGTCATAGGCGATGAGGAGTGGCCTGTCCTCGGCGATGATGCGGCGCATGCGGTGCATGGCGGCCAGGTCGCTCTCGAGCAGGTGCACGACGATCTGACGCACGCTCCATGTGCCGGGGACCGGGTGGGCGTCCAGCTCCGCGGAGGAGAGCCCGGCGATCGCGGGCGCGAGCAGCTCGGCGCCGGCCTCGTAGCGGTCGATGAGAGCGCGGTCGAAGTGGGGGGTGTTCACGGGCGGATGGTACGCGACCCTCGCACCCCCGATACCCTTCCCCCGTGCTTGTGCTCAGCGTCATTCAGGGGCCGGACAAGGGCAAGCGGTTCGAGCTGCCCGATCACGAGCCCCAGCTCATCGGGCGATCGAGCGAGGCGATCCTCATCAACGACACCACGCTCTCGCGTCGGCACGCGGAATTGACGCCCGACTCGGGCCAGTGGTTCATCCGCGACCTCGCCAGCCAGAACGGCACCTACGTCAACGGCGTGAAGATCGACGATCGCACGCGCCTCCGCCTGGGCGACCAGATCCGCGTGGGCCAGACGTTGCTCGTCTTCGGCGTCACCGACGCGCGCGACCCCGACGTCGTGCGCTTCGTCGGAAAATCCGAGCTCGATACCTCCATCGAGCGCACCATGGCCAGCAACGAGGACTCGATCATCCTCGCCGAGCCCGAGCCGCGGGCGGCGGCGGTGCACCACCTCCGCATCGTCTACAAGCTCACCACGCTGACGGCGCAGAGCCTTGACAGGTCGGAGCTGCTCACGAAGGTGATGGACCTGGTCTTTGACGAGTTCCAGCCCGAACGCGGCGTGATCGTGCTCGATTCGGGCGATTCGCACGTCGTCCGCCCCGAAGTCGTCCGCTACCGCAACGCCCCGCGCGACGCCGACGACGCCAAGATCCGCGTCAGCCGCACGATCATCCAGCACGCGATGCGCCACGGCGAGGGCGTGCTGTGCACCAACGCGATGAACGACCCGCGCTTCGCGTCGGGCGACAGCGTGCAGCGCCTGAATATCCGATCGGCGATCTGCTCGCCCATCAAATTCCGCGAGCGGGTCTTCGGCACGATCTACGTCGACAGCTCGATCGCCAACTACACGTTTACGGGCGAGCAATTGGCGCTCATGAACGCGATCGGGCTGCACACGGGCCTTGCGCTCGCCAACGCGGAGCTCTACTCGCAGAAGGTGCGGGCCGAGCGCCTCGCGGCGGTGGGCGAGACCGTCGCGAGCCTGTCGCACTCGATCAAGAACATCCTCCAGGGTCTGCGCGGCGGGGCCGATCTCGTCGAGATCGGGCTGAAGAAGGACGACTTGAAGCTCGCCAAGGGCGGGTGGGCGATTCTGAAGCGGAATCTGGATCGCATCATCGGGCTGGCGCTGAACATGCTGGCGTATTCGCGCCAGCGCCGCCCGGAGCTCCAGCTCATCAAGCTCGGGCCGCTGATGGATGACTGCGCGCAGCTCTTGGAAGGCTACGCGGCGAGCCGTCGGGTGGCGCTGATCGTCGACGTTGATCCCGAGATGCCGCCGATCCCCGTCGACACGAGCCTTCTGCACCAGGCGATGATGAATCTCATGACGAACGCGCTCGAGGCCGTCGACCCCGAGCGCGGCGCGGTGACGTGCCGGGCGGCGTATCACCCCGGCGCTCCGGGTCAGCCCGCGTGGGCCGAGATCAACGTGATCGACAACGGCACGGGCATCCCGCCCGAGAAGCTGGCGTGGATCTTCGAGCCGTTCAACACGACGAAGGGTCAGCGCGGCACGGGGCTGGGGCTGGCGGTGACCAGGCGCATCGCCGAGGAGCATGGCGGGCGCGTCGACGTTTCGTCACGCGTGAGCGGGCCGGATCGCGGCTCGACGTTCAAGCTCATTCTTCCCGCCGACGCGGGTCGGATGGACCCCTCGGCGACGGCGCACAGCCGCGGGGGAGAGGGCCCGATCTGAGCCGCGCCGAGCGCCCCGCCTCGAACGCCGGCGCGATGAGTTCGAAGTCGTCGCCGTTCACCAAGCCGTCGTTCTTCACGTCGGCACGCGGAGAGAGCTCACGACAAGCCGCGGGTCCCATGCCGCGACCGGGACAGGGGCGGCCTTCATCCCTCGATTCTCGTCCGCGCCCGATGAACTCCGCGCGTGGATTTCAGGTGTGCGGTGATCAAGGTTTCCCGAGCGTCACTTCTTCTTGTAGTAGTCGATGTTGATCTGGATGTATTTGTTCCACTCCGCGGGCAGGTCTTCCTGCGGGAAGATCGCCTTGACGGGGCATTCGTCGACGCACAGGCCGCAGTCGATGCAGGTGTCCACGTCGATGTACAACTGGTCGGTCTTGCCGAAATCGGCCTCGGCCTTGGTGGGGTGGATGCAGTCGACGGGGCAAACGTCAACGCAGGAGGTGTCCTTGGTTCCGATGCAGGGCTCGGCGATGATGTGGGGCATTCGGCGTTCTCCGTCAGAGTCGCCGATGGTACGCCCCGCGCGGGGCCCGGGTTGGCGGCCGGGCGGGGGGGCGCGCGAACACGGACGCGGGGGTTCCCCACGTCCGTGGCGCGTCGCCGCTCCAGCCACCGGCGTCAGCAGCCGTTCTCGAAGTCGGAGGCGAAGGCGTCGTAATCATCGCCGTTGACGAATCCGTCGCCGTTGTAGTCGGCGTTCGGGTCCGCGGCATCGAACCACGTCGCGAACAGGTCGTAGTCGTCGCCGTTGACAAACCCGTCGCCGTTCAGGTCGGCGTGACAGAGCTGGCCGCTGGGGATGATGTTGAGGGTCCTGGTTTCATGGTCGAACCAGCTCGTGCATCCCTCGGGCGTGATGGTGTTGCACCCGAGGATGACGGACGCAAAGGCGGGATCGGGGTTGATGAAGGTCCTGCCGGGCGCCAGCGGGATCGGCTGCCCGTGGATGGTGAAGAGAGTCACCATCGTGTGCGTGTGGGGCAGGGTGAGCGGCACATCGACGAAGATGTCGAAGAAGCTGTCGCAATACATCGGGAGGGAGATGCTGGGGTCCAGGAGCGACTGGCCCTCGATGGGCAGGCCCCACTGCTGGGCGAGCGGCATCGGGATCATGGTGCAGGGATTGGTGGTGAGCAGGGCCGTCGCGGGATGGCCGTTGATGAGCACGGTCTGGGAGCGATAGTTCTTGAAGATCAGGTCCTCGAAGTTGTCGTCCTGCTGGACGGGGACTTGCACGGGGGCCTGGATGTTGGCGTTGATCCATTCGGTGGAGCGTTTGTTTTTGCTGGGATCGTTGGTGGGCTCGTCCTTCATGCCGAGCTTCTTGCCGTCGATCGTGGCGCCGGCGATGTTGGCGCCGACCTTGGTCTTCATGGAATCGGTCTTTTTCTGCTTCTCGGCGTCGGTGTCGCCGGTCTGATCGGCGGGCTTCTTGGGGACGACGACCTTGACCTCGATCTCCTTGGCCGGGCCGTTGTTGGTGCCGTCGGCGTTCTTGGGCTGGACTTTGATCTTGGTCTTGAAGACGTGGCACTTGACCGAGCCGCCGCCGGTGCCTCCGACGTTGGTCGAGCCGTCGGGCGGATTGACGGGGTCGCCGTTGGCGTCGAGCAGCCCGGCCTTCTTGGCGTCCTCGAAGGAGAGGCTCGTGAGCCCGCCCGAATCGAGGATGCCGGAGAACGTCTGACCGCCGACTTCAACGCCGACGGGGTACTTGGTGCCGATGTCGTCCGGGCCGGCGTGGGCCAGACCCGCGGAAAGAGCAAGTGCGAGAACGACGGAGCTGAGCGTGCGGCGCTTCATGACGGTTCTCCTCGCAGGAGGTTGGTTCACTTGACCGCTCAACACGGTGTCGGCGATCGGGCAAGGTGCAAGCGACTTTGAAGCGGGCGAATAACGCGGGATCAGCCCGAAACTCTCTTCGGAATGCCGCGCCGCCGAGGGCTGAGGCCGGGGATGGACGAGGCCCCAGGGTCGTTGAGTGAGAGCCCGATGGCGGGCCTCACTCGTCGGCCGGCCGACTCGTCACGCTCGTGCCCGATTGACGGAGCGCGCAAAGAAAATTGGGGCGGATCTCTTCAATCCGCCCCAAGGACTGACCCGGAGCAAGCGGGCCGGCGGCGACGCTCGCTCGACGGGGCAAGTTGCCGACGGCGCCCACACCCGGCGCCGGCGAGGCGTGCCGGCCCACGAGCGCGGCACGCCAAAGCCGTCCATCTACGCGTCCTGCGCCGAAGCCGCCCTCAGCGGCGGACAAGAACATCCCGACAGAAGCTCACGAGCACACCGCCGAACGGCGGATTTCACACCCAGCCCAGTATCACGCGCCCGACTGACCGACGCAAGAGAAAAACGCCCGGCCTACCCGCCTATTGCGTGCAGAATCGGCAAAGACGGCGGCACGAGAGCGTGCGGCTGGAGCCGAACGCAAGGTCCGCCCCCCGGGCCCCGCTCCCCGGCGAAGTCGGCGGGCCTTTCAGCGTCGGATGTCGCTCTTGGTGCTCGCGTGAATCGAAGTTCTCGCGCCCACCCCGGCCTTGCGCGACCCGTTCTCGTCGCCTCGGCTCTCCTGCCCTTCGAACCCCTTTCAGCATCCCTGGTCGAAGGCGTCCGCGAAGGCGTCGTAGTCGTCGCCGTTGACGAAGCCGTTGCCGTCGAAGTCCGCGGTCGTGTCCGCGGCGTCGAAGGCGTCCGCGAAGGCGTCGTAGTCATCGCCGTTGACGAACCCGTCGGTGTTGATGTCGGCGGGGCAATACACCGCGCCGGTGATGACCAGCGCGTAGCCCTGCGTGCCGACGTTGACCGCGGGCGCGCTGACCGTCATCGTCCACACGCCGGGCTCGGCGATCTCCCGGTGCACCTGCTCGACGTTGTTGATCGCGTCGGGGCTCCCGCCGGCCTCGGAGAACCCGCCGGCGAACACGTTGCCCAGATACTCCCAGCCCGCGGGTGATCGAACGACGAGGTCGAGGTCGTTCACGGGCGCGCTGGCGGCGTTGGCCGCGGCGGGGGCGTCGTGGAACGCCAGCGTCACGCGCAGCGGCTCATCGGAGATGGCCGTACGCACGCGAACCGTCACGCTCTGGCCCGTCGAGAGAGCGCCCGGCACGTTGTTGTATTGATCGCGCAGCATCAGGCGTCGCGCATCGCCGCTGAAATACACCGCGGAATCGCCCAGCACGCGCCCCCAGCCTTCGCGCGGCCCCGGATAGCCGGGCTCTCCCGTGATGTCCTGGGAGCCATTGATCAGCGCGGCCTTGAGCAGGGCGCCCGAGGGCGTGAACGCGTTGGCGGCGTTGGGCGAGCCGGTCGGGTAGTACCCGCGAACGAAATACTCGCGGATCAGCGTCGCCAGGCCCGCGACGCCCGGGGCCGCGAAGCTGGTGCCCGAATCGCCCGCGACCGTGCAGCCCGTCTGTGATGCCGCGCTGAGGATGCCCGCGCCCGGCGCGAGCACCTCGGGCTTTCGCCGCCCGTCATAGGTGGGTCCCGTGGCGCCCTGGGAGAAGTTCTCCTGGTTGGGGGTGTCGCCGGTGCCCGCGACCGCCAGGCAGTTCTTGGCGTTCTCGGGGATCTTGATCGAGACGGAGCTGGCGTTGGCGACCGCGAAGATGACGAGGTTGTCGTCGTGCTGCCACGAGAAATCGTCGACGGCACGCACCGGGCCGGTGTACTGGTTGGTGTTGTTCGCGCCCCAGCTGTTGGAATGGATGAACGCGCCCTGGCCGCGATGCAGCTCCAGCCGAGAGAAGACGCCGGATTCTGTCACGCTGGGGGTCGTGTTGAAGACCATGCGCGCCCCGCAGGCGACGCCGGTTGATTCGCTCCCGTCCTGCGGATCGCCGAGGAGAATGGCCGCGACCTTGGTGCCGTGGTCGGTGTACCCGGTGGTGGCGTTGTAGGCGAGGATTTTTCGGTGCAGCGGGCCGATGGGGTTCACGGCATCCAGGAACGCGCAGTGATCGGGGCTTACTCGCGAGTCGATGACGCCCACGATCTGCCCGACGCCCGTCAGGGCGTGCGACCAGAACGGCGTGACGTTCACCCGGTTGCTCTGCACGATCCAGTTGACCGAGCTATCGCGTGTCTCGACCTCGCCGACCTCGTCGAGCAGGCGCACGCCCGCCGCGCGCGACGCCGCGGTCACCTCCGAGAGTGACAGCTTGATCACCACCTCGCCCGCGGCGCTCGAAACGAGCGTGGCGGACGGGGCCGCCCGCCTGATCGCGTTCCACGACGCGCGCGGGTCCGCGCCGGGGAAGAGAGACGCCGCCGCCGTGATCAGCCCGGCCCGCTCGTCGGCGTTTCGAGAGTTGTCCTTGAAAATCCGCGCGGCGCCGGCGGCCCGGGCAGCCAGGGAGGGATCGAGCCTCCAGGCGTCGTCATACGACGACACGGCTCGAACAAACTTCAGGGCGCGGAGACGGGCCTTGCTCGCATTGGATAGGTCGGCGAGGAAGGCACTCTCGGGGAGATAGTCGTGCAGGACGACCCCCGCGTCGTGCAGCGCCGCCCGCCGGCCCGGCGTCATGGGTCCGTTGAGCTGGATCACCGCGAACGTGCCGCGCGCGAACTCGGCCTGGTCGGCGATCAGCGACGGACGAGCGGCGAGATCGACGTCTCCGGTCCGAAGTCGGAGCAGCGCGCGCCCGGCCTCCTGAGAACCGGCGTGGGCGAGCGAGCACATCAGACCGCCGGAACACACGATCGACGCGATCAATGGACCGACGCGCGAGGAACCACCACAACTCCGCCGGGGGCCGCCGGGTTCTTCGAGACTCCTGAATGGCGGCGCGCCCTCCATGACTCCCTCCGACTGAGCATGCGAACAAGGCCGACGACGGCAAGACAGGCGCCGTCATGGCCGTCACCGAGTGCTGACATGACCCGCCAAGCTGTACGAAGCACGCCTCCCGCCCGTTCCCTACGCGGCCTTGGACGGAGCCCGGACCCTTGAACCGGCCGCCAGTCTGGTGATGGTTAGCGCGCCCCCGAGAATCTCGCATCGACGCGAGAGGTCCTTGATCGCGCGCCACCATACCGCCGACGCACGCGAGATGCCGTCCATCGCCACCACCATCCGCCCCCGGCACGAGAGTGCCGCCTCGGTCAGGCGATAGGCGAGCTCCGCGGCCTGCTTGCTCCGGATCTGATGTCCGCGCAGGCGCACGACCAATGTCCCGCCGGGCGATGGCTCCAACGCGACCCCGAGCGATCCAATTCGGATCGATCGAGCCGTTGATTGGTAATCGTTTGGTTGCGACGCGTGAGTCAGTGGGTTGCGCATGGGCTCGACCTCCCATACGGCACGGGCGATGCCTGAAAACAGGGGCGCGACGAGCTTCCGTGACCCGTCCGCGTGCCGGAGTGCCCCGATCCGGCCAATTTCAGAAGTGCGATTGGCGGGGGGCAAATGCAAGGGGCACGGGCGGCAATGCGACCCCGGGGCGGAGGTCTGTGCGGGTCGGGCGTATCCTGCGGGGCACCGCGGCACTTGAGAGGTACGAACCAGCCGGATACAAGAATCGTCCAAGAACCGGGGCACCCCGATGCACGCGGGGATCAGGACGCGGGTTCGGCGTGGGTAGGAACAAAAGATGATCGAACTCAACTCGTTGACGAAACGGTTCGGATCGCCATCGACGGGCATCCTGGCCGTGGACGGCGTGTCGCTCAGGGTGGCCAAGGGCGAGGTGCTGGGCTTCCTCGGGCCCAACGGCGCGGGCAAGAGCACGACCATGAAGATGGTCACGGGGTTATTGACGCCCACGTCTGGCACGGCGAGCGTGTGCGGCCACGACGTGGTGAAGGACCCGATCGCGGTCAAGGAGCGGGTCGGCTACCTGCCCGAGGGCGCGCCAGCGTACCCGGACATGACGCCCGAGTCGTTCCTCTCCTTCTGCGCCCAGGTGCGCCGGATGGGGGACAAGGCCGCCGCGCGGATCTCGCACGTGGTCGATCGCGTGCAGCTCGCCGGCGTCTTGCGTCAGCCGATCGAGACCTTGTCGAAGGGCTTCAAGCGACGCGTGGGCCTGGCCCAGGCGATCCTGCACGATCCGGAGGTGCTGATTCTCGACGAGCCGACCGACGGGCTCGATCCCAACCAGAAGCACGAGGTCCGGACCCTCATCCGGGAAATGGCCGGGCAGAAGGCGATCGTGTTGTCGACGCACATCCTGGAAGAGGTCGAGGCCGTCTGCACGCGCGCGGTGATCATCGCGCGCGGGCGTGTGATCGCGGACGGCACGCCCGAGCAACTGGCGGCGCGCTCGCGCGTCCACAACGCCGTCACGATCTCCGTGCGCGGCGCCGACAAGGACCAGATGGTCAGCGAACTGAAGCGGATCACCGGCGTGCGCGACGTGGACCACGCGCGGCAGGACAACGGGCTCTGCCGGGCGACGGCGATCGCCAAGCACGGGCACACCATCGCGGGTGAGGTCAGCGCGCTGGTCAAGGCGCGGGGCTGGGGGCTGGAGGAGCTTCGGGTCGAGCACGGGCGGCTCGACGAGGTCTTCCGCGAGATCACGCAGAGCAAGTGAGCAACGGGCGGGACATCAACCGCCGTTTCCCGCGCGGACAGGCGCGATCAAGGAGATGAAGCGTGCAAGGGTGGTATCCGATCTTCAAGCGCGAGCTGGCGGGCTATTTCGTCACGCCCGTCGCGTACATCTTCATCATGATCTTCCTGCTCTTGGCGGGTGTGTTCACGTTCCAGTTGGGCGGGCTCTTCGAGCGAGGGCAGGCGGACCTCCGCCCCTTCTTTGATTTCCTCCCCTGGCTCTATCTGTTCTTGATCCCGGCCGTCTCGATGAGGCTCTGGGCCGAGGAGCGCCGCGGCGGGACGATCGAGCTGCTCCTCACGCTCCCCGTCACGCAGTGGGGCGCGGTGCTCGGAAAGTTCCTGGCCGCGTGGGCCTTCACGGGGCTCGCCCTGTTCCTCACTTTCCCGCTCTGGATCACGGTCAACTATCTCGGCGACCCCGACAACGGCGTGATCGTCGGTTCCTATGTCGGCGGGCTGCTCATGGCCGGCGGGTTCCTGGCGATCGGCTCGTGCGTCTCCGCCGCGACCAAGAGCCAGGTCATCGCGTTCGTCATCAGCCTCATGATCTGCCTGGGCTTCCTGCTCGCGGGCTTCTCTCCCGTCCTGGATTTCTTCAAGGGCTGGGCGCCCTCGTGGGTCATCGACGCCATCTCAAGCTTCAGCTTCCTCTCCCGCTTCGAGGGTCTTGGCAAGGGCGTGGTCGCGCTCCGCGACCTGGTGTTCTTCGCGTCGGTGATCGGCGTATTCCTGTACGGCGCCGGCATCGTGATCGAGATGAAGAAAGCCGAGTAAGAACTTCGACGGAACTTCCCGCGGGCTCGCCCGCGATCGGTGGAAACAGCCATGAACAGCAGACTCTTCGGGATCGGCGGCCTTCTCCTCCTGGTCGTCCTTTTCTTTGCGATCAACATCCTCGCGGGACGTGCCGCAAAGTCGGCACGTCTCGACCTCACCTCGCAGAAGCTCTACACGCTGACGGAAGGCTCGCGGAACATCGCCAAATCCCTGGACGAGCCCATCAAGCTCACGCTCTACGCCTCGAACCAATCCATGCAGGGGCGTCCCGGACTGCTCACCTACGCCCAGCGCGTGCGCGAGATGCTGGAAGAGTTCCAGGCGATCTCCGGCGGCAAGATCATCCTCAACGTCGTCGACCCCATCGCCTTCTCGGACGACGAAGACCGCGCCAACGAGGCCGGCGTCCGCGGCATGCAGGTCGCGCCCGGGGAATCGGTCTACTTCGGCCTCGTCGGAACCAACGCGACCGACGGCAAGGAGGTCATCCCCGTCTTTGACCCCACCGCCGAGCGATTCCTGGAGTATGACATCGCACGCACGATCTACTCGCTCGCGCACCCCAAGAAGAAGGTCGTCGGCCTGATGTCCACCCTCCCCGTCGAGGGCCTCCCGTTCGACCCGCTCACCGGGCAGCCCTCACGCCAGCAGCCCTGGCAGGTCATCAAGGAACTCAAGTCGCTGTTCGAAGTCCGCAACGTGCCGACGACCGCGACCGAGATCCCCGCCGACGTCGACCTGCTCATGATCATCCATCCCAAGCAGCTCGGCGACGCGACGCTGTACGCCATTGACCAGCACGTCATGAAGGGGGGCAAGCTGCTGGTGTTCGTCGACCCGATGTGCGAGGCCGACCCCTCGGGCGCCGACCCGCGCAACCCCATGGCCGCCATGATGGCCGACCGCTCGTCGAGCCTCGGCAAGGTCTTCGATTCCTGGGGGCTCGAGCTCGTGCCGGGCAAGATCGCGGGCGACCGCGTCTTTGCGACCCAGGTCACGATGCGCGGCCAGGGTCAGGCGATCCCGTTCCTGGCGTGGCAGAGCATCACCAAGGACGGCATCGACCGGGCGGACCCCGCCACGGGTCAGCTCACCTCGCTCAACCTCGGCACGCCCGGCATCCTCCGCCTCAAGAGCGAGGACAAGAAGGACGAGGCCAAGCCCGAAGAGAAAAAGGACGAAGTCAAGAAAGACGAGGCGAAGCCGGAAGAAGCCAAGAAAGACGGCGACGCAAAGGCCGACGAGAAGAAGCCCGCCGACGCGAAGCCACAAGAGTCCAAGCCAGAGTCCAAGCCCGTGATCGTGCTCTCGCCGCTGATCCACACCACGACCCAATCGCAGGAGATCGACGCGATGCAGGTCGCGGCCATGCCCGACCCCAAGCGGCTCCTCAACGACTTCAAGCCCAGCGGACGAGAGTTCACGATGGCGGCCCGGCTCTCGCTCGCGCCCGGCGCGGTGCTGCACTCGGCGTTCCCGGCCGGCAAGCCCGCTCCGGCGGAAGGCCAGGCGCCCGCCGATCCCAAGGCCGGGCACGTCGAGGAGACCAAGGGCCCCATCAACGTCGTCGTGGTCGCCGACGTCGATTTCCTGAACGATCGCTTCTGGGTGCAGATCGACCAGATCTTCGGCATGGCGCGGAAGATCGCCGACAACGGCGACTTTGTCGTCAACCTCGTCGACAACCTCTGCGGCTCGCAGGACCTGCTCTCCGTGCGGGCGCGCGGCGAGTTCGCCCGCCCGTTCACCCGCGTTGAAGAGCTTCAGCGCAAGGCCGACGACAAGTTCCGCGCCCGCGAGCAGGAACTCCAGCAGCAGATCCAGCTCACGCAGGACCGCATCAGCGAGTTGCAGCGCAAACGCCCCGACGCCAAGGAAGAAACGGCGATGATCCTGTCGCCCGAGCAGAAGGTCGAGATCGACAAGCTCGAGAAGCAGATGATCGACGCCAGGAAGGAGCTGCGTCAGGTGCAGCTCAACCTGCGCTCCGACATCGACACCCTCGAGGCCAAGCTCAAGTTCATCAACATCGGCGCCATGCCGGTCGTCGTCGCCCTGGCGGCGCTGGCGATCGGCGGCTTCCGGGCGGCGCGCCGCTCGGGCCAGAAGAAGGCGGGGAGTGCGGCATGAACGCCAAGGTTCTTTCCATCCTGCTCGTGGTCGCGGTCGTCGTCGGCGCCCTGGCGCTGGTCTTCTCGCGCTCGCCCTCGACGCCAGTTGGGCAAGCGACCGGCAAGGTCTTTCCCGACCTGGAAGCCAGGATCAACGACGTCGCCGTGGTGCGGGTGAAGAACGCCAGCGGTGAGACGATCGTCAAGAAGTTCGACAAGGGCTGGGGCCTCGAATCTCGCGGCGGATATCCCGTCGAGTTCGAAAAGGTCAAGGAAGCCCTGATGTCTCTGGCGGACCTCTCGGTGCTCGAGACCAAGACCAGCAAGCCGGATATGTACGCACGCCTGGGCGTCGAAGACATCGCGCAGGCCGGCGCCGCGTCGAAGCTCGTCACGTTGGAGGACGCGGCGGGCAAGCCGCTCGCGTCGCTCATCGTCGGCAAGGACGCTGGCAACGCCGGGAGCAAGGCGCAGGTCTACGTCCGCCGCGCCGGCGAGTCCGAGTCTCTCCTGGCGGAGGGTCGCACCAGCCCGTCATGGTCCTTCCCCGCCGACGCGATGACGTGGGTGAAGCGAGAGCTGACTTCGTTCGATTCGGGGCGCATCAAGGGCGCGATGTTTGTCCACCCCGACGGCTCGTCGGTCGTCGTTGACCGGCCAAGCAGCAAGGAAGTCAACTACCGCGTCGCGGGGGTGCCCGAAGGACGCGAACTCTCGTCGCCCGGCGCCGCCAACTCCGCTGCGGGCGCGCTGGCGTATGTCAGTTTCGAGGACGTGAAGCCGACCGGCGAGCTCAAGGACGCGACGCCCAGCGGCTTTGCCGAGTATCGCACCTTCGACGGGCTGCGCCTCAATGTTCAGCTCAGCAAGGTTGGCGAGAAATACTGGGGCGTGCTCACCGCGACCTATGAGGCGCCCGTGCTGGCCGAGGGGGAACAACCCGACCCGATCGCTCGCCCCGCGGCGGACGTGCAGAAGGAGGCCGCCGAGCTGTCGGCCAGGTGGAACGGCTGGACGTTTCTGATCCCCGATTTCAAGGCCAAGCAGTTCCAGACCACGATGGACGACCTGCTGAAGAAGCCCGACGCGCCCGCCGGCGAGAAGAACGCCAAGCCCGCGAGCGAGCCCCCGCCGGACGATCCGCCGTCGGCACCCCAGAACTAGCGAGTGAACCATGCGCCGCGGGCCGGACCACCGAACCGGCCGTGCGTGGTGGCGCCGACGTGTCGGGCGCCCGGGTGCCCCTCGCGCCGATTGCGCCGATCGCGCCGTGCGATTGACACCTCGGCCCGGGCGCGGGCATCAGAGGAAGGGTGCGATCGCGCGGCCCGTCGCACGAGCGTCGGGATGCACCGACGACGAACGCGTGCACGCGCTTGGGAGGAGTCCATGCCCAAAGTGTCCCAGCCGCGATCCAAGGCTCAGAGCGAGCCCGAAGCCCCGATCACCCCGACCACGACCCTACGCTCCACCATGCTGCCAACATGTTCGCTCTCGCTGAGCCCCGATGAACTTTTGCAGCGCGAGTGGCTCCTCACCGACGGCACGGGCGGATTTGCCATGGGCTCCGCCGCCGCCATCCCCACGCGCCGCTACCACGCATGGCACGTCGTGGCCACCGATCCACCCGTGGGCCGCGTGGTCATGCTTCATTCCGCCGCCGAGCAGCTCATCCTCTCCCCCGGCAGGCCCAACGAGCGCCGGGTTGATCTTTCCAGCTTTCTCTTCCACGGCCTGGGCGAGCCGCACCCGCGCGGCGCGTCGCTCATCGCCCGATTCGAAACGGAAGCGGGCCTTGTGCGATGGACCATGGAAGTGCCCGCGGGCGTCGGCGCGGCGCGTGCGACCCGCGTCACGCGTGAGATCGCGCTGATTCCGTCGGCGCGGGGCGGCGCTTGCCGCGTGCGCTACTCGATCGACTCGCCCGAGCCAGTGCGGCTGGTGATCAGGCCGCTCGTGGCGCTCCGCGACTTTCACGAGCTTGTGCGAGCCGCCGATCTCGGCGATCGCTACTGCACCACGCGCCAGGGCGACCTGGTGCGCGTCGAGCTCGCCTCGAACACCGAGGGAAACATCGCCGGACGCGTCAACCTTGCCTGCGTGAGCGGGGCGGGCGCGCGGGGC
>JABLTH010040750.1_pt1 | contig 35873 bp, 30 predicted proteins | sample 7875711 | NCBI WGS metagenome assembly JABLTH01 (sample SAMN14941262, study PRJNA633318) | bioreactor metagenome | isolation source: bioreactor | place: China | collected 2019-03-05 | reverse complement strand
GAGAGACGAGGCGTTCCTCGCCGGGGGCCGGGCCCCGGTTCCGCGGGTGTCTTCCCGTCGAAGATGGGTTCCTTCGCGTCGACATGGGCGGGTGAACTCTGCTCCGATTATGAACCGGCTCCGGCCATCGCGGGCTTGGCCGCGGGCTTGTCGTCCTTCTTGCCGTAGGTGCGTGCGGTGGGCAGGATGAGCGAGGCGTCGATGGGGACGAACTCGAGCGTGGTCGTGCCGTTCTGGTGCTTGGCGAGCGTGGTCTTCATGAAGTTGGCGTCGTCGCGGTCGGGGAAATCGGTGCGGTAGTGGGCGCCGCGGCTTTCCTTCCGCTCCATCGCGCCCCTGGCGATCGCCTCGGCCAGCACGAGCATGTCGCCCAGGGCCCGGGCGTATCCCAGCGCCTGGTTCGACCATGACGCGCCGTCGGCGAGCCTGGCCGAGTCGTGGCGCTCGCGGAGCTCGGCGAGCTTGCCGGCGCACTGCGACAGCCGCGTCTGATGGCGCACGACGGTGCAGGCCGCCGTCATCTCTTCGCCCAGTTCCTTGCCGATGATGTACGGGTTGGTGCGCGGCTCGGCGGCGCCGTCGCTGGCGGAATCGATCCAGCGCTTGACCTTCTGCTGTTCCTGGGCGACGACGCGGTCGTATCCGGCGGAGGGGAGGCCGCCGGCGGGCGCCTTGGAGGGCGCGCCGTCGCGGACGTAGTTGACGACCGACACGCCGCAGAACAGGCCGTCGAAGATGCACGAGAGCAGGGCGTTGGCGCCGAGGCGGTTGGCGCCGTGATAGGCGAAGTTGACCTCGCCGAAGGCGTACAGGCCGGTGATGTTGGTCTGGGCGTTGTTGATCGCGCCGGGCTGCATGCCCTGGCCGACCTCGGCGAGGATGGGCGGACGCGTGCCGCTCTTGTGCTTGGGCCGCGGGGATTCGGGGTTGTACGAGCCCTTGGTGAAGCCGGTCCACAGGCCGCCCATGGAGTAGTGGACGGCGGGGAAGATCCTCATGGGCTCGTGGCGCGGATCGACGCCGACAAACTTCTCGTAGATTTCGAGGATGCCGCCGAGCTTCCTGGTGAGGTACTCGGGATCCTTGTGGGTAAGGTCGAGGTAGACCTGATTCTCCCCGTTGACACCAAGGCCGTCGTTCACGCAGATGCTGAAGATCTCGCGGGTCGCGATGTCGCGCGGCACGATGTTCCCATAGGCCGGGTAGCGTTCCTCAAGGAAGTAGTATCGATCGCTCTCGGGGATGTCGCGCGGAGCGCGGGTGTCGCCCTTCTTGCGGGGGACCCACACTCGCCCCCCCTCGCCGCGGGCCGATTCGCTCATGAGGCGGAGCTTGTCGGCGCCCGGGATGGCCGTCGGGTGGACCTGGATCATCTCGGGGTTGCCGTACCACACGCCGGCGCGGAAGCATCGGGCGGCGGCGGCGCCGGTGCAGATAATCGAGTTGGTGGACTTGCCGAAGACCAGCCCGCACCCGCCGGTGGCCATCACGACGGCGTCGGCGCGGAAGGCGCGGACCTGCATCGTCCGCATGTCCTGGGCGACGATGCCGACGCAGCGCTGCCCCTGGGCGGTGTCCTCGATGACCGGCCAGAGGAACTCCCAGAACTCGTGCTTGGTGACCTGTCCCTCGCTCTCGTAGCGGCGGACCTGCTCATCGAGGGCGTAGATGAGCTGCTGGCCCGTGGTCGCGCCGCTGAAGTGCGTGCGCTTGAAGAGCGAGCCGCCGAAGAGTCGAAGATCGCGGTATCCCTCGCTGGTGCGGTTGAAGGGAACACCCATGCGGTCGAGGAGGTCGATAATCCGCGGGGCCCAGTTGGCCATCTCCAGGACCGGGTGCTGATCGGCCAGGAAGTCCCCGCCGTAGATCGTCTCGTCGAAGTGCTCGTATTCGCTGTACCCCTGCTGGCGCGCGACCTCATTGCAGGCGTTGATGCCGCCCTGGGCGCAGACGCTGTGGCTGCGTTTCACCGGGACGAGCGAGAAGAGGTCGACGGGGAGCCCCGCTTCGGCGATCCGGGCGCTGGCCGCGAGGCCCGCGAGCCCACCACCCACGACGATGACGCGATGCTGTGACATGGTGATCCGATTCCGTCAGAAGTCGCCCGAAAGTTCCGTGAGCCACGGGCCGCCGAGAGCCCGTTGCGTGCTCAGTGCCCGTCCGCAACCGATCCGCCCGGCGCGATGTGCGAATCGCCCCCGGCCGCTTGATGCACCTGGGTCTCGATGCGTTTGGCGTCGTCGTGCTTGACCGCCAGGGCGCCGAACAGAGACATCCAGGCCATGAGCATCAGGGCGGCCCCGACGCCCGTGCAGACATAGCCCCAGCGGCGCTGGGCGGCGCGGGAGATGGTGAGCCCCCAGGTGATCGCCGCGGTCCACAGGCCGTTGGCGAAGTGGAAGACCAGCAGCGAAACCCCGGCGAAGTAGAAGAGAGAGACAACCACGCCGATCGCGGTCAGGCCGGAGGTCGAGCCGTGGAGCGCGGCGGCGAGGGTCGACGCGGCGTAGCGGAACGACCACTCCGTGCCGCCGGGCACCAGGAACGTCCATCCCCAGCGGAGCGTGGCGACGTGGTAGAGGATGAAGAGGAACCCAAAGTAGCCCGAGAGGCGCTGCACGCGGTAGCGCCAGTTGCCCTGATAGGGATAGCGATCGGTGTTGGCGCTCCCGGTCCTGGCATAGAAAATACCCAGGATCGCGTGGAAGGCCAGCGACGCCCAGAGCGTGATCTCGATGAGCAGCAGGTGCGGCACCTGGGTGTTGATCCAGGTGACCTCCTCCTGGAAGTAGGCAATGCCCTTGTCGTTGAAGGGCGCGCCGTGCATCCCCTCACGCAACGCCGCCCCGCCCCAAAGGATGGATGAGTTGGTGAGCAGGTGCGCGATGAGGAAGACGCCGATGGGAACGATGCCCGTCAGCGAGTGGAGCCGTCGGAGCAGGAAGTGGTTTTTCTCGATGAAGCTCGGCATGGTTCGGGCCTCCGCCGATGCGATCGCCGGTTGGAGATGCGGAAAGAATCAGCCTGGGAACTGGAGGTTGGCGCCGCCGCCGGGCGCGATGACGCCGCCGCCGGGCCCGAGTCCTCCGGACCCGCCGCCCGCGCCGGGCACGCTCTGCACGCGCCCCTCTTGCACGGCCTTGGCGACCTCGCGCGAGATCTCGACGAACTCCATGCGCAGCTCGTTGACCGCCCGGGTAAGCAGCGTTGATTCGTCGGGCGTGAGGTTGCCCTTGGTTTTTTCCTCGAGCACGCCCAGCATGTCGATGTACACCTTGGCCAGGTCCAGGGCGACCATCGCCCGACCCGTGCGTGGATCGGGGAACGCGCCCATCGCCGAAAGGGCCTGAGAAATCAAGAGGCTCAGCAGATCCTTGAAGCCGATCGGCTCACCGGGCCGACGGCCGTCCTCCCCCGCTTCGCCCGCCGCCGCGGCACCCGGAGAAGGGGTGGCTGGCTTGCTCGCCGCCGCCAGTCTTTCCTTCTCCGCCTGGGCCTGCGCCTTCCAGTCGCTGTCGATGATAATCTTTGGTTGTTCCTCGCCGGCCATTGGACCTCGCGTTCACCGGGACGGGGACTTTGGGGTACCCTCGCCGCCGCCCGGTCGGCAATCCTAGGAAAGCCTTTGGGCGTCGTCGGCCCTCGGGCGCGATTCCGCGGGCGGCCCGCTCTTCCCCCCGGGCACCCCCCGTCGAACCATCGCCAGGAGCCAAGGGCATGACCAGACGAACCAACGACCAGGCACCCCAGCCCCGTTCCTCGCGTGGCGTCATTGTTCTCTGGGTCATTGGATTGATCGGCGGGCTGCTCGCCGCGGGAGGATGCGTTTCATCCAAAGCGACGACGAGCACGGCGCTCCGTCCGACCGACTTTGTCGACCGTTCCGCGCCCGCTGTGCCGGCGCCCCAGGCAACACCCCGGAACATCACGCGAACGGGCCCGATCGCCGAGGCGGGATCCGTGGTCGATCTTGAAGCCCGCCCCGGAGATCCGACGCTCGTGGAGCGGAGCGTGCCCGTGGAGGAGCTGACCTTTGTCGACGCGAAGATCGGGGACGTGAACAACCGCCCGGTGTATGTGTCGGATTTTCTGACGCCGCTGGAGGCGCGCCTGCGGACCGAAGCCGCCAAGCGCCCGCGGGGCGAGTGGATCGAGATGGCGCGCAAGGACATCCGCGATCGATTGGTGACGTTCGTGGAGGACGAGCTCCTCCGGGCCGAGGCGATGAACCGCCTGACGCCCGACCAGCGCTCGGGCATCCTGACGTTCATGCGGCAGCTCCAGACCTCGGAGATCAGCCGGGCGCGCGGCAGCCGCACCGAGGCCGACGAACGCATCCGCGAAAAAACCGGGCAGAGCTTCGACGAGTACATGGAATCGGAGAAGGAAAAGAACCTGATCCAGTACGAGCTGCGCGGCATTTTCCGCAAGATCAACGTGTCGTGGCACGACATCGAGCTGGCCTACGAGAAGAACTACGAGATCTTCAACCCCAACCCCACGGCGTTCCTCGGCATCATCCGCGTTTCCAAGAACGACACCGCCGATGTGCAGGCGATCCGCGATGCCTTCGCGGAAGGAAAGGACTTCGACGAGGTCGCGTCCATGGAGCAGAACCGCTATCTGCCCGAGAAGGCGGGCATGAACACCAAGGAGTTCACCGGGACCTTCGAGACCTCGGAGTTCTTCGCCTACGACGACCTGAACCACGCGGTGCAGCAGCTCAGGCCGGGCGGGATCACGGGCCCGATCGAGGCAGGCGGCTCCGTATGGTGGATCAAGCTGCACCGCATCGAGCAACGGTCCATGGGCCTCTACGACGCGCAGCTCGGCATCTCCGAGGGCCTCACCAAGATGCGTCAGAACGAGGCCCGCCAGAAATACATCCGCAAGCTCCAGGATCGCGCCAGCGTGAGCGATATCGACGAGATGACCGACGCCCTGCTCGCGGTCGCGATCGAGCGGTTCCTGGATTCCAAGTCCAAGTAGCGCTGGTCGGGTAGCCCGTGGCAACGGTTGTGACAACGGGGCGTCGGATTTCGTGACTTCGTGACTTCCTCAACCTCCCTCAACCCCTGGCGGCGGTACTGGGCGGCGATCGTCGCGCGGTGGCGCCGGCGCGGGACGCTCGGAGCCCGCGGCGAACGGGCGGCCGCGGCGTTCCTCCGCCGCGCGGGATACCGCGTGCTCGGAATGAACCTCCGCACCAACGCCGGCGAGCTCGACCTGTTGTGCCTCGCGCCCGATGATCGCACGATCGTGTTCGTCGAGGTCAAAACCCGGCGCCGCGCGCCTGACCAGCCGGCCAAGAGCGCGGCCGCCACGCCCGAGGACGCGATCACACGCCACAAACGCGGCAAGCTGATCGCCGTGACGCGCGGGCTGGTGCGGGCGAATCACTGGGAAACGCGCCCGTGGCGGATCGACGTGGTCGCGATCGAATGGCGCGACGGCCAGCGGCCACAGATCAGGCATCATGTGGACGCGGTGAGGGGGAGGTAGGGGACGGCCTTCTGGCGCCAGCCTCTGCTCCTTTCAGGGAATCAAACGCATGGCGCTCCGGTTCGGTCCATCTCCCACTCACACCCACGCTTTTCGCCCCGACAGCGTGCCACGGAAGCGGGCTTCGAGCGCGGTCTCGGCGGCGCGCGCGGGGTCGTAATCGACGGGGAGGATGAGGCTGAACATCGAGCCGCGGCCCGGGTCGCTGACGAGCTGGATCTCGCCCTGGAGGATGGTGGCGAGTTCGCGGGCGATGGAGAGGCCAAGGCCCGTGCCGCCCTGGCCTCGGGTGTGCCCGCCGTCGAGCTGGTGGAACTTATCGAAGATGCGGGCGTGCTCCTCGTGCGGGATTCCAGGGCCGTTGTCGATCACGCTGATGCGGACGCGCTCCGGATCGGAGGAGGCGAGGCGCTCCAGGCGCACGATGACGGTGGGCGTCTTTCCGCCGGGCGCGGCGGGCTCGGTGAACTTGACGGCGTTCGACAGGAAGTTGAAGACGATCTGCTGGAACTTCTTCACGTCCGTCGAGACCATGGGCACGTCGTCGCCGGCTTCGAGCTTGACCTGGATGCCCTTCCGCTCGGCCTGGGGCCAGATCAGGCCGATCAGCCCCTCGCACGCATCGCGGAGCGACACCTTCTGCGACTGAACCTCGACCTTCCCGGCCTCGATCTTGGCCATCTCGAGCAGCTGGTTGATCAGCTCCAGCAGCCCGCGCCCGGCGGTCAGGATGCGATCGACGTAGCGCAGTCGCTTGGCCTGCACGGGCGTGGGCTCGGCGTCGCCCACGTCGGCCCTGGCGATCTCGCCCAGGAGTTCCGCGAAGCCGATGATCGAGTTGAGCGGCGTGCGCAGCTCGTGGCTGATGTTCGCCAGGAACTCGCCCTTGATGCGCGCGGCATCGTACAGGGCGACGTTGGCCTCGCGCAGCTCGTTGATCTTGAGGTCCAGGGCCGCGTTGATCCCGCGGAGCTGCTCCTGCCACGCCTGCAGGTCCGAGAGCATGACGTTGAACGTGTCGGCGAGCTCCTCGAACTCATCGCCCGTCTGGATGTCGGAGCGAATCGTGAGATTGCCCTCGCGGACGCGCTCGGCGGTCTCGCGCAGGGCGCGGACCGGGCTCAGGATCAGCCGGTGCGTGATGAGATAGAACGCCAGCACCGCGACGCCGAGCACGACCGAGCCCGCGGAGATGAGGTACGCGCCGTTGATCAGGAGGAGCTCGGTGGCGGGAATGGAGCGGCGTTGAAGCAGCACGATCCCTTCGAGGGCGTCCTTCCCGCGCACGGCCATGGCGTAGCGGTACTCCCGTGTCAGCCCGTCCCAGCGCGGGCCGTGGAGCTCGTCGACCCCGGGGTTCTTCTCGAACGTCTCCACGGCGCGGGCGACGAACTCCTCCTCGGCGGCGCGGGCGCGGGCCTGCTCGATGGAGATTCGCCGGGCGCTGATGCCGGCGTGCTCGGAGGGCGTCTCGCTGTACGCGGCGAGCCCGCCGGAGGCGTCGCGGTCGAGGCGATCCCAGATCTGGGCCATGCGTCGGGAGAGCTCGAGCTGCCCGTCGTCCACGAGGTTGTTCATGCGCAGCCAGGGGGCCGCCGCCGTCGCCATCACGGTGAGCACGACCGCGCCGCCGAAGAGCAGGAGGCACTTGTTGGCGAGCGAAATCCGGCGCCGCATACGGGAAGTCTAAACTCCCCAGGAGCCCGCGTACGACACAACGCCCGCGGGCGCCGGATCGAGAACTCCCCGGGTGTTCGGCGCCTCCAATCGATGTCGGACGGAATCTCATCCGCCTTGCCCGACCACCTCTTTCGGAGACCATCCCGTATGAAGACCGAAACCGGCCCGGAGATGCCCGATGTCAAGATGCATCTGGCGCTGCCCACCAATCCGGTAACCGCGACCGTGGTGGAGACATCGCGCTGCACCCTCGGCGCCGGACGGGGCGGGGCCGCCAAGGCAGCGGGAATGGTCAGGCATATCTCGCTTGACATCGGCGGCACGCCGCTGGCGGGCTCGTTTCGCCCGGGGCAATCGTTCGGCGTTCTCCCGCCGGGCACCGACGCCAAGGGGGAGCCCCACAAGCTGCGTCTGTATTCGCTCGCATCGCCCACGCGCGGCGAGGACGGGCGGGGAAACGTCGTGGCCACCACCGTCAAACGCCTTCTCGACGAGGATTGGGAGAGCCACAGGCTGTTCGTCGGCGTGTGCAGCAACTACCTCTGCGACCTCAAGCCCGGCGACAAGGTCCTGCTCACCGGGCCCAGCGGAAAGCGGTTCGTTCTTCCCAAGAATCTCGGCGATCACGACTATGTCTTCTTCGCCACCGGAACGGGCATCGCGCCGTTCCGCGGCATGGTGATGGACCTGCTCGATTCGGGCGCACCCTCGAAAGTCGTGCTCGTGATGGGCTCGGCGTACGAGACGGACCTGATCTATCACGAGCAGTTCGAGTCCCTGGCCGCCATGCACTCCAACTTCACCTATCTCCCCACGATCTCGCGGCATGTCGGGCCCCTCGCCGACCGCACGCTCTACGTGCAGGACCGCTTCACCACCCACCGCGACCTGCTCACGCCGCTCCTGGAATCGGAGCGCGGGCTCGTCTATGTATGCGGCATCGCCGGGATGGAGATGGGCATCCTCAAAGGGCTCCACGCTTCGCTCACGGGAGAGGCATTCCGCCAGTACGTCCGCACCGACGCGGAGTACCAGGACCCCAAGACCTGGGACCGCAAACTGCTGAGCCGAAAGATCAACCCGACAAGGCGGGTGTTCCTTGAGGTTTACTAGCTCGCGGGCTTGCTCCACGCGGACGAGTCGGCTCTACTGGCGGGATGTCCATTGTTCCCGGGATCATCCGACGCACGCACGCGCTGGCGCATCGCGCCGGCTTCGTGCGCGATCCATTCCGACGCGTGCGTGATCGGCTCGAACGCCTGCTCGACACGCGAATCCCGGCGATGTTCGATCGCTCCAGCGCGCCGGGATTGTCGATCGCCGTGCGCTTCGATCCCGGGACGCTGATCGAGCGTCAGTTCGGCGTGGCCTCGATCGAGTCGCGCGAGCCGATGACGCCGGGCACGTCGTTCCTGGTTCTGTCGCTGAGCAAGAGCATCACGGCGATGATGGCGCTGATCCTGGCCCAGCGCGGTGCGCTGTCGCTCGACACCCCCGTGCTCTCGCTCACGGGTGACGCCGCGATTCCGCCCGACCGACTCGGTGGTGCCGATCCCTCACGCATCACCGTGCGGCGCGTCCTCTCGCACACCAGCGGCCTGAATCGCACGCGATTCGACTGGCGCGTCGATCCCTCGCCCATCCCCGCGATCGAGATGCTGCGCGCGGTCAACGCCTCGGATGAGCCCCTGACGATCACGAGCGAGGTGGGACGCGGGCCCGTGTATTCCAGCGGCGCGTTTCTCCTGCTTCAGCACGCGATGGAGCGGATCACCGGGAGAGCTTTCGCGACGCTGGCGGACGATCTGGTGCTCCGGCCCTTGGAGATGAACGACAGCACCTTTGATCCGCGACGCGCCGGTCGCGTGTCGCGGGCGCACGCGGACCGAACCACGATCCTCCCCCAGACATGGCCGACCTGCGAGGCCTCGGGCGGGCTGATCAGCACGCCCCGCGATCTCACCCGGTTCTTCATCGCCCTTCTTCCGAGGTCGGGCTCGCCGCACCCCGAGCTGTCGCCCGCGTCGGCGTCGCTGATGACCTCCCCGGCCGCAGGCGATCCGTCGCTGGGGGTCTGCTCTCTGGGACTCTTCCTGCACCGGCGCCGATCCGACACGGAGTTTTTTCACGCGGCGTTCAAGGAGGGATGGTGGTCGTGGGGCGAGGGGCTCGTCCGCCGGCGGGCGGCCTTTGCCATCTGCACCAACGCGGACACGGGGAAGGAACTTGTCAGGACAGTCTCGACGCTCATCCGCCAGGTGATCCTCGACTCGGCCCTGGAAATACGGCCGAGTTCGGCAAGCCACGGCGAAGACGAGCCGGATTGATGCCCTCAATCTGGGATAGGCCGCAACCGACCAAAGGGGTGCGGCGGATCAACTCTGCTTCCGGGTCGGAGGTCCCGATCGGACCCCGATCGTTTGACCACCGCGACGGGCGTTGGTAGCTTTCCACGCCTATCGTCGGGTTCGTGAAACACCCGTGCCGGCGCCGGGCCAACGGCTTTGGATTCCTTCGAGATCGCGCGATATCACCATGACGACTCAGTCATCCCTCCAGCGGCGTGTCAGATCGGGCTTCGTGTTGCGCCGCGCGCTGTCGAGCGCTGCCGCCGTCGTCCTCTCGCTGGTCGCGCCCGCGTTCGGGCAGGCCAACGACCTCCCCCCGAGCCTGGTCCGCTCAACGACGGCGTTGTCCAGCGGCGATGAAGACCAACTCCGGAAGTACGTTGAACTTTCGATCAAGGACCTCGGGAGCGACGACCCCTCCAAGGTCAAGCGGGCCCGCACCGACCTCCTCAAGCCGCTGACGGATGCCGAGGTGGGCGCGCCCTTCCGGCTCTCGTACTCCAAGGTGCTCCAGCCGGCGCTCGAGCCGCTGCTGAAGGAAAAACGCGAGTTGATCGCGAGCAACGCGCTGCGGATCGCCGGGGAAGTAGCGTCGACCGCGTGCGCCACGCTCGTGCTGGATCAGCTTGACCGCCCCGAGCCCTCCGTGCGGTACATGGCGGTGCAGGCGCTCTCACGGACGATCGAGGCCGTGGGACGCACCACGCCGGCCATCGACGTCGATACCTGCAACCGGATCATCAGCGAGGTCGGCTCGCGCCTGGAGAAAGAGAAAGACGCGTGGGTCGCGGACGTGATGGTGCGCACGCTGGCGGCGGGCGTCGGCATCACCCGCGCCAAGTACGAATCGCTCCCCGCCAAGGCGCTGGGCGAGCTGTGCAAGCGGACGGGCGACCGGACGCGAACCATGTGGACCGGCGAACTGGACGACTCGTGGGCCGACACCCTGGTCGTGGCGGGCACGTCCGTGCGTGACCGCCTGACGGCGGCGGGCGCCGCGGCCCTGGCCGGGAACGCGCGCACCGACGCCCTGCGACTCGCCGGCGACATGCTCGCGTACCTCAAGCATCTGGTGCTCGCCCGATCGCTGCCGATGGGGCAGGCCGATGTTCGTGAGCGGCCCCGGCAGATCGCCGCGCTGGCCGAGGCGATCATCGCCCTGGCCGCCCCGGACCTCAATTCCACCACACGCCAATCCCTGGCCGATCTCATCAAACGAGCCGATACCACGGGCGACGCGGGGTTCCTTGATTCCGTCTCCCTCCTGATCGGGCCCGACGGGGCGCTCGTGAAGAAGTACGGCCTGCCGGCGTCGCGGTTCGAAGAGAAGAAGTAAGACGCGCCCGCGGGCCAATGCTCCCGGGACGCGCGCCGGAGCCGATCGCCCCATGTGGAAGCTGGCCCTGCCGCTCCTCACGCTCATCGCTGCGATCGCCGTCTTCGCGGGGGCCGATCGACCGCTCCCGAAGGCCGACTTCACCTTCATCAACCGCGGCGACATCACCACGCTCGACGTCCACCAGATGTCCTGGATGCAGGACCTCCGCCTGGCACGCCTGCTGTGCGAGGGCCTGGTTCGCCCCAACATCTTCACTCGCGATTACACGCTCGAGCCCGCCGCGTCCGAGGCGCTCCCCGAGGTCTCGCCCGACGGCCGCACCTACACGTTCCACCTGCGACGCGACGCCCGATGGTCCAACGGAGAGCCGGTGACAGCGGGCGATTTCCTGTTCTCGTGGCGCCGCGCCATGCTCCCGGAGAACTCGACCGACTACACCACGCTCTTCTGGCTGGTCGAGGGCGGACGCGAGTTCTTCGACCTCCGCGCCGCGGACCTCCGCGCCTACGAGACCCGCGCCGCCGGGCTCTCGGCCGACGAGCGACGCACGGCCGCCGGTGCGCTCTGGGAAAAGTCGCGCGCCGACTTCGACCGCCTGGTGAACGTCCGCACGCCGGACGATCACACGCTCGTGTTCACGCTGGTCCGGCGCGTGCCGTACTTCGCGGATCTTCTCTCGATGCCCGTGTTCTATCCCGTCTATCCGCCGCTGGTGATGGCCCACGAATCCATCGACCCGGATTCGGCGCGCGTCAAGACCGACCCGTCATGGACCAAGGCGGGCACGTTCATCACCAACGGCCCGTTCAGGCTGACGCTCTGGCGCTTCAAGCGCGACATGCGCCTGGACGCCAACCCTTTCTACTGGAATCTCGCGTCGCTGAATGTCAGAACCATCGCGATCCCCACGGTCGAGGATCCCAACGCGGCCGTCATGGCGTTCCGGACCGGCGCGGTGGATTGGGTCAGCGATGTCAACGCGGGCTACCGGGGAGAACTGGTCGCGCAGAAGGCGGCGTACTACGCCGAACACAGGACCGAGTACGAAGCGATGCTCGCGCAGGGCCTCGACCCGATCGAGATCGATCGGCGTCTGCCGCCCGATCCTCGCGCGATGATGCACGCGTTCCCCGCGTTCGGCACCTACTTCTACAACTTCAATTGCCGGGCCAGGCTCCCCGACGGGAGAAGCAACCCGTTCGCGGACGCGAGGGTCCGCCGTGCGTTCGCGATGTCGATCGACAAGCGGGCGCTCGCGCGCGATGTTCGCCGCTCGGGAGAGGTCGCGACCGACACCCTGATCCCCCCGGGCTCGATCAACGGCTATCGCTCGCCGCGCGGGCTGGCGTTCGATCCCGCGCGCGGCAGGGCGCTGCTGGCCGAGGCGGGCTATCCCGACCCCGCACGGTTCCCCGTCGTCGACATCCTTTTCAACAAGGACTCCGGGCACGACCTGATCGCCGAGTTCATCGGGCGCCAGTGGCAGTCGAACCTCGGCGTGCCGGTGCAGCTCTCGACCAAGGAGATCAAGGTCTTTCGCGACGACCTTCGCACCGGGACCTTCATGACCAGCCGCGCCGGGTGGTACGGCGATTACGGCGACCCGACCACGTTCCTGGAGATCAACCGCACCTCCGACGGCAACAACGACCGCGGCTACAGCAATCCCGCCTACGACGCGCTGCTCGACCGCGCCGAGACCGAGTTCGACGCGGGCAAACGTCTGTTGCTGCTCCAGGAGGCCGAGCGGATGATCGTCGAAGATGAATTGCCGCTGATCCCGCTGTTCGTGCAGAACAATTTCTATCTCTTCGACGCCCACAAGCTTTCGGGTGTCAGCTCGCACCCGCGCAGCGAGCAGCAGCTCTTCCGCGTGGACGTTCTCGGCGACGGAAGAGGAGCCGAGAAGCCGCTGGCGCTGCCCGCGGCGTCTCCCGCGGCGAGCCTTCGGGGCGGCTCGCCATGACCCGCGTGATTCTCACCCGCCTGGCCCAGCTCCCGCTCGTGCTCCTGGCGGTGTACACGCTCACGCTCGCGCTGGCGTGGGCGATCCCCGGCAATCCGCTCGAGAGCTCCGAGCGCCGCCCGCCGCCCGAGGTCGAGGCCGCGATGAAGGCCCAGTACAACCTGGATGACTTCTGGTCGTTCTATTGGTCATACCTCGACAGCGCCACCGGGCTGCGAGCCGCACGCGAACAGTTCAGCGGCCGGGCCGAGAGCGAGCGTCGTCGCCTGGAATCGCTCCACCTCGCGCCGCCGCCGCGCCGTGTCTTTGATCTCGGGCCGTCGCTGCAATACCGCGACCAGCGCGTCTCCGAGATCATCGCCGGCTCGCTCCCGGTGTCGGCCCAGCTCGGGGTGGTCGCCATCATCCTCGCCATTGTGATCGGAACGCCGGCGGGGGTGCTGGGGGGCGTGCGACCGGGCACGTGGATCGATTCGCTCTCCCTGGCCATCGCCCTCATCGGCATCAGCCTGCCCAGCTTCGTCACCGGCACGCTGCTCGTGCTCGTGTTTCCCGTGTGGCTGGGCATCGGCCAGATCGGCGGCTGGGGATCGTTCTCGCAGCTCATCCTGCCGGCGCTCACGCTCAGCCTGCCCTTCGCCGCCTACATCGCGCGCCTGACCCGCATGGGCATGGTCGAAGCGATGTCGAGCGACTACGTCCGCACCGCGCGGGCCAAGGGCCTGCCCGAGACGACCGTCGTGCTGCGACACGCCCTGCGGAACGCCGCCCTGCCGGTCGTGAGCTACCTCGGGCCGGCGTGCGCGATGGCCATGACCGGGTCGTTCGTCGTGGAACGCGTCTTCAACGTGCCCGGGCTGGGCCAGCACTTCGTCAATGCCCTGCAGAACAAGGACCTGTTCCTCATCATCGGCGTCGTGCTGGTCTTTTCGACGATGCTGGTGCTCTTCAATCTCGTCGTCGACGTGCTGTATCGCTGGATCGATCCGAGGATCAGGGTGTGAATCCTCAGAGAGACGGAGAGCCGAAGCGCAGAGCGCAGGACGGCGCATGAGACTCGCGTCGGCGTGGCCTTGAACCTCGCGGCCTTCGCTACATCGCATACCCGCGGATCGCCAGCAGCACGCACATGGCGTTGTACCCGCCGTGGAGCACGATCGACGCGATCAGAAACGGCACCGCCGCCATCGCTCCGCCCCGCTCGCCGCGCCGCGCAAGCTCCCACGACTCGGCCAGTCCGATCGCCGCCATCAGCGAGCACGCCGCGTGAAGCACCACGCACACCGTCCACCGATACCACACCAGCTCCGCCGGCGGCGCCTCCAGCGATCGATTCGTGTACATCATCGCTTCCACCGCCGCAAAGCACACGCCCGACCAGGCGCCCGCCAGGAGAATCTGATCGCGCCGGACGAACAGCCACGGGCGTCGATCGACCACGCCCGCCGTCAGGCACGACTTGAGCACCTCCTCCACCGCCGGGCCGAACACGATGAACATCCAAGGTGACCAGCCCCCGGGCATCAATGACCCAAGCCACGCCGCCAGCCAGGCCATCGGCCCGCCGAGGAGCGCCAACGCCACCGCCACGCTCCAGCCGGTGCGCGAGGACGTCGCGCCACCCGCGCCCGAGGGCTCGTCGGCGTCGTGCTCGTGCATTGCGCCCACGGCCCGATGCTCCTCTCAGTTTCTCCGATCACACCGATCGCCGGGTCCATGCACGACCGTCGCCTTGTCCGCTGCGGATCCGCGCGGGCCTGCGACGTCGTACACCAACTCCATTCGCGGCGGGCCCTACGACGGTTGCTCGGGCGTCAGCGTCGCACCGTCCAGAACATCGAAGCTCACGAACTGCCCCGCCTCGAACTGCGACGCCAGCTGCCGCGGGTCGGTCAGCGTGCAGACGATCGGAACGCCCGCATTGACCGTGATCGAGTTCGTGCTCGATTCCGTTGACACGACATGGCCCTGCACACGCCGCGGGCGGCCCTGCACAGGCTCCACATACCGCCCGCCGCTCTGAACAACGTCCACCCGGCGCGCCTTGGCACGGATCACCCCGATCACCTTCTTGCCCACCGGCGTCGAGAGGCCCGCCGTCGGCACCAGGTGCAGACGATAGCTCGTATCCGGGAACGACACGACGACGTACGCGCCCTTGGTCGCCGTCTCCGGCACGACCTGCTCGAGCACGCCGCGGCAGAGATACGGGGCAATCTTCGTGGTCGGCGAAGGAGTAATCATGGTCCAAGAGATTAGGCCGTCGCCGCGGGCGCCGTCCGGGCCGCGGGCCCGCGCCCCATCGCCAGAAAGTTCGCCAGCAGCTTCGTCCCCTGCTCGGTCAGAAAACTCTCGGGATGGAACTGCACGCCCTCGACCGGGAACTTTTTCGCATCACCGAACACACGCCGCAGACCCATCACCACGCGCCGCGTGCCGCCCTTGCCGTCGTCCTCGTCCGTCCACGCCGACACCACCCATCCGTCCTGCCCGGGCGCGGGGGGCGGCGGGATCGTCTCCGGGATCACAACCAGCGAGTGGTACCGCGTCGCCGTAAACGGCCGGGGCATGCCCGCGAAAATCCCTCGTCCGTCGTGCGCGATCGGGCTGGTCTTGCCGTGCATCTGGATCACGTGCCGAGTCACCGTCATGCCGTTCGACGCCGCCAGGCATTGGTGCCCGAGGCACACGCCCAGCACCGGAATCCGACCCGCGAATCGCTCGATCATCGCGCTCGAAACGCCCGCCTCGTTGGGCGTGCACGGCCCGGGCGAGATCACCAGGTGCGTCGGTCCGCGCCCTGAGTTCAACGCATCGGCCTGGTCCGGCGTGATCTTGTCGTTGCGCACGACCAGCAAATCCCGCCCCAACTCCAGCGAAGGCTCGATCTCGCCGAACCGCTGCACCAGGTTCCAGGTGAAGCTGTCGTAGTTGTCGATCAGCAGGATCATCGGGGAAGGGTAGGAACCGGCGAGCGATCGGGGAGCGATCCCCGACTCCACCGCCCGACGCTCCGGACCGCATCAAAGTGCCGTGTCCCAGCCGGCGCATGAGCCGGGCGCTAACGGTTGCCGTGCCCTTCTTTCAGGTGTTCGCGCAGCATGTCTCTCCCGAACTCGTGCTCCGTATCACGCCACACGCAGTGGATGTGGTTCGCGTCGTTCTGGGTGTTGTCGTACTCGACGATGAACGTCGGCCCGTGGATCCGGTAGTAGTGCTTCTGACCCTTCTCGACGCCGCCGGCCCACGCGAACGCGATCGTGTCCACGCCCGCGCGCTTCGCACGCTCGAGCTGCCAGTTCGCGAGCTCTCCCGTGAGGTTATTCGCGTACACCTCGACCAACCGCCACAGCATCTCCCTCTGATCGTCCCGCATCCGCGAAGCCGGGAGCCCCTCCACCTTGTCCAGCCTCGGTTCGTGCCCCGGCATCAGCAGGATGTCCGCCGGCGCTTCCACCGCGATCAGCGCGGCCTTCCGCTGCGCTTCGTCGAGCGACTTCACCAGCTCGCGGGCCAAGTCTTCCTCCGCGCTCAGCACGCGCAGGCCCGCGCGCGGCCCCACCCGCACCTCGCCCGGGTTGGCCCCAAGGAACATCGGCGAGCTGTCGACTCGTTCATCCGCCACCGATGAGAAGTTGAGCGCGGCATGGTGACCCTCGAATTTCCAGGCCCACGCCCCATCGCCCGGCACCCTGCCCCCGGTTGTGAACACCGACAGCGTGTACTTGTCCGGGTCGCGCCACGCGCCGCTCTGCCCCGCGCGCTGCTCCATCTCGCGCAGAACCAGCTCGAGCTGGATGATCTGCTCGATCTTGAGATACCCCTGGGCGCTCAGCCCCGAACGGAGCAGGTCCCGCGCCGCGCACCGCTGCGCCTCGCTCATCTCGCCGAGCGAGACTCCCTTGCGCTCCCGCGGCACAAAGTGCCAGTCGGTCCGCCACGCGTCGTTCATGTCAAAGAGACCCTTGGCACGCAGCTCGGGCGTCAGGCTTTCCAGCCAAGCGGACGCGGCCTTCGCCATCCGCTCGCCTGTCGAGGCGCGCGGAACCAGCGCGAGCATGAAGGCGCCGCAGACGAGCAACGCCGCCAGCCCCGCCGAAAATATCGCCGGGCCCGGCGTGCGCCGGTCCGTGGGACGATTCGCCGCCCTGATCGCGGCGCCCTCCGCATCGAGTGTCTTCGCTCCGCGCATAAAAAACCCCCTTGGCCTTCGCCTCCGGGGGTTCAGTATCGCACAAAGCGGTGCCCGCCGCCTGATCGTTCAACCCAGCTCAGCCGCCAGCGGCCATTTCACGGACCGGTTTGGTCGCCGCGTCTGTCGTGCCGGCGCACTTCACTAGGCCGCCTCTCCCGGCTGGGCCCACGGTTCGTTGAGACGTCCCGCCACGCCGTCGCGGGTCACGTAGAAAAACTCGCTGGTGATCGGATAGGGCAGCCGCTTGAAATCCTGCTGCACGCGGGATGCCAGACGCTTCACAAAGGTGTCGGGCCCGGGGGAGAGCGCGATGAACATGTCGCGGGCCGGGGTGGCGACGTAGAAGTCGCCGCCGAGCTGCGGCGCCAGGCGCTCGTACAGGCCGGACAGAAGAAGACGCGCCGCGTCGTAGCCGTCGTGCTCGGCGAGGATGGCGGCCTTGCCGCCCTCCTTGCTCTCGACGACCTGCACCTCGAGCTCGGGCGCGAACCCGTCCAGGTTCTCACGGGAAATCTGCTCGATGTCCTCGATCGTGACGCCCCAGCGGACGACCTGCTCGGTCGTGATGCTGACCGTCATGTTCGGAAGATCGGTCACGAACACGATCACCGTGTTGTTGACGAACGGCACATGCGCGACCATCTCACGCGCCAGATGTTCGAAGATGCTGTCGGGCTGGATCCGCGGCATGATCCGCGCACGGGCAAAGTCCAGCGTCATGTTCATCAATTGCATCGCCTCGCCCGCGAACAACTGGTCAAGGTAGTGCTCCACGATCTCAGACCCTCGACCGGGCTCGTGCCTCACCATGCGGTACAGATTCTCCAGGTCGAGGCGGCGCCCGTTGACCAGAATCTCACGCGGACCCACCAGGTCCACCTTGTATTCAGGCTGGAGCTTCCTGAGCATCTCGATGACGGCCTCGGCAAACTCTCCCGGCTCCTGCGGCATACTCGACATCGCCACCTCTCCTCTCTCTTCTCGATCGGAGCGGTCGGCCGGTGTTCGAGACGCTGTCTACACGCATCAAGCAGCGGTGAACAACCGGCCGGCTGCTCGGACAGGCGTCTATCGACCTCACCCTCCGCAGCCCGAGTGCCTTTGGATCGTGTCAAGAAAGAACTGGCACGCACGCACGCCGAATACACGACTCCGCCCGCAAATTTCGCGCGACCGGTTCGATTGACGCTCCCATATCCGGCTCCCTCCGGTCCGATCACCCCCACCCGCCCACGGAGCAACATCAGGCCCTACGTGGGGCTGTTTGTTCGTGTTCGGTTCGGTCATTTGCTGCGTCCGCTTGCTTCCTGCGTCAAGCCGGTATAATCCCGGCTCTGGGGCTGGAGCCCGGCCGGCAACACCCTCGACTTTCAACGGGAGAATCACCGTGACCGAGCAGGAAATCGAAGCGAAAGTCATCGACATCGTCGCCGAGCAGATGGGCGCCGATAAGGCCAAGATCACTCGCGCGACGTCGTTCGTCGACGACTTGAACGCCGACAGCCTCGACACGGTCGAGCTGGTGATGGAGTTTGAGGACGAGTTCGAGACCTCGATCCCCGACGAGCAGGCCGAGAAGATCAAGACGGTCGGTGAGGCGATCGATTTCATCAAGCAGGCCCACGGCATTTCTTGATCCCTGTTCTCGAACGCCCATCAGTTCTCGCCTCGCCTCCCCGCCGCGTGGGCTGCACGACGTGGCTGTGCGCGCCCCGACCCTTCCGGGCGGCGTACACTGCCCTCGTTCGGCCGTGAAATGGCCATGACTCGCCGGGCGACCGGCGGGGCCACTTTGCCGCGGCAGTCACCAGCCGGGTTTCCTTCACCATGTCGAACCACACCCCCAAAACCCGGATTGTGATCACCGGCATGGGCGCCATCACCCCGATCGGCAAGTCCGCGGCGGAGACCTGGTCGAGCATGCGCGAGGGGCGGAGCGGGATCTCCAACTTCCAGGGCGAGGAATTCGCCCGCTACGAGGGGCATTGGGACGTCAAGATCGCCGGGCAGATCAAGGATTGGGACCCGGTCAAGGCCGGCGTGATCGACGGGCGTGAAGTGCGCCGCATCGATCGCTTCGCCATCCTCGGCCTCGCCGCCGCCGACGAGGCCGTTCGGGACTCGGGCATCGACTTTGCCAAGGAAGTCTCCGAGCGATGCGGGGTGGTGGTCGGGTCGGGCGTCGGCGGGATCAAAACGATCGAAGAGGGCGTCATCAGCCTAGTGGAGCGCGGCCCGGAGCGCATCTCGCCGTTCACCGTCCCCAGGCTCATGGTCAACGCCGCCACGGGCAACATCTCGATCCGCTACGGCCTTCGCGGCCCGGCGGGCGCTCACGCCACCGCCTGCGCCTCGGCGGGGCACGCGATCGCCGACGCGATGCACATCCTGCGCCGGGGCGAGGCAGACGTCATCATCGCCGGAGGAGCCGAGGCGGCCGTGTCTCCGCTCTGCATCGGCGCCTTCATGACGATGAAAGCCCTCTCGGCGCGGAACCACGAGCCCACCAAGGCCAGCCGACCCTTCGATCGTGGGCGCGACGGGTTTGTGCTCTCCGAGGGCGCCGCGATGTTCGTCCTGGAAACCGAGGAGCACGCCAAACGCCGCGGCGCCAACATCTACGCCGAGCTGGTCGGCTGCGGCAATTCCTCCGATGCCGGGCACATCACCGCGCCAGACCCCGAAGGCCAGGGGGCGGCACGCTCGATGCGCTGGGCGCTGCGCGACGCGCGACTCGCGCCGGAGCAGATCGAGTACGTCAACGCCCACGGCACCTCCACGCCCCTGGGCGACAAGGCCGAGGTCGCGGCGGTGTTGTCCATCTTTGGTCACCACGCCCGCAAGTCCGGCGGTGGAAGGCTGCTCATGTCCTCGACCAAATCGATGCACGGCCACTGCCTTGGAGCATCGGGCGCGGTCGAGACGATCGCCTGCGTTCACGCCGTTCGCGACGCGCTGGTGCCCCCCACCATCAACCTCGACGATCCCGACGACGGCTTCGACATCGACCTGGTCGCGCACACCCCGCGCGAACGCCAGGTCGCCTACGCCATGAACAACACCTTCGGCTTCGGCGGGCACAACGTGACGCTGATCGTCGGGCGATACGCGTAGCGTCGCCTCACCGCCTGGATTCGGGATCGCCCCCACGGGGCCAATGCTCGCCCGCCCCCGAGTCGAACGCTCGGGAATCCGCGGGAACTCTCCGCCCGGGCGGGTGGATCGTGGATGCGCGAGAGCACGCGGCCGTTTCGGCGCCCCGAGGCCATCTCCACTGGCACGCTGCTTGCGGGGCTTCAGCCGAAGCCGTTGCGCGCCGATAGTCTCCCCATGCCCTCCACCGTCGATTCCATCCTGAAGCTCGAGGTTCCGATCGTCGTTCGCATCGGCGAGCGGAACATGAAGCTCCATGAGATTCTGGAGCTCGCGGCGGGCGCGATCGTCGAGATCCCCAAGCTGGCCGACGCGGAGCTCGATGTCATGGTGAACAACCAGGTCATCGGTCACGGGTCGGCGGTGAAGGTGGGAGAGAATTTCGGAATTCTCGTGACGTTTATCGGGACGCCCGCGGAGCGAGCCAATGCGCTGGCCGCGGGATCCAAGAGCCCGGAAGAGCCCTCGGGCGAGGACACCGCCGCCGAGGATCTGGCGGCGCAGCTCCTGGCCGGACAGGTCTGATCGCCCGGGGCTCACGCCTGTCGATCGCGGGCCAGATATGCTCCCGCGTCCAGTCCGGGAGACGACATGCCCAGAGACATCCCCGTCGGGAACGGCAACCTGCTCATCACGTTCGACCGCTTCTACCGCGTGCGCGATCTCTATTTCCCCAACGTCGGTCGCTTCAATCACACCGACGGCAACGTGCAGCGCTTCGGCGTGTGGGCCGACGGACGCCTCGCATGGTCCGAAGATCCCTCCTGGCAGCGGGAGCTGCGGTACCGCGAGGACACTCTGGTCACCGAGGTTCGCCTGGTCAACGAGGAACTCGGGCTCGAGCTGGTCTGCAACGACGCGGTCGATTTTCACGAGACGATCTACTTCCGGCGGGTCACGGTCCGCGACCTCCGCGGGCACGAGCGCGACGTCCGGGTTTTTTTCCACTGGGACATGTCGATCGGCGGCACCCCCGTCGGCGACACCGCCAACTACGACCCTTCGACCTCCTCCATCGTCATCTACAAGGACGACATCTATTTTCTCTTCAACGCCTGCGACGAGCACAAGTGCGGCATCGACCACTGGGCCATCGGCACCAAGCGCGTCCGCGGCACCGAGGGAACCTGGCGCGACGCGGAGGACGGCGAACTCGGACGCAACGCGATCTCCCAGGGCTCCGTGGACGCCACGATCGGCTTCAACATCCTCGTGCCGCCCAACGGCACGTCGCACATCACGGCATGGCTGGCGTGCGGGCGCTCCTACGACCAGGTCAAGGTGCTCAACCGCCGGGTCAACGAGTCCGGCCCCGACAACATGATCCACCGCACCGAGGCCTACTGGCGCCTCTGGGCTCGAAAGGAACCCATCGATCTGTCGCCACTCTCGGCGGGAGTCGCCGAGCTCTTCTACCGCTCGCAGCTCGTGCTGAGAACCCAGATCGACAACGGGGGCGCGATCATCGCCGCCAATGATTCGGATATCACCCAGTTCGGCGGGGACCACTATTCCTATTGCTGGACGCGCGACGGAGCGCTCGTCGCCTACGCCCTCATCCTCTGCGGGCAGTCCGAGTTGTCGCGTTCGTTCTTCCGGTACGCGGCCGAGTGCGTCGAGCCCGACGGCTACTTCCTGCACAAGTACACGCCCACGGGCGACCTTGCCTCATCGTGGCATCCCTGGATGCTCGACGGGCTGAAGATCCTGCCCATCCAGCAGGACGAGACTTCGCTGGTGCTCTGGGCGCTCCGCAAGCACTTCATCGTGTTCCGCGACGTGGAGTTCATCAAGCCGCTCTACAACTCGCTGGTCGCTCGTCCGGCCGAGTGGATGCTGCGATACCGCGACGCCGCCGGCCTCCCGCTCCCTTCGTGGGATCTGTGGGAGGAGCGCCGGGGCATCCACACGTTCACGGTGGCCGCGACGATCGGCGCGCTGAACGCCGCCGCCGCGTTCGCCCGCGACTTCGGGCAGCAGGACCGCGCCGATGCCTTCCGGGACGGGGCCGAGTCCATGCGCGCCGCGCTCCGCCGGCACCTCTGGAACGACGAAGAGCAGCGCTTCGCCCGCCTGGCCCAGCCCCTCCCCGATGGCTCGTACCGGCTGGACATGACCGCCGACTCCGCCAACTACGCCCTCTTTGCCTTCGGCGCCCTGGATCCCAACGACCCGCGCATGGCCGGTGAGATGAAGGCCCTGCGCGAGCGCCTCTGGATCAAAACGCCGATCGGAGGCTGCGCCCGCTACGAGCACGATTACTACCACCAGGTCGAACGCGACCGCATCTCAGAGGTCCCCGGCAATCCCTGGGTGATCTGCACGCTCTGGCAGGCGCAGTATCACATCGCTCGGGCGCGGACGTTCGAGGAGCTGCGCGAGGCCGTGCCGCTCCTCGAATGGTGCGTTCAACGCGCCTCGGCGTCGGGGGTGCTGGCCGAGCAGTTCCATCCCTACACGGGCGAATCGATCAGCGTGAGCCCGCTGACCTGGAGCCACGCGACCTTCTCGATGGTGGTCATGGAATACCTCAACAAGCACGCCGCGATCACGCGCATGGAAGGCCGAATGCCCGAGCATCACGCGGGGCTGGTCAACGGCGACGCGCCGCTCCCGGGATAACCATCGGCCACGACGCCCCCATCGCTCACTGCCCCGACTGCACGGTCACGATCGGGACGTACCCAACCTCCAGACCCCGCGGCGGAGTGACCAGGAGCGCCCGGTCCAGCGACACAAGCTCGCCCTTGCTCGGGGGCGCCATGGACGGGGCATCGATCCCCCAGCCCGTGTGCAAGCCCTCCACCAGCCGCTGCACCCGCGCCCTTTTCTCGTCGCTCCACGCGTATTGCTGAAGCGACGGCTGGTCGACAAAGCGATACCACCAATACGTCACCACCGATCCGTCCGCGAGCTTGGCGGTGAACGGCCCGCGCTTCGGTCCGGGGTTCGCCCACGCCCCGGTCTTGGGCGACGTGTAGGCCGATCCGGGCCCGGCAAGCCTGAACTCCTTGGCGCGCAGGCCCGTCGACGGCGGCACGTCCGCGGCGTCGATCGCGACACGCTCATCACCAACCTCCCGGAAATACTGGGGAAAGACTCCCATCGGGCCCGCCCCGCCCTTCGACCACTCCAATCCCCACTCGTTCCCCTCAAAGACCCTGGTGTCAACGACCCGCTCAACGCCCGCGACCTTCTTCCCCGCCTGCGCGTAGCTCGTCGTGTGCGTGGTCAGCTTCGACTTCCACTGGCCCTTGGCGTCGAATCGACCCGAGCACGCCTGGCCTCCGTCGCGCCAGGTCTTGAACGCGTCGAACAGGGCTCCCTTCGAATAGAACGTGACATCCTGCACCAGCACCGTCCGCCCGCGAGCGTCCACGGGGAATTGCAGCCTGGGAATCTTCGAATACACCACGCCGCTCGCGTCCTTCGAGTCCATCCGCGGCACCGTGTTGATCTCGATCGCGCCCCCGCCGGCCACGCCCGGGCGCGAGTCCAGCCCCCGCCCATAGACAAACGGGTAGTTGAACACCTTGCCGATCTTGCTCCACGTCTCCGGGATGTAGAAGGCGATCGGCCCCTTGAAGTTGGCGGCGCTCAGGAAGCACGTCCAGCTCTGGTCCCCGGTGGGAGGCTCCCCGCCCACCGCTTCCGTGAAGGGCAGCGCCATCCACGCGTACCCCAGGAACTCGCCCATCGGAACACCCTCGAACGGCAGCCCGTCGGGCGGGATCAACAGCCGGTTGCTCAATTGCGCAAGGCCAAGCCGATCATCCGCCAGGGCCTCGTCGCTTTGGAAGAACGACCAGCCGGGCGAACCAACCTCGTAGTCATAGCACTGCGGCGTGCCGTTCATGCTGAACTTCGGCCCGCCGTAGCGGAAGTGATTTCCCGCCCAGTACCCCAACCCTCCCTCGATCGTCTGAAACACGCTCTCCCAGGTCGGACCACGCTCGGGCCACCGGCGCGCCAGCGTGCCCTCCGGCGCCAGCGGCGTGCTCTTGTTGTCCGAGTTGTCGGGGAGGATCCAGGTGCTCGCCAGTCCGATCTGAAGGTCCGCCACCGGCCTGTCCAGCAACGCCCAGGCCGCGGAGTAGAAGCTCACCCCGGCGTGGAACTCGCTTCCCTCCGGCGGACGCGACGCATCGAAGCTGATATAGCCGTGCAGCCCCTCCGAATGCAGCGTGATCGCGCCGGGCCCGTGATCTTCCCCCTTGTCGCCCGAAGATTGGGCGGCACACGCCCGGGCGATCAACATGAACATGACCGGGCCGAGACGTGGGCGTCGCATGCGATCCCCTCCGACAGAGTCCCCATCACAAGACTACACGCCGATCGCGATTTCAGCAGGACGCTTCCGCGGCCGCTCGTTCCCCGCCGCCGAACACCGATACCGAATGTCGAGCCCCCGTTTGCGAACGCTGCCCCATGCCCGATGTCTCTACCGGCGTTCTCCTGTTCCTACGCTTGGTTCATGCCCGGGCGTTTCTTTCTCGCGACACCGATCGATGCCCTCGCGGCCGCCCTCGGCCTCCTCGACGGCTCGCTCGACGCGGCCCGGCGCGCCTCCCTGGCCGCGCTCCCTCGCCTCGTGCCACGCTACAACATCGCGCCGGGGCAGGACATCCCCATCATCCTGCCTCCGATCGAGCCGGGCCGGCGCCCCGCGATGAGGTTCGCCCGCTGGGGACTCATCCCGCGCTGGTCCGCCACGCCCGATGTCGGCGTGCGCACCATCAACGTCGCCGCGGAAACGATCGACGACAAACTCGCCGAATCCTTCCGCTCACGCCGCTGCCTCGTCCCCGCCGACGGCTTCTATGAATGGCGATCGCTCGGCGCCAGCCAGAAGCAGCCCTACCTCGTTCGCTTCTGTCCCCCCGGCGAGCGAGCGCCGGCGCCGTTCGTGATGGCGGCGCTGTGGGAGGAGTGGACGCCGCGCGACGGCTCGCCGCTCACCACCGTCGCCATCCTCACCACACCCTCGAACAGCGCGATCGCACCGGTCCACGAGCGCATGCCCGTCGTCGTGCCCGTTTCGTCCATGTCCAGGTGGCTCGGCGAACGGGGCGAGTCGTCGGAGGCGGAGGTGCGCGCCGCCCGCGAACTCTGCCGCCCCTATCCCGCCGAACTGACGAGCGTGCAGGAAGTCAGCCGCCTCGTGAACAGCACACGCTTCGACAACCCCGGGTGCGTCCGCCCCGTGGACTCGCGCGGCGCGGTGCTCTGAATCGGTCGGCGTCGGTGACGAGTCTCGAAGTCGAACGCCCGGTCGCTTGTTCGCGCCGTCCGCGCACGAAAAACGCCCGCGTCTGGCGCGGGCCGGACGGCTCGGGATCAGGGGTGGATTTACTTGTCCGCGACGTTGAGCGAACGACCAGCGCGGCGCTTCCGGTTGAGCATCTTCCGCCCGCTCCGGGTCTTCATGCGCGCTCGAAACCCGATCGCGCGCTTGCGCTTGAGGCGGCTGGTACGGTGGGGATAGTGCATAAAAACCTCGTTCTTCCCGCCGGGTCGTCGCGCCGGTCGGACTTCAACACGTCACGAAACAGGCCCAGACTCTAGGCCCCCACCCTCCACCTGTCACATCGCCCCATCACCCCACACCCAATCCAACCCCGCCTCGTCTGATTCCCCAACCCCTACCTTTTACCGTCCCGTATCGCCAATACGCGGCCGCGGTTCAGACTCTCGCTCTTCGATCGCTTTCTGTTCGTGCACCGCGCAATTCCGATGGACTTGCGCCTGTCTTTGGTCGATCTGATGGACGGCGCGAGGTCGGCCGGCAGCGGGTGGCGCGTCGCCGCTCGGTCCCGGCCCTCCCCACGCCATCGCCCTAACTCCCGCGCCCACGGCGCGGCCGTTCCCGGCAAGGCTCCCCATGTCCGACGAGAACATCGGCCGCCATCCCCTCGAAGCCGTGCTGGGCTATCGCTTTGCCGACACGCGCCTCCTCGACCGCGCCCTGACCCACGCCTCGCTGGTCGAATCGCGCCTTGCCAGCAACGAACGGATGGAATTCCTGGGCGACGCGATCCTCGGGCTGGTCGTCTGCGAGTGCATCTATCGCAAGTACCCCTCGCTCCTCGAGGGGGAGATGACCAAAATCAAGTCGCTCGCGGTGTCCCGGCACATGTGCGCCCGCATCGCCATGCAGTTGGGGCTGACGCAGCACCTCCAGCTCGGCAAGGGCATGCAGGCCGAGAACGGAGAGCTCCCCGCGTCGCTGGCGGCCGCCGTGTTTGAGTCCGTCATCGCCGCCATCTATCTCGACTCGAACTTCGAACGCGTCGTCGCGTTCATCCTTCCCATCGTCGAGCCCCTCATCGACGAGGCGGCCCAGAGCGGGCACCAGCAGAACTTCAAGAGCGTGCTCCAGCAGCACGCGCAGCGCGCCAGCCTCGGCACGCCCATCTACCGCGTGCTCGACGAGAAGGGCCCCGACCACGCCAAGTGCTTCAAAATCTGCGTCGAGATCGGCGCCACCCGCTACGAATCGAGCTGGGCACAGTCCAAGAAACGCGCCGAACAGATGGCCGCCCTCAACGCCCTCAAGGAACTCGGCGTCATCATCGACGACAACAACGGCGGGCTGCGCATGAGCGAGGGGAAATAGCAGCCCCGGACCTTCGGAACCTGGACCGAACCACGCCGTCGAAGTCTGGGCGACAGGCTCCGACTCGGCGTGCGTCGCCTCGCGACTCCGAACCGTTATCTCTTCGCACGCACATCCACGACCACCGGCCTGTGGTCGGTCGCGAGGCTATCACTCCTCGAAAGACCCGCGGCATTCAACGCCGCGTCCGACAATCGCGACGTGTCCAGCACAAAGCTCCGCACCACCTCCGCGCTCGCGTCGCTGTAGAGCAGGTAATCCAGACGCCCGGGCGTAAACGCCGTGCTCCAATCCACCCACGTGTACATCGCGCGATCGCCCGACACCACGGGGTCGGCGACGTTCATGTCCGTGCCGTCGGCGTCGATCCCGGCACGGAGCGCGTCCAGCGGCGGGCGCGAGCCGACCAGGTTCAGGTCGCCGCCCATCACCCGGACCTTGACGTCCTTGGCCGCCGCGGCGAACGCCGCGTTGATCGCCTTGGCCTCGCGCACGCGCAGCTGGTCCTCCCACGAATCCGCGCTCCCGCAGCACTTGAGGTGCATGGCGGCCACCGCGACCGGGCCGATCGGCGAATTGATCTTGCCCGCCACGTACCGCACCTTCCAATCGCCGCCGTCGTCCTTCTTCACGCCCTCGGCCGGACCGCCCAGCGCCGTGATCGGGTAGCGCGAGGCGATGGCGACCGACGAGCCCGTCGGCTTGAGCACGTGCCAGCCCGATTCGGACTTGACCAGCGTCGTGAACCACGCCTGCACGCTGGTCGCGTCGCCCTCCTCCCACTCCTCGAGCAGCACGACATCGGGCGTGGCGGCGTTGAGCAACCGCGCGAACGAATCGGGCCTGGTCACCGGCCCGCTCTTGAGCACGTTGAGCGTCATCACGCGCAGCGTGCCGCTGGGGCGCGCGGGGACGACGCCCGCGCCGACATCACCCACCGCCACGGGCTCGTTGGGCCTGCGGGCCGGCGGCATGATGAGCCCGAAGGGGTCGGCCCAGGCCTCGATCTCTCCGGCGGCGTCCGTCATGACGACCACGCCGCGCGCCGTCCCGCCCGCGCTGTTGGCCGCGAACGTCGGCAGCGCCATGTCGCGCTTGAGGCGCATCTCGTACCACTCCGCGGCGTAGGTCGGCGCGAAGGAAACATCGAGGGCCGCGTTGTCGATCTTGGTGCGCGTGCCGTCCGACGCCACCGCGAAGCACGCGACCCCCTTGTTCGGCGCGCCGCCCGACGGGTCCAGCGGTGAACACTGGATCTCAAGGTCGACGCCGATCCCCGCCGTCGGCTCCTGCTTGCCCGCCATGCCCGTCGCTGCATTTCCATCGGCATCGAGCAGGATCGCGACGGTCTTCGGCGCGGCCTGGAGCGTGAACCGCTCGTTCTCGACCGTGAACCGCAGGTAGATGTAGTCCTGGTCGGCCCACGCGACGCTGTCGCTCGGCCACTCGCGGACATCGCCGTCCAGCATCACGCTGAACTCCGCGGTGGCGGGCTCCGAGCGCGGCCTGGACGAACCCTTCGTGCCCTGCTGGCACCCCGCCAACAGAATCGCCATCGCCAGACCACCGGAGATGGCGAGGCGCTTCGTCATGGTGGGAACAAGGCTGCGGAAGGCGGGCATGAGGAACTCTCCGAGGATCGGGCGCGACAGAACGGGCGGGGGTGAATACCCTCAACATGCCCGCCGGGCTGGGATGCCCGCCCGCGAGAGTACCAGACCGGCAAGGGTCTGTCCTACGCCCGCCCCGCGCCGCCCGCACCCTCGGAGACCGCCATGCACGCCGCCGCCGGCCAATCCGCCCACCCCGTTCCAGACCAGGCCGCCCACGCCCGACCGGGCATGGCGACCGAGCGTGTGCCCGTCACGGTGTACGCCAGCAGCAGCGCCGCCAGCCAGGCCGTCGCCGCCGAGATCGCCGAGTTGATCCGTTCCCGCGCCGCCCAGGGCAAGCAGGCCGTGCTGGGCCTGGCGACCGGCTCCACGCCGCACGGCGTGTACGAGGAACTGGTCCGTTTGCACAAGGAAGAGGGCCTCTCGTTCAAGAACGTCGTTTCGTTCAATCTCGACGAATACCACCCGATGAACCCCGACGAGTTGCAGAGCTACCGACGCTTCATGCGCGAGTATCTCTTCGACCGCGTCGACATCGACCCGCGGAACACCCACGTTCCCGACGGCACAATCCCGCGCGAGGCCGTCGGCGCGTTCTGCGAGGACTACGAACGCAGGATCAAAGAGGCTGGCGGGATCGACCTCCAGATCCTCGGCATCGGCCGCACCGGGCACGTCGGCTTCAACGAGCCCGGTTCGCCGCGCCACTCGCGCACGCGCCTGATCACGCTCGACTCCGTGACCCGCGGCGACGCCGCCAGCGATTTCTTCGGCGAGCGGCACGTGCCCCGCACCGCCATCACCATGGGCGTCGGCACCATCCTCGACGCCAAGAAGGTGCTGCTGATCGCGTTCGGCGAGCACAAGGCCCCCATCGTCCGCCGCGCCGTCGAGGGAGAGATCACCAGCACCGTCGCCGCCAGCTTCCTTCAGGAGCACCCCTGCGCCCGCTTCGTGCTCGACCCCGCCGCCGCCGCGGAGCTCACCCGGATCAAGACGCCCTGGTTGCTCGGCGGGCTCGACCAGTTCGGACTCGCCTGGGACGATCATCTCACCAAGCGCGCCGTCATCTGGCTGGCGCAGACTCTCCGCAAGCCGATCCTGAAACTCACCGAGGAGGACTACAACGAGCACGGCCTGCAGGAACTGCTCACCACCCGCGGGAGCGCCTACGACATCAACATCGCCATCTTCCGCGCCATGCAGCGCACCATCACCGGCTGGCCGGGAGGCAAGCCCGGACGCCCCAAGTTCATCCCCGGCAAGGGCGTCGACGAGGGCGGCACGCCCGACACCTTCCCCAAGCGCGTCCTGGTCTTTAGCCCACACCCCGACGACGACGTCATCTCCATGGGCGGGACGCTCATCCGTCTCTGCGACCAGGGGCACGAGGTCCACGTCGCGTACCAGACCTCCGGCAACATCGCCGTCTTCGACGACAACGCGCTGAGGCACGCCGACTTCGTCGTCGAGCTCTTCGAATCGCTCAGGCTCGGGGACAGCCTCGACGCGGTCCGCAAGCTCTCCGGAGAGTTGCACAAGTTCGCGGCCACGAAGCGAGCGGGCCAGGTCGACATGCCCGAGCTTCAGACCATCAAGGGCCTCATCCGACGCACCGAGGCCCGCGCGGGCGCTCGATACTCCGGCGTGAAGCCCGAGCACACGCACTTCCTCGACCTGCCGTTCTATGAGACCGGCGCCGTCCGCAAAAAGCCGCTGGGCCACGAGGACGTCCGCATCACCGTCGACCTGCTCCGCAAGATCAAGCCGCAGCAGGTCTACGCCGCGGGCGATCTTTCCGACCCGCACGGCACCCACCGCGTCTGCCTGAAAGCCATCGTGCAGGCGATGCGGGTCGTCGCGAATGAGCCGTGGGCGGCCCAGTGCGAGGTGTGGCTCTACCGCGGCGCCTGGCAGGAATGGGGACCGCACGAGATCGAGATGGCCGTGCCCCTCTCGCCCAGCGAGGTCGAACGCAAGCGCATGGCGATCTTCAAGCACGAATCGCAGAAGGACAAGGCGCTCTTCCCCGGCGTGGACTCACGCGAGTTCTGGCAGCGCGCCGAAGAGCGCAACCGCCACACCGCGCAGCTCTACGACGCGCTCGGCCTCCCCGAGTACCAGGCCATCGAGGGCTTCGTGTCCTGGAAAGTCTCGCCCACCGACCCCGGCGTCGTCGAGGCGTACAGCAAGATCGCGAAGGCATAGACAACCATGACAACGCAGCAACCGCCCATCGGCGTCGGCGTGATCGGCCTCGGCTTCATGGGCGCCACCCACATCCGCGCCTACGCCGCAGCGCACACCGCCGGCTTCAACTGCCCGCTCGCCGGCGTCTACGATCAGGTGAAGGACCGCCTCACCGGCCGCGTGGTCACCAGCGGCAACATCGGCACCGGCACCTCCGAACAACTCTTCGATCCCGCGCAGGTTCGCGCCACGTCGAACCTTGATGAACTCCTCGGCGATCCCAAGGTGCAGCTCGTCAGCATCTGCACCCACACCGAATCGCACGTCGATACCGCCATCCGCGCCCTCGAAGCAGGCAAGCACGTCCTGGTCGAAAAGCCCATCGCCGTCGCGCCCGCCGACGTCCAGCGCCTCGCCGGCGCCGCCAGCGCCGCCGAGGCCCGCGGCCTGGTCTGCATGCCCGCCATGTGCGTCCGCTTCTGGCCCGGCTGGAGCTGGGTCAAGGACCGCACCGTCGACGGCTCGCTGGGCCGCGTCAAGTCCGCCGTCTTCCAACGCCTCGGCACGCCGCCCGCATGGAGCCCGCAGTTCTACCGCGACAACGAGCGCACCGGCGGCGCACTCGTCGACCTCCACATCCACGACGCGGACTTCATCTACCACCTGTTCGGCACGCCATACGCCGTCACCTCCGCCGGCACGCTCGATCACGTCACCACGCTCTACCACTTCGCTTCCGGGCCCGCCCACGTCGTCGCCGAGGGCGCGTGGGACCACTCCCCCGGCTTCAACTTCCGCATGCGCTTCATCGTGGTGTTCGAGGAAGGCACCGCCGACTACGACCTCGCCCGCACCCCGCCACTCCTGCTGTGCCGCGACGGCCGGCAGGAGGCGATCCCGCTTGAGGCGGGCGCGGGGTACGACTTCCAAGTGCGCGAGGTGCTGAGCGCGATCCGCCAGAAGAGGTCGGCCCGGGCAACGATCGACGAGGCGCTGGAGGTCTCGCGCGTGCTCGACGCCGAACGCCGCAGCCTGCGCGAGGCCGCTCGCGTGATGGTCCGGTAGGCACCGCGCGCTTCCGGCTATTCGCCGGGGTCGGCCACGGGCATCGGGCTCCACGGCTCGGCGTCCAGCCGCGTCGCCTTCAACTCGCCCTGACTCCAGACCTCGCTCTCGCCCGGGCCGGGCGCATAGCCTCCCCGACGGTGATACAGAATCACCGCACCCCGCGGCGGGAGGGCCACCGGTGTGCCCCGCGCATTCCGTGTGGTGCGCGGCCAGGCGCCGGTCTTTAGGTACACCCGCGCCGCGGGCGCGCCCGTGAACGACCCGTCCCACACCTCCGCCGGACGCTCGCGATCCAGCCACGCGAACAGCGCCGGCCATTGCGGTTCGATCGGGCGCTGGACCTGCACGGGCAACGCCGCGAAAACCGCCGCCCCCGCGGCCAGCGCGCCCGAGCCCCGCACCAGCAGCGATCGCGTTCGCGCCCGTCGCCCGGTGATCGGCGCGCCGACCGCCAGCGCCACGCCCGCGTGCAGCGGGATCGCGTACCGATCCCGCCGATCGGGAAACGCGGTCAGGAGCACCAGCCACGCCAGCGCCCACGCCGCCCCGAACCGCGCGACCGCCGCGCGCCGCCCCGACATCCTCACCCGAAATCCCGCCCGGGCAAGCAGCCCCAGCACCGCCAGCCACGTCGTCCACGACGCCGCGATGTTCGACAGATAAAACCACCAGGGCTTCAGCTCCTGCTGCCCGCCGACGAGTTGGCCCGCCACCCGATCGGCGATCTCTCGCCCGAAATACTGCGACGTAAACGTGTCGCCCTTCTCCCGCGCCATCGCGATGTGCCACGGAGCGGCGATCGCCACCCCAACCACGCAAGCGACCAGCGCCGCGACAACACCGCCTCGGATCATTCGCCCGCGCACCGACGGCTTGCTCCACGCCCGCGCGGCGCCCCACGCGCCGACCATCAGCGGCGCCGCCAGCCCAACCATGGGCTTGGTGAGCAGCGCCGCGCCGGTCGAGACGCCCGCCAACGCCACCAGCCACCATCGCGTCCGCGTCCCGCGCAGCGCGTGCACCAGCGCCAGCGCCGCCAGCAGCATGAACGCGGTGTTCCAGAGATCGAGCGAGATCTCCCGCGTCCGTCGGAAGAACTCGATGTCGATGGCCAGAAGCGTGCCGGACACGGCCGCCACCGTCCGACCGCCCAGCACCCGCGCGATCCCCGCCACCGCCCACACGCAAAGCCCCGCGGCCATGATGCTCGCCGCCCGCGCCTGCCACTCGCCCGTGCCCGCCACCCACAGCCACAGGCCATAAATCCACAAACCCAGCGGAGGCTTGTTGAGATACTCGCGGCCCGGCCCCTCCATCAGCGGCCAGAGCGACCCGTTCCGCCACGCCTGCACCCCGATCGCCGCGTACCACGAGCCGTCGCCACGCATCCAATCGCCCGCCGCCAGGTGCGGGAGCGTGCAGCATAGCAGCACGCCGATGGGAATCATCCACCAGAGCGATCGCGTGCGGAGCATGCCGAGCTTGAGCATGACGGGCGTGGCCTCAGCGCGGGCGCGGGCAGCACTCCGCCGCGACCATGCTAGCCAGCCGGGCTCGAACGTGCCATGTTGAGGGTGCCGCGGCGCCACGCCAAGCGACGCGCGGCATCGCACTCGATACACTCCGCCCCATGCCAAACCACGGGAACACCCCTCTCGCCAAGCCCATCGCCGAGTTCATCGGCACGTTCTTCCTCGTGCTGACGGTCGGCTGCACCGTGGTCCCCGGTGCGCCCGGCGTGATCCCGCCGCTCGCGATCGGCGCGATACTCATGACCATGATCTACGCCTTCGCGCACGTCTCCGGCGCCCACTTCAACCCCGGCGTGACCGTCGCGCTCATCATCCGCGGCAAGTGCCCGCCCAAGGACGCGGCCGCGTACATCATCCCACAGCTCGCGGCGGCGGCGCTGGCGGCGCTGGCCGTCGGCGTGCTCGTCGGATACCCGCAAGCCGCCATGGCCATCAAGGACGTGAAGGCCGCCCTCCTCGCCGAATTCCTCTTCTCCTTCGCCCTCGCCAGCGTCGTGCTCCACGTCGCGACGGCCAAAGCCAACGCCGGAAATTCGTTCTTCGGCGTGGCGATCGCGGCGGTCATCCTCGCCGGCGCGTTCTCGGTCGGCGGCATCTCGGGCGGCGCGTTCAACTCCGCCGTCGCACTCGGCATCGGCATGATGAAGCTGGTCGCGTTCAACGACCTCTGGATCCACCTCGTCGCCAACCTCGCCGCCGGCGCCGCCGCGGGACTCCTCTTCCGCGCCATGCTGCCCGAGGACAAGTAGCGCGAAGCCGTCGCCTTCCGCACGTGCTCGCCCGATCGGATCCCGCTCGCCACACTCTCCATCCGCTTCCCTCATTCGGCCCCCCGCCCAACTGGTGATCGCGTCCTTTGCCCTACACTCTCCCCGTGCCACGCAAGAAAACCATCGTCATCACCGGCGCCGGCGGATTCATCGGCGGACACCTCGCCCGCCACTCTCTCTCGCTCGGGCACCACGTTCGGGCCGCCGACATCAAGCCCCTCCGCGAGTGGTACCAGGTCCACAAGGACGCCGAGAACTTCGCGGGCCCGGGCACGCCGGCGAAGCTCGGCGGCGACTGCCGCGACTATTCGCTCTGCCGTGCTCTGTGCAAGGGCGCGTCGGAGGTGTACCAGCTCGCGGCGGACATGGGCGGCATGGGCTTCATCGAGAACAACAAGGCGTTGTGCATGCTCAGCGTGATGACCAACACGCACATGCTGCTGGCGGCCCAGGAAGCCGGCGTCGATCGCTTCTTCTATGCCTCGTCCGCGTGCGTCTATTCCGCGGACAAGCAGCGCGACCCCAACATCACCGCGCTGAAAGAAGCCGACGCCTACCCCGCGCTCCCCGAGGACGGCTACGGCTGGGAAAAGCTCTTCAGCGAGCGCATGTGCCGACACTTCCGCGAAGACTTCGGCATCCACACACGCGTCGCACGCTTCCACAACGTCTACGGCCCGCACGGCACCTGGGACGGCGGACGCGAGAAAGCCCCCGCCGCCGTCTGCCGGAAGGTCATCGCCGCCGTCGTCTCCGGCAAGCACGAGATCGAGGTCTGGGGCGACGGCACGCAGACTCGCTCGTTCACCTACATCGACGACTGCATCAAAGGCATCGATCTCATCACGCACTCAAAGATTCTGGAGCCGATCAATCTCGGCTCGTCGGAAATGGTCTCGATCAACCAGCTCGTCGACATCGCCGAGGACATCGCGGGCGTCCGGCTGAAGCGGAACTACAAGCTGGATGCGCCGCGCGGCGTCGCGGGACGCAACTCCGACAACGCCAAGATCATGGAGTACCTCGGCTGGCAGCCCTCGACGCGCCTGCGCGACGGCATGGAGGCGACGTATCGCTGGATCCACGGCGAGTTCGTCAAGAAGTACCGAGGCAAGACGGCCGCCAAGCAGACGGTGTCGTCGTTTGCGCACGGCTCGCGTCCGATCCCGGGCGACGGCTACAACGCGGAATCGCAGCGCATGAAGACGTGGCGTCAGGGCATCCCGGCGACGTATGGGAAGGCGAAGGCGGTGAAGAAGAAGGCGAAGCGGTGATGAGTGCCACGGACCTGCCTTCGGGTCCGTGCGTTGAGCGGGTGCTCTTCAACTTTGGACATCATCCAGGTCCTCATAGAGTTGGTATGCGCTGCCTCTGATGTCGCAACACCGATACTCGTGATGCGCATTCACGCAACCCTTGGTCACACGTTACGAGTCTCGTCCACTGGCTCCATGCCAGCCGGAACAACCAGCAGTTCCAGCAAAGTCGCAATGCGATCTGGATCCCCGTGAAATGCGTCTGGGATTGCACGGCTCGCTTCATCGAATGCAAACGAGAGTTCCTTCCACACGGCACGCCCGAGATAGCGACACTCTGGATGCAAATACGCTCGATAAGTATGAAGCCAAATCATCATTCCAGCCGCGATCGGATAGAGTTTCGCATCCTGCAGTTCTTTGACTGCCTGACTGAAATACAGCGCCGCCTCTGCTGCGGCGGTTTCTTCGGGCTCCCGATCGCACAGAACTGCATCAGGAATATGGACTCCCGTTTGAGAGTCCCTCGTCATGAGACGCAGCCGAGCATCTATCGCAGTTATTGATCTCTGCGCAATAAAAGACGTTTGAGTCAATCCGCCGATATCGGGGGAATGAGAACCAAAGGTACTCCGGCGGAGCTGG
>JABLTH010024698.1_pt1 | contig 36075 bp, 33 predicted proteins | sample 7875711 | NCBI WGS metagenome assembly JABLTH01 (sample SAMN14941262, study PRJNA633318) | bioreactor metagenome | isolation source: bioreactor | place: China | collected 2019-03-05 | reverse complement strand
GGCGGCAGGGCGTTGAAATTGCACACGCCTTGCATGGCAGGGGTATGCTTGGCGCAGTGATTGGCGAGTTTAGCCAGCGTTTTGCTGGCGCCTATGCCGACACACACCGGTAAACCGGTACCGCGCAAGATGGTTTGTCGCAAGGTTTGTGCATACTCGGTCAAATCGCGCCGCGTAAACCCGGTCAGCTCCAGAAAGCATTCGTCGATGGAGTAAATCTCCTGTGCCGGACTGAACTGACGCAAGATGGACATGACGCGGTTGCTCATGTCTGCATACAAGGCATAGTTAGAGGAGAAGGCAATGACGCCAGCGCGTTCTGCCTGCTTGCGAATCTGGAACCAGGGCGCGCCCATGGCGATGCCCAGCGCTTTGGCTTCGGCGCTGCGCGAGACCACGCAGCCATCGTTATTGCTCAATACCACCACGGGCCGTTGGCGCAATGCGGGTTTAAACACGCGCTCACAGCTCACGTAAAAGTTATTCACATCAATCAGTGCAATGGTGCGTGCATGCATGCTTGGGCAGTCTGTAGCGGTCATTGGCATGAGGTGTGTTTCATGAAATTCCCTAATCCTTGTTCATGATCGGCAATAGCAGGATTTTCGCTCACCGGGTCGATAATACTTTCACACGGGCAAGACATGGGGTCGGCCCGGGACAACAACAAGGAGATCAATCATGTGGACTAAACCAGCTGCAACTGAAATGCGTTTCGGTTTTGAAGTAACCATGTACGTCATGAACAAATAATTGTTCTGAGTGACGGACAAGAGACCCGGTCGCCTAGTACCGGGTTTTTTGTGCGCGACGCATTGCTCTCTTGCCGGTTTGCAACGCGCTGTTTTTGATGTTGCCTCAATGTCTCACCCATCAGCATGGCGGCCGTCAGCATAGAAGACGTCTGCCTGATACGACATTCAGCTGGATGCGCTGGCATGCGCATGCAGACCAGACACCTAGCCGCGACTCCCCTTGTTAGCAAGCCTGACCGCGGCTCTGCAAGTCGCGCTTGATTAATAGGCGTAGGCTGCGCACATGGAGAACATGCCCGGTGTCGCCTGCAGGCGCGGTTTGGCGGCGGTTTTTGGTTTGAGGAAGGCATGAATCGCTGCCGCCAAACGGGCGGGTTCATCGTATGGCAGCCCGTGCCCTGCATCCTGAATGACCTTGTATTGCAGATCAGGATTGATGCGGTGCAAGGCGCGTGCCGTTTCCGCCGAGACCACGCCTTCGCTGCCAAGCAGCATTAAGGTGGGCACATAAATATTGCGGATCAGTTCATCAAACTCTGGATTCGGTGGAATCAGCACATCAAACGCTTGCAGGCTGGTTTGCAGTCTGGCTTCTATCAGGTGCTCGATAATGGCAGAGGCGCGAAAACGGTGTTTCGCCTTGTCTGCTTTAAATAACGCTTCCTTGCTGGATGTCAGCATCTGTTGATGTTGCTCAACCAGCTGGCGGTGATAGACCTCATGCGGCCACTCTGCACTCAGAAAGGTAGGGTCTGCCAAAATCACGCCATTGATCGCCAGGCCGAGTCTGCTGGCGACCATGGCCGCGGTCATGCCCCCCATGGAGTGGCCGAGCAGGTAAGGCGATTTGATGCCTAGCGTGCGGATCAGCTCAATGACATCATTGGCGTGGTCTTGATAGGTGTAGCCATGCAGGGGCGCGCTGGATTGGCCATGGCCGCGCGCATCCGGCATGATGATGTCATAGTGTTGCTCCAGCGCACGGGCAATGGGTGACCAGCATACGCTGTTGCCGGCCAGGCCGTGCAAGGCAATGATGGTCGGTTTGTTGCCGCCAGTGCGCAGGTAGTGAATATTGATACCGTTTGCTCTGCAAACGCCATCTGTCCAGTGAGAAGCAGGGGTATTTTGACGTGCCATGTTAAAACTTTCTAAAAGAACCAGTCACCACGCCCCAGATTTCAAACTGCATGTGTTGCGAGATCAGGATAGGGGCGTATCTTCCTGATGAATTAGCGGGTAATAACTTGGGCATGCCATCTTTTTGTTTGGCCAGGGTTTTGACCGTAAATTCGCCATCAATCATGGCCAGCACAATATCGCCCACAGCGGGCACCTTGTCTTTTTCAATCACGGCTTTATCGCCAGGCATGAGGCCCACCTCAATCATGGATTCGCCTTGTATCGTGACAAAGAAGGTTTTGTCGGCCTTGTTGATCAGATAGGCATTCGGGTCCATGCGTGCATCGACATGGTCGTCAGCAGGGGACGGTAATCCGGCGGGCACTTTGGACTCAAACAGCGGCAAACTGACCTGGTCAAGCTCAGCTGATAACTGTGTAAATTCTTCAATGCGATCGAGATGGTCTTTCAGCTGCGCCAACCGCTGTTTTTTCGCGTAGGCCTCCAGAAAGTCGCTGATGACCGGCTTTTGGCTGTTAGGCACGCGCATGACCGAGGTTTCTTCCCGGTAGGTGCCTGTGCCTGACTTGCGCCCGGCGCCCGCTCTTTTGCCGCCGTGTGTATTGTCTTCATCGTTCATGGGTATTATTGTAACAGCAATCAAGTGTTATTGTAACAATAATCAAGATTTTTTTAAGCGTGCTGAAAAAACGAGTGCACCCTGGCTAGGGGGTTACAGCACACAGCTGTCGGTGGGCACTGTGTGCCCGGATGTGTGACTGATCAGGAATGGGTTTTTTGACGGATCTGCAGGTACTTATCTGAAGCGCCTGAATGAGCCAATGACAACGCCCCAGATTTCAAACTGCATGCCGTCTTCGATCAGAATCGGGCGGTACTTGCCTGAGGCATTGGCAGGTAACAGTTGTGGTTTGCCATTTTTTTGTCTGGACAGGGTTTTGATGGTGAATTCGCCATCAATCATGGCCAGCACAATATCGCCCATCACCGCCTGTTTGTTTTTATCCACCACGGCTTTATCGCCAGGCATGAGGCCCACCTCAATCATGGATTCGCCTTGTATGGTGACAAAAAACGTTGTATCTGCCTGATCGATCAGGTATTCGTTGGGGTCCAGCCGTTGTTCGATATGGTCATCCGCAGGCGAGGGGAAGCCTGCCGCCACTTTGGACTGGAATAAAGGTAAGGCAATGCCTGACGTATCGCGCGCCGGTTGCGCAAAAGATTGCGGACTATCCAGGCTATCTGGTGATGGTTGCCGCTGTTTGCTGCCATAGCTGGCCAGCAATTGGCGAATGGCGGCCTGTTGGCTGGCAGGCAACCACATGACCGTTGTCGCTTTCTGGTATAAGCCAGCGCCAGGGTTGCGCCCGGCACCTGGGCGCTTGCCCCCAGTTTTTTGATCAACCATCTCGTTCATTTGATTATTGTAACAAAAATTAGTGCGTGGGCAGTTAAACAAAACAGGCAGGATGCAAAAGAAAAAATAATCTCAGAAGGTATACTGTGCGGCCTGATCATTCAAAAAACTGCTATGGACTGGTTAACCGTTTTTTTTGAACAATATGCTGTGTTTTGCCTGATGGGCGTGATTGTCGGTGTCTTGTCTGGCTTGCTCGGGATTGGTGGCGGCATTGTGCTGGTGCCCATGCTGCATGCCATTTTGGTCGCCAAAGGCTTTGCAGCCGACACGGCGTTTCATATGGCGCTGGCGACGTCGATGGCCTGCATCGTGTTTACCTCGCTTTCCAGCATTTTTGCGCATCATAAAAACCAGAATATTGTCTGGCCGTATGTGTGGGCCATGGTGCCGATGGCGTTTGTGGGCTCGTTGCTGGCGACGCTGGTGGCGATTCATCTGGATGCCAGGTATTTGACGCTGTTTTTTGCCACCTTTACTTTTTTTGCGGCGGTGCAATTATTTCTGGATCGCAAACCGCCCCAGCATAAAGTGCCAGGCAAGGTTGAGATTGGCCTGGTGTCATTGCTGATAGGCGGTGTGTCTGCGCTGGTTTCGATTGGCGGCGGAACCTTGACGGTGCCTTATTTAGCCATGCGCAATGTGTCGGTGAAGCAGGCGATTGGGACCTCGGCGGTATTGGGTTTTCCGATTGCACTGGCCAGCACGGTCAGTTATTTGCAAGATGCCTGGCGGCAAACCGCACATGCGCCAGAAACGTTTGGCCTGCTGTATTTGCCGGCTGTGCTGTTGCTGACCCCGCTCAGTGTTCTGTTTGCGCCCATGGGCGTGGCCTTGACAAAACGCTTGCCGGTTAAAACCTTAAAGCGTGTATTTGCCTTGTTTTTAATTACCGTGAGCCTGCATTTGCTATGGTCGCAGCTGGCTTGATCGGGCCGTCTGCCTTGCAGCCATAAAAAAACCGCCGGAGTCCGGCGGTTTTTTGTTCAGCTCACTTGTGATTAAGACAAGCGCTGATTATTTGTTCATGACGTACATTGTTACTTCAAAGCCAAAACGCATTTCAGTTGCAGCTGGTTTAGTCCACATAATCGTCTCCTTAAGTGTTTGTTTAAATGCATCATGATTGATGTATTTGTATGACTCTCACTATACGCGGGTGTTTCAATCCATGCCTGAAGCGAATCCGTAAAAACGGCTCATGATTTTACGTAGTTTTTATAATCAGGTCGCTCACTCGGCGTAGAATAAGGCTGTCTGGTCTATGCAGGATTCGAGGTCTATATGATGCAGCGATTGCCACGCTGGGTAGAGTGGGGCGGATTTTTAATGGCATTGAACGCCGGCTTTATTAATGCGGTGGGGGTGTTGGGCTTCAGGCATCAGGCGGTGTCGCATCTCACCGGGATTTCGACTTTTTTCTCCATTGAAATCATGCAGGGCGACGGGTTGCAGGCCTTGCACCTGCTCTGCGTGATGCTGTTTTTTGTGCTGGGCGCCATGCTCAGTGGTGTCATCATCGGGCATGAGGCACTCAAGCTCGGGCATCAGTATCATTGGGCGTTATGGCTGGAGGCCGGCTTGTTAGCCGCTGCTATCCTGCTATTGAATACGGGCTGGCACAGCGGACAGTGGCTGGCCTCGGCGGCTTGCGGCTTGCAAAATGCCATGACCAGCACCTATAGTGGCGCCGTGGTGCGCACCACGCATGTCTCGGGCCTGTTTACCGATATCGGCATTGCACTGGGCTTGCGCTTGCGCGGCCAGGCCGTGGATAAGCGCCGGCTCACACTGTATTTGTTGCTGATAGGCGGGTTTGTTTGTGGCGGGGTATTGGGCGCCTGCAGCTTTATGCGCTGGCATTTTAATGCCTTGTGGTTGCCGGTGGGCCATGTGGCCGCGTTGTCGCTGCTGTATTTTAGTCTGCGTCATCGCGCAGCCTGAATCATGCGGAGAAGGAGAAATCCCGCCGCACACAAAACTGCCATCAATTTGTAATACAATCAAGCTTAGATTTTTTTACATTTCACGAAGCCCATATCATGTCGATTCAAACTGTCGCTACACAAGCTTTTTCTGATCAAAAACCCGGCACCTCTGGCTTGCGCAAAAAAGTGCGTGTGTTTCAACAGCCACGCTACCTGCAAAACTTTGTGCAAAGTATTTTTGATACGCTGGAGATTCCTGCCAATGCGACCTTGACGCTGGGCGGGGATGGCCGCTACTTTAATAAAGAAGCGATCCAGATCATTATCAAAATGGCGGCTGCCAACGGCTTTGGTAAAGTGCTGGTCGGCCAGCACGGTATTCTGTCTACACCGGCGGCTTCTCATCTGATCCGCAAATACCAGACTTTTGGCGGCATTATTCTTTCTGCCAGTCATAATCCAGGCGGACCGGATGACGATTTTGGCATCAAATACAACACCAGCAATGGCGGCCCGGCACCGGAAAAAATCACCGATGCCATTTTTGCCAATAGCAAACAAATCAGCCAATACAAACTGGCCGACTTGCCAGAGGTGGATCTCTCCAGCATCGGTGTCACCACCCTGGATGGCTTCGTGGTTGAAGTGATAGACGCGGTGAGTGACTATGCTGACCTGATGGAAAGCATGTTTGATTTTGCTGCCATCAAGCGCTGGCTGGCCGCGGGGCATCGGCTGACGTTTGATGCCATGCATGCCGTGACCGGGCCGTATGCCAAAGAGATTTTGGGCAATCGCCTGGGCGCGTCTGCAGACAGTCTCATGAATTGCGAAGTCTCCGAAAACTTTGGGGGCGGCCATCCGGACCCTAACCTGACCTATGCCGAAGAGCTGGTCAAAGTGGCGTATGGCGCACAGGCCCCGGATTTTGCAGCGGCTTCTGATGGCGACGGGGATCGCAACATGATTCTGGGCAATCACTTTTTTGTCACGCCGTCTGACAGCCTGGCCCTGATTGCCGCCAATGCCAAGTTGATCCCTGCTTATGCCAAAGGCTTGTCTGGCGTCGCCCGTTCGATGCCAACCAGTGGTGCCGTAGACCGCGTGGCCGCCAAATTGGGCATCGCTTGTTACGAAACGCCCACTGGCTGGAAGTTTTTTGGCAACCTGATGGATGCTGGCCGTGTGACCTTGTGTGGTGAAGAAAGCTTTGGTACCGGCAGTGACCATGTCCGCGAAAAAGATGGCTTGTGGGCGGTGTTGTGCTGGTTGAACCTGCTGGCCGCCACTGGTGAGAGCGTTGAGTCACTGGTGCGCAAACATTGGCAAACCTATGGCCGCAATGTGTATTCTCGCCATGACTACGAAGGCGTGCCCACCGAGCAGGCCAATGCTGTGATGGCACATATCAAGGCCCAGTTTGCCATCTTGCCTGGTCAAGTGTTTGGCAGCTACACCGTGAACACGGTGGATGACTTCAGTTATACCGACCCCGTCGATGGCTCTGTCAGCACTGGCCAGGGCTTGCGCATTCTGTTTGCCTGCGGCTCACGGGTGGTGATCCGTTTATCCGGCACCGGCACTGAAGGCGCCACCATCCGCGTTTATCTGGAGGCCTTTACGCAAGACCCGGCTCAGCAACAGCTTGATGCCCAGGAAGCATTGGCAGAACTGATTACGGTCTCGCATCAGATTTCGCAGTTGCCACAGCTGACTGGTAGACAGCAACCTACGGTGATTACTTAAGCAAAGGCTGCACAGGGAAGCCGTGGAGTGATCATGATCAAAAAAAGTATTCTTTGTCCGCTGATTGTATCTGCAGGCCTGCTGGCTTGCGGGGTGAATCCGGTCACCAAAGAGCGGGAGTTCCAGTTTGTCTCGCAAGACAAGGAAATCCAGATTGGCCAGCAAAATTATAGCCCGGCGCGTCAATCGCAAGGCGGCGACTACACGCTGGACCCTGAGCTGACACGCTATGTGCAGCAAGTGGGTCAGCGGTTAGCCGCGGTCTCTGACCGCCCGGATTTGCCCTATGAGTTTGTGGTGCTCAATGACTCAGTGCCCAATGCCTGGGCCATGCCGGGTGGCAAAATTGCGTTTAACCGGGGCCTGTTATACGAATTGCACAGCGAAGCTGAACTGGCGGCCGTGTTGGGGCATGAAATTGTGCACGCGGCGGCCAGGCATGGTGCCAAAGGCATGGAGCGTGGCATCTTTATGCAAGGTGCCATGCTGGCGGTGGGCCTGGCCACGCGTGACTCCAATTATGCCAATCTGGTGGTCGGTGGCGCGCAATTGGGCGGGCAACTGATCACGAGCAAATATGGCCGTGAGGCTGAGTCCGAGGCAGATCACTATGGCATGAAGTATATGAAGCTGGCCGGTTATGACCCTGCTGCTGCGGTGACGCTGCAAGAGACCTTTGTCCGGCTCAGCCAGGGCAAACGGCAGGATTTTCTGTCCGGCTTGTTTGCCAGCCACCCACCTTCGCAAGAGCGTGTCGATCTCAACGAAAAAACCTTGGCCGAGCTGGGCACTGGCGGTGAGATGGGGACAGAGATTTATGCACAAAAAGTCGCCAAACTGATGGCGACGCGCGAGGCTTATAAAGCCTACGATGAAGGCAAAGAGGCCTTGCAAAAAGGCGATACCGAAAAAGCAAAAACTTTGGCGAAAAAAGCTATCAGCATTGAGCCGCGCGAAGCGCGTTTCGAGGAGCTGCTGGGGGATATTGCCCTCACCAAGAAAAATACTACCGAAGCGCTGGCGTTTTACGACAAAGCCATCCAGATGCAACCGGACTACTTCAAGCCCTATGTGCAAAGTGGCATTGCCTTGTTTAATGCAGGCAAAAAAGAGCAGGCAGAATCCTTTTTGAAAAAAGCCAATGCCTTGTTACCAACGGCGCCAGGCTATGCCTTGCTCGGGCAGATTGCTGAAGGGCGTGGCGAAACCGCCCTGGCGTTGCAGCATTACCAACTGGCGGCAAGTTCAGATTCCGAAATCGGCAAAGAGGCTGCGGCAAGAGCCATGCGACTCGATTTGCCACGCAATCCGGGTCGTTATTTGCCTGCTGGCCCGCTGGCTGGTGATACCGGCATGGTTTACGCTGCCGTGCAAAATAACAGCAATGTGCCGGTGGGGCGCGTGCAAGTACGCATGCTGCAATACGACAGCCGTGGCCGCATGGTTAACCAGACGCGTTCGATGTTAATTACGGGCGGCATTGCACCGGGCCGGCGCGGTTCAGTGGCCACCGGTGTCCGCATCATCGACCAGGCCGATTTACAGTTTTTCCGGGTCGTGGTTGAAGGCGCCGAACTCGCCAATTAATCACGCGATTATTCAATCATTTGGTTTCATCCTATGGCCACTACCGATTCCTGTGTCTCCGTCTCTCCCTACTTTGAAATCCAGCCTGGCCAGGCTTCTGCCTTTCGGGCGATTTGCGAAAAATATGTGAGCTGGTCATCCCGTGAGCCTGGTTGCCTGTATTACGGCTTTAGCTTTCACGGTGACCTGGCCCATTGCCGCGAAGGGTTCACCAATGCAGAAGCGCTGTTGGCGCACATCGAAAACCTGCGGCCGATTTTGCACGAGATGGGTGAAGTGTCTAAGCTGGTGCGGATTGAAGTGCATGGGACAGAAGCCGAATTGGCCAAGCTGAGGGAGCCGTTGGCAGGGATGCATCCGCAGTGGTTTGTGCTCGAATTCGGCTACAGAAAATAGCCTGAAATTTAATAGCAGCCTTATTCTGCGTTCTGGATGGTCATGGTGCCTTGGTATAAGCGCACATCCATTCTACCTAAAAAGCTCATGCCGAGCAGGGCATCGCCTTCCAGTCCAGGCGAAATCGTCGCGGCGACATCATGGGCGACGACGCCACCCAGTTGCACGGTTTTAAGCCTGACCAAATAAGCGACCGCCGTGCCGTTAGCGGTGTGGGTGCTAATCGCGTCATGGCTGACCAGACCCAAACGGTCTGCCACATTTTGTGAGATGGCGACACCGGTGGCTCCGGTATCCACCAGAACGCGTACCCGTTCGCCATTAATGAGGGCTTCGGCGCTGTAATGGCCGTCGGTGCCGCGCTTGAGCGTCACCACTTTTTGCTGGCCGAGTTGTTCCAGGGTGTTGGGGTGTTGTACACGGTCTACCAGAAACCAGATAAGTGCAGCCAGCCCCAGCCAGAGCAGGGTGTAAAGCAGGCTGCGCCCGCGGAGATGGTTTTTTTGAGTGGCATGTCGCATGCTCATTCAATGGAGGCTCAAAAAGGGATTTTCAAGTCTGGGTGAGTGCTGAGTAGCAGTTGTTTGAATGTCTGTTGAATGCGGGTTAAGGCCGCATTGTCATCTGCCTCAAAGCGCAAGGTCAACACGGGTGTGGTGTTTGAGGCGCGAATCAAACCAAAGCCATCGGCATATTCAACGCGTAAGCCATCGATGGTGATCACTTCTACTGCGCCCGGAAATTGCGCGGATTGTTGCAGTTGCGCGATCAAGGCATGCGGCTCGCCTTCTTGCATGGCGATTTGCAGTTCTGGCGTATTGAGACTGTCTGGCAGGGCTTCTAGCAAGGCGTTGGCATCAGGGCTGCGGCTCACCAGTTCGAGCAGGCGTGCCGCGCTATACAAGCCATCATCAAAGCCAAACCAGCGCGGGGTACCCGCGACACAGTCATTAAAAAACAAATGACCCGAGAGCTCACCGCCAATGGCAGCACCTGTTTCCTTGATTTTGGCTTTCATCAGCGAGTGGCCGGTTTTCCAGATCACCGGTTTGCCCCCATGTTGGCGTATCCAGGGCGCGAGATAGCGGCTGGATTTGACATCAAACACCACTTGGCTGCCTGGTTGCTGGCTGAGTATATCCTCTACAAACAACATGAGCTGGCGGTCGCTGCGGATGATTTGCCCGGATCGGGTGACCACGCCCAGACGGTCGCCATCGCCATCAAACGCGATCCCGATTTCGGCGGTGCCGCCTTGCAAGGCGTGGATGACGTCCTGCAAGTTTTTGGCTTCCACCGGGTCTGGGTGGTGGTTGGGGAAGTGACCATCGACCTCACAAAACAGTGGCTCGACCTCGCAGCCTAATGCCTGGAAGATGGCGGGCGCGTAGGCTCCGGCGACACCGTTGCCGCAGTCGATGACCACTCGCATCGGGCGTGCGAGCTGGATATCCGACACAATGGCTGCCTGATAGGCGGGATAAATATCGTACCTGGTTTGATTGCCAGCTTGGTCGGGCTGGTAAAACTGCTGCTGCATGATGCTGTGCTTGAGGGCCTGGATGGCTTCGCTACTGAGCGTCTCGCCCGCAATCACCATTTTGAGGCCATTGTATTGCGGTGGGTTATGGCTGCCGGTGATCATGACGCCACTGTGCGTTTGGGCAAGGTAATGCGTTGCAAAATACAGCATGGGCGTAGTGATCATGCCCAGATTCAGCACATTGACGCCCGTTTGCATCAGCCCTGCACTCAAGGCAGTGGCCAGTGCCGGGCTGGATAAGCGGCCATCATAGCCCACGCAGACACTCTGCTCGCCGCGTGCCTGTGCCAAAGAGCCCAGCGCCAGGCCAATCTGCTGCACAATCTCTTCTGTCAATGTGTAGCCGACAATGCCACGGATGTCGTAGGCTTTGAAAATCGACGCTGGCAGCAATGGAATCATTTATTCGGCTTCTTCTATCCAGGCCAGTTGAATCGCCTCCAGGATTTTTTCGCCGCAGCGGGAGGGCTCATCATCAAAGTCTTCCAAATCCATCACCCATTGCATGAGGTCGGTAAAGCGGATGGTTTTGGGGTCAATCTCGGGGAATTGATCATACAGCTCTTCAGCGATACGCTGGCTGTCAGTCCATTTCATGGTGGTGGGCTCCTGTCGATGTGAGTGATATTGGCTCATTATAACTGACAGTAGCTGCCGGATTTGCCAGAATCCACCTACAGCGCTGTCAGACGGGGGGCACTGGTCAGCCTGAGCTGCACGCGGCATGATAACGGGTTATGAGTGATATTGATAAAACACCCCGCGCTCCCCTGTTTGCACGCTGGCTGGGGGGCATGCTACTTGTGCTTGTTTTTGTGGTCATGGTCTGCGAAATGCTGGGCTGGCCTTTTTTGCGCCAACCCCTGCAAACCGCATTGCAAAATCAGTTACAACGGGCCGTGATCATAGACCGTCCTTTCCATTTGCAATTGCTGGGTGGCATCCGGTTGCAAGTAGGCGGATTGAGAATTGCCGCGCCCGCAGGCTTTGACGCGCCTTATTTTGTTGAAGCGCATGGCTTGTCGCTGGCGTTGCGCTACCGCGACCTGTGGTCACTCAAAGCACGCGATCCTTATCGCATTGCGTCGATTCGCGCGGACCGTTTAAATGCTTACATGATCCGCCATGCCAACCAAGAGGCCAGTTGGGATTTTGAGCTGGATGACGGCAGCCCGCCCCGTCCGTTTCCCATCATTGAGCAACTGGCCGTTAATGAGGGGCAAGCCAAGGTTGCCGATGCCGTTACGGATGCGCAACTGAACGTCAAGTTTTATACCGAAGAGGGCGCCCATCTTAAAACGCCGGAATCGCAAATCAAAGTGGATGGTCAGTTCCGTCGTTTGCCCTTGCAGGCCGCATTGGTGACGCAAGGCTTTTTACCGATCGCGACTCAGGGGCAGGACTCACCGCCAGTTAACTCGCAAGGATGGTTAACGTATGGTGCCGTGCATGCCACGTTCCGAGGTGCCGTATATGATGTGTTGGGTGTCCAGCGTGTCAAGGGGCAGGTAGAGGTAAAAGGTTCATCGCTGGCCGATGTCGGGGACTTGCTGAGCCTGACATTCCCTAGGACACCACATTTCAAAATCAAGGCGGCGGTTGAAAAAAACGCGACGCAGTGGGCTGTGAATGTCGCCTCTGCACACATTGGCAACAGTCAGCTGGCGGGACAGTTTGTGTATGATCTTGCCCCAGAAACGCCGATGTTGACTGGCAAACTGCAAGGGTCTTTATTGATGTTGGCGGATTTGGCGCCCGCCTTTGGCGCTGCAGCGACTTCATCAACAAGCAACCCGCATCCAGGCAAATTGTTTCCAAATACCTCGCTGGATTTTACCACCTATGGCCGCATGAATGCGGATATCGATGTGCATATTGATGCGGTCGATTTAGGATCGGCCTTCAGGCAGCGCATTGCACCGCTTAAATTGCGCTTGCGCTTGCAAAAACACAAGTTAAGTCTGGCAGAGCTGGAGGCCAGTACGGCTCAAGGCTCGCTCTCAGGCGAGCTATCGATTGATGCACATGATGTGCAGAACGCCGACTTGTCGCCACCCGCTGCCCCGGATTGGGAGATTGCGTTGGCGGTGCATGATATCCGTTTGGAACAGTGGCTAAAAGTCTCGCCACAGACGGATAAAAAATCGACCAGTGACGCAGCCAAAGAGACCAGCCAACAGCCGGCGCCAGCTTATGTGAGCGGTAAATTGAATGGGCGTGCCAAGCTGCAGGGGCATGGCCGCTCAACCGCCGAATTATTGCGCTCGCTGGATGGTCAGCTCGCCCTGATGGTGCGTCAGGGGGAAATGTCTCACTTGTTGATTGAGGCGGCTGGATTAGATATTGCCCAAGCGGTTGGTGTCATGATCAAGGGCGATCAGCCCTTGCCCATGCATTGCGCCGCGATGGGCTGGCGGGCCAAAGAGGGTGTTTTGACACCAGAGGCAGCCGTGATTGATACGCCCGTGACGACCGTCACGGTCAATGGTGCCGTCGATTTGGGTCAGGAGCAGCTCAACCTTAAACTCCAGGCCAGCCCTAAAAACTTTTCGCCGTTAACCGTGCGCTCGCCTATTCTGGTGACAGGGCCTTTTGTAGACCCCCAGGTTTCGATCAGCCCGGGGCCGATTGCCGCACGGGTCGCTGGCGGCATATTACTGGCATTGATCAATCCGTTTGCCGCCATCCTGCCATTTCTCGATCCGGGCGATCAAAGTGCAACCACGGATGTAGGCTGCCAGCAAACCTTGCAGCAATTAAAAATGCGTCAACATTGAGTCAAGACAAGACAGCATCCCCTGAAAAAAAAGAACCCAACCGAAGTTGGGTTTAGGGAGCGATTTTGGAGATATACGCTTACGGATCTTATTAAGCATAAGCTGTGCCAGATTTAAAAAGATAATTTAAATCAATTACTTAAGTATTTAATTCTGTTTTTTGGTGCATGTTGTTTCAATCAGGCTGGTGATGTTTGCACTGTATTGGTGCGCTTTGTGTCTGGATTACACCACGACTTAAAGTGATAGGCGCTCAATGAGCGCATCGCTAAAGATGGATGCTGAGGTCGCCTCATGCTAAAATCGCGCTTTATTTTTGTGATACGGAAACTTGATCGTCATGTTTAGCTTTTCAAGAAACTTAAGCGTTGCAGACCCGGCCTTGGCCCAAATGATTTCTTCCGAAGTGGAGCGTCAGCATCAGCATATCGAGTTGATTGCTTCAGAAAACTACACCAGTCCAGCGGTGATGGAAGCCCAAGGCTCGCAATTGACGAACAAGTATGCTGAAGGGTATCCAGGCAAACGCTTTTACGGTGGCTGTGAGTTTGTTGACCAGGTTGAGCAGCTGGCAATTGACCGACTGAAAGCCTTGTATGGTGCAGAATATGCTAACGTGCAGCCACATTCTGGCTCACAGGCGAATCAGGCCGTGTATTTCTCCATCCTCAAACCAGGCGATACCGTCATGGGCATGAATCTGGGTCATGGCGGGCACCTCACACACGGTTCCCCGGCTAACCTGTCCGGCAAGTTGTTTAATATCGTGCCTTACGGTTTGAACGATAAAGAAGAGATCGACTACGATGAGATGGAGCGTATCGCGCTTGAGTGCAAACCAAAGTTGTTGATTGGTGGTGCTTCTGCGTATGCCTTGCGTTTTGACTGGGCGCGTATGGCTGAAATCGCCAAAAAAGTCGGTGCTTATTTCATGGTCGATATGGCGCACTATTCTGGCCTGATCGCGGCGGGTGTCTATCCTAACCCGGTACCGCATGCTGACTTTGTGACTTCAACCACGCACAAGACCTTACGTGGTCCACGTGGCGGTATCATCATGGCCAAGGCCGAGTTTGAAAAATCACTGAATTCCAATGTGTTCCCAAGCTTGCAAGGCGGCCCGTTGATGCACGTTATCGCCGGTAAGGCGACAGCTTTCCTCGAAGCGGCACAGCCAGACTTCAAAGCGTATCAGGAACAGGTATTGAAGAACGCCAGCATCATGGCCAGCACGTTGGCTGCGCGTGGTTTGCGTATTATCTCCGGCCGTACCGAGTCTCATGTATTCCTGGTGGACCTGCGTCCTAAAGGCTTGACCGGTAAGGCGGCAGATGCTTATCTGGGCCAAGCGCACATTACGGTCAACAAGAATGCGATTCCTAACGACCCCGAGAGCCCGTTTGTGACTTCCGGTATTCGTATCGGTTCGCCTGCGATCACAACGCGTGGCTTTAAAGAAGCCGAAGCCGAGCAAGTGGCTAACCTGATTGCCGATGTGCTGGATAATCCGGAAAGCGCTGAAGTGATTGCGGCCACCAAGGCGAAGGTGCATGCCTTGACCGATCAATTCCCGGTGTACGGTAAATAATTTTTCCGGCTATCCACAGCCATGAAATGTCCGTTTTGCGGTGCTGATGATACGCAAGTGGTGGATTCCCGCCTCAATGAGGAAGGGAACTCCATCCGCAGGCGCCGTCGCTGTCAAGTGTGTGACAAGCGCTTTACCACCTACGAAACGGCAGAACTGCATCTGCCACAGGTGGTGAAGCAAAACGGGACGCGCGAAGAGTTCAAGCGCGAAAAATTGCGCCTCTCTTTTACACGCGCTCTGCACAAACGTCCAGTGCCTACTGAATATGTCGATAAAGCACTGGACCGCATTGTTCAAAAAGTGCTCGGTTTGGGCGCGCGCGAAGTGCCTGCGCGGTTGCTGGGTGAAACCGTCATGCAAGAGTTAAAACAAATGGATCAGGTGGCGTACATCCGCTTTGCTTCGGTGTATCGAAGCTTTTCAGATGTGGATGACTTTCATAACGCCATCCGCGATCTGGATAACTGACAACAACCATTGCCGGACGCACCCTCTGTGTGCTGGTGTATGTGTTCCGTGTGCCTTGCTTCACCCTGTGCACGGTCTATCAATGTTGCATGTGAAGGCGGGGGCGTATGAAACTGATCAAGCTGTCTGCAGTGGTATTAGCGGTATTCACCGTGATTCTCACCATCGTGTTTTTTACCTGGTGGGCATTTAAAGATGAGGCTGTGTTTGGTCGAGACAAGTTTGACCAGACCCGCTGGATGGAATTGGCCAACACTGTGCAAAAGGAGTGTAGACGCGGTGACATGGCATACGATCTCAAAAATCACATCCTGATTCGAGGCGCCAAAAAAGAGGCCGTCATGGCCTTGCTTGGGCGGCCTAGCCTTGAGGACGCCAATGCACTTGAATATGATCTGGGTAAGTGCATGCATGTCTATCATGCCTTACGCATATACTTTGACCAGGACGGACGTCTCACCCATAGTCAAATCTCCTCTCATTAGCTTTCTTTAATACGCGCTTTATTCAGGCCGTGGTCTTATTATTCACTGGCCGTTCAAAGGTGTCCGCCATACAAAACCACCGCAAGGCGGGCTTTTTTTGTATGATGCTAGTCTATGTTACACAGTGCTCAAGATATTCAATGGATGACCCATGCCTTGCGCCTGGCGGCGCATGGACTGTATTCGACCACGCCTAATCCGCGTGTCGGGTGTGTCATCGTCAAACAAAGCCAAGTGGTTGGAGAAGGCGCTCACCTCAAGGCGGGGGAACCCCATGCTGAAGTGCACGCCTTGCGCGCCGCTGGGGAGTAGGCGCGGGGGGCTACTGCATACGTGACTCTGGAGCCCTGCAGTCATTTTGGCCGGACGCCCCCCTGCGCCGATGCACTGGTGAATGCCGGTGTGAGCCGGGTCGTGGTTGCCATGCAGGATCCGAATCCTTTGGTTGCTGGCAACGGCATTGCACGTTTGCAGGCACAGGGTATTGCTGTCACGGTTGGGGTTTGCGAAGCGCAGGCCAAGGCGCTGAATCCCGGGTTTATTCTGCGCATGACGCAACAACGCCCTTATATCCGTCTCAAGGTCGCTGCCAGTCTGGATGGCCGCACGGCGTTGGTGAATGGCGTCAGTCAATGGATCACGTCGCCGGAGGCAAGGCAAGATGTCCATCACTGGCGTGCGCAAAGCTGTGCGGTGATCACGGGTATCTCTACCATTCTGCAGGATAATGCCTCGCTCACCGTGCGCGAGGTGAAGACGCCACGCCAACCCTTACGCGTCATTCTCGATAGCCAGTTACGCATCCCGATAGACGCCAAGGTGTTGCAGGATGGCCATGCGCTGGTGGCATATGCGCAAGGGGAGGCCGCCAAGCTGGAGATATTGCAAGTGATGGGGGTGCGTACCCTGCATGCCCCGAATGCGCAGGGGCAAGTGGATATTGGTGCCGTCATGCAGGCACTAACGGCCTGGCCTTGTAATGAGGTGCTGGTGGAGGCGGGGGCCACGCTGAATGGGGCCTTTTTGCAAAGCGGGTTTGTGGATGAGTTATTGCTGTATTACGCACCCAAGCTGATGGGAGATGATGCACGCGGCATGTTTGCCCTGCCAGCATGGACGCAGATGGCAGACATATACACGCTGGACATTATGGATCTGCGACAGGTCGGGCAGGATATCCGTCTTCAGGCCAGGCTTAAGCCCTGATTCTTATGCTGATCGACACCCACTGTCATCTGGATGCCCGTGAGTTTGATGCCGACCGTGAACTGGTCTGGCAGGCGGCTTTGTCGCAGGGCGTTCGTGCGGTGGTCATCCCGGCCGTGACGCAGGCGACCTTTGAACCGATTATGGCCTGGTGCGCACGGCATCCGCAAGCCGGATTCGCTCTTGGCTGGCATCCCATGTATGTGTCTGAGGCACCTGAGGATGCGCTGGACCAGCTCGAGCAAACCGTCGCCAGGGTGCTGGAGGGCCCTCAGGCGCATCAATTGCTGGCGATTGGAGAGATCGGTCTCGACTTCTACCTGACGCGCGAACATGAGGCCAGACAGCTAGAGCTATATGAAGGACAGTTGCGCATTGCCAGGCAGTTTCATTTGCCTGTGATTTTGCATGTGCGAGGTGCGATAGACACCATCCTCAAATATTTGCGCAAGCATACGTTAACGGGGGGCATTGCACATGCTTACAACGGCAGCAAGCAACAAGCGGAGATATTTGCCAGTTTGGGATTCAAATTAGGGTTTGGTGGTGCCATGACGTGGCCGCGCGCATTGAAACTGCGTCAGCTTGCTGCAGAGTTGCCTGTGGAAACACTGGTTCTGGAGACCGATGCGCCGGATATTCCGCCGGTTTGGCTGGGGCATCAAGGAAGAAATGCGCCGGATCAATTAAAAAAGATCGCAGAAGAGATGGCCCTGATGCGTGGCTTGGAAGCTTCGCAACTCATTGAAATGACTGGTAAAAATTCTGTAGAAGTTTTGCCAAAAATAGCCCATTTATGCACATGACTTAAAGTGACACTTTAAGAATGTGTCGAAAGTGACTATATTATAGTGGTGCTTTGTAAGTAATTGATTTTATTGAATAAAAAAATAGATTAAAAAATGAACTTTTGGAAAAAGTCCTTATAAATTGGTAAGTTACGGAATTAAGACACAGCAATCCACAAAGTTATCCACAGATTTTGTGGATAGCAAAATACAGTGTTTGTCCTACAAGAAAAGCAAGTGGTTTTACAAACTTTACAATTACTAATCGGTGCTTGGCCAGGCCTCTCATATGCGCATTCAATCCCAACATTTCCGTAGCATTTGGCAACAAGCCAACGCTGTTTATATCATTGACCAGACGCGATTGCCGTTTGATTTTGTAACGGTGGAATTAACGTCTTTGGCGCAAATATGTCATGCCATCCGCAACATGCAGGTCCGTGGTGCACCCCTCATTGGAGCTGCGGCAGCCTATGGTGTGGCGTTAGGCATTCAGCAGGATGCCAGCGATGAACACTTGCAGGCGGTGGTAAAGCAGCTGATTGCCACACGACCGACTGCCGTCAATCTGGCCTGGGCGGCACAGCGCATGCAACAGACGTTGATGCCGCTGGCTGTGGCGCAACGCGCTGCTACTGCTTGGCTGGCGGCACAAGCGATTGCTGATGAGGATGTGGCGCAGAATCTGGCGATTGGCCAGCACGGTAAAGCCTTGATCGCTGAAAAGGCCACGGTGGGTGCCAATCAGGCTGTGAATATTTTGACCCATTGCAATGCAGGGTGGTTGGCCACGGTGGATGGCGGGACGGCCTTGGCGCCGATTTATGCCGCGCATGATGCAGGTCTGAAAGTGCATATTTGGGTAGATGAAACGCGGCCACGCAACCAGGGTGCCAGCCTGACCGCCTGGGAGCTGGCGCAACACGGAGTTCCGCATACGGTGATTGCCGATAATGCTGGCGGCCATCTGATGCAGCATGGTCAGGTAGATCTAGTCATCGTCGGTGCAGATCGTGTCACCAGTCAAGGGGATGTCTGCAACAAGATAGGCACCTATTTAAAAGCGCTGGCAGCATTGGATCAGCAAATCCCATTTTATGCTGCGGTGCCGACGCCGACCATAGACTGGCAGATCGCACGCGGCGCAGAGATCGAGATTGAAATGCGTGATGCGGATGAGGTGGCTTATATGCAAGGACAGACTGCAACGGGAGACATAGAGACGGTCCGGGTAATTCCGCATGAAAGCCCGGCATTGAATCCGGCGTTTGATGTGACACCAGCCAGGCTGGTGACAGGAGTGATTACCGAACATGGGGTGTTTGCCCCAGACCTGTTGCATGCGCTGAAAACGCATATTCTGGGCAATTAACATGTGCAAGCGCTCGCCTGCGCAACAGTTGTTATACACGGCCCAGCAAATGGCCCTGACCGGCCTGAATAAAGGCACCTCTGGCAACGCCAGTGTCCGGCTAGAAACGGGTTTTCTGGTGACGCCTTCTGGCGTGCCGGCAGACCAGCTGCATGCTGACAGCATGGTGTATATGGATTGGCAAGGCCGGGCTGAAGCCGGGAAAACCCCCTCCAGCGAATGGCGTTTTCATCTGGATATTTTGCAGGCGCGGCCTGAAGTCAATGCGGTTGTGCATTGCCACAGCATGTTTGCGACCACGGTAGCCTGCATGGGGCACGACGTGCCGCCGTTTCATTACATGATTGCCAGCGTGGGTGGAGATAATATCCGTTGCGCGCCCTACGCCTTGTTTGGCACCCAGGCGCTGTCTGAGGTTGCGCTCGCTGCATTGCATGAGCGCAAGGCCTGTTTGCTGGCGCATCATGGCATGATTGCGCTGGGCAAGGATTTATCCCACGCACTGGCCGTGGCGGTAGAAGTGGAAAACCTGTGTGAGCAGTACTGGCGACTGTTACAAGTCGGGCAGCTCCGCTTGCTGACGCCTGCGCAAATGCTTGAAGTCCATGCCCAATTTAAAGGCTATGGGCAATGGCGAGATCCGGTTTAATTACACTGGATGGATTTAGAGTTTTGGAAATAGCGCCAGGGTGGTCATGCGCAATAGAGCGCCAGGGTCACAAATGTAGATGTTCTGTTTCATCTCGCTAGCGGATGGAGGTACTGCGAGGATGGCTTCTGTGGGAGCAAAGCATTTGAGCAGAACGCCACCGGATTCTACGGCGTTGAGACCTTTGGCATAGCTGGTGGCCAGCGCCTCCGAGGGCGTCCAGCAAAAGCCAATCTGGTCTTGATCAAACAAAAACCAGCTTTCGCCACGATACAGGTTCAGTCCCTGCAGCGGTCGATGCTGCGTGTCGGCCAAGCATTTTTTCAGCACGCGCAGCACCAGCGCGTCATTTTTAATCAAGGCGCGCAAATCGCCGCCATATTGTCGCCACAATGCGGCAATGTTTGATTGGTCAAAGCCGGATTCATCCTGAATCCGGCCGATGTATTCGAAGGTTTTCCGCCATAAAGCAGCATCCACGGTATTCACATACTGACCATGACAAAACTGCCTGGCCAGCGACTGTACGGAGACACTTTGCATACGTATTGAATCAGGTGTCTTCATCGCTTGCCCCGCTGGGTTAACGCACCCATACGCCCTCAATCAGTTTTTCCTGCGGCTGGAACTGCTGCTTGTAAGCCATTTTCTGGCTGTCTGCAATCCAGTAGCCTAGGTACAAATAGTCTAGGCCTAGTTGCTTGGCCCACTCGATTTGCCAGAGGATGCTATAGGTGCCATAACTCGCTTTGTCATGCGTATCATAAAACGTGTACACCGCAGACAGACCATCCATGACAATATCAATCACGCTGACCATCTTGAGCTGCTGCTGTGCATCTCTAAACTCGACCATTACGCTATCTACATTGCTTTGACATAAAAACTGCTGGTATTGCGTCGCTTCGTCTTCTTGCGGCATGGCTGACTCCAGACTGCTGGGATGACGCTGTTGCTGGTAGGTCAGGTACAGGGCGAAGTGTTCTGCATCATAACTGGCTTCACGGATGGTGGCCTGTAACGGTGCATGCTTCTTAAATGCCCGTTGCTGGCTACGCGAGGCTTCAAACGCATGTACCGGCAAACGGACCGAAATGCAGGCATTGCAATGTTCGCAATGCGGCCGGTAAGCAAACTTGCCACTGCGGCGAAAGCCCTGCTGTATCAGTCCGCTATACACGCGGCCATCTACCAGTGTCTGCGGTGTGGCAATCAGGCTTTGCGCCAGCTTTTTCGGCAGATAGCCACAGGTGTAAGCGGTGGTCACATAAAACTGTAATTTTTGCAGGGGTGCGTCGTTAGGTAGGGTCATATTGCACTAAATGCGTTAACTCTTCGATAAACCGGTCTCTGGGAATTTCATAAGCACCAAAACTGGCAAGTAACGGTGTATGCATCTGACAATCAATCATACCGACTTGTTGCGTGATTAACCATTGCACCAGATGCGCAAATGCCACTTTGGACGCATTGCTGACATGGTGAAACATGCTTTCACCATAAAACATGCGGCCAATCTTGACCCCATAACAACCGCCAACCAATTGTCCATCTTGCCAGGCTTCCATACTATGCGCGTAGCCCATGGCATGCAACTCGCTGTATGCCGCAATCATTTCATTGGTGATCCATGAGCCGGATTGACCTGGACGCGGGGTAGCAGCACACGCCTGCATCACGGCGGTAAACTGCGTATTCATGCGTAACTCAAACGGCTTTTGTTGGATGATCTTGCGCAAGGAGCGGCTGATTTTCAGCGCTGGTGGAAACAGCACCATGCGTGGGTCCGGACTCCACCAGAGGATAGGCTCGCCCGGACTAAACCATGGAAAAATCCCTTGTTTGTAGGCGCTCAACAGGCGTCGTGGCGTCAGGCTACCGCCGATGGCGATCAGGCCGTTGGGCTCTGTCAACGCCTGCTGCAAGTTCGGGAATGGGGTCTCTGCTGCGAGAATGCGCACCGGCCCGCCCGGGAGAGGATAGTAATTGTCATGCATAAACAGTCATTGCGGTGGTGTAGGGACGCAAGTTAATCGCATTACGGTTTAGTCGGCTCTCCGTGATTGCCAGATACTGATGAGTCTGGTGATCACATAGCTATCCTTTACGCACATGAGTAAAGTCAGCCTGATATTCAATACGTCATTACGCACGCTTTATGCGGGCCTGATACAGGCCCTTACCCGCACGCATTTGCATTTGGTACTAGAACTTAAACGGATTGTGCTTGCTCGTCCATTCTATAACCTTATGGCCGGGGATGCCACGCGAGATGCCAAACCCTTGGGCATAGTCGCAGCCCAGTTCGGCCAGAATCTGCGCCTGCTCGGCTTTTTCGACGCCTTCAGCCACCACCTTGCGGCCGAAGTCGCGGCAGAGCGTAATCACGCCACGGATCACCGCCATGTCTTCCTGGTCACTTAACATGTTATGGATAAAGGACTGATCAATTTTAATGATGTTGACTGGCAGGCGGCGCAAGTAAATCAGCGAGGAGTAGCCTGAGCCAAAATCATCAATCGAGAATGCAACGCCCAGCGCCTGGCATTGCTGGATGACGCGGTTGACGCGGGCAAAATCGCTGATGGCAGCACTTTCGGTGATCTCGATATGCAGCTGTTGCGGCTTGATCATGGCATACTTTTTAAACAAGTCAGCCAATCGTTCCGGAAACTGTTTATGCATTAAATGCTGGGCGGCGATGTTGACGGAGACTTGTGTGTCCAAGCCCTGGCTTTGCCACTCGCTCAATTGGCGCAGGCTTTCTTCTATCACCCAGTTACCAATGTCCACAATCAGATTGGTATGTTCGACCGCGGTCAGGAAGTCGTTAGGGTAGAGCAGTCCGCGCACCGGATGCTGCCAGCGTAGCAAAGCCTCAAAACAGAAAATTTCACCAGACTGCATACAGACTTGCGGTTGGTAAACCAGGCGGATATGGTTGTTTTGGATGCCATGCAGCAAGTCCTTGAGCAACGCTTGCTGTTGCTGGGATTGCTGCGCAGACGCCAGGTCAAACAAATGGCATTGATGCCCACCGTGCGTTTTGGCATGGTACATGGCATGGTCAGCATGCCGTAGCAAGGTGTCTGGCGGGTTGCGGTCTATCGGGTATAGCGTATAGCCAATGCTGGCTGAAATGGAAAACTTGAATTTATCTACCTTGAACGGTTTTTCAATCGCCGTCAGCAACTTTTTGAGCAGTCGTGCATATTCGTTGGCCGTCCGTAGCCCGCACAACAACATGGCAAATTCATCGCCTCCGAGCCTGGCCAGGGTATCTTGCGGTTTGAGCAGGCCATTCAGTCGGGCTGCCAGTTGCATGAGCAAACGGTCACCGTATTCGTGGCCGTATTGGTCATTGACGATTTTGAAGTCATCCAGGTCAATATAACAAATGGCCACCAGCGTCGACTGGCTTTCTGCTTCGTGTAGCGCTTGTTGCAATCGGCTCGAAAACAACACGCGGTTAGGCAGTTGCGTCAGCACATCATGATAAGCCAGATGCTCAAGCATGTTTTGTTGCTCTTTGGCGCGCGTAATGTCTGAAAAGAGGCCGACATAATGCTGAAATTCGCCCGCCTGGTTGAGCACTGGCGACAATTCGAGTTCTACCAGATACTCATGACCTTGTTGATGACGGTTCCAGACCTCGCCCTGCCACTCCTGAAAGCCATGCTGGCTGTCATACAAGGACTGGACCAGATCTGGTTGCTGATAGGCGATGCCCAGTTGTTGCGGAGTTTTACCCATGACTTCAGGTTGTGCATAGCCTGTAATCACGCTGAAGGAGGGGTTGCACTGAATGATATGTCCCTGGGTGTCGGTAATGAAAATTGCATCATGGGCATGGTCAAACACGCTGGAAGAGACCTTTAGCCGGCTGGCATTGGCCTGCAGCTGGCTCACCATTTCACGCAGGCGTCTGCGCATTTTAAGCATGTTGGCGATCAGGCTGTCGGGGGCTGCCGTGGTTTGGTCTTCGGCAAAGTCGCCGCTTTCAATCCGCATCAATAAATGCTTGGCTGTCTCGGGATCGCCGCCCAAGGGGTTCAACACAAACCGCTGCAAGCCGCTGACAATGGCAATCAGCACGACCAATGTCAGGATAAAGGTAATGATCATCAAAGGCGACAGCGCGCCCAGTGCAGACCAGTAAGCCTCACTAGTCGGGTACACAATATTGATCTGAAAATCCCATTCTGGCACCTGCCGCGTGACCTTGGTCCAGCGGTGCTGGCTATCTTTGAGGGCGGTTTCTGCCTCCAGGCGTGTCAGTCCATTGGTCAGAAAGCGGATATTGCCGTGTCCGTCGGTGATGGCCACAAAGCCTTTTTTCAAAAATCCCCATTGCCGGATCGCCTGGTCAATGGCGTTGAAATCAAGCTTGTAACCGACGTACCAGGCCCCAATCAGGTTGCCGTGATTATCCTGCATGGGTTCATAGCGGGAGAGATACGATTCCCCAAGGATATCTACTACGCCAAAATAAGCCTGATTTTTTTGCAGTGCGACAATCGCCTTGCCAAACGGATCCAGCTCTGTGCCAAAGGCATTGGTGCCATCCGCTTTTTTGACATTGGTAGAAATCCGCAGAAACTGCCCGCCACGTTTGACAAAAATGGTGGCGGTACCGCTACCTATGCGTGTCACTGAATCGACCAGTAGTGTGCTGCCGGTTTGAGGGGTATCCCCAAATTGCAAGTTTGGGACGTCCATTCCCAGTATCTGGGTCGTGCCGTTAATATTGGGCGGGCCTTCAAGCGAGCCATATTGTTTGAGCAAGGCCATACTTGAGAATACATGTTCGCTGACCAGGGTTTTCGCCGTGATCAACAGGTTGGACAGTTTTTGTGTTTCTTCCTGAGCCTGGGTTTCGATATTGTTTAAATGCGCGTTGAAAATAAATGCGAAAGAAACTAGACCGATCAGCAACCCCAAGCTGGTCAGTGGTAAAAGGATTTTTTTAAAAAGAGTGTAGTGCTTCATTGTAAGTTTATGTAATTATTTTATAAGTAATTTCCCCGTCCTGCATTTTTGTTTATACATGGCTTTACAACTGACTGCAATCATTTATAAGACCGGCCCCCTGTGCGAGCCCAATTTTAAATAAATGTCGTCTTATTTATTACACAAATATTTGGGAATGGTTTGTGGTGATGAATGATTGTGATTGATTTGGCCAGGTAAGGTGGCACTCACCTGAATGTTGTGAAAAAAATCTTTCAAATCAATCAATTAATGCGTAAAATGCGCAACTCTCAAGCATTAGCTGGTTACCCGCGTGGAAATCTATACTTCCCTCACTGCCAAACCCATTCAAAGTTACCGTCCTTATTGGGCGAAACGCTTTGGCACCGCCCCCGTGCTGCCCATGAGTCGCGCCGAAATGGATGCATTGGGCTGGGATAGCTGCGATATTATTCTGGTCAGCGGCGATGCCTACATTGACCATCCCAGTTTTGGCGTCGCCCTGATTGGCCGCTTGCTTGAGGCACAAGGTTTTCGCGTGGGCATTATTGCGCAACCAGACTGGCAGTCGGCAGAACCGTTCAAAGTGCTGGGTAAACCCAATCTGTATTTTGGCGTCACGGCCGGGAATATGGATAGCATGGTCAACCGCTATACCGCGGACCGCAAGATACGCTCGGATGATGCCTATACGCCGAATGCCGAGGCCAATAAGCGCCCTGATCGCGCGGTACTGGTTTACTCTCAACGTTGTAAAGAAGCCTATGCGGATGTGCCGCTGGTGATTGGCAGTATTGAAGCCAGCCTGCGCCGCATAGCGCACTATGATTACTGGTCAGATAAAGTCCGTCGTTCTATCCTGATGGATGCCAAGGCGGACTTGCTGGTGTTCGGAAACGCCGAGCGTGCCATTGTCGAACTGTCGCACCGCATTGCCCGTGGAGAAGCGATCCATGAGATTGAGGATATTCGCGGCACCGCGTTTATCCGCAGGCAAGTGCCAGATGAATTTGTGGAGGTGCCCTCTACCCGTCTCGACCGGCCAGGGGTGGTGGATAAGCACGAAGACCCCTATGCGATGAAAATGGGCAAAGCTGATGCCAGTTGCGCAACGGATGATCAGGCGAAAGACGCCAATGCTGCGGCGATCAGCTTGCCTTTACCGCTGAAAGCTGCCAAAGTGCCGCGCGAACGTCAGGTGATCCGCATGCCGTCTTATGAAGAGGTGGTGAGTGATCCTGTCATGTATGCGCATGCTTCACGCGTGTTGCATCTGGAGTCTAACCCGGGCAATGCACGGGCACTGGTACAAAAGCATGGCAACCGGGAGGTCTGGCTCAATCCGCCGCCGATTCCCCTCACGACCAAAGAGATGGATTATGTATATGACTTGCCTTATGCCCGCAAGCCCCATCCGGCCTATGGCGATGCCAAAATCCCGGCCTGGGAAATGATCCGCTTCTCGGTCAACATCATGCGTGGCTGCTTTGGCGGCTGTACTTTTTGTTCGATTACCGAGCATGAAGGCCGCATTATCCAAAGCCGTTCAGAAGACTCGATTTTGCGTGAAATTGAAGAAATCCGCGACAAGGTGGATGGCTTCACCGGGGTAATCTCAGACTTAGGCGGCCCGACCGCCAATATGTATCGCCTCTCTTGCAAGTCTGAGGAAATCGAAAAGAATTGCCGCAAGTTGTCCTGTGTCTATCCGGGCGTATGTGAAAACCTCAATACCGATCACTCTGCGCTGATTCAGTTGTATCGCAAGGCGCGCAACCTGCGCGGTGTCAAAAAGATTTTAATCGGTTCCGGCTTGCGTTACGACCTGGCCGTAAAGTCGCCCGAGTATGTGAAAGAGCTGGTGCAGCATCATGTGGGCGGCTATCTCAAGATTGCGCCTGAACATTCTGAAGAGAATGTGCTAAGCAAAATGATGAAGCCTGGCATGGGCGCCTATGATGAGTTCAAGCGCATGTTTGAGCGCTTTAGCGCCGAGGCGGGTAAAAAACAGTATTTGATCCCGTATTTTATTGCCTCGCATCCAGGCACCACCGATGAAGACATGCTTAATCTGGCCTTATGGCTCAAGCGTAATGATTTTAGATTGGATCAGGTGCAAACCTTTACGCCGACGCCGATGGCGATGGCCACTGCCATGTATCACAGCGGTAAAAATCCGCTGCGTAAAGTGACGGCGGATTCTGAAACCGTGCCCGTCCCTAAAGCAGGCAATATCCGCAAATTGCACAAAGCGTTTATCCGCTATCACGATCCGCAAAACTGGCCGATGCTGCGTGAAGCCTTGAAAAAAATGGGCAGAGCGGATTTGATTGGCAATGGTAAAAAGCACCTGGTGCCCGCGTACCAGCCTGCCGTGTTACCACAAATCGTGCAATCGGACGGCAGCCGCTTCCAGGCCAAGCCATTAGCTAAAGGCTTTAACCAGACCAAAAGCTTTGCCAGCCCGAAAAAGCACGCGCCGCGCAGCAAAAAACATTGATGGATTAGCGTGCCGCTTGCGTCGGCACTATGCCGGCATTGAGCAGCGTAGGCGGGCGATAATCGGCTTGTGCCAGCCATTTTTCTGCTACCGAACTATCCAGCGTCACGTTAACCGCCGTCACCGGCGGGGCTTGCAGCGCACTGGCTACATCAGGGGAGGGCGTGACCGGGTTGCCACGATAAGGCCGGTAAAATCTACCATCGCCTTTGCTAAACAAGCCCTTGAAAAAAGCATACAGGCCATAAGCAAACGCTTTGTATGCATCTGTGGGGCTGGATAAGCAGGCATTAGGGGCCACTGAAAACGGTTTTAGTTTAAGGCCTGCGGCACGGGCTTTGTCCAGCATCCATCCCAGTGCAATGGTGGCCAGCGGGTCATGGCCATAACCGCCGCCGACATTGGCGTGCGCGCCGATAAACCAGCGCTGCTCCACCGCAATGTTCTCAGGTTTTTGCTGGCCGCCCGCATTGGTCCACATCGCTACTTTATAAGCTTCACGGTGTTCGTCTATTGCCATCGCATGGTAGGCATAAGAAACAATTTTTGACAGCTCGGTATCATGCCAGGCATAAAATCCCTGCTCTGAAATCATGGTGCCGGGGATGCCGAGCGCGCCGACGGTATCCCAAACTCCCAGAAAATGGACACGGACTTCCTGGCTGTAGGTCTGCCTGAACGCCAGGCACTGGGGGCTCTCCGGTGCAGCGGATTTGTCGCGGTAGAGCGCTTCAGCGCGTGCGAGCAAATCTGGTGTGCTGGTGTTGAGTAACCCGCATTTTCGGATCAAGCCGACCAGGCTTCTGGCCGTATACGCGCCACGGCTAAAGCCAAACACCCAAATTTCATCGCCTGCCTGATAGCGCCTGACTAGCCAGTCATAGCCTTTAAGCAGGTTTTTGCTCAAGCCATACCCAAATAGTCCCCCGCGCAACTTTTCGCCGGTGCCAGTCCCCACGCCAGGTTCATAGAAAAAACGCTGTTCAATGTCGCCATCCTTGGCTTCGATTAAGGTCGAGAGTTGGTAGACGTTGGTCAGGTCTTGCGGGTCGTTCCAGGTGCCATCAAATAAAACAATCAAACGTTTGGTGCTTTTCATCTGGCTGTCTCCGGGATTGAGGGGGAAGTGTCGCTGTATCCTTGAGTGCTCGATCATGGAGCAACCTGCCTATGGTAGCCCTCGGCGTGGGGGCTGGCAATGACGGCCTGATGCCTTGCAATCATGGCAGCGGATATTTATTTGTGAGACGATGTCACAATGCCGGTTGCTGAGGGTTTGCAACTATTTAGCTAATCACAAAAAGTGAGGAATTTGATGCGAAGTGTCCGTTTGTTCGCCCTGTGTTTATTGTTAGTAACCCCACTGCTGCAAGCGGCTGAGAAAGGCCTGTTCTGGCAGCTGGAGGCGCCCAATGGCCAGGTCAGCTATCTATTTGGCACTATGCACACCGACGATAACCGGGTCACCAACTTTTCAGCGCCGGTGATTCAGGCGCTTAAAAATGTGAATATGTTTATGCTGGAGGTGGCAGAGGCGCCGCCAGTGAGTCTTTTGCAAATGCCAGAAGGCAATTTGAAACAGTTACTCTCGGAAGCAGAATTGCAGCAGGTCGCTGCGCTGGCAGACATGCACGTGATCCCGATGGATGCGGTGGTCAAAATGAAACCCTGGTTGCTGGCAGTCATGTTTGATTTGCCCAAGCCACAAACGCCGTTTGCGCAAGATCTGTTGCTTAAAGCTAAAGCAGAGGAGTTCGACAAACGTATTCTGGGATTAGAAAGTGCGCAAGCGCATTTTGGTGTCATGGATAGTTTGTCCATGGATGAGCAGTTGCTCATGTTGCGTGCGGTGCTCAAACGCAGCCAAAAGCAAAAGGAGCAAGACTTTGAACGGTTGATGAAGGCTTATCTGGCGGGGGATGCCGATCAGGTCGCGAATATGGATGATGCCATGACGCGTGGCATTTTGCCGGCCGCTTTGTGGCAACGCATGCGCGTCAAGTTGCTGGACGAACGCAATGTGGTGATGGCCGAGCGTAGTCTGGAGCAGGCGCGACAAGGCAGTGTGTTTATTGCCGTTGGTGCGGCGCATTTGGCCGGTAAAAATGGCTTGTTACAGGCCTTTAGGCAGGCGGGCTTTAAAGTCACTGCTATCAAAAAATAGCGGTTGAACTGTCTCGTTGGATAGCGTCATCGGATGCCAAGTCTAGCGCGCCTGCGCAGAGGCGACTTCCTGTGCAATCTGGTTAATGTGGGCGACAAAATCAGCATCTTCGCCGACCAGCAGTCGTGGCAGATGCTGGCGGAAATCCTCACGCTGGCACCATTCACGCATGTAATCCTCCCACGACATCCAGCGGCGCAAGCGTTTGCCACGCATGTCGGGATCGTAAGCCAGCAAATAGGCGCGCTCAAACAGTGAAATAAGGATTTCAAACAACACCAGTTTGCGCTCCTCCTGTTCGGCGCTGAGCGCCAGGGATTCGCGGTTGGAGCGCAATTGCAGGTCCGGGTGAGCCATCACCAGCTTGAGAAAATCCGTGTAGTTGTCAGCCAGTAATTGGTAGACCTCTTCATCTTCATTTTCGCGCTCTTTGCGCTGTTCAAGCACAAACGTCACAATGGCCAGCGGCAAGCCGACCACGGTGACCACATAGCTCAGTAATTCCCAGGTTTCTAAAGACATCAAAGCACCGCAGTGTTTCAGGCCGGGTCCGGCCAAGGTTAAGAAAGGTAGTTAGTTGATCTGGCTGGCACGCTGTTGAATGATGTCTATGCACTCATCAAACTGCAAGGACTTGTCAAAAAAATACTCTACGCCCATATTTTGCGCCAGATTACGATAGTAACTGTTGCCATGATTGGTCAACATGACAATGTCAGGCGTTTTGTAAGGGTAGCTCTGCTGGCGGGTATGCCTGACCACATCAAAGCCCGTGCCTTTGGCGAGCTCAATGTCGAGCACGACCATGTCGTACTCATGGGCATTGAGCAGGTTGATCGCTTCATCACTGGTGGTGGCGACATCCTGGATATCAAGCTGCTGACAGTCTTGCAGCATTTCCACAATGACATCACGGATCAACGCAGAATCTTCAACTAACAATAATCTATACATAACAATCTCACCAATGACTCCCTGGGTGATCTAATTTAAGCAAGTTGAATGCTGACATGACAAAAGGGCGCCTTGTTAGTGATTTTTCTTTAGTTAAGTAGCCCATATTTAATGGCATAGTATGTCAGGTCAGCATTTGATTTCATTGCCATTTTTTCCAGAATGCGGCTGCGATAAGTGCTCACGGTCTTGATACTGATGAAGAGCTCCTCTGCAATGGCAGTTGGGGTCTGCCCCGCAGCCAGCTTGACGAATACTTGAAACTCGCGGTCGGACAGGGTTTCATGTAACTGCTTTTCCGAAGGATGACTCAGTTCATTGGTCATCAGCTCTGCCAGTTCGGCCGAAATATAGCGTTTGCCGCTGGCAATGGTGCGGATGGCCTGAATGATTTCATCTGAATCTGCATTTTTCGACAAATAGCCCTTGCAGCCGTTACGCATCAGGTTCAATGCATACTGGTCTTCAGAATAGCCGCTCAGCACCAGCACCGGCAAGGTCGGGGCGACGTGCTTAAGCTCATGCAGCGTATCAACCCCGTTTTTATCCGGCATGGATATATCCAGCACCATGGCATCAAACTCGTTTTTGCGTACCAGCTGGATGGCTTCTGAGCCAGAGCTTGCTTCTCCGGTGACCTGCAGGTCAGACTCAAGCTCAATCAGGTTACGTAAACCATCACGAACAATACTGTGATCATCTACCAAAAGAATTCTTTTCATGTGGTTCTCTGATTGTTTTGGGGTGTCAGAAGCCGGTTTTTCAGTATGAGCTGCTTCGCCACCCTCATCTTCAGGTGTTGCCGGTGGCGGTGGCGCAATCTCGTTGCGGAATACCTGCCAGTCATGACTGATCATTGACAGCGAATCTGCAAACAATGGTTTTTTGTACCACTGTGCACGCACTGCCAGAAACACAATCAGCCCGATGGCGGCAGGAATCAGCATCACCAGCCCCAGAATCAAGGTGCGATGTGGATTCTCCCACAAGATGGAAAACAGCCACATCAACCCGAGCAAGCCGGTAAAAATAAACATGCTGAAGACCACCAGCAGGCCGACAATGCTGGTAGCCATGCGTTGGGTTTCCTCCAGAAAATCCTGTTTCATGTGTTGCGCTCTGTCTTCGGTATAGTCAGCCACATGATGGCGCAAATTGATGAAATTATCCTTCAATGCCGAGACTTTACGGTCTAGAAACAGTACAGCCACAAATTTCAGGAGGTTTAACCACATAGATTTCCTTAATTATTCGCGACGCTTGGCGCCCAACAGGTATCCTATCAGCAAACCAACGCCAGCGGCTACCAGTACCGTACCCAGTGGATGCTCTTGCACCGTGTCAGCGGTTTTGTCTTTGATGGTGTGGTAAGTATCGCTGACTTCACGCTGTACCTGATCCTTTACACGGCCTGCTTTCGCTGACAGGTTAGAAGCCAATGCCGCTGCATTTTCTTCGCTGGTCAAACGGTCGATATTTGCTTTCAGGGTGTGAATCAAGGCCTTGGCCTTGTCTTGTGTCGTGTCAGCAGTGTCATTGACTGCGTCCAGCAAATCATTGGCGGTGGATTTGACTTGCGCTGCAATTTCTTCAATGGCTTGGTCAGATTTTTTAGCTAAATCATCCGTTGTATTTTCAACATGGTCTTTGGAAAAATTAAACATTTTGTAACTCCTTTAAAAAGTCATACATCATGGTTGAAATCGATCTTGATGTTATATGAGCATTAAGATGCGTTTTCAATATGGTGCCATCTTAACTGCCCGGCCTGCGAGAACCTATCGGCTCACTACCGATTACACGGTCAGAATTCTCTGACAATACTTATTTGGCTTGATCACGCATGTTTACATTGCCCATCCTCATCAAGCCCGTTATGATGATAATGTATTGTTCACAATGCACATTAAAATACGCTGGATTGACCCTTCTTTCAATCTTTATCCTTGTAAACCGCATGCAAAAAATCAGAACCCAATTGATGGCCTTGCTGGACAGGCTGGAAGTCATCAGTGATACCTTTGGCGGTAATACGGTGGCTTTACTGACGGTGAGTTTATTGCTCGCTGCGGCCATGCTGGTGGTGAACGATCGCTTGATCGTCAATACGCGTGAAAAAACAGACCTGCTGACCAAACTGGACCAGCTCCTGATGGAGGAGTGGAAAACACAAGCCAGTCTTTCGGTGGCTGAAAGCGCGCAGCGCGGCTACTTGCTCACCCGTTCTGAAAACTATTTCGCGCCTTATGACGAGGCGACGCAGGAGATCAGCGAACATCTGCAAAACATCAATACGCTGTTGAACCACACCAATCTGGTCAAGCACATCACGATACAAAACATCATGAACCAGCTGGTCAACAGCATTGCCAAAAAGTCTGCCGAAATGAGTGTGACCATTGATTTTGCCAAGAAGCACCAGTTCGACAAGGCGTTGGCCGTGGTCAAGCTGGACTCTGGCATTAAAGAAAGTGCGAACGTGCAAATGCTCTCGCGCCAGTTTGAGAAGGAAATCACCGATTACCGTCACGAACTGGCCGAGGCGAGAAATAATATGCGGCGCATGATGCGCTGGTTTGTCATGGCGTGCCCGTTGATCTTTGTGTCACTGGTGGTACTGGTGATTAGCCGTTTATTGCGTGAGCTGGCAGAAAAAGCCAATTTGCACGAACGCTTGACGGATGAGAACGCTGAATACGAGCGCAATATCCAGACCCTAACCGTCAGCCTGCAACGCCAGGCGCTGCAGGCACAGACTAACATTGAGCGTGAGCGCTATCAGCTCTCGCGCGAATTGCATGATGAGCTGGGCTCGTTGTTGACAGCCATTAAAATGGATATTTCCTGGGCGATCAAATACTTAAAAGACAGCTCGCCGCAAATCACCGACAAGCTGAAAAAGACCAACCAATACCTGGACCGCAGTATCAACTTCAAACGCGAGATTGTGCAAAACCTGCATCCCTCCATGATCAAGAGTTTTGGTCTGATCGCCTCGTTGCAAAACCTGGTTGATGAGGCCGCTGCCCGTAACCATTGGCAAATGGATATCATCATGCCCGAGCAAGAGCTCATGATGAACGAGACCTTGAGTTTGATTATTTATCGCCTGGTGCAAGAGAGCCTGAATAACTGCAGCAAGTATGCACAGGCCAGTGGCGTTTCGGTGCATCTGATGCACGACGACCAGCATATCAAGCTTGAAATTGCCGATAATGGCATCGGCTTTGATATGAATAGTCTGACCAGTAGTAACACCGGCATTAGCGGCATGCGCAACCGGGTAGAGTCTATTGGCGGCCATTATGAAGTCACCAGTACGCCTGGCCAGGGCACCAGTACGCGGGTGATGTTACCTTTCCTTGCTGCCGAACCGGCAAACAACTAAGCCTCCTTATACAGCGTTTTGCACGCTGTAGTCATATTCTGACAAGGGATTCAGTCGGTGGACGACTGACCCCTGCGCTCCCAGCCAGTAACATGGCTATACATCGCATCAACTACTTTGCGATGTGCGTAAATAAGGAGACGCAAATGTCAATGTCAAAATATAAACAAGCAATCATCTTTGGCAGCCTGTTGGCAACAACAATCACTGTGAATGCCTTTGCGTTCGATTTGGACGAAGTGCAAAACGGCGTACAGCCCTATCAGGAAGAGTTTAAGGCCTTGGACAAGAATGGCAACAGCACCTTGACCTGGGCAGAAATACAGCAAGACAAAAACGTAAAGAAAAAAGATTTCAAAGCGTTTGACCACGACAATGATGGCACTTTGAGCTATGAAGAATTTGCAGAGCTTAAGACACAGACCAGCCAGAAAGCCATTAAAGGCGCCATGTCTGACAGCTGGATCACCACCAAAGTCAAAGCCAAACTGCTCGAGGAAGAATCCTTGAAGTCACTCAAAATCAGCGTGGAAACTCATAAAGGCGAAGTATTGCTGAGTGGATTTGTGGGAGATGCCTCTCTCAAAGCCAAGGCTGAAGAGTTGGTGACTGGCGTAGAGGGCGTTAAATCTGTGAAAAACGCTATTGTGGTGAAAGGTTAACTCACACCCCCTCGCAAGCTACATATCCTCTCCCAATGATGTAGCTTGCTTTTTTGTTTGGCGGGTTGTCCTACAAGTAGTTGTTAGATTCATCCTCTTTGCAGCTTGGACAACTCGCCCTCTTAATCACGTGTACAAATGAAAGGAAACATCATGAAAATGAATCGTTATCTGACTATGAGTGCTTTAGTGGCTTTAATGGGCCTTGCCAGCACCCATGCGCTGGCACAAGGCGAACCGATGTATAAATTTTTGCCTAGCGAAACGGTGGTCGACAATGTGAAAACCCTGTTGCAGAGCCATGGCGTAGATGCTTCAGCAATTGAAGTGAATTCTGACACCCATGGTGTGGTTCAACTGAGCGGTCAGGTTTCTTCTAAAGAGCAGGTTGAAACGGTGACTAATCTGGCCAAACAGGCTGAAGGCGTGTATGCCGTTCTGGGCGAGTTGCGCTATACCACAGGTGAAGTGGTGCCAGCCCCTGCGCCCGCAGGCATGGATACAGTGATGGATACTCCACCCGCACCTGGCAGCGCTGTTGAGCAGATGGATGCCCAATGAACTGATGGACAAGGCCATGCGGTGGTATCAGAGATGTCCCGGCAGGAGTTATTGATGCTGGGGCATCACATGTCTACCGGATTCGTACTCGGCCTGGTTGGCTTGTCGGATGAACAGTAACTGATCGGTGGCAAAACCTAATTCTTTGGCTTTGGCCATCAAATGTTGTTTGATCGGGTAGGGGAGTTGTGGTGTGCGGGAGAGTATCCATAAGTAGTCTCTGCCACTGCTAACCAAGGCATAGTTGTAATAAGGCTTATCGATTTAGAGGATGGTGTAATCACCATAAAAAGGGCCGAAGAATGACACCTTTAGTTTGCCGGTACGGCTGCCGTCAGGATTGGCCGGATCGACAAATTTGGCCTTGCCGGTAGCGACACTCCAGTCGTTTTTCTGGGGATCGAAGCCACGGTTCACTACCTTGAGGGTGCCATCCGCTTCGATGGTGTAATTGGCCGTGACTTGCTCCAAGCCTTTTTCAAATCGGTTGTCCAGTCTGGCAATTTCATACCAGGTTCCGGTGTATTGGTTAGGGTCAAAGCTGCGGACAATCGATTGCTCGGCCTGGCTGGGCATCGGCGCTGAGCAGCTGATGAGACAAGTTGACACGATGCAAATGCAAATGAGGCTGAGACGGCTAGTTAACATAACAATATAGTCAATAAACAATATATGGTTTTTCAAAGACCATTTAAAATAGCATAAATTCAAACAAGGGATACAACATGAAAAAATTGATTTGGGGTGTGTTGTTCATATGCGCAACACCAGTCATGGCAGATAATCTGGAAACAGGTCTTGGCGGCGGCCTGGGCGCTGCAGCCGGGACTGCAGTTGGTAGCGTGTTAGGCGGCTCTACCGGTGAGGTTATCGGCGGCGCTGTCGGCGGTGGTCTGGGTGGTGCGGCGACTACAGGCCGTGCGGGACGGACCGGTGCCATTTTGGGTGGGGCTGCGGGCGGTGCCACTGGAGCAATGGTTGGGCGTAAAGTGAGTGGTACCACCACAGGCGCTGTGGTCGG
>JABLTH010098013.1_pt1 | contig 36115 bp, 31 predicted proteins | sample 7875711 | NCBI WGS metagenome assembly JABLTH01 (sample SAMN14941262, study PRJNA633318) | bioreactor metagenome | isolation source: bioreactor | place: China | collected 2019-03-05 | reverse complement strand
GCCACGAAGCTCGAGACCGCCGCCGCGACGGTGGTGATCAGCACGAACGTGTAGATCATCCAGCGCCGCCTGACGAGGATCTGCCAGTAGTCGCGGATGTTGAATTCCTGGGGCGTCGGCGTGTCGGCCATGAACGCTCTCCGGCTGCTGTGAACGCGCGGCGGAGCCGTCCCGGGTCGGTCCGGGCGGCTCCGGCCGGATCAGAAGAACGACTCCGGAACGACGACGATATCGTTGCGTTCCAGGATCATGTCCTCGTCTTTTCCCCGCTTGATCCGCTTGAGATTTACCTTGAAGAGCTGCTTCGTGCCATCCGCATGGCGGCGGATGACCTGGATCTTGCTCTCGTTGGCCCGGTCCGACGCGCCGCCCGCGGCCGTCACGGCCTGGAGCACCGTCATCGACTCGTAGCTCTGGTAGTTGACCGGGCCGGGATTCTTCACCGCGCCGTTCACGAACACCTTGAACTCCTGGGCGAACGGAACGGTAATGATGTCGCCGGGCTGGATCTGCACGTTGGCGAGCGGGTCACCCTGGTAGAACAGGCGCTCGGCGTCGACGACGATCCGTTCCTCGCCGGCCTTGGCGAACGGGCGATTGACGAAGATCCGCTTGTCCGCGTCCTTCTGCAGGCCGCCGGCCTCGCCGAGCACGTCGAGCAGCGTGCGGTCGCCGAGCAGTTCGTAGTACCCGCCCTTGCCCACGACGGCACCCTGCACGTAGACGCGCCGGCTGATGAACTCCAGCACCTGCACGCTGACCTGCGGGTTGATGACCATCTTCTTTTCCTGGAGCATCCGCGCGATGGTCTCTTCCGCCTGGCGCGGCGTCACCCCGCCGATCTGGACCTCGCCGAGCAGCGGCAGCGAGATCGTCCCGTCGGACGTCACGCGCACGGTGCGGTCGAGCTGGCCCAGCTCGAAGACCTTGATCTCGAGCTTGTCGTTCGCGCCGATGACGTAGTCCTCGGTGCGCGGCGGAGGCGTCGCGAACACCTTGGTGTCGGTGACCGGCGGCGTCTGCGCGGTCGCGGCACGCTCCGGAGTGGTTGCGGCGAGTGCACACGCGCCGCAGGCGAAGAGAACGAGCAGCACGGGGACGGTGCGATTCGTCATGGTCCGGGACTCCCGAGAGAGGGTCAAAACGCGTAGCTTCCCGTGGTCGAGAAGTACTTCAGGTCGTCCACCGCGAGGAAGTAGTTCGAGTCGCGGCGGCGGTGTCCGAACCGCAGCCCGACCTCGATCCCACGCCGGGTCCGCAGGAGGACGCCGGCGTAGTAGTCCTTGGTACGGTCGCTGCGGAACAGCCCTTCCGGCATGAACACGCCGCTGCTCGGCTCGGGGTACTCGCCATCGCGGACGCTGTAGCCGGCCTGCAGGCCCCAGAACGCGCCGAGGTACACGTCCACGGCGAGGGCCTTCCACGTGTCGATGTAGTACAGGTTGCGGTCGAACGTCGAGAAGTAGGGCTGGCGTTCCCACGTCGCCGTGATGCGCGACGTGCCGCTGGGGCGGTACACGAGCTGCGTCTGCGCGACGCTGCCGTCGTACGACGTGAATCGTGCGTCCTTCGTGTCGAGCTTCGTCTTGCCGGCGATCAGGCGGCCCGAGATCCGCGAGCTCGTGCTGAACTCGATTCCGACCAGCCGCGAGTTCTGGTCCGCGTCGCGGTCGTAGTTCGCGATGGTCGAGTTGAAGCGGCTGGCCCGCTGGACGTAGCGTCCGAAGAGGCGGGTACGCGGGCGCATGCGCCAGCCGACCTCGCCCGTGATCTCGGTCTGGTCGCGGTCGAGGAGCGTGTCGAGGGAGACGTCGCCCACGCCCTCGAGACCCGACGCGTAGAGCCCGTCCGAGCGGTACGTGTAGCGGCTGCGCGCCACGGACGCGACCACGTCGGTGAACGGCCCGGCGAACAGGCGGACGGTCTGCTTGAGGTTCGAGTCGTTCTGCCGGACGCTGGTCGTGAAGTCGCTGTTGGGTCCGCGGTTGGGGCGCCAGCGGATCGTGCTGAAGCCCGCCTCCGAGGTGAGGAGTGCCGGGCCGAGCAGGACGTCGAACTGCACGTCGAACGCGTTGTCCGCGTGGTTCAGCTGGCTGAAGCGGCTGAAGACCTCGCCGCCGAGCTTGTCGTGCAGCGTGAGCATCATGCGGCGGCCGATGGACGCCTGCGCCGTGATCTCGGGTCCGCCGCGGAGCACCCAGGCGCCCTCGCGACGGATGGGGTCGCCGTTGAAGTCGGTCGCGTTGCTCGACGTGAGGAAGACGTTGTTGTCGTAGCCGATGTTGTCGATCTTGAACCGCGGCTCGACCATGAACGGTCCCCAGCGCCGCGCGTCGAGCAGCTCGGGGAACGGGTTGTCCCGCGTCGGTGTCTGCGCGAACGCAGCGGCGGAGCACATCAGGACGAACAGGCACGGCCCAGTGAGCCGGCGTAGCAGAGACATCGGGCGGCTCCGCGTGCGGCGGGTGGTCCCGCCGGTCCGATCGCAGCGGGGTCGCACCGACCCCGCGACACGACTGCGCCGGTCCGGAACCAGCCCGGACCGGCGCACCATCATCCTACACGGAAACCGGATCCGTCACCTGGACGGGCTGACCGGCGGCTCCGTCTTGTTGTCGTCCTTCGTGATCTGGTGCGCGCCCACCGACACGACGACCGCGGTGGCGACGACCGCCACGGTCGCACCGACCGGCGTGGCCAGCCACGCCGCGAAGCCGCCGTGGGCCGCGGCCGGGGCCATCGAACCCTCGCCCGGCTTGCGGTCGGGGAGGGCGAGCGTCAGCTCCTGGCGGGTCCCTTCGCGCGTCTCGATCTTCGTCGCCGCGACCGGGCCCTGCTTGTTCGACAGCAGCAGCACGTAATGGCCGGCGGGCAACGCGTTCAGCTCGAAGCGCCCCTTGGCGTCCGTCGTGACGGAAGCGACCGGCGCCTTCGCGCCGTCCGGGTAGGCCTGCACCGTCAGATCCGCGGCCGGGGCCGTGAGGTTCGGCTGGAACACGCGGCCGGTCACGGCCGACGAACTCGAGGCGGGCGCCGCGAGTGCGACGGGCAGCGGCCCGGCGGCCAGTCCGAGCACGATGGAAACCACCAGGGCGGCCTTGCTGAGCGAAGTCATGTCCGGATCTCCCTTCCCTGTGCGTGGACGGTTCCACCGGCCCCGCGGATACGCCCGTTCGAGCAGTCCTCGAACCCCAGAGTCCCTTCGGAACGCCATGGACAAGGTAATGCCCCGGCGCCCATTATTCCCATCTTTCGTGGCCTCGCATGCTGCACGCGTGCAGCCCCGGACGCGAGGCCCGTCCTGTCAAAAGGGAGTGATTGTATGACGCCCGAATACATCAGGGAACGGCTGCTCGGCATTCTTCGGACCGAATCGGTCAAACGCGGCGATTTCGTTCTCGCCAGCGGACGCCGGTCCAGCTACTACCTCGACTGCCGGCGGACCAGCCTCCACCCGGAGGGGGCGTTCCTGATCGGGCACATGGTCCTCGACGTGATCCGCCGGCGCGGCTGGACCCCCGTCGCCGTGGGCGGCCTGACGCTCGGCGCGGACCCGCTCGCCACCGCGACCGCGGTCGTCTCGCACATCGAGAACGTGCCGCTCCGGGCCTTCCTGGTGCGCAAGGAGGCCAAGGCCCACGGCACGGGGCAGCAGATCGAAGGCGCTCCCCCGGCCGGCTCGGCGGTCGTGCTCGTCGAGGACGTGATCACGACCGGCGGCAGCACGCTGATCGCCCGCGACGCGTGCCGGGCCGCGGGATTCGACGTTCAGGGAGTCGTGGCGCTGGTCGACCGGGAAGAGGGCGGCCGGGCGGCTCTCGAGGCCGAGGGACTGGCCGTGGAGTCCCTGTTCACGGCGCGCGACCTGCTCGGCTGAGGGCGTCCGTGTCCGCGGGCCGGTCGCGCGTGTCCGTCCCCGGACGGCCAGATCGTCCGGTTCGCGGACCGGCGGCCGCTTCACAGGGTCCGGTGATCCGGGCCAAGTTCTTGATCCCGAGAGGTTTGACGTTCTAGCACGGTCCTTGCTGAAGGTGTCGGCGCGGCACGAGAGCCGCCCAGGAGCCGACGCCATGTACCGCGAACCGCTGCAGGAAGACCTTCTCGATGAGCTGACGCGGCTCGTGGGGCGCCCCCAGCCGGTGGTGCAGGACGCCCTCGCCCGCCTGCTGCAGTGCCTCGACCGCCACTTCGAGACCGACGCCCTGGGCGCCCTGGGTGATTACCCCATGACCGCGTGGCCGGCCATCGCCCACGACCCGCAGGGGACCGATCTCCTGTGGCGCACGATGATGGCCGCCGGGCTGTCCGCCGAGGAAGTGCTCACCGCCCTCGCCGTGGTCGACGATCACGTGCGGCGGCGCTACGGAAATCGCGCGTGGGCGCGGGTTCGCGAGTGGGGCCCGCTGATGGCCGGGCGCTACGACCTCGCCTGTGCGCCCGAGGCGCCGGCGTGGAGGCCTACCCCGCGGGCCTGACGCGACCCAGATTGGATTGCACGGCACGGCTTCGCGGCGTCGACCGCCCGCGAGTCACCCGGGGGGAGGCAAGCGGTCCAATGCAGGCTCGCGAATCGAGGCGTGCCCGCGAAATGCGGGAACAGCTGGCCGGCCGGCTCGGCATCCCCGAGGCGGTCGTCGGCAAGGCGCTCCTCGTGTTCCTGAAGGGCATCCACGATCGCCTGCCGCGGGCGACCTCCGTCGCCCTGTGCAGCTGGGTGCCGGAGAGCTGGACGCTGATCTCGGCGCACGAGGACTTCACGACCAGGGCCCGCCCGCTGCGCGGCGCGCCCGAGATGAAGTCCGCGCTCGTCGCGGCCGGCGTGCCCGAGGACGCGGCATTCCGTTTCGTGATCGAGCTCGTCCAGTTCGTCGGCCAGCGCTGCGGGACCCCGATCTCCGACACGCTCCGGCGCAAGGTCCCGGAGATCGCCGAGATCGAGCGCCTGACCACGGCGTCGGATCCCGCCCCGAGCTGACGCGCCTCGGCTCTAGTTCTTCGCGAGAAACTCCGCGAGCTTCGCCAGCGCCTCGTCGTACGCGGTCTGCGTCCAGCCCAGCGCCCAGCGGTCGAGCACGTCGTTGCCCGCGTTCGGCACGCGCTCGATCGCGAGCCGCGCCCCGCCGGCCTTCGCCTTCGCGGCGATCGCGTCGAGGGTCCCCGGCGTGAACGTCGAACTCGCCTCGCCCGTGACCAGCAGCAGCGGCACCTTCGCGAGCGGGGCGGGGAATCCGTCGAGCTGCTGCAGCTGCACGCTGTCGAACGCCGCCGCACCCCAGTCCGCGTGACCGGCGCCGACGAAGCGCCAGGCCCACGGCCCGCCCGCGCCGAGCGCGACGAGCGCGACCGGCCGGCCCTGCAGTCCGGGCTCGCCCTTGAGGCGCGCGAGGGCCGCCCCGAGCAGCGCGTTCGCGCGGTCGGCGCCCACGCCCAGGACGAGGTCCGGCGAGGACAGGTGCGTGGTCGACTCGACGCCGTCGTAGAGGTCGGGCGCGACGACGGTGGCGCCCTGCGCGGCGAGTTGCCGCGCGAGCGTGCGCATCTCCGCGTTGAGGCCCCACACCGAGTGCACGAGCAGCACGCCGCGCGCGGGCGCTCCCGCCGGGGCGACGAAGAACAGCCGGCCGGGCGCTCCCGCGTCCTTGACCGGTTCCCACTGGCCCGGCTTGCCGGCGTCGGCGGGACCCGGTGCCGTCGGCATCGGGTCGACGATCGACGGCGGGTCCGGCACCTCGGACACGCTGGCCGGCCGGCTGCAGCCCGGCCCGCAGAGCAGGGCGAACAGCGGCAGGGCGGACAGCAGGACGCGCGCAGCGCGGGCGAAGCGGCTCATCGTCGGCTCCGGAGGATGTGAAGGCGTCCCGGGGATCGCGAAACCGCAGCATGATGCCGCAAGTCGGTGCCGCGCGCGCGTCCGGAGCGCCGCCGGAGTCAGCGCCCGCTGACGGCCAGCTCCCGCAGCAGCACCGTCGACCCGAGCGCGGGGCCCGGCAGGAATTCGAGGTCGTCCGCGATCGCTTCGATCGACCCGAGCAGCCCGGCCAGGGTGCCGGACAGCGCGATCCGGTCGACCGGCTCCCCGACGTCTCCGTCGACCCCGATCGCGTGGCCGTGAGCACCGAGCGAGAACTCGCCCGAGGCCGGGTTCACGGTGTGCAGGCCGAGCAGCCCGGTCACGAGGAGTCCGCCCGCGGCGCGCCGCAGGAGCGCCTCGCGCGTGGGCCCCGTCGGCAGGAGGTGCAGCGCGCGCACGCCGATCGCGGGCGGAGCCGTGATCGTGCTGCGCAGCGCGTGACCGCCCGCGGCTCCGCCGAGGTGCCGCGCGGTGAACCCGTCGTGCAGGAACCCGCGCAGCACGCCGTCCTCGATCAGCGTCGTGCGGCGGGTCGCGCGGCCCTCGCCGTCGCAGGGCGACGCGCCCCACGCGCCGGGCAGGGTCGGGTCCTCGACCAGCGTCACGCACGGCGCGGCGGCCGTGCGGCCGACGAGCGCGCCGAGCACGGAGCGGCCGCGCAGCACCCGCAGTCCGGAGAACGCGCCCGACAGCGCCTCGAGCAGCCCTGCACACGACTCGCGGTCGAGCACGACGGGCACGCGGCCCGAGCGCACCGGGCGCGCCCCGAGCTGCGCGAGCGCGCGCCGGCCCGCGGCGCGTCCCACGCGTTCCGGGTCGAGGAGGCGCGGCCCCGGTGCCCAGCCCGCGGCACCCCCGGCACGCTGGTCGCGGCCGTCGCTCGCAGCCACGTCGATCGACACGTAGGCGCGCGTGCGCAGCACGCTCACGTCGAGACCGCGCGTCGTCGCGACGGTCCACGTCTCGCGCACGTCGCGGTAGAGCGCGCGACGCAGGCGGTCGACGCCCGGTCCGGCCGCGCGCGCGGCTGCCGCGAGGGCGCGCACGAGGTCTTCCTTCTCGCGTGGTCGCACGTCGTCGAACCCCGCATCGATCTGCCAGGGCCGCTGCGGAACGGGGGTCGCGGACGGTTCCGCCGGGCCGTGATGCCGGTCCGGGGCCGCGTGCGCGGCCAGCTCGCAGGCCGCGCGCACGGTCTCGCCGACCGCGACGGGATCGAAGGACGTCGAGAACGCGAACCCCGGCCGGTGACCGGACCACACGCGCACCGCGACGCCACGCTCGTCGCGCCGCGCGTGCGTGACGCCCGCGCCCGTCGCGCACCAGCACTCGGCGCCGCGCGCCTCGAAGACCGCCACCTCGAGCTCGACGCGCGCACGTGCCGCGGCGCCGAGTGCGGCGTCGACCGCCGCGCGGGGGCCCGCGCTCATCCGGCGCCGCCGACGACGAGCCCCGGGACGCGGAGCGTCGGCTGCGCGTCCGCGACCGGCACGCCCTGGCCTTCCTTGCCGCACGTGCCGACCGCCCAGCCGAGGTCGTTCCCCACGCGGTCGATCGCGCGCAGGACCGCCGGACCGTTCCCGGCCAGCGTCGCGCCCTCGACCGGCTCGGCGAGCCGGCCGCCGCGGATCCGGTACGCCTCGGCGCAATGGAACACGAAGTTCCCCGAGACGATGTCGACCTCGCCGCCGCCCATCGCCGCGACGTACAGCCCGTCCTCGACGGACGCGACGATGTCCGCGGGATCGTCTTCGCCCGGCGCGATGAACGTGTTCCGCATCCGCGGCAGCGGCGGGTGGCGGTACGACTCGCGCCGGCCGTTGCCCGTGGGCGCCATGCCGAGCGCCGCGGCCGTGCTCCGCGAGTGCAGGAGGCCGGTGAGCACGCCGCGCTCGATCAGGACGACGCGGCGCGCGGGCGTGCCTTCGTCGTCGAAGGCGGAGGTGCCGCGGCGGCCCGGCGCGGTGCCGTCGTCGACCACCGTGACGAGCGGGCTCGCGACCGTCTGCCCGAGGCGGCCCGCGTAGATCGACAGCCGCTCGAGGAAGAAGTCGGCCTCGAGGCCGTGGCCGCACGCCTCGTGCACCATCGTGCCCCCGGCGCGGCTGCCGAGCACGACCGTCATCGTGCCCGCGGGGGCCGGGGCGGCGTCGAGCTGCAGGCAGGCGATGCGCGCGGCCTCGCGCGCGAGCCCGATCGCCGCGGCCTCGTCGAGGAACTCCCAGCCGCGGGTGGCCGAGTCGGCCTTCGTCGCGCTGCGCAGGCGTCCGCGCGCCGCGGCGGTCACGTGGGCCTGGAACGTCACGAAGGGGATCGACTCGAGCGTCGCGCCGCCGTCCGCGTCGACGACGAGGCGCGTGCGGCGCGACGTGGCGAGCGTCAGCGCGACCTGCGTCACGCGCGGATCGAGGTCGCGCGCCGCGCGGTCGGCGGCGACGAGGCGCGCGGCACGCTCCGCGACGGGAATCGCGTCCGGCCAGCGCCGCACGTCCGGCGCCGCAACGACCGGCGCTCCGTGGACGACGCCGCGCTCGCGCGCGCGGCCGAGCGTGCGAGCGACCCCGTCGGCGAGCGCCGCCAGCCGCTCCTCGTCGAGCGCGTTGACGTGCGCCGTGTGCACGTCCGCGCCGTCGTGCACCGTGAGCGCGGCGCCCGCGTCGGTGCCCGCGGTCGCGGCGTCGAGCCGGCCGTCGTCCCACTGGAGCGTCGACGTGCGCGTGACCTCGACGAACAGCCCTGCCGCGCAACCGCCACGCGCGAGCGCGTGGTCCAGCACGCGGCGCGCGCCGTCGAAGCTCACCGGGAACGAGGACGGCACGGACGGGTCAGCCGCGGCCGGTCCGGCGGCCGGGGAGGGGGCCGCCCTCGCGCAGCACCTGCGCGTCCTCGCGCAGGAGCCGCAGCGCCTCGGCGACCTGCCGCCGCGTCTCGGTCCAGTGCCCCGAGTTGTCGATGACGTAGTCGGCGAGCGCGACCTTCTGCGGGAGCGGCAGCTGGGAGCGGATCCGCGCGCCCGCCTGGTCGATGTCGAGCCGGTCGCGGCGCATCAGGCGCTCGAGCTGTTCCTCGGGCGTGGTCACGACGACGACGAGGCGGTGGAACTCCGGGTGCCGGTTCGTCTCGACGAGCAGCGCGGCGTCGTACACGACGAGTTCCGATCCGCCGTCGGTGGCGGCGCGCAGGCGCAGGCGGCTCACCGTCAGCACCATCGGGTGCACGATCGACTCGAGCTGCTTGCGCGCCGGCTCGTCGCGGAAGATCGTGCGGGCGAGCGCCGCGCGGTCGATGCCGCCGGCCGGCCCGCGCACCTCCTCGCCGAAGGCGGCCACGACCGGCTCGACCGCCGCGCCGCCGGGCTCCATCAGCTCGTGCACGATCGCGTCCGCGTCGACGACGGGCGCGCCCATCTCGCGCAGCATGCCCGAGACGGTACTCTTGCCCGTCGCGATGCCGCCGGTCAGCCCGACCAGCAGCACGGGACGGCCCGCGGGGTCCTGGAAGCGCAGGCTCACGCGCGCTCGCCCACCGCGCGGCGGGCCGCGGTCAACGTGTTCTGCAGGAGGAGCGCGACCGTGAGCGGGCCGACGCCGCCGGGGACCGGCGTCACCGCGCCGGCGACTTCGAGCGCGTCGCCGAAGTGCACGTCGCCGACGAGCGCCTTCCCGTTCTTCGCGAAGCGCGCGAGGCGTTCGGGCTGGCCGCGCAGCTGGTCCCGGGCCGCGGCCGGGTCGGTGATCTCGTTGATGCCCACGTCGACCACGATCGCGCCCGGCTTGATGAACTCGCGCCGCACGAGGCCCGGCCGGCCGACCGCGGCGACGAGCACGTCGGCGCGGCGGCACACGGCCGCGAGGTCGTGCGTCCGCGAGTGGCACACGGTCACGGTCGCGTGACGCGCGAGCAGCAGGTGCGCGACCGGCTTGCCGACGATGTTCGAGCGGCCGACGACCACGACCTCGCGCCCCGCGAGCGGGACCTGCGCGTCGTCGAGCAGGGCCATCACGCCCAGCGGCGTGCAGGCGACCAGTCCGTCCTCGCGGCCGAGCAGGAGCTTGCCCGCGTTCACGGGGTGGAAGCCGTCGACGTCCTTGCCGGGCGGCACCGCCGCCTGCACTTCGACCGGGTCGAAGGCCGCGGGCAGCGGCAGTTGCACCAGCATGCCGTGGACCCGCGGATCGGACGCCAGCTCGGCGATCGCCCCGAACACCGCCGCGCGCGACGCGTCGGCGGGGAGGTGCACGATGCGGCCCTCCATCCCCGTCTCGCGCGCCGCCGCTTCCTTGTTGCGCACGTAGACCGCGCTCGCAGGATCGTCGCCCACGCGCACCACGGACAGCCCCGGCGCGTGGCCGTGCGCGGCGCGGAACGCCGCGACCTCGCCGGTGAGGCGTTCGCGAATCCTGCGGGCGAGGTCCTTCCCGTCGAGCAGTCGTGCCGGCATCTGTCCCGTCTCCGTTCCCGCGCGGTCCGTCCGCGCCCCCCAGTTTAGACAAAACGGACCGTTAGCGTGCCGAACCCGCCAAACGGCCCTACACTCCCTGGTTCACCGTTGACCCCTTCGAGGCCCCAGCGCATGAGCCAGGATGCCATCGTCGTCCGCGGAGCGGCGGAGCACAATCTCAAGAAGATCGACGTCACGATCCCGCGCAACCGGCTGGTCGTGATCACCGGCGTGTCCGGTTCGGGCAAGTCGTCGCTCGCGTTCGACACGATCTACGCCGAGGGCCAGCGCCGCTACGTCGAGTCGCTGTCCGCGTACGCGCGCCAGTTCCTCGAACTGATGCAGAAGCCCGAGGTCGAGTCGATCGACGGGCTCTCGCCGGCGATCTCGATCGAGCAGAAGACCACCTCGCGCAACCCGCGTTCGACCGTCGGCACGGTCACGGAGATCTACGACTACCTGCGCCTGCTCTACGCGCGTGTCGGGCGCCCGCACTGCCCGCAGTGCGGCAAGACGATCGAGCGCCAGACCGTGCAGCAGATCGTCGACACGATGCTGGCCCTGCCCGAGGGCGCGCGCGTGCAGGTGCTCGCGCCCGTCGTGCGCGGCCGCAAGGGGCACTACCGGAAGGACCTCGAGGGCTACGCGCGGAAGGGCTTCGTCCGCGCGCGCATCGACGGGGAGATGATCGACCTCGACACGATCCCCGACCTCGACAAGAAGAAGGCGCACACGATCGAGGTCGTGATCGACCGGCTCGTCGTCCGGCCCGACGTCAAGGGCCGCCTCACCGACTCGGTCGAAACCGCGCTCAAGCTCGCCGAGGGACTGGCCCGCCTCGTCGTCGAAGTGACGGGGGCGCCGCGCGAGGAGCGCCTGTTCTCCGAGCAGTTCGCGTGCGTCGACTGCGGCGTGTCGCTGCCGGAGATGGCGCCGCGCGCGTTCTCGTTCAACTCGCCGTACGGCGCCTGCCCGACGTGCGACGGCCTCGGCGTGCACCGCGAGTTCGACCCGGACAAGATCGTCGTCGACACGTCGGCGCCGCTGACCGGCGGCGCGGTCGAGTTCGTGTCCGGGCTCGAGGCGTCGTTCGTCAAGGAGATGATCACCGCGGTGCTGCGCGCGCAGCGCATCCCCGTGAACACGGCGTGGAAGGACCTGCCGGCGCGCATCCGCCGCATGATCATGTACGGCTCGGGGAAGGAGGAGTTCGACTTCGTCTTCCAGGGGGACAAGTCGAAGTACACCTTCCGCCGCAACTTCGAAGGGCTGGTCCCGCGCCTCGACCGGAAGCTCAAGGAGACCTCGTCGGACCAGGTGCGCGAGGAGCTCGAGCGCTACATGTCGAGCTCGCCGTGTCCCGCGTGCAACGGCGCGCGGCTGCGGCCCGAGACGCTCGCGGTGACCGTCGCCGAGCGCAACATCGCGCAGCTGACCGGGCTCACCGTGGCGGCCGCGCGCCTGTTCTTCGAGGCCGTCGACCTGTCGCCGCGGGAGGCCGAGATCGCGCGCCTGATCCTCAAGGAGATCCGCGAGCGCCTCGGCTTCCTCGACAACGTCGGGCTCGGCTACCTCACGCTCGACCGCTCCGCGGCGACGCTGTCGGGCGGGGAAGGACAGCGCATCCGGCTCGCGACGCAGGTCGGCTCGCGCCTCACGGGCGTGCTGTACGTGCTCGACGAGCCGTCGATCGGGCTGCACCAGCGCGACAACCGGCGGCTCCTCGACACCCTCTGCGCGATGCGCGACCTCGGGAACACGGTGATCGTCGTCGAGCACGACGAGGAGACGATCCGCACCGCGGACCACGTCGTCGACCTCGGCCCCGGCGCGGGCGAGCTCGGAGGCGAGATCGTCGTCTCGGGGACCCCGGACGAGGTCGCCGCGGACACGCGCTCGCTCACCGGCCGCTTCCTCTCCGGCCGGGAGCGCATCGACGTGCCGAAGCAGCGCCTCACGCCCGACGGCCGGTTCCTCGAGCTGAAGGGCGCGCGCCAGCACAACCTCAAGGGCGTCGACGCGCAGTTCCCGATCGGGCTGTTCACGTGCGTCACCGGCGTGTCGGGCTCGGGCAAGTCGACGCTGATCGGCGAAACGCTGTTTCCGGCCCTGCTCAAGCACTTCGGCCTCGCCGCCGAGAAGCCCGGGGAGCACGAGGCGCTCACCGGGCTCGAGCACCTCGACAAGGTGATCGACATCGACCAGTCGCCGATCGGGCGTACCCCGCGCAGCAACCCGGCCACGTACGTCGGCCTGTTCTCGCCGATCCGGGACCTCTTCGCGCAGGTCCCCGAGGCGCGGGCCCGCGGCTATCACGCGGGGCGCTTCTCGTTCAACGTGAAGCGCGGCCGCTGCGAGGCCTGCGAGGGCGCCGGCCTGATCAAGATCGAGATGCACTTCCTGCCCGACGTGTTCGTCACGTGCGAGGCGTGCCGCGGGCTGCGCTACAACCGCGAGACGCTCGAGATCCTGTGGAAGGGGAAGTCGATCGCCGACGTGCTCGACATGACCGTGCACCAGGCGCTCGAGTTCTTCGCGAACGTGCCCGTGCTCGAGCGGAAGCTGCAGACGCTGTACGACGTCGGCCTCGGCTACATCCGCCTCGGCCAGCAGGCGACGACGCTGTCGGGCGGCGAGGCGCAGCGCATCAAGCTGGCGAAGGAGCTCTCGCGCCGCTCGACCGGCCGCACGCTGTACCTCCTCGACGAGCCCACGACGGGGCTGCACTTCGAGGACGTGCGCAAGCTGCTCGAGGTGCTGCTCCGGCTGCGCGACGAGGGCAACACGATCATCGTCATCGAGCACAACCTCGACGTGATCAAGACGGCCGACTGGCTCGTGGACCTCGGCCCCGAGGGGGGCCACGCGGGCGGCGAGGTCGTCGCCGCCGGCGCGCCGGAGGCGGTGGCCCGCGTTCACGCGTCGTGGACCGGCCGCTACCTCGCCCCGCTGCTCGAACCGCCGCCCCCGGCCCGGGCCCCCGCGCCCCGCGCCAAGGGCAAGCGCGTCACCCTTTGACTGGCCGAAACCGGAATCGCTGGCAAGATGTCCCCGTGATCGACGAGAAAGACCGGGCGCGGGGGCGCCTGTTCACCCACCAAAGCGAGATCTGGCTGCCGCGGCCGCGGAGCGAGGTCTTCGCGTTCTTCTCCGAACCCAGGAACCTCGAGACGATCACGCCGGCCTGGCTGCACTTCTCGATCCTCACCCCGCAGCCGATCGCGATGCGCCCCGGGGCGATCATCGACTACCGCCTGCGCCTGCGCGGCATCCCGATCTGCTGGACGACCGAGATCACCGCCTGGGAGCCGCCGTACCGGTTCGTCGACGTGCAGCGGCGCGGGCCGTACCGGGTCTGGGTCCACGAGCACACGTTCGAGGAGCGCGACGGCGGCACGCTGGCCCGCGACCGGGTCGACTACAAGGTGCCGGGCGGCTGGCCGGTGCAGCGGCTGTTCGTCGGCCGCGACGTCGAGCGGATCTTCGCCTATCGCCGCTGCGTCCTGGCCCACTGGTTCGGCGCCGCGAGCGCCGAAGAGCTCCGCCCCTGTTGCGACCCCGCGCCGTCCAACGCGAAGTCCGAACCGTCCGCGCTCCGCAAGGATCAACGGGACGACCAAGGCGGTATCATCCCTTCGGTGTGACCCCCCGGAGAGGCCGCCATGACCCGACGCCTCCTCCCCATCCTCCCGCTCGTCCTCGCCGCGCTCGTCGCGGGCTGCGCGACGGCTCCACCGAAGGTCACCTACACGCCGGAAGAGATGCGCGCCGAACTCGTACGGCGTCTCGGCCCCGAGCGGGGACTCCGGCTCCCGATCCCGTTCGAGCTCGACGCGGACGTCGCATCCGCCGCCAAGCGCTTCACCGGGCCGGGGCTCACCGTGCGCGACCGCTTCGAGGGCCTGGCCGTCGCGATGGCCAGCCCGGACGGCTTCGGGCTGCAGTACGACTCCGAGCTGACCGGCACCGTCCGCGAGACGATCGAGCGCGGGCGCGGCGACTGCCTGTCGCTGACGTCGCTCTTCGTCGGGCTGGCCCGGGCCGCGGGCCTCGAGGCGTTCTTCGTCGACGCACGCGGGGTCCAGGAGTTCGCCGTCGAAGGCGAGCTCTTCGTGGACCGGCGCCACATCGTGGCCGGGTACGGCAAGCCGCCGCAGTTCTCGATCGTCGACTTCGACCGCGTCCTCGCGCCGCACGTCCAGTACCGCATCCTCACCGACGTGCAGGCGCTCGCGCGGTTCTACAACCACATGGGCTACGACGAGCTCCGCGCCGGCAACAACGACGCGGCCGCCGAGCACTTCGACGCGGCCGTCAAGCTCGACGACGCGTTCGCCCCGGCGCACAACAACCTCGCCCTCGTGCTGAACCGGCGCGGCGATCACGCCACGGCGGAGCGGCACCTCCAGCTCGCGCTCCAGCGCGATCCGCTCTACACCGCGGCGATGATCAACCTCGCCAACGTCTACCAGGCGATGGGCCGGAAGCAGGAGGCGGACGAACTGCGGCGCGAATCGGGGCGGGCCAAGCTGCGCGACCCGTTCTCGCGCCTGGCGGCGGGCCTCGAGGCGTGGAAGGCGGGGGACTTCGGCGCCGCGGCGCGGGAGCTCGAGGCGTCGGTGAAGCTCGAGCCGCGCATCCCGATCGCCTGGTACCGTCTCGCCCAGTGCTACGAGGCGCTCGGCAACCGGCAGAAAGCGCTCGACGCGCTCGAGCGCGTGCTCAGGTCGAACCCGACCTTCGACGGCGCCACGCAGATGCGGAAGCGGCTCACCGAGAAGGTGTCCACGACCCCGGCCGGCGGCTGATCAACCCGGCAGCAGCGTCGTCGCGTGCGGCATGATCTTCTTGAGGCCCGCGCGGTCGAAGCGGATCTGCAGCTTCGTGCGCTGGCCTTCGCCCTCGACCGTGAGCACGCGGCCCGGACCGAACATCGGGTGGACCACGGCCATGCCCGGGCGGAACGTCACCGGCTCGTCGTCGTCGCGCTCCACGCGGCGCGGTCCCGGCGCGGCCGGAACGCCGGCGGCGCGGTACGGCGCCCCCGCGGGCCGCGGCGGCGCGTCGTCGCTCCAGTCGCGCACGCCGTGGCGGTTCCACGACGGGCCGCGGCCGGGTGACGGCGCGTCCCAGGCGCCGCCGCCGGTCTCCCGCACGACCTCCGCCGGCAGCTCGCCGAGGAAGCGCGACGGCAGCGCGGCGACCGGACGGCCGAACGGCCGGCGCTCGCGGGCGAGCGTCAGGGCGAGGTAGCGCTTGGCGCGCGTGAGCGCGACGTACATCAGGCGGCGCTCCTCCTCGATCTCGTCCGGGGCCGCGGAGAGCGCGTGCGGGAACAGCTCCTCGTTGAGGCCCGCGACCACGACGACGCCGAACTCGAGCCCCTTCGCCGAGTGCACCGTCATCAGGGTCGGGCCCTTGCCGCCCTGCACGTCGTCGGTGTCGGAGCGCAGCGAGACGCGGTCGAGGAAGCCCGCCAGCCCGTTCTCGGCGCCGGCCTCGTCGTGTTCGCGCGCGGCCGCGAGCAGCGCGCCGATGTTCTCCTGCCGCGGCTGGTAGTCGGACGGATAGGCCTTCTCGAGGAAGTCCATGTACTCGAGCGTGTCGATCACGGCCTGCAGCGCGGCGACCGTCGAGACGCCGCGCGCGAGGTCGGAGAGGTCGCGGATGAGGTCCAGGAACGTGGCCAGCGTGCGCTGCACGCGCGCGGGCACGTCGCTCCCGGGACCCGCGACGAGCGCCGCGGCCGCGTGCAGCGAGGAGCCGTTCGCCCCCGCGCGCGCGGCGAGATCGTCCAGCGTGCGGTCGCCGAGTCCGCGCGGCGGGGTCCCCGCGGCGCGCAGGAAGTCCTGGTCCGAATCGGGGTGGACCAGGAGGCGCAGCCACGCGAGGAGGTCCTTGATCTCCTTGCGCTCGTAGAACCGCAGGGAGCCGTACACGCGGTACGGCACGTTCTGCGCCACGAGGCGGTCTTCGATCAGCCGCGACAGCGCGTTGGTGCGGTAGAGCACGGCCATGTCTTCGAGCGGCACGCCGTTCTCGCGCGCATGCCGCAGGAGTTCCTGCACGATGAAGTCGGCCTCGGCGCGGTCGTCGGGCGCGGTGTGCACCCGCACGCGGTCGCCCGCGGCGCCGTCGGTCCAGAGCGTCTTCTCGTGGCGCCCCACGTTGTTCGCGATGACCGTCGACGCGGCCTTGAGGATGTTCCCCGTCGAGCGGTAGTTCTGCTCGAGCTTGACCACCGTCGCGTCGGGGAAGTCCTCGGAGAACTCGAGGATGTTGCGGATGTCCGCACCGCGGAAGCCGTAGATCGACTGGTCCTCGTCGCCGACGCAGCACACGTTGCGGTGCGCGCCGGAGAGCAGCTTGATCAGCCGGTACTGCAGCGGGTTGGTGTCCTGGTACTCGTCGACGAGCAGCCAGCGGATGCGCTGCGCATAACGCTCGCGCAGCTCCGCGTCGCCGGTGAGGAGGCGCACGGGCTGCACGAGCAGGTCGTCGAAGTCGAGCGACCCGGCACGGTGCAGGGACTCCTCGTAGGTGCGGTAGCAGCGCGCGATGAACTTGTGGTTCGGGTAGCGCGCCTCGGCCTCGGCCTGCGCGGGATCGATCAGCGCGTTCTTGAGGCGCGAGATCGCGGACAGGACCTGGCGCGGCGGCATCAGCTTCTCGTCGAGCCCGGCGTCCTTGATCGCGGCGCGCACGAGCGCGAGCTGGTCGGCCGTGTCGTAGATCACGAAGTTCTGCGGCAGTCCCGCGGCCTCGGCGTGGCGCCGGAGGAGGCGCAATCCGAAGGAGTGGAACGTGCCGAGGAACGCGCCCTTCAGCTGCTCGCCGAGGAACGACTCGGCGCGCTCGCGCATCTCGCCCGCAGCCTTGTTGGTGAAGGTCACGGCCACGATCTCGCGCGGATCCGCCTGCCCGGTGCCCGCGAGGTACGCGATGCGGCAGGTGATGACACGGGTCTTCCCCGAACCCGCGCCCGCGAGGATCAGGAGCGGGCCTGCGCCGTGGGTGACGGCCTGGCGCTGGGGCGGGTTGAGTCGATCGAGCAGCCGCTCCGGGTCGAGCATCTCCACTCCACGCGAAAGCGCCGCCGAACGGCGGCGCGCGAGCGGGGAGCATTCTGCCATGAAGCGCGCCGGCGCGCGCGGGAGCGCTACTCGACGGGTTCGAGGTTCCCGCGTGCGACCGCGACCCACGTCACGAGACGCAGGAGGTCGCGGTTGAGTTCGGCGCGCGACACGCCCTGCGCGAGGCGCTCGGAGTAGTCGCGCAGACCCTCGAAGAGCACGATCTCGGTGCCGGCGAGGAGGTCCTCCGGCTCGTCGCGGAACGCGCTCAGGCGGAACATGGCGACGTCGTCGAACGTCGCGAGCACGTACTTCGAGCCGTTGCGCCAGCCGACCATCATCTGCAGCGCGCCGGGCAGCACGACCTCGAACGAGGGCCGGCCGAGCGCCTGCTCGAGCGCGCGGATCGCTGCCTCGTTGCCGGACTTCGCCTCGATCTCGAGCGAGGCCTCGACCATGCGCGTGCCGCCGGAGAAGAAGAACTCCCCGCTCGCCACGCGCAGGCCGGCGCGCAGCGGAAGCTCGGGCGCGCCCGCGGCGGCCCGGCCCAGCGCCCAGCGCTCGTACGTGTCGGGGCCGGCCTTGAGGCGGTCGGAGCGCAGCGCCGGCGCGACGCCGCGCAGCCGCTCGACGCTCAGGTCGAGCGACAGGCCGAAGAGGGTGAGGGGGTCGGCGTAGCGATCGGCGAGCGTCTCCGAGAGGCCTTCGAGTCCGCTCTCATTCCCGGGCGTCCGCGGCGTCGTCGACGCGTGCGCGACGGTTCCGAACGCGCCTCCGAAGGCGAGCGACAGGATCACGATCGTGCAAGCCGGCGCGTTACGCATCGTCCGGAAAGTACGGGGAGCAGCGCGCGATTCAACCTGCAAAACCGTACTCGCAGCGCGGCTTTCTGCGTGCGCGGCGCGTGCTTTCCGCGGCGTTTGTCCGGGGCCGTCCCGGCACGTCAGAATGCGCCCGCATGAACGCGACGCGCGTCCTCCTCGTCCTGGCCGCCCTCGTGGCGGCCCGCCCGGCCACGGCCGCGGGCGGGCGCCTCGTGCTCGCCGACACCGCGGCGCATCGCGTGACCGTCGTGTCCGCGGCGGGCGTTCCGCTCGCGCAGATCCCGACGGGTGTCGGTCCGCGCGGGATGACCGTGCATGGCGGACTGCTCTACGTGGCCGACGGCGGCACCGAGCGCGCGCCCGGATCGAGCGTCACGGTCATCGACCTCGCGCGGCTCGCCGCGCTGCGCACGCTGGCACCGTGCGAGGGCTGCGCGCCGCGGGACCTCGCGTTCGACGAGCGTGGCAGCCTGTGGATCGCGGCGCTCGTTCCGCCCGCGCTGATCGAGGCGCGGCCGCCGTACCTGCACGCCACGCGTTCGACCGCGCTCGACGTCGCGCCCGTGCGGCTCGTCGCCGCGGGCGGCACGCGGCTCGCGCTCGGCGCGACGGCGGGCACGGGGCTCACCGTGTTCGACACCGCCTCGCGCGTCACGAGCGCCGTCGATCTCGGCGCGGCCGCGGCGCTCGTCGCCGCGCGGCCGCACTCGGCCGAGGTGTGGTGCGCGCTCGCCCCCGCCGGGCGCCTCGCGATCAACGGCGCCCCCGGAACGGCGCCGCGCACGCTCGCGGTGCCCGCGTTCCCGCAGGACCTCGCGTTCACGCCCGACGGACGCCTTGCGCTGCTCACCGCGGCGCGCGACCGCGTGCTGCTCGTGCTCGACGCCACCACGGGACGCGAACTTGGGCGCACGGTGTTCACGTCGGCGCCGCGCGACCTCGCGCCCGCGCCCGACGGCACCGCGGTCGCCGTGTTCCTGCCCGAGGAGGAGCGGGTCGCGATCGTCGCGCTGGGCGACGGGCGCACGCCGCGGGTCGCGGCCGGCTTCGCGGTCGAGGGCAGCCCTGCGGCGATGCTCTGGGTCCCGGATCCCTGACCGACCCGCGGACGGTTCGCGACGTTCCCCGCGCCGCGGAAGCCGGTATCCTGTCCGCTCCCCGGAGGCTCCTCCCATGTGCGGCTTCATCGGACTCGTCGGGACCGACGATCCCGTGCGCGAGATCCACGACGGCCTGCTCGCCATCCAGCACCGCGGCCAGGACGCGGCCGGCATCGTCGCGTACGACGGCCGGTTCCACCTGCGGAAGGGCGAGGGCCTGGTCAAGGACGTGTTCGCGCCCGAGGCGATGGCCGGGGTGCGGGGCTCGCTCGCGCTCGGCCACGTGCGCTACCCGACCATCGGCGCGGGCGGCATCGAAGACGCCCAGCCGTTCGTCACCACGCACCCGTTCGGCATCGCGATGGCGCACAACGGCAACGTCGCCAACTACGACGAGCTGCGCGACCGGCTCAGGACGCGGAGCCGCCGGCACCTGCTCTCGTCCTGCGACGTCGAGGTGATCCTCAACGTCTTCGCCGACTCGGTCGCCCGCCAGGCCGGCGGCGGCGCGTTCTCGCCGGAGGTGTTCCGCGCGGCGGTGGCCGAGGTCTTCGCGCAGGTGAAGGGCGCGTACTCGGTCGTGGGCTTCATCCCCGGCGAGGGGCTGTTCGCGTTCCGCGATCCGTACGGCATCAAGCCGATCTGCTACGGGCACCGCACGCGTCCGGACGGCCGGGTCGAGCACGCGGTCGCGTCGGAGAGCGTGGTGCTCGAGGGGCTCGGCTACGCGGTCGAAGCGCGCCCCGGACCGGGCGAGGCGGTGTTCATCCGCGAGGACGGCACCGTGCAGTGGGACCAGATCGCGCCGCCGACGTTCCGCCCCTGCATCTTCGAGTTCGTGTACTTCGCGCGGCCGGACAGCACGCTCGACGGCGTGAGCGTGTACCGCGCGCGCGAGGCGATGGGCCGCGCGCTGGCGCGGAAGGTGCGGCGGCTCGGCCTCACCGCGGACGCGATCGTTCCGGTGCCGGAGTCGGCGCGCGCCTCGGCGCTCGAGATGGCGCGCGAGCTGAACTGGCCGTTCCGCGAGGCGCTGGTCAAGAACCGCTACGTCGGCCGGACGTTCATCATGCCGAAGGACGACAACCGGCGGCGCTCGGTGCGGCACAAGCTGAACGTGATCGCGGGCGAGGTGCGCGACCGCGACATCATGGTCGTGGACGATTCGATCGTGCGCGGCAACACCTCGCGGCAGATGGTCGAAATGCTGCGCGAGGCCGGCGCGCGGCGGGTCTACCTCGCCTCGGCCGCGCCCCCGCTGCGCCACCCCTGCGTCTACGGGATCGACATGTCGACGCGGCGCGAGTTCATCGCCCGCGACCGGACCGAGGCGGAGGTGGCCGCGCTCCTCAAGGCCGACGCGGTGATCTACCAGGAACTCGACGACCTCGTGGCGGCGGTCGTCGGCGAGAGCCGTTCGCGTTACACGGCCACCTGCACGGCCTGCTTCTCGGGCCAGTATCCGACCGGGGACATCGCTGTAACGGAGTTGCAAGCCATTGAAGCGGAGAGACTTGGGGGGAACATAGAAACCTGACTTTAAGATTGTTTAGCCCCGCGCGACCAACGTATCATTCGGTCGAAACGGAGTCGTTTTCGTTGGCGGAACCCGTCCTCCCGCGCAAACGACGAAGGGGGTTTCATGAGCGCTCTCGAAGAAAACCTCACGACGGCTGGATTCCGGCCGACGCGCCAGCGCCGCGCCGTGTTCGAGTGCCTGCTGGCGATGAGGAACCATCCCACGGCGGAAGAGGTCTTCGCCGCGGTGCGCCACGAACTGCCCCACATCAGCCTCGCCACGGTCTACAAGGCACTCGAATCGCTCGCCGTCGCCGGCATGGCCTTCAAGCTCGGCGGGGGCGAAGGGTCGGCCCGCTACGACGCCCGGATGGACGACCACTACCACGCGCGCTGCCGCAGCTGCGGCACGGTCCTCGACGTCGAGCCGACCGAAGCGATGGGTGGCGCCCTGCGCACGGTGCGCACGCCGCTGTACGGCGTCGAGCGCATCCGGCTCGAGTTCGTCGGCGTCTGCGACCGCTGCCGCGCCGCGCGGTTCCCGGGCCCCGGCGACCTGTGCCACTGACCGGGCCGGACGGTATCTGGAAGTGATTTTCCGGATTGGCGGCCGTTCAGGTGCCCATCACCGTGCGGCAACAATGCGGCCGCCGTCCGCGGCGCCGGACCGTCGGGGAAGCATGAAGGAATCCGGATCGGAGCCCGGCGCGGGCTCGGAGTGCGTGACTAAGCGGATCACCCGGCGTGGTTTGCGAGTGCGCCGCGGTGTATGAAATCCGGCCGCCGGACGTGACGCCGTCAAATAACGAGGTACAATGACGCCCCCGTAGGGCTCCTGCGTGCGGGCATAGTGTCCGCGTACGCAGCCCCGGCTTCCCGGAACGCGCTGCGCGAGTGGAGCGCTCCCGGAAACCACCCTGAGATCGAAAACGGAATTCGGGGCACATGGGACGCAGAGCTCCTGGCTGCAGCCCGACGAAGAATGAGGACCAGCCCCTGGAACCCCCGGTATCCTCGCCACGGCTTTCGTGGATAATGAGGCCCGGGTGAACTCCGAACCGCAGCGGACAGCAACGATGGCTGAACCCGCGGATGGTCCCGCGTAGCACCCCCTGCCAGGAAAGGAGAGAACACGAGATGCGCAAGATAACGTTTGGTCTTCTGTTGCTGGTCCTGGTCTTCATGGTTGGCTGCGCGAAGCCGCCCGAGGAAGCCATCAAGGCCGTCGGTACCGCCATCGAGGGCGCGACCGCTGCCGGTGCCAGTGACTACGCTCCGGATTCGCTGAAGGCCGCCGAAGACGCCAAGGCCGCTCTGGACACGGAGCTGAAGGCCCAGGAAGAGAAGTTCGCCCTGTTCCGCTCCTACAAGAAGGCCGCGGAGCTGGCTGGTGCCGCGAAGGCCGCCGGTGAGAAGGCTGCCGCCGACGCGAAGACCCGCAAGGAGCAGGTCAAGCAGGAAGCCACCACGCTGATCAACGACGCGAAGACCGCGCTCACCGAGGCCAAGGACAAGCTCGCGAAGGCCCCGAAGGGCAAGGGTACCGCCGCCGACCTCAAGCAGCTCGAGAGCGACCTGACCTCCGTCGAGTCCTCGCTGACCGAGGCCGAGAGCGCCCTGACCGCCGAGCGCTTCCTCGACGCGAAGGCCAAGGCCGAAGCGGCCAAGAGCACGATCGGCAACGTGACCCAGCAGATCGAGCAGGCCATCGAAGCGAAGAAGGGTGGCAAGAAGAAGTAAGCGCTTTGACGCGTGACAGGGCACGGCCGCGCTGCGGTCGTGCCCTTTTTCATGTCCGGACGATCCCCCCTCCGTGTGCCGATGTTCGTCCCGAGGTGTCACGACGGGGCTCGTGTGCCATATTCTAGTCAGGACGACACTGCTGCCATGACCGACGACGCTTACTCCAGCCGGCCGCGTCACCGCGTCCGGCGCTGGGTCCTGATCTGTTGCGCGCTGCTCCTGTGCGCGTCCGGCGCCTGGGCGCTGTTCCAGGAGATGTCCGGCCGGACGACGCCGCCGCGATTCACGCGCGAGTCCACCGAACGGGCGCTCGTCGAACTGCGCCGTGCGAAGGGCGACCACTGGGCGCCCGAGCCGACGCGGCGCGCCGAGAAGGCCGTGCGCGAGGCGCTGTTCGACTACCGGCGCCAGGAACTCGCGTTCTACATGCTCAGGAACTTCGGCCCCGTGCGCCTGCGCCTCAACGACGCGGCCGCGGTGGTGAAGGGCGCGGCCGAGGCCGCGTCCCGCGAGAAGAACGCGAAGCGGGAGGCCGCGCAGAAGTCGATCGACCGCGCCGAGGCCGTCGTGGCCAACACCGAGAAGGCCTCCGACGCGCGCGTGCTCGGGAACTACGAGCAGATCCTGCACCAGCGCTCGAAGCTGGCCCTCGAGGAAGCGCGGATCCTCTTCGACCACGAAGAATTCGGCCGCGCCGTCGAGCGTGCCGATCTCGCGGGCCTGCAGGCGTCGCGCGTGAGCGACCGCGCCTCCGTGGTCGTGGCGCGCTTCTCCGATCCGGCCGCGATCGGCAAGTGGCGCCGCATGATGGACGAGACGATCGGCTGGTCGCGCCGCACGGGTGCGCCCGCGATCGTCGTCTCGAAGGAAGCGCACCAGCTGACGCTGTACGACAACGGGCGCGCGGTGCGCTCCTACCGCATCGACCTCGGCTCGAACTCCGTGCGTGACAAGCTGTACGCCGGCGACAACGCGACGCCCGAGGGCCGCTACCGCATCACCGCGAAGTTGGTGAACTCGGGCTACTACAAGGGCCTGCTCCTCAACTATCCGAACGAGGAGGACCGCGCGCAGTTCGACCGCATGCGCCGCGCCGGCGAACTGTCCGCGCGGGCCCACATCGGCGGCGACATCGAGATCCACGGCGAGGGCGGCCGCGGCAAGGACTGGACGCGCGGCTGCGTGGCCATGCAGAACCGCGACATGGACGACCTCTACGCGAAGGTCGGCGTGGGGACGCCGGTCACGATCATCGGGGGCGACGGTACCGGGGGCACGTTCACCGACGTGGTGCGGAACCACCGCACGCTGTCCGTGAACACGAGGACCGAATGAGCGCCGGAACCGGAGTTCCGCTCCGCAGTGCCCCGCGCGTCGAGGACCTGCTGCGCCCCGCGGTCAAGCCGCGCTCGCGCTGGCCGCGCCTCCTGCTCATCGCCGCGCTGGCCGCGATCGTGCTCGGCACGATCGTGACCGTGCTCGCGTCGGGGACGGGCTACGCCTACGGGCCGATGCAGGTCGCGAACCTCGACCGGCTGCCCGGGCTGCCCGAGGTCCCGGACGGCGACGCCGACCTGAAGAAGTTCGTCGTGCGGCAGAAGAAGGTCGAGGCGCAGGCCAAGTCCGACCTCGACAAGCTCGCGCCGCAGGACACCTACATCGTGGTCGACCAGACGCTCAACCGCCTGTACCTGCGCAACCGGACCGGCACGCTCCACGAGGCGGTCTGCTCGGCCGGGTCGGGCATGGTGCTGCGCGAGAACGCCGGCGCGGCCGCCGCCAAGGGCATCAAGCCGCGCCAGTGGGTCTTCGACACGCCGCGCGGGATGTTCAAGGTGAAGGGCCGCAAGGAGAACCCGGTCTGGACCAAGCCGGACTGGGCCCGCGCCGAGGAAGGCACCAAGGGCAAGAAGAAGGAAGACTGGGTCGAGGAAGGGACGCTCGGCGAATACGCGCTCGAACTCGGCGACGGCTACATGATCCACGGCACGCTGTACACGCGTCTCCTCGGCCGGAGCGTCACGCACGGCTGCATCCGCCTCGGCAAGGACGACCTGCGCCGCGTGTGGACCGAGACGCGCTACGGCACCCCGGTGTTCATCTACTGATGAACGTCGGCCGCGCGCTCTGCTTCGCGCTCGGGGCGCTCGCCTTCGCGGCGCCCGCCGTCGCGCAGGACCTCAGGAACGACGCCGAGGAACTCGCCCGCAGGAACGCGATCCTGCTGCGCCGCCTCGAACTCGCGCGCGGCGACGCGCCGGTCAAGGCCGGCAAGCCGCGCCCGGGCGAAGGGGAGAAGGACTTCTACCTGCTCCTCGATCCCAACGAGGGCCGGCTGATCCTCATGCTGCGCAACGCCGTGCTGCGCGACTGGAAGATCCTCAAGCTCGAGCAGGGCACGCCGGAGGTGTTCTTCCGCAGCCGGCGTCCGGACTCCGAGTGGCAGGGCGTGATCTTCCGTGACGGGCGGCTCGATCCGCCGCGCGAGCTCGACCGCGTCGTGATGGACGCCCCGCCGCCGTCGGACGACGGCGCGGAGGTGGACGTGCGCGTCCCGCCCACGCCGGAGGAGATGTACCCCGTCCCGAGCCGCTACCACGTCCGCTTCGCCGGCAACCTCTCGCTCGAGGTTCGCACGGGCGACGCGGACCCGTCGCTCAACTGGCGCGCGCGGCTCACGACGCGGCTGCAGCACTGGTGGGAAGACGCCCGCGCCGCGCTCGGCGGCGGCGAGAACCCCGACGTCGTGCGCCTGCGTCTCGTGATGGCACCCGACGAGGCGAAGGCCCTGTTCCGGGCCCTGCCGCCGGACACCAAGCTCTTGGTGATCCCGAAGGCATAAAGAAAGGGCGGGTTGCGCCGCAGGCGCCGCAACCCGCCCTCACGGTCTTACGGCAACGGTTCCAGCGTGAACGGGTCGCGCAGCGGCAGGTGCGTCACCTTGCCGTCGAAGAACTCCTTCATGCTGGCGCGCTTGCCGGGATCGCCCGCCTCGATGTCGGCCCACTTGCCGACCACCAGGAAGACGAGCTTCGCGGGGTCGAGGTGCTTCTGCGCGACGCGCTGCACGTCGGCCAGGGTGATCTTGCGCATGTTTGCCTGGTACTGCTCCCAGTACGCGTGATCGCGGCCGATGAACTCGTCGTTCGCGTAGAGGTTCACGATCGCGGCCGGGTTCTCGAAGCGGCGCGGGAAGCTCTCGACGAAGTAGTTCTTCGCCCCGTCGAGTTCGTCCTGGCCGACCGGCTGCGTGCGGATGCGGTTCATCTCGTCGATCGACAGCTTCGCGGCGAGCGCGACGGTCGAGCTCTTGCTCTGGTAGTAGATCCGGAAGTCGTCCGGCCACCACGTGCCGATCCCGAAGCTCGAGCCGGCGCTGTAGGCGAGGCCCTCGTCGGAGCGCACCTTCTTCATGATGCGCGAGGTGAAGCCGCCGCCGCCGAGCACGTAGTTCATCACCTGGAGCTGCATCTGGTCCGGGTCCTTCCAGGTCGTGCCCTCGTGGCCGATGAACACCTTGCCCTGCGGGATGTCCTTCTCGACGTGGTACAGGCCCGGCTTGGCCACGTGGTTCGGACCCTGCGGAGGCCAGGGGACCTTGGTCGCGGCCCCCGCCGGCTTCCAGGCGCCAAGGCGCTTGCCGAGCTCGGCGAGGATCGTCTTGGTGTCGACGTCGCCCGACACGGCGATGATCGCGATGTTCTCGGGCCGCAGGGCGGCCTGGTGGAACTTCACGAGGTCGTCGCGGGTGATCGACTCGACGTGCTTCTTGGTCTGCGGGCGGGACGCGTAGTGCTGCGACCCGTTCATGAGCCAGTCCCACTCGCGGTCGGCGATGTCGCCGGCGTCGTCGTTGCGCTGCTTCATCGACTCGAACACGTTGCCCTTTTCGATGTCGAGGCGATCCTGCTCGAAGCGCGGCGCGGTGAGCATGTCGAAGAAGAGGTCGAGGGACGGCTGGAGGTTGTAGGACAGGGCGCCCAGCGCCGCGCCGGCCTGGGTGTCGCCGACGAAGCCCGACACGTTCGCGGCGAGGAAGTCGGCGCGCTCGTCGAACTCGAGCGCGGTCCGCGACCCGGCGCCGCCCTTGCGCATCAGCGTGCCGGTGAGCGAGGCGAGCCCGACCTTGTCGGCCGGCTCGAGGAAGCTGCCGGCGCGGAAGGTGAAGGAGACGTTGGCCAGGGGCAGCGAGTGGTCCTCGGCGACGTACACCGGGATCACCTGCGTGCCGACCTTCAGCGTGTTGCGGTATTTCGCGGCCTTCGGCACGTCGAACTGGAACGCCTTGAAGGCGATCTGCTCGGGGCGCGCGGGCAGCGCGGGATCCGCGGCGAAGGCCGGAACGGCGGCCGCCACGGCGAAGGCGAGGGCGGCGAGGGAACGTGCACGCATGGTCACTTTCCTCCCTGCGCCGCGGGGGCGTTCTTCTGCAGTTCGGCGATGCGGTCGTTGATCATCTTCTCGAACACGGGGATGGCCTTCTTGAAGGCGGGGGGCGCCTGGTCGGAGTTCTTGACGCCCTGCAGCCGGGCGAGCGACGCCTGCAGCTTGGCGACGTCGGTCGCCTGCGCGAGCTGCTGGCGCATCTGCTTGTACTGCTGGACCAGCATCGGCTTCACGTCGTCGGACGCGCCGGCGATCTCGGGCGGCAGGTCCTCGGCGACGGCGCCGGCCTTGCGGTAGTAGAACGCCGTCGTGCTGTTGTCCGGCGTGATGTAGGCCTTCGCGACGCGCTTCACGTCGTCGGCGGTCACGGCGAGGGTCTTCTCGGACCAGTCGTTGATGTAGGTCCAGTCGCCGAGCCCGTCGTAGCGCAGGAGCTGGACGAGCAGGCCGAACGGGTTCACCAGCCGGCGGTAGGCGTTGCCGGTGATCTGGTTCTTGACCTTCTGCAGTTCCTCGGCCGGGATCGGCTCGTCGATGAGCTTCTTCACCTCGGCGTTCCACGCCGCGGCGAGTTCTTCCGGCTTCGCGTCGCCCTTCACCTCGGCGCCGAACCCGAACGAACCGGCCCACTTCATCGAGTTCTGGAACGCGAAGGCCGACGTCGCGATCTTCTTGTCGAGGACCAGGGCCTTGGTGAGGCGGCCGGTGCGCCCGGAGAGCAGCCCGCCCAGAACGTCCAGGGCGTAGCTGTCCTTGTGACGGAACGGCACCGAGTGGTACAGCACCTCGACCTGCGGCTGGCAATCGCAGGTCGCCGTCATCTCCTTCGCGGCGATCTGCGGCATCTCCATCGTGACGACCGAGGGCGGCGCGACGCGGCCGCGCGGGATGCGGCCGAAGTACTTCTGCGCGAGCGCCTTCACCTCCGCCGGGTCGAACTTGCCGACCAGCGCAGCCGTGATGTTGTTGGGCGAGTAGTAGGTGTTGTAGTAGTCCTCGGCCTGCGCCTTGCTGATCACGCGCAGGTCCGACGGCCAGCCCACGATCGGCCACTTGTACGGGTGCGCGCCCCAGAACATCGACTCGAGCTGCTCGTCGTACTTGCCCGTGGGCGTCGACTCGGTGCGCAGGCGCCGCTCCTCGTGGACCACGTCGCGCTCGCTGTAGAACTCGCGCAGGACGAGGTTCGCGAGCCGGTCCGACTCCATCCAGAACCACAGTTCCAGCTTGTTGGTCGGAACGGTGATGAAGTACACCGTCATGTCCTGGTTGGTGAAGGCGTTCATCTGGCTGCCGCCGGCGCCGGAGTACACCTTGTCGAACTCGTCCTTCACCATCAGGGAGCGCTGCTCGTCGACGAGCTTCTGGAACTTCTCCTGCAGGGCGACGAGCTCGGGCGTGCGGTTCGCGTCCGCGTACGGGTCGTCGATCTCGCCGCGGCGCCAGCGGTCGCGCTGCGCGGCGTAGATCCCGCGGATCTGCTCCTGGAGCTTCTCCTGCTCCTCGATGATCTCGAGGTCGCGCTTGATGTTCGTGGTCCCGATCGTGCGGGTGCCCTTGAACATCATGTGCTCGAACAGGTGCGTGAGTCCGGTGATGCCGGGGTGCTCGTTCGCCGAACCGACGTGGGCGACCCAGCCGCCGGACACGGTGGCGAGCTCGGGCTTCTGGACGAGCAGGAACGTCATCCCGTTGTCGAGCTTGAACGTCTCGACCGGGACCTGTGCCTTGACCTCCGCTGCGGAGACCACCGCCGGGCAGAGCAGGGCGGCGGCGAGCAGCAGGAGGCCGAGTCGTGACGCGAGGTGACGACGCATGGGCAGGGGCCTCTCCTCGTGGGGGAAGGAAACGGATTCGGAAGGGGACGGGGAAGGATATAACGAACGGACCGGGCGGACGGTTCCCGGGATCGGCAGGCCGGGCCGGTTACGGCGCCCACGGCGCCTCGACCCGCCCCTAAGGATTGACCGTCGCAGGGGCGGGGCTTGCCCCGCCCGCGCAGTCGCCGTCCTTCCGGAGCTCGATCAGGTAGTCGCGGACTTTCGCCGCCTCATCGGCCTTCGGGGCCAGCGCCACGAACCGTTCCAGGTGCACGCAGGCCCGCGGCCGCTGGTTGTGCATGAAGGCGAACAGGCCGAGCTGCCGGTGCGCCTCGGCGGACCCGGGGTCGAGCCGCAGCGCCTCCTCGAACGCCCCCACGGCCTCGCGCTCGAGCGCCGTGCGCGCCTCCGCGTCCTTCGTGCCCTCGGCCTGCTTCAGCCGCAGCGTGCCGAGGAGCAGCTGGGCCTGCGGGTCCTCGGGGGCGAGGGCGAGCACGCGCTTCAGCTCGTCGTCCGCGAGCGCGAGGCGCCCCATCTCGATGTTCAGCTTCGCGTCGTCGCGCACGACGGGCCGCATGCGCCGCGCGAAGGAGGAGTGCGCGTCGGCCGGGGCCGGCGCGGCGGCGCCCGGGTGCTCGCGGTTCCACGCCTGGGCCGTGGAGATCCGCTCGGCGAGCCGCGGGTGCGAGCCGAAGAAGAACGCCTCGGCGCGCGACGAGTCGCCGTGGTCTTCCTTGAGGAGCTCGTACACGCGCGGCGCCTGCGCGGTGTCGTAGCCGGCCTCGCGCATCTTGAGGAGCCCGCCGTAGTCGGCGTCGCGCTCGAGGTCGCGGCCGTAGCCGTTGACCGCGGCGACGAACGCGAGCTGCAGCCCGAGCCCGACCATCAGCTGCGCGAGCACGCTGATCGACGCCGCGCGCCCGTAGTGGCCCGACTCCCACGCGCGGCCCTCCTCGTTGGCGAGGACGACCGCCGCGAAAATCGCCGCACCCGCGAACACCAGCTGCTTGTTCCGCGTGCTCCGCTCGTGGCGCAGCATGTGCCGGTTCTCGACGTGGGTCATCTCGTGGCCGAGGACGGTCGCGAGCTGGTCCTCGTTCTCGAGCCGCGCGAGCAGCCCCGTGTGCACGAACAGCGCGCCGTGGGGGTAGGCGAAGGCGTTGAGCGTCGGGTCGGCGAGGACCGTGACGCGGAACGAGACCTCGGGGTTGTCGGCCATGCCCGGCGGGTTCAGCCGCCGCACGAGCCCGTCGAGGTAGTCGGCGAGCGCCGGGTCGTCGTAGACGCGCGCCTTCTCGCGCAGCTTCCGTTCCTCGGCCCGCGCGTCGGCCCACAGCCGCTTCTCGTCGCGCTCGGGCCGGAAGGCGGAGCCGGTGGCCGAGATCGGGGGCAGGCGCGTCGACGCGCAGGAGGCCGCGAACGCGGCCAGCGTCAGCGCCGCCACCAGGCGGAAGGACGCGCCGCGCCGCCGCATCAGCCCGGCGGCCAGGCGAACTTCCGGCCGAACAGAAGGTGCAGGTGGATGTGGAACACGGTCTGGCCGGCGTCGGCCCCGCAGTTGAAGACCAGCCGGTACCCGCCGCCGTCGGCGCCGCACTGCTTGGCGATCTGCGTCGCGACGCCGGTCATGTGCCCGAGCAGGAGCTCGTTCTCGGGCAGCGTGTCGCTGAGCATCGCGATGTGTTCGCGCGGGATCACCAGCACGTGCGTCGGCGCCTGCGGGTTGATGTCCTCGAAGGCGACGACGAGGTTGTCCTCGTAGACGACCTTCGCGGGGATCGCGCCCGCGGCGATCCTGCAGAACAGGCAGTTCGTGGCCGTCACCGTATCCTCTCGATCCGCGCGCCGAGCGCCTGCAGCTTCTCCTCGACCCCCTCGTAGCCGCGGTCGAGGTGGTACACGCGGTGGACGAGCGTCTCGCCGCGCGCGGCGAGCCCGGCCAGGACGAGCGAGACGCTCGCGCGCAGGTCCGAGGCGGTGACCTCGGCCCCGGTGAGCGGGGTCGGGCCCTCGATCGCCGCCTTGCTGCCCGCGAGGCCGATCGACGCGCCCATGCGCCGCAGCTCCGGCACGTGCATGAAGCGGTTCTCGAAGATCGTCTCGTCGAGCTCGCACGCGCCGCCGGCCTGCGTCATCAGCACCATGTACTGCGCCTGCAGGTCGGTGGGGAAGCCCGGGAAGGGGCGCGTCGCGAGGTCGACGGCGCGCAGCGGGCGCCCGTTGCCGATGCGGATCCAGCCCGCGCCGCACTCGATCGTGAGCCCGACCGCGCGCAGCTGCTCGATGACCGCGCCGAGGTGCGCGGGCTCCACGTCCTCGAGCGTGATCTTGCCGCCCGTGATCGCGGCCGCGACCAGGAACGTGCCGGCCTCGATGCGGTCGGGGATCACGCGGTGCTCGGCCGCGTGCAGCGCCTCGACGCCCTCGATCGTGATCGTGGGAGAGCCGGCGCCCTCGATCCGCGCGCCCATCCGCACGAGGAGCGCGGCGAGGTCGGTGACCTCGGGCTCCTGCGCGGCGTTCTTGAGGACGGTCGTGCCGCGGGCCAGGCTCGCGGCCATCAGGAGGTTCTCGGTGCCGGTGACCGTGACGTCGGAGAACTCGACCGTCGCGCCGGTCAGGCGCGTGGCCGAGGCCTCGACGTAGCCGTGCTCGAGCTTGATCTCGGCGCCGAGCTTCGCGAGCCCGTCGAGGTGCCGGTCGATCGGGCGCGCCCCGATCGCGCAGCCGCCGGGCAGCGACACGCGGGCCCGGCCGCAGCGCGCGACCAGCGGCCCGAGCACGAGCACCGAGGCGCGCATCGTGCGCACCAGCTCGTACGGCGCCTCGGGGTTCACGACCTCCGGCGTCGACAGGGCCCAGCGGTGCCGGCCGAGGCGCTCGCAGCGCGCGCCGAGGTCGGAGAGGAGGCGCACGAGCGTCTGCACGTCGCGCACGTCGGGAACGTTGTCGAGCCGCACCTCGTCCGCGGTCAGGAGCGCCGCGGCGAGTTCGGGGAGGGCGGCGTTCTTCGCGCCGGACACACGCACGCTGCCGTGCAGCGACTTGCCGCCTTCGATGCGCAGTCTATCCACGGGCCGGACCTGGATCCTTGGCAAGCAGCTCCTTGAGCCACTCGCGGAACTGCGGGCCGAGGTCCTTGCGCTCGAGCGCGAGTTCGACCGTGGCCTGCAGGAAACCGAGCTTGTCGCCGGTGTCGAACCGGCGGCCCTCGAACTCGAGCGCGAGGAGCCGCTGCCCCTGCGCGACCTGGCGCAGCGCGTCGGTCAGCTGGATCTCGCCCTTCGCGCCGGGCGCCGTCTCCTCGAGCACGGGGAAGATCCCGGGAGCGAGGACGTAGCGGCCGATGACCGCGAGGTCGGACGGCGCGCGGTCGGCGCGGGGCTTCTCGACGAGGTCGACGACCTCGTGCACCCGGCCGTTCGACGACCCGACCTTCACGACGCCGTAGGCCGAGACCTGCTCCTTCGGGACGCGCTGCACGGCGATGACCGTGGCGCCGGTCTCCTCGTGCAGGTCGATCAGCTGCCGGATGGCCGGGGTCCGCGCGACGATCAGGTCGTCCGCCAGGAACACCGCGAAGGCCTCCTCGCCGACCAGCCCGCGCGCGCACAGCACCGCGTGGCCGAGGCCGAGCGCCTTCTTCTGGCGCGTGTACGCCACCCGGCACAGGCCCGCGATCTCGCGGACCATCGCCAGCTGCTTCTCCTGGCCGCGTTCGTCGAGCACCGCCTCGAGCTCGACCGAGTGGTCGAAGTGGTCCTCGAGCGCCTGCTTGCCGCGGCCGGTGATGAACAGGATGTCCTCGATGCCGGCGGCGATCGCTTCCTCGACCGCGTACTGGATCGCGGGCCGGTCGACGATCGGCAGCATCTCCTTCGGCATCGACTTGCTGGCCGGCAGGAAACGGGTCCCCAGCCCCGCGGCCGGGAACACGCCCTTACGCACCTTGTTCACGCGGATCCTCCCGGCGCGCATTATCGCCCACCTCCCGGCGGAGGGCCCGGCCGGAGCGCTGGAAACCCCGGCCGGACGGACTGTCGCACCCGGTGTAACCTTCCCCCCGCGAAGGAGTCACGGGATGCTCGATCTCAAGTACGTGCTGGGTCACCTGGACGAGGTCCGCGCCGCGCTCGGCCGCCGCGGGACCGTGCCGGCGCTCGACGAGCTGGTCGCGCTGGACAAGGACCGCCGCGCCGCGATCGCGGAGGCGGAGAAGCTCAAGGCCGAGCGCAACGAGTCGTCCAAGAAGATCGGCGAGCTGATGAAGTCCGGCCAGGACGCCGCGCCGCTGCGCGAGCGCGTGCGGCAGGTCGGCGACCTGGTGAAGGAGCTCGACGCGAAGGTCGCCGAGGCCGACGAGCGCTTGAAGCAGATCCTGATGTCGGTGCCGAACGTGCCGCACGCGTCGATCCCGACCGGCGCGGACGAGAGCGCCAACCGGGTCGAGCGCGTGTGGGGCGAGAAGCCGTCGTTCGGTTTCGCGCCGAAGGACCACGTCGCGCTGGGCGAACAGAACGGGATCCTCGACTTCGAGCGCGCCGCGAAGATCACCGGCGCGCGCTTCGCCGTCTTGACCGGCATGGGCGCGCGGCTCGAGCGCGCGCTGATCAACTTCATGCTCGACCTGCACACGACGCACCACGGCTATCGCGAGGTGCTGCCGCCGTTCATGGTCAACCGCAAGTCCCTGACCGGGACGGGTCAGCTGCCGAAGTTCGAGCAGGACCTGTTCAAGGTGCCGCACGAGCCCGAGGACTGGTTCCTGATCCCGACGGCCGAGGTGCCGGTCACGAACCTGCACGCCGACGAGATCCTCGAGGCGAAGGACCTGCCGCTCCGCTACTGCGCGTACACGCCGTGCTTCCGCTCCGAGGCCGGCTCGTACGGCAAGGACGTGCGCGGGCTGATCCGCCAGCACCAGTTCGACAAGGTCGAGCTCGTGTCGTTCGCCGACCCCGAGTCGTCCTACGACGTGCTCGAGCAGTTGACGTCGCACGCCGAGGAGGTGCTGAAACGCCTCGGGCTCCACTACCGCGTCGTGTCGCTGTCGTCGGGAGACATCGGCTTCTCGTCCGCGAAGACCTACGACCTCGAGGTGTGGCTGCCCTCGCAGGACACGTTCCGCGAGATCTCGTCGTGCTCGAACTTCGAGGACTTCCAGGCGCGGCGTGCGGCCATCCGCTTCCGCGGCGCGGACGGGAAGGTGCGCTTCGCGCACACGCTGAACGGCTCGGGGCTCGCGATCGGGCGCACGCTCGTCGCGATCCTCGAGAACTTCCAGCGCGAGGACGGCACGATCGAGATCCCGGCCGCGCTGCGCCCGTACATGGAGTCGCGCGTCTGACGTGATCGAGCTCGTCGGGGTCCACAAGAGCTACCGCGAGGGCGACGACACGCACGCCGTCCTCCGCGGCGCCGATGCCGTCGTGCGGGCGGGCGAGATCGCCGTCCTGCTCGGCAAGAGCGGCTCGGGGAAGTCGACGCTCCTGAACCTGGTCGGCGGCATCGACCTGCCCGACCGCGGCGACGTGCTCGTCGACGGCACGTCGCTCGCCGCGCTCTCCGAGCGCGAGCGCACGCTGTTTCGCCGGCGCCGCATCGGCTTCGTGTTCCAGTTCTTCAACCTCGTGCCGACGCTCACCGTGCTCGAGAACCTCCTGCTGCCCCTCGAGCTGAACGGGCGCACGGGGCCCGAGGCGCGGGCCCGCGCGCTCGGCCTCCTCGAGCGCGTGGGGCTCGCGCCGCGCGCCGGGTCGTACCCCGACCGGCTCTCGGGCGGCGAGCAGCAGCGCGTCGCGATCGCGCGCGCGCTGGTGCACGACCCCGCGCTGATCCTCGCCGACGAGCCCACCGGGAACCTCGACCTCGAGACGGGGCGCCGCGTGCTGGACCTCCTCGACGAACTCACCCGCGGCGCGGGCAAGACGATGTTCATGGTGACGCACGGCCGCGAGGTCGTGGGGATCGCCGATCGCGTGTTCACGCTCGCCGACGGCAAACTCGTCGCGGACCGCGACCGGTGACCCTGCTCGCCCGCGCCAGCCGCCGCTACCTCCTGCGCCACCCGTGGCAGATCGGGCTCGCGACGCTGGGCGTGGCGCTGGGCGTCGCGGTCGTCGTCTCGATCGACCTCGCCAACGACAGCGCGACGCGCGGCTTCGAGCTGTCGACCGCGGCGACGCTGGGGAAGGCGACGCACCAGGTCACGGGCCCGCCGGGCGGGCTGGACGAGCGCGTGTACGTCGCGCTGCGGTTGCGCGGGATCGCGCCCGCGGCGCCGGTCGTCGAAGGAACCGTGCGGGTCGGGGACCGCGCGCTGCGGCTGATCGGCGTCGACCCGTTCGCGGAGGGGCCGTTCGGGCGGTATTTCGAGGGCGGCGCGGGCACGTCGCGCGCGGCGGCCGATGCCGCGGTGCCGATCGCGACGCTGCTCACGCACCCGGGGGCGCTGGTCCTCACGCGCGAAACGGCGGCCGCGCTCGGCCTCGCGCCCGGCGCGACGTTCGCAGTCCGTGCGGGCACCGGGACGAAGACGGCGCTCCTCGCCGGCACGCTCGCGCCGCAGGGCGAAGGCGCACGCGCGGCGCTCGCGGACGTCGCGCTGTGCGACGTGTCCGTCGCGCAGGAACTGCTCGGCCTCGAAGGGAAGCTCTCGCGCATCGACCTCATCGCGCCCGCGCCCGGCGCCGCGTCGCCCCCGGCCGCGGCGTGGGAGGAGACCGTCCGCGCCGCCGTCGGACCCGGCCCGGCGCTCGCGCCGACGGCCGCGCGCTCTGGCACCGCGCTCGGCATGACGCGCGCGTTCCGCATCAACCTGCAGGCGCTCTCGCTCCTCGCGCTCGTGTGCGGCACGTTCCTGATCTACAACACGATCACGTTCTCGGTCGTGCAGCGCCGGCCGCTGATCGGCCTCCTGCGCGCCGCGGGCGTCACGCGCGGCGAGATCTTCCGGCTCGTGCTCGGCGAGGCCGCGCGCGTCGGCGTCGTGGGCACCGCGGCTGGCGTCGGCCTCGGGATCGTGCTCGGGCAGGGCCTCCTCGCGCTGGTCACGCGCACGATCAACGACCTGTACTACGCGACGAGCGTGCGGCAGGTCGCCCTGACGCCGTTCGGGCTGGGGAAGGGCGCGCTCCTCGGCCTCGGGGCGACGCTCCTCGCCGCGCTGCCGCCGGCGCTCGAGGCGACGCTCGCACCGCCGCGCGCCACGCTCTCGCGCTCGGTCATCGAGGAGCGTGCGCGGCGCGCCGTGCCGCGCGCGGCCGCCGCGGGGCTCGTGCTGCTGCTCGCGGGCGGTCTCGTGCTGCTGCTGCCGACGCAGGACCTCGTCGTCGCCTTCGTCGCGCTGTTCCTCGTGCT